>Ga0335077_10000605_pt1 | contig 40701 bp, 39 predicted proteins | sample Lox_Sample_31_FD_207151 | JGI IMG/M metagenome (GOLD analysis project Ga0335077, IMG submission 207151) | Soil microbial communities from Loxahatchee National Wildlife Refuge, Florida, United States - Lox_Sample_3.1 | ecosystem: Environmental > Terrestrial > Soil > Wetlands | place: USA... | reverse complement strand
ATGCGCTATCGCCCGTTCGGCACGACTGGACTGCAGGTCTCCGCGGTCGGTTTTGGATGCTGGCCGATGGCCGGCGATCGCTACGGGGCGATCGAGGACGAGGAGGCCATCAAGGCGATCCATCGTGCGCTCGACCGCGGCGTGAATTGCGTGGACACTGCGCCGGCGTACGGCGTCGGCCACTCGGAGGAGGTCGTGGGGCGCGCCCTGGTGGGCCGCCGTCGCGACGTCATCCTCGTGACCAAGTGTGGCGTGAAGGTTCCGCCGCCTGGCCAGCCGGGGCCGTTGCGTGACGCCAGCCGGGCCAACATCCTGAGGGAGGTCGACGCCAGTCTCCGCCGCCTTCAGACCGACTGGATCGACGTGCTCCTCATCCACTGGCCGGACGCGGGGACGCCGTTCGAGGAGACGATGCGGGCGCTCGACGAGGTCGTCTCCTCCGGGCGCGTCCGGTTCGTCGGCGTGTCGAACTTCACCGAGGCGATGATGGCTCAGTGCATGCGGACCCGGCGCATCGATGTCCTGCAGGCCGGCTATCACATGCTCGACCGGCGACAGGAATCGGCGACGTTCCCCTACTGCCTGACCCACGGCATCGGCGTCATGGGGTATGGATCGCTGGGCCATGGGTTGCTCACCGGCGCGTTCACCGCGTCGACGACGTTCGATCCGAGTCGGGACTGGCGAGGCAACGGGGTGGCGTTCGGCCAGCCCATATTCCGGGGCGAAAACTTCCGAACGAACGTCGCGGTGGTCGAGCGGCTCCGTCGCGAAGTGGCCGCGCCACGCGGCGTGCCGCTGAGCCAGATCGCGCTGGCCTGGGTGCTCGGCCATGCCGCGATCAGCACGGCGCTGGTGGGTGCCCGCACACCGGCCGAGGTAGACGCCAACGACGCAGGCGCGGAGCTCGACCTGTCGCCGGCCGAGCGCGCGACGATCGATACCATCCTCCGGGGCGTGGCCGGCCGGGTACGCGAGTTCACCCCGCTCCGGGCGGCCATGGAGCCGTGGGGCGAGGAAATCGCCAGGGAGGCGTGACGCGATGCCCAAGGTCCTGACGGAAGCCCAGATCCGAACGTTCGAGCGCGACGGCTGCCTCTCCCCGGTCCGGGCGATGAGCGCCGAGCGCGCGCGTCACTACCGCGAGCGCTTCGAGAACCTCGAGGCACGTGTCACCGACATCAAGAAGATGAAGACGAAGTCGCACCTCTTGTGCCCGTGGGTGCTGGAGATCGCCGAGGATCCCCACATCCTCGACATCTTCGAGGATGTGGTCGGGCCGAATCTCCGCTGCTGGAGCATGGCCTGGCGGGTGAAGAAGGCCGACGGCGAGACCTTCGCGGGCTGGCACCAGGACTCCGCGTACGGCGCGGCGACGCCCGTAGTGCTCGGGGGCCTCGCGCTGTCGGACTGCGGCGTCGCGCAGGGGTGCCTGCGCGGAGTGCCGGGGTCACACAAGTGGGGCATCCTACGCCACGAGGAAAGCGCCGATCCCCGCAGTATCCTCGCCAAGGGACAATTCATCACCGATCGATTCGATGAGTCGCAAGCCGTGGACTTCCCGCTCCGTCCCGGCGAGATGGTGATGTTCGACAACTCCCTCGTGCACGGCTCCGGCCCGAACCTCGGCCCTGATCGCCGCGTGCTCCTGCTGGTGGAGATGGTGCCGACCTGGGCCAAGGCGGCGCGCGTCCGCCAGGCGGCCATGCTCATGCGCGGCGTCGATACCCACCACACGTTCGACGACGAGCCCCGGCCCGACGCCGAATGGTCCGAGGCCGCTCTCGCGAACTGGGCGGCTTCTGTCAACTCGCGCGCTACGCTGATCTTCGAGGACAGCCGCATCGGTCCCAGCGAAGCCTACGGAGGCACGCGCGCCGCGACATAGCGGGTCGCGCTGGCCGTGAAGCGCGACCCGGTGCAGGCGGCCCTCCTGGCGCTGGCCGAGGCCGCGCGCCATCCTCGAGACGACGCCACGGTCACTCTGGTTCGCAGCTCGCTCGCCCACCGTAGCAATCACGTGGTCGGCCGGGCCGCCCGAGCCGTGCGAGAAGCCGAGCTCACGGTCCTGGCGCCGGACTTCGTGGCGGCATTTCCGCGCTTTCTGGAGGACCCGGTGCGGCGCGATCCGGGATGCGTGGCCAAGACCGGGATCGTCCAGGCCCTCCTCACGTTCGACTACCCCGCACCCGACGTCTATCTCCGCGGCGCCGTCCACGTCCAGCGGGAGCCGGCGTTCGGGCCGCCGATCGACACGGCGCCCGAGTTGCGCTCCAGTAGCGTCATGGCGTTGGTCGTCACCGAGCACCCCGCGGCGCTCGGCCTCTGCGTCGACCTGCTCGTGGATCCCGAGCCGGTCGCGCGCGCCGGCGGTGTCCGCGGCCTCACCGCCAGCGGCCGACCCGACGTCGCGCTGCTGATGCGCCTCGTCGTGCTCCGGGGTGACAGCGATGCCGGCGTCCTGGCCGAGGCGTTCGCCGGGCTCCTGGCGCTCTCGTCAGACGATCCGGTGCGCTTCGTCGCGGAGCGACTCGCCTCAGGGAACCGTGACGTCGCGCGGGCTGCGGCTATGGCGCTCTGGGAGGCCCGTCGACCTGACGCCATCGGCGCGCTGCTCGGTCACCTTCCCCGCGAAGAGCGGCACGACGTCCGGCATGCGATCATCCTGGCCCTCGCCACGTCACGCGATGACGAGGCGGTGAGCGTCCTGCTGGAGCTGATCGCGGGCCTCTGTAGAAGCGCTCGGCATCTACCGACACGACGAAGCGCTGCAGCGCCGCGTCGAGGATGCGCTCGATCGCCGACGTAGGACAGCACGGCGCCGGTCACGCACGCCATGAGCATCGGGGCCGAGTCCTGCCGAATGCGTCATCGCGATATGCTCCCCAGGATACGGACGACGGAGGTGCTCGGATGGCGGACCGACTTCGGGGCAAGGTAGCACTCATCACGGGAGCCGGATCAGGGATCGGCGCTGCGACGGCCAGTCTCTTTGCGCGGGAAGGCGCCGCGGTGGCGCTCACCGACCTCGCACGGGCCGGCCTGGATCTGGTCGCGGCCGAGGCGGCGAAGGCCGGCAGCCAGACGCTCGTGATGACGGGCGACGTGACGAAACGGGCTGACACCGAGCGGCTCGTCGACGAGACGTTGAAGAGATTCGGCCGCGTCGACGTGCTCGTCAACAGCGCCGGCGTCTCCGCCCGGAACGCGCCGCCCGACTGGGACTGGGAGCGCGTCTGGGACTTCGTCATGGCCGTCAACATGAAGGGCACGTTTCTCATGTGCCAGGCCGTTTTCGATCAGATGGTGAAGCAGCGCGGGGGATCGATCGTGAACCTGTCGTCGATCTACGGTCTCGTGGGGAGACCGCGCGAGATCGGGAGCGGGCTCGACCCGTACCTGCACAGCAAGGGCGGCGTCGTCCAGCTCACCCGTGACATGGCGGTGCACTTCGCCCGAGACGGCGTCCGGGTCAACGCGCTGTGCCCGGGCTTCGTCTACACCCCGCTCACGAAGCGGCTGACGGATGACCCCGAGAGCCTGAGGTTACTGATCGACAAGCATCCGATGGGCCGGCTCGGCCAGCCTGCCGAGATCGCCGCTGCCGCGCTCTTCCTCGCATCGGACGAGGCGTCGTTCGTCACCGGCGTGTGTCTGCCGGTGGACGGGGGATACACGGCGCAGTAGTCCCGGATCGGCCTCCGATGATGCCGGCCCGCCCAGATCCGAGGCCGTCATCGGCGGCCATTGACGGGGGAGCCCGCTGCGGGCGAGGATGCGGCTACCGCAGCGGCATGACGACAACCGCTCGCATCCCTGGAGGTTCTGGATGCCACTTCAACCGATGATCACGGCGGCGCGCTACATGATCTCGAGCGGCCACTATCTCGCCACCCAGGCCGGACACGCGGTGCTGGAGGCCGGCGGGAACGCGGTCGACGCCGGCGTGGCCGCCGGCATCGCGCTGGGCGTGGTTCACGCCGATCAGGTGCAGTTCTCGGGCGTAGCGCCCATGCTCATCTATCTGGCCGACCGCGGCGAGGCGGTCACCATCAGCGGGCTCGGCTGGTGGCCGCGCGCCACCCGCCTCGAGTCGTTGCTGACTGAGCACGGCGGCACCGTCCCCCTCGGCCTCCTGCGCACCGTGGTCCCGGCCGCACCCGATGCCTGGATCCTGGCGCTCGAGCGGTACGGCACCATGAGCTTCGGCGACGTTGCCGGAGCCGCCATCCGCTACGCGCGCGAGGGCTTCACCATGCACCCGGTGATGGCCCACTACATCGAGAAGAATGTCGCGACCTACCGCCGCTGGCCGAGCAACGCGGCAATCTTCCTCTCCCGAGGACGACCGCCGCGCGAGGGGGAGCTGTTCGTGCAGTCGGACCTGGGCCGCTCGCTCCAGTTCATGGCGGACGAGGAGCGCGCGGCGAGCCGCGCGGGGCGCGTCGCCGGGCTCCGGGCGGCACGAGACGCGTTCTATCGGGGCGATCTGGCTCGAGTCATGGCGCGCTATCACGCCGAAAACGGCGGCTGGCTCACTGCGCGCGACCTCGAGGAGTATCGTTCCGAGGTCGAACGTCCCGTGTCGCTCACGTTCCGTGACTTCGACGTCCTGACCTGCCCTCCGTGGTGTCAGGGTCCGGTGCTGCTCCAGATGCTCTCCTTGCTCGCCGCCGACGATCTCGCGGCGCTCGGTCACAACACGCCGGATTACGTCCATCTCCTCACCGAGGTCATGAAGCTCTGCTTCGCGGACCGCGAGCGCTACTACGGCGACCCGCGCTTCGTTTCCGTCCCGATGGAGACGCTGCTCTCCCCGACCTATGCCACCCAGCGGCGGCGGCTCGTGCGTCCAGACATCGCCTGGGCCGAGATGCCGCCGGCGGGCGTCGTGCCGGGGTTCAACGTCATTGACGACGCCACGACGGCGCCGCGCTCGACCCTGACAGAGGAGGCCAGTCCGGCCCTACCGGCAGACACCTCGTACGTCGCGGTCGTCGACCGGCACGGCAACGCTATGTCCGCGACCCCGAGCGACGCCTCGTGGGAAAGCCCGATCATCCCAGGTCTCGGCTTCTGCCCGTCGTCGCGAGGCTGCCAGTCCTGGGCCGTGCCCGGGCACGCCTCGTGCGTCGCGCCTGGCAAGCGCCCCCGGCTCACGCCGAACCCTGCGATGGCCCTGCGGCGCGGCCGGTGGGTCATGCCCTTCGGCGCGCCGGGCGGCGATCTGCAGGCGCAGGGTATGCTGCAGGTCCTTCTCAATCACGTGGTGTTCGACATGAGCCTGCAGGAGGCTGTCGAGGCTCCCCGCTTCGTCACCCACAGCTTCCCGGGAAGCTTCGAGCCTCACCCTTATCACCCCGGCCGACTGGACATCGAGCAGGGGATCGGGCAGGCCACGGGGAACGCCGTCCAGACATTGGGACACCGCGTGCAATGGCTCCCGGATCTGTCGATCTCCACTGCCGGGGTGTGCGCCGTTGCGGCTGACCATGAGCACGGCGTGCTTTACGGTGGCGCCGATCCCCGGCGGGCGGCGCGTGCCATGGGCTGGTAGGCGGCGCGGCACGTCTCCGAGCGGATGCGCCGAGTCTGGGCCTCGACGGTGGCATCGTCCGCGCGATCACGCCACGAGGTGTCCGATCAGCCGTCGCTTGACCACCTCGACGAGCGCGAGGCAGGTGACCGTCACCCCGGCCAGGAACAGGAAAAACCCGGGAGGCAGCGGGACGAAGCCGAGCGGCGCGGCGAGAGGCGTGTAGGGCAGGAGGATCCCGACGACCACGATGAGCACGGTCGTCGCCGTCAGAGGCCGGCTGGGGCGACTCTGCAGCGGATTGCCTGCCGTTCGGATCACGAAGAGCACCAGGGTCTGCGGCTTCACGACGAAGGCTGGGTCGACGTTGTCCGTCGGGATCGTGATCTGGGCGAGATCGTAGCGAGGGCCGCAAGGCCTTCGCCAACGTCATGAAGTACCTCCTGATGCGGACCAGCTCGGATCGCCCAGGCCGACCTCCGTGGCGGGTCGCGTCCGTTCGCGGGCTCTGAACCTCCAGACTCACGCGGCTCCTCGACAGTTACGCGCTCTTGCGGGTCGTCGCGTCGCGCCCTCGCTACCATGCCGGGCGCAGACGAGGCAACCAGGGGCACGGTCCGCGCGGCTCAGGGCGCGCGACGGTCGACCGTCCCATTGTCTGAGCCTGTCCGCCGCGGTAGCATGGCTCTCGCGAAAGGGGACCTCATGGACTTCGGCGTGTTCCTGGAACAAACGAGGCGCGGGGCGAGCCAGGAAGGCGCGTTTCTCGAGATGCTCGAGACGGCGGACGCGGCGGAAGCGTGGGGACTCGATATCGTGTGGCTGGCGGAGATGCTCGTCAACCCGGCTCGCTCGGTGCTCTCGGCGCCGCTGCTGGTGGCGAGTTGGATCGCCGGCCGGACCAGCCGTCTGCGTATGGGCACCGCAGTGCAGCTGCTTCCGTTGAACCATCCCCTGCGCGTGGCCGGCGAGGTGACCACGCTCGATCAGCTGAGCCGTGGACGGTTCGACTTCGGGATCGGCAGGAGCGGAGGCACTCGCAGCTACGACGCGCTCGGCGTCCCGTACGAGGAAAGCCAGGCGCGCTTCTTCGAAGCGCTCCACGTCATCCTCGAAGCCTGGAAGGGCGAGCCTTTCAGCTACGCGGGCCGATTCTACCGGTTCACGAACGTGACGGTGTCTCCCCGGCCCTATCAGCGCCCGCATCCGCCGGTCCGGATGGCCGCGACGACGCCGGAGACGTTTCCACGCGTCGGGAAGATGGGCTTACCCATCTTCGTGGGGCTCCGCGGCATGGACGTCGCCGAGCTGACCGCATGTCTTCGGACATACCGCCAGGCGTGGCGGGAGGCTGGGCATCCCGGCGACGGCGATGCGTGCTTGCGAATTCCAATCTACGCGGCCCCCACGGAGAAGGCGGCGCGTGAGGAGCCGCACGAGACGATCACGTACTACTTCCAGCGCCAGGCCGAGCTGACCCTGGCGCCCGTCGGGCGCGCCGGAACGGGACCCGTCGAGCGGCGACAGGACCAGGCGGGGCGGCTCTCCACACTCTCGTACGACGAGGTGCTCAGCAAGAAGGTAGCCTTCGGCACGGGCCCTGCGCTGGTCGATCGGCTCGGTCAGCTCCAGGAGCAGCTCGGGCTCACCGGCGTCGCAGCCGAGCTGAATCCCGGCGGTCTCCTGACGACGGACCAGGAGAGGCGCAGCCTGGAGATCCTCACTCACCAGGTCATGCCGTCGTTCAAGTAGCTCGCGCTACGCGAGCTTCGGCATCACCTGCTCGGCAAACCGCCGCATCGCGCGCTCGACCTCTTCGCGCGGCAGCATCGAGCCCTGGTCGAACCAGCAGATGATCTGCGAGAGATCGAACTCCTCGCGCGCGGCCTGCAGGCGATCGAGGACCTCCTGGGTGTCGCCGAAGAGTCCTTGCTCCCTGCAGAACCGCTCGTAGGGCAAGTTGGCCACGGCCTCCTCGATCATCCGGAGACGCGGCAGGTGCTCGCCGTAGGACTCGGGCAGCGCCGAGAAGATCGTCTGGAGATTCCGGTAGTACTGATGGACCCCGGGCCGCATGGCGTCCCGCGCGCCGGCGGCGGTGGAGCCCACGTGGACCGGGAACATGAGCGCCATCTGATCGGCCTGCCACGCGTGGCCACCTGCCGCGAGGCGCTCGCGGTAGAGCGCCATGTACTCGCGGAGCTGCGACAGCGGCGTGCTGGTCGTGCCCGAGTAGATGGGCAGTCCGAGATCGCCGATGTGCGCGAAGCTCTCCGCCGTGTGGACGGCGACGCGAATGGGCGGGTGCGGCGTCTGCACCGGCCGCGGCGTCACCGCGAGGTTCTCGACCTTGTAGAACCTCCCGTCGTAGCTGAACCGGTCCCGCGTCCATGCCAGACGAATGATGTGAAGGGCCTCGTCGAAGCGGGCGCGATTCTCCGAGAGCGGCACCCGGAAGCCGTGGAACTGGGTCGGGATCGAGCCTCGCCCGACGCCGAATTCCAGGCGGCCGCCGGACAGCACGTCGGCGGTCGCCGCCTGCTCGGCACAGTGGAGGGGATGATGCAGTGGAAGCAGCGTGACGGCCGTCCCGATGCGGATGCGGCGGGTGCGCTGCGCGATCACCGGCACCACCATCAGCGGGCTCGACAGGAGCGAGAAAGCGCCGCCGAAGTGGATCTCCGCCAGCCAGGCCACGTCGAAGCCGAGGGACTCGCCGAATGCGACGAGGTCCAGCATCTCGGCGAAGCGCTCCGCGTGCGAGCGTCCGGCAGACTCCGGCGCCTGGAAGAACAGTCCGAAACGCATCGCCGCCAGCATACGCGGAAAGCGCCAACCGCGCCAGGCACGGCCGTTGCCTTTCCCCTGCCAATAGGCACACACTGAGGCCGGACAGGATCGATCCGTTCCCCATCACCCGAAGGAGCGTGCCCAATGCCCAGACTCACCCCTATCACCAGCAAGGATCAGGTACCGCCCGAGGCGCACGCCATCGTCGATGGGATCATCGCGAGCCGCGGCGCGCTGCAGGGGCCGTTCTCCATGTTCCTCCACGCACCGGAGCTGGCGAACCGCGTCGCCCATCTGGGCGCGTACATCCGTTTCGAGGGCGGCCTCGACATGCGCGTGCGGGTCCTCGCCGCAATGACCGTCGCCCGCGAGCTGGACGCCGCCTACGTCTGGGGCGCGCAGACGGGAAGCGCGCGGCGGCAGGGCGTGCCGGAGTCGACGATCGGGGCGATCCGCGAGCAGCACACGCGTGGGGTCCCGGCCGACGACGCGCTGATCATCGACTTCACCCGACGGCTGCTCCGACAGCACCGGGCGGACGACGCGACGGTGGAGACGCTGCGCAAGCGCTTCGGCGACCGCGGGCTGATCGAGCTCACCGGCAGCATCGGGTACTACGCCATGCTGGCCATGACGGTGAACGCCTGCGAGCTGGCGGCTGCCCCCGGCGCCGACGCGCTGCCGTCGCGCTGAGCACGGTGTCGATTTCGGGCCTCGACCGGCGTCGTAATAGGTGAGCGGCTGTCGGGGACCCTCGAGGTCCCCGCTGACCGCACCATCCTGACCCAGGAGGTTCTCATGCGTTACATGCTGCTCATCTGCGCCGACGACAAGAACGCTCCCCCGCCGTCCAAAGCCGAAATGGACGCCATGATCCAGGGCCACACGCGCTTCTCCACGGAACTGCAGGGCGCCGGCAAGATGGTCCATGGCGAGCGGCTGCGCCCCGACAGCGAGGCCAGCCGGGTCCGCTTCAAGGCCGGGCACCGTCAGGTGATGGACGGGCCCTTCGCTGAAACGAAGGAAGGGCTTGGCGGTTTCTACCTGATCGACTGCGCCTCGCGGGAAGAAGCCGTCGAATGGGCCAAGAAGATCCCGCTCCGCGAGGGCGGCTTCGTCGACGTGCGGCCGATCTGGCCGATGTGACCGATACGGGCCGGTGCGTCGAGGAAGAGAGCACGGGCTCTACCGCGGAAACGATTGACGCCGGATCGAGTACCATTTGCCCGTGGAGTCGATCGACCACGGGCAGACGGCGGCCGTCGACGTGCGCGCGCGCGTGGAGGAGGCCTTTCGCCTCGAGTACGGAAGGGTGGTCGCCTCCGTGCTTCGGATGGTGCGCGATATCGACACCGCCGAGGAGATCGCTCAGGAGGCGTTCGGGCAAGCCCTGGATCACTGGCCGGTGAGCGGAATGCCGGATCGGCCAGGCGCCTGGCTCCTGACGACGGCCCGGCGGCGCGCGCTCGATCACCTGCGTCGCGCCCGCCGGGCCGGGGCCCACGCTCCCGCGCTCCAGCACCACGCCGCGCTTCACACCATCGACGAGAGCCCCGACGCGATGGATCCCGAGGCGATCTCCGACGACAGGCTCCGGCTGATCTTCATTTGTTGCCATCCCGGCCTTCCGGAGGAGAGCCGGGTCGCCCTCACGCTCCGGCTGGTGGGTGGCCTCACGACGGCGGAGATCGCTCGGGCCTTTCTCCTGCCCGAGCCCACCATCGCGCAGCGGCTCGTGCGTGCCAAGCGAACGATCCGGGACCGCGAGCTCTCCTACGAATTACCCGAACGGGCTGACCTGTCCGAACGCCTGCCCGCCGTGCTCGCGGTCGTCTATCTCATCTTCAACGAGGGCTATGCAGCCCACGGGGGAGACGCCCTCGTGCGTCATGACCTCTGCCAGGAGGCGATCCGACTCGGGCGCACCCTGGCCGAGCTGATGCCGAGCGAGCCGGAGGTCCTCGGCCTCCTCGCACTGATGGAATTGCAGTCCTCACGGTCGGCGACGCGCACCGATCCCGACGGCAACCTCGTCCTGCTCGCAGACCAGGATCGCTCCCGCTGGGATCAAGCACAGATCGCCCGGGGCCTCGCCGTGCTGGACCGCGCCGGGCTGATGGCTGACGCGGGCCGGTACCAGATCCAGGCCGCCATCGCCGCCTGTCACGCGCGGGCGGTCTCGTGGGAGACGACGGACTGGCCCGCGATCGTCATCCACTACCGGGCGCTGGCCGAGGTCGCGCCGTCGCCCGTGGTCGACCTGAACCGCGCAGTGGCGATCGGCCTGGCCGAGGGGCCCGAGGCCGGGCTCGCCGCGCTCGACGCGATCGACACCACGGCCCTCCGCGGCTACCATCTCTTGCCCTCCGCGCGCGCAGATTTCCTGCGCCGGCTCGGCCGCCGCCGGGAAGCGGCCGTCGAGTACCACCGGGCGCTCGCGGTCGCCGACAATGCGCGCGAGCGCGCGTTCCTCGCCGGCCGGCTCGCCGCGTGCGAGGCCGAGGCAGGGAACGGGTCGGATGAGCCCTGGTCGCCCACATCCCAGGGGTAGCCTGAATTGATAGCGGCTTCGCTCCGACACTGGCTGTCGCGTCCCGGCTGGAACGTTGCCGCAATCGCCTGGCTCTGCATCCCGTTCCCGGCGCAGGCCAGTGTCCGCATCCAGGTCCTCGAGACCGATCCCTTCTCGCCCGCGACCCTCGGATCTTGGCAGCGCTTCAACGTGCGCTTCGGCTACGTCACCGATGAGCCGATCCGCGTGCACGGCGAGGCGTTCTCGGGAGGCCGCAAGGTCACGTCGGCCACGAGCGGCTCACCCGTGTACCCGATTGGCTCGGGCGATGGCATGTTCTGGTTCGCGTACACCGACGCCGCGCAAGTCGACCGCCTCGTCCTGACCGCATACCCGGCGAAGGCTCGGACCGCTCTGACGGAGACCGCGCTCGACGTGGAGCTACGCTGGACTGGCGTGCAGGGCGCGCCGTCCACCCCGGCGGACTGGGTGCGGCGGATGGACGCCGCGGCGGAGCAACGCCACAAGGAGCAGTACGAGGCCTACATGAACCAGCCCACCCCGGCATGGCAGTCGGGACTGTTCCTCGCGCTGGTGTGGAGCCCCGTGGCCTACCTCGTGACGCAGGTCATGATGCTCAGGCGCTTTCGGGGCGGATGGCGGTTGGCCGCGCTGGCGCCGCTGCTGCCGATGGGACTCGTGCTCGTCTACACCGTGGCCGCCTTCCGGGCAGGGAGCAATCTCTTCCCGTTGGTCCTGATCTTCACCAGCCCCGTGGCGCTCGTGTACCTCGTGGCGCTCCTCGCGGTCCGTCGATATCGGTCGTCCGCTCGCTCGTGAGCGCCGTCGTCAGACCACTCCATGGAGGACTCACATGACCATCCGCGTCGCCGCGATCGGGGTGAGCCACTGGCACGCGCTCAACGACGCCGCGTACCTCTTGCACCTCGCCGCCATGCCAGACGTGCAGCTCGTCGGTATCCAGGACGGTGACTCGACCCTCGTGGCGAGACGAGCCGCCGAGGTCGGCGGGCCGCCGACGTTCACCGACCACCGCCAGATGCTGGCCGCGACGCGCCCCGACTTCGTGGTCGCGCTCGGCCGGCATCGGCAGATGGCAGGCATCGCGCATGATCTGCTCGACCTGGGCTATCCCTTCCTGATGGAAAAGCCCATGGGGATCAACGCGACCGAAGTCGCGGCGGTGGCCGAGAAGACCGCTCGTCTCGGGCAGTTCGTCGCCGTTCCGCTCGCGCAGCGGTACCAACCCTTCGCCACGCGCGCGCGCGAACTGCTCGCCGCGGGGCGCTTCGGCCCCGTCTCGCATTTCTACGTGCGGATCAACCGGCCCGGGCCGGCGCGATACCCCGCATGGGACTGTCCGTGGATGCTCGATCCCGCGGAGGCCGGTGGCGGCTGCCTCCGGAACCTGGGCTCCCATGGCTTCGACATGTTCCTCCATCTGACGGGCGAGGACGCTCAGGTGACCGGGGCCCAGATCAGCCGGCGGGCGCATGCGCAGGCTGTCGAGGACTACGCATCCGTGCTCCTCCGGTCGACGAGCGGAGTCCTCGGCACGATCGAGGTGGGCAACAACTTTCCTCGCGACGGCACCGACGGGGAATGGAAGATCGCCGGCCGCGACGCGATCCTGACGCTCAAGGACGGAATACTCAAGCTCGCCACCGCGACGGGAGACGAAACCCTGCCGAGCGGGGACATCACCACGCCCTATGCCACGACAGTGCGCGACGCACTCGATCACTGGCGGCGAGGGGCGCCGCCTCCGATCGGCGTGCAGGACTGCCTGCGCGCGGTGCGGCTGATCGATCAGGCGTACGCGCTGGCCGGCTGAGTGACGTGCCGCGGGGCTAGTGGCGGCCTCGGCCGCCACTCCTCACGACGGCACGGCGCACGGCCGCTCGACGCGACGTGGGCCGGACGTGTGCAAGCCCTTCGTGGTGCGAGCGCCACGGCTCGCTCCGCTCGACGCGCCGGCGCCGGCCCCGCCACACGTGAACGGCCAGGAGGGCTGGCATCCCGAACCCGATGGACGCGTGGATGGTTCCCGTCCATCGGCGAAGCGCGTCGTGGCCGATGTAGTACAGGCCGAACGCCGTCACGATGAGCGCCGCGTTGACGGCGATCATCAGTATGCCGGTGACCCGGCTGTTTCCGGACGGCCAGGCGGGCCGCAGATGCAGCGGAATCATGGCCCCGAGCAGGAGCAGGGCGAGCATGGCCGCACCGCCGTGCGCCATGAGCAGATACGAACCCACCTGCCGCCAGGCCGAGCCCACGGCGAGGGCGTCGCGCCAGTCCAGGATCCACCAGATCCCCCCCGTGACGAACATCAAGGCGGTGACGGCGTAGAGAGACGCGCGAACGCGTGGCTCAAGCCGCATGGCGCCGAGCCTCCGGCCAGTCGCTGGTGACGCGAAGGCTGCCATCACGAGCGACGAGGAGCGCGCTCGCGCCGTAGTGATCGAGCACCCCAAGGGCCGATTCGCCACCAACGACGACCACCTTCGTGAGGGCATCCGCGACCAGGCAGGATGAGGCTCGCACGGTGGCGCCGGCGATGCCGTCGACCGGCCGCCCGCGCCGCGGGTCGATGACCGGCACCGCTCCGGCGTGGGCGGTCACCGATGGGTCGAGTCGGCCTCCGGTCGATGCCAGCGCTCCATCCCGCAGCGCGATGCGACACAGCACGCGCGACGGATCCCGTGGGTCCCGCAAGTGCACCGTCTGGACCTCGGGCCCGAAGGCAGCAAGGTCTCCTCCGGCGTTGACGAGACCCTGCGACGCGCCGTGGCGTCTCAACGCATCGAGCGCCCGATCGACGGCGAATCCCTTCGCGATGCCTCCGAGGTCGATCCTCACGCCTGGATCGTGGAAACGGACCCGCTGCCCCGACAGGAGCTCGATGGACTCGCCGCCACAGATGACGTGAGGCCCCCGCCTCCTCACCTCTGCCGAGGCCGGGAACAGGCCGTGCGCCTCCATGGCGGGCGCGATGGCCACGTCGAAGGTGCCGGCCGACCGGCGGTGGAGATCACGGGCCATCTCGAGCACCCGATACGTGGACGGATGCACGCAGACGGCACGCGTCGCGGCGTCGCGGTTGAGCCGGCTCACGTCGCTGGTCCGAACGTGGACACTCATCAGGCGGTGAATCTCGGCGATCGCGTCGAAGGCCGACTCGATCGCCGCCTCCAGGACTCGGCGCGGTCCACCCGAGGCGGCGACGTCGACGAAGGTGCCGAGCAGCGGACGGGCGCGGCGAACGCTATCGCAGGCACGTGTCATAGATCGCGAGGATCCGCTTGACGCCTTCCGTCACGTGCTGGGACGATAGCGTGGCGCCGGAGATGTTGCGGATGTCCCTGTCCACCTCGAGGGGATCCCGCCTGGTCTTCCCGATGAACTGCGCGCGCCAGTCCCGGTTCGCGATCTCGCCGCCGTACGACTCCCGGTATTCCAGGATCTCCACCTGCTTGACGCGCCCGTCGGGCGAGAGACCGACGGCGTAGTCGATGACCTCGTGCTTCCCGATCACGTAGTCGACGATGAAGAAGCCGAGGAGCGTCCCACCCTGCTGGGCCCTCCACACTTGCTCGCCACGCGTGCGGACCTTTTGCCCCGACTGCCTCTCGATCGCCGCGACCTGGGCGGGCGTGTACACGACGTGGGCCGGCACGAACTGGGTCGCGTCCGGGAAGACGGCCTTCTGGGCCTGGTCGACGGTCATGTACTGGAGGGCGACGGAGGGCGAGGCGAGCGAGGCGATCATCGCCGGAGGCACCGTCCAGCGCAGCCAACGGCTCATCGGCCCTCGCCCTCACAAGGTCGGCGCCTCACCGCTAGAAGAACCATCCGACGGCGCCCAGGATCGAGTTCCCCTTGGAGCCGCCAGGCTGACGATCGAGGACGATCTGATAGTCGAACTTGAGCACGAGCTTCCGTCCCGGGAAGAGGGCGAAGCCGATGGTGTGGAATTGCTCCTGTCCCGCCCCGGTGGGTTGGTTCTCGTCCGAGCCAGCGAACCCGCCCGTCTGCCGGTTCATGTAGGTGTAGCGATAGAACGGCACGGCTTCCCAGTTGACGCCGAGGGCATGCCCGATGGGGATGTGATAGGCGACCTCGCCCGACAGCCCCCACATGGTCTTGCCGACGTTGTTGGTGGGGTCGCTGTCGTTGTTGGCACGCAGGTTCTTCGGACTGCCGAAGAAGACCTCCGCGTATTCTCCGCGCAGCTCCAATCCGGTCTGGGGAATGCGATAGCGGAACTCCGTGTCGATGATCGAGAGGCTCGTGTGATGCAGGGACAGACCGTTGTCGCCGTGGGCGCCGCGTGGCTCGATGTTGGGCGAGTAGTAGCCGCTCGTGCTGCCAGCGAAGCCAGGGAGGAACGACGGCGTGTAGCTCAGGCGCAGGGCGTACGCGAGATTGTTGACGAGCTGCTTGAAATCTCCGAGCGGCGCCTTCGCGAACGCGAGGCCGTTGATGCCGTCGACGCCGGGGGCGTAGGGCCCGTCAGGTACGGTGTTGCCCTCGGTCCGCGCGTCGAACCCTGACCCGAAGTCCTCGAGACTGGCGCTGACCTGGAACTGGTAGTTCAGGTTGTCGACGATCTTGCCCCAGATGCTCATCGACGGCGCCGACCACGTCGTCGGGATCAGGCCGTTGCCGAGGCCGTTGTCGATCTCGGGCCGGTTGACGCTGTAGAACAAGGTCGGCTCGTGGTAGAGGTTGACGTAACCGACGGGGACGATGTCGATTCCCGGCGAGCGGATGTTGAAGTGCGGGTTGATCAGGAAGTCGATCCACGCCTGCTCGATCTCGGCGGTGCCGTGCAGCTTGTCGTCGTCGTCGAAGCCGGCGCCGGCGTGCTCGAACTCGATCTCGGCGTTGAAGATGATGTTGTCGGTGATCTTGTAACTCGGCAACAGCACGATGCGCGCGGAGTCGAAGCCCGTCTGCCACTGGCCGTTCGCGGCCGGATTCTGCAAGCTGCCGAACTTGAACTCGCCATACGATCCGAGCCGCAGGCCCTCGAGGGGCGACTCGAAGAGCCCGAAGATGGCCTTGTCCTTTTCGGCGGTCTGCGGTTGCGTACCTGGCGGGGGCGGATAGAGGGGGGGAGGGCCGGGCAGCACGCCGGGCTCCGGCGGTGTGCCGGGCGCGACTCCCGAAGGCTGCGCGACGACCGCCGGTGGCGTGGCCGGGGCAGTGCCCTCAGGCGGCGGTGTGGGTGGCGTCGTTCTGGCTGTGCCCGACGGCGGCGCAGGCGGCATCGCGCCGGGTCCTCCCAGAGCCGGAGCGGGCGGTGGCACGCCCAGCCGGGCCTGTTGGACCTGCTGCTCCAGGATCTGGATCCGTTGCTTCATTTCCCTCAGTTCTTTGAGCAGTTCCGCGTTCGTCGGCTCGCTATCGTCGGCCGCGCGTGCGTCGCCTCCGTCGCCCATGAACAGCGCGACCACCAACCCTATGACCACCCACGTGCCAAGTGACCGATGCATGCACAGCCTCCCTCTCGTCGGAGAGATCCGATCGGAGTTGTTGGCTGGCTGCCGTGCGCCGTTCGCGGCGTGGGTGGCTGGCTATTCGTGCGGACTGACGCGGGATCCGCGCTAGGTCATCCCTCAGTACCAGCGTTAGGATTCCATTAAAGGACGCATTCGGTGTACCTAACTTTCGTAACCCTGTCAACAGGCTCTTGCGGGGGCATGCGGCCCTGGGACCTGCATGGCTCCGGTACCGGCGGCATTCATCTGCTGGAGCCTCCGGGCGCTGAACTGGCTGGGTACGGAGGCTTCAGCCGGAAGCGGGCGTTCGAGGCTACTCGGAGACGCCGACCAGCTGCGCGAGTCGGTCCGGATCCGCCCGCAGGGCCGCGGACGCCCCATCGTAGACGATGCGACCCTTGGCCATGACGACCGCCCGAGGCGAGAAGGCGAGCGCGACACGACTGTTCTGCTCGACCAGCACCGTCGACAGCCGCCGCTCCTCCTTGAGGCGGAGCAGGACCGTCGTGAGCGCCTCCACGACGACGGGCGCCAGGCCCTCGGTCGGCTCGTCCATGAGGAGCACCGACGGATTGGTCAGGAGCGCCCGCGCGATCGCGAGCATCTGCTGCTCGCCCCCTGAGAGCTGGTGGCCCATGTTGCCGAGGCGCGCGGCCAGGCGCGGGAACAGCTCGAACACGCGGGCGGGCGTCCACGGTCCCGGGCGCGCCGCGATCTCGAGGTTCTCGCGCACGGTGAGCGACGGGAAGATTTCGCGCTCCTGCGGCACGAAGCCGATTCCAAGCAGGGCGCGGCGGAAGATGGGGAGCCCGTCAATACGCGTGCCGTCGAGCCAGAGCTCGCCGCGATGCCGCGTGGTATAGCCCATCACCGTCCCGATCAGCGTGCTCTTGCCGACGCCGTTCCTGCCGATCACGCTGACGCTCTCCCCCGGGTCGAGCGCCAGGCTGACGTCCTCGAGCACGACGGTCTCGCCGTAGCCCGCGAAGACATGCCGGAGCCGGAGCCCGTCAGGCACGACGAGGCTCGCCCAGGTAGACGGCACGAACGTCGGGGTTGGCCGCGATCTCCTGGGGGCTCCCGCTCGCGAACACGCCGCCGCTCACCAGCACCGTGATCCGCTTCGCGAAGCGGAAGACGAGATCCATGTCGTGCTCGATGATGAGCACGCCGATGTGCGCGGGCAGCTCGGCGACGGCGTCGAGGATGATGTGGCTCTCGGCGCTCGGCACCCCGGCGGCCGGCTCGTCCAGCAGCAGCACCTCGGGGGCGAGGCCCATGGCGATGGCCAGCTCGACGAGACGCTGGCGGCCGTAGGGCAACTCGGCGACGCGCCGGCTGGCATGCCCGGCGAGCTTCAGGGTCTCGAGCAAGCGCATCGACTCATCGACCACGTCCCGCCGCAGTCCAGCCGGCCGGAACATGGAGGGCGCCACGCCCATCCGCTCGGCGACCGGGACGTAGACGTTCTCGAGCACGGACAGACCGCGGAACAGCCGGTTGATCTGAAACGTCCGGGCGATGCCGAGCTTGACCCGTTCCGCCTGGCCCCGGCTCGTGATGTCACGCCCCCGCAGCAAGACGGCGCCGCGCGTCGGCCGCAGCACGCCGGTCAGGAGATTGACGAACGTCGTCTTGCCCGCCCCGTTGGGGCCGATGAGCGCGTGGCGCGCGCCTGCCTCCAGCGCGAAGTTGACGTCGCGCACGGCGGCCAGTGCGCCGAAGGACACGCCCAGATCGCGGGTCTGGAGGAGCGGCATCACGAGCGTCTCCAGTGAAGGCATCGGTGCGCCATGACCTCGCCGAGACCGAGGATGCCGTTCCTCGCGAAGAGCGCTATGGCCATCAGCAGGAGGCCGAGCCCGAGTTGCCACGCGGTGGGATAGATCTTGGCCAGGAAGTGGGCGAGGACCATGTACGCAACGGCGCCCACGAAGGCGCCGTACAGGCGTCCCGCGCCGCCGAGCACGAGGATGATCAGCACGGTGGCTGCGCGGTCGAGGCCCAGGGTGCCGAGGTTGACGTAGGCGTTGGCCTGCGCCCAGATGCCGCCGGCGATCCCCGCGATGGCCGCCGACAGCGTGTAGCAGATGACGAGCCGCGCCGGCACCGGCGCGCCGACGGCGTGCATTCGGAGCGTGTTCTCGCGGATTCCCGCCAGGCTCTGGCCGAAGGGCGAGTACACGAGGGTGCGCACGAGGCCGAAGCAGAGGAACAGCACGCCCAGCACGTAGAGGTACTGCGTCCGCGGGTACAGCGGGTTGAACTCGAAGGTCCCGAAGAGCGGCGCGATGGGCAGGCTGTCGAGACCGTCGAAGCCTCCGGTGAAGGCCTGGCCGAGGTTCGCGGCTTCCTCGAGCAGCGCCATCGTGCAGAGCGTGAGCATGAGCAGCGAGAGACCCCGAGTCCGGAGCAGGACCACGCCGGAGCCGAGCCCCACCGCCGCCGCCACGAGGGCGGCCAGGACGAGGCCGGTGATCGGCTCGGTCCAGATGCCACGCTTGGCGAGGATGCCCACCGTGTAGGCGCCGGCGCCGAAGAACGCGGCGTGGCCGAGCGTCACGATGCCGGCGTAGCCGAGCACGAGGTCGAGCGAGATGGCGAACAGGATCGTGACGAGCACCTCCGTCCCGAACCCGAGATATTTCGGAAAGGCGAAGTAGAAGCCGACGGCGAGCGCCCACGGCGCGACCTCCCACGTCCGCAGGCGGTGGCGCGCCGCGAAGGCCAGGACCGCGGGATGGTCCGCCGTGCGCGGCGGCGGCGCCGTCACGCCGCCTTGCCTCCGAACAGACCCTGCGGTCGCCACAGCAGGAGCAGGATGGTGAGCGCGTAGATGAACAGAGTCCCGCCCTGGGGCACGTATTTCTTCAGCACGAAATCGAAGACGCCGATCAGCAGCGCCGCGTAGAACACGCCAGTCACGCGTCCGAGACCACCCACCGCGACGACGATCAGGAAGTACACCAGGTACTTGAGCGCGTACTGGGGGTCGAGGCCCAGGAACTCGGCGCCGAGCCCGCCGCCGAGCGCGGCCAGACCGCTGCCGAGGGCGAAGGTGAGGGTGAAGAGGCGGCGGATGTTGATCCCGAGCGACTCCGCCATGCGCCGGTTGTCGACGGCGGCGCGGATCTGGGCTCCCACGAGGGTACGCTCGAAGCCGAGCCAGAGCGCGGTTGCGATCACCGCCCCGACGCCGATGAGCACGACGCTATAGGTGCGGTAGCGTGTGAAGCCGAGGTTGATCTGCCCTTGCAGCACGGGCGGGAGCGGGATCGGCTGGTTCTCGGGCCCCACCAAGAGCGTCACCGACGCGATCATGACGAAGACGAGCCCGATGGTGAAGAGCACCTGGTCGAGCTCGGGCGCCGCGTACAGGCGCGCATAGAACAGGCGCTCGCACACCACGCTCACGAGGGCGATGGCCACGAACGCGACGACGAGCGCGAGCCCGAAGTCCAGACCGCCACGCTTCATCGCGAGCACGACCGCGTAGCCGCCGAGCATGGCGAAGCCGCCGTGCGCGAGGTTGACGAAACCCATCAAGCCCATCGTGACGGACAGCCCGACGGACACGAGGAAGAGCACCATGCCCGCCGCGACGCCGCCCAGGAGCGTGCTGGCGACGTCGACGCCCCAGATCACGGACGCGGCCGGGACGCGCGGATGGTCGTCGTCTGGCGGCGGGCCAGTTCGTCGACCGATCGCTGTCCCGTAAGCCCGTCGCCCAGTCGCCTCGCGGAGCCGGCGGGAGCGCCCCTGCCGGAACACGCGACGTCGCTGCGCGATGCGCCCGTTCTCACGGGCCACGAGATCGCCGATTTCCGCTTCGGCAACCCGCAGAAGCCACGGTTCCGGCAGGGGGGCTCCCCCCGGCTCCGCCCGGCGATTCTATCGTTGTCGATCCAAGCAGAGCGCTTGACAACGGAAGGACTCACCGTCGCGCCTGCCTCGCCCCACCGCGGAGTGGCGGGGGCGGCGGCGCCACGCCGGCGGATCACTTGGCGGCGCACGGACCGATCTTCTGCTCCTTGCATGCGTCCTTTACGGCATCGATCTCGCCGATCACCTTCTGCATGACGTGCCCGTCCTTCATGACCACTTCCGAGAGATACTCGTTCATGACGATGTCCCGCGTGGCGGGGTCGATCATGATGAGGCCGCGCGGGCTGTTGAACTTCCAGCCCCGGAGCGCCTCCAGCGCCTTGTCCGTATCGATCTTGCCCTTCAGCGTCTGGACCACGTGGACGATGGCGGCCATGCCATCGTAGCCGCCGACCGCCATGAAGTCGGGGGTGGAAGTGGGACCGTACTCCTTCTTCCACGCGGCCACGAAGCGCTTGTTCTCGGCGTTGTCGAGGTCGGCATTGTAGTGGTGCATCGTGATCAGGCCGACGGCCGCCGAGCCCATGGCCTGGAGCTTCGTGTCCTGCGTGATGTCACCCGGACCGATCAGCTTGATCCCGGCCTCGCGCATGCCCAGGGCGGCGTAGGTCTTGACGACGGCGGCGGCGTGGTCACCGGCGGGGACGAAGACGAAGAACACGTCGGGCTTCTTGTCCTTGGCGCGCTGGAAGAAGGGAGTGAAGTCGGGAACGGCCCCAGCGCCGCCCATCGGGATCTCGTCGATCACCTTGCCGCCGTTCGCCTCGAAGCTCTTCTTGAACGCCGCCAGGCTGTCCTTGCCCGGCGGGAAATCGGTGTAGCCGACCACAGCGGTCTTCGCGTGCAAGATCTTGACGGCTGCCTCGCCGAGGGCGTAGCCGGCATGCCACATGCTGAACGAGGTCCGCACGTAATACGGCGAGAGGTTCGTGATGTGTGCCGTGCCGGCGTTCATGATGATCGCCAGCTTCTTGCCCGCCGTCACGATGGGCGCCGAGGCGATCGCGTTCGGCGAATAGATCCATCCGGCGAGGATGTCGGCGTTGTCCTGCGTCAAGAGCTCCTGGACCGCGATCTTCGCGTTGGCCCCGCTCGGATCCTTGACGTCCCGCCGGATCATGACGATCTTGTATGGCTGCACCTGGTCGGCGTTCACCTTGAGGTAGAGCTCCATGCCCCGGTCGACGAGCTGGGCGAACTCGGCCCCGATGCCCGTATAGGGCAGGGCGACCCCGACCTTGACCTCCTGGGCGCTGGCCCAGGTGGCGGCCATGACGACCGCCACGCTTGCCGCGATGAGCTGCTTCATCGATGACGCTCCTTGTGTGGATGATAGGACCCGCACCTGTGGCGGTCGGGGGCCGCCCGGAGGTGGGGCAAGGTGTTCGATAGGCCCTTCACCGTTGCTCTTGACGCGCGAGCCTGGAGTGGCGCTCCGCGGTACCCGCGCCCCGGTCAAGACCGTATACGCCCGTCCACGGGATGTGTCAACGTCGCCGCCGCCACACGTCCCGCTCCAGGACGCGCGCCTACTGCGACACCTCGAGGGCGATCTCCCCCAGACCGTCGATGGCGAAGCGCACGCGATCGCCGGGAGCCGGGAACCTGGTGGTGATGCTGCTGCCCGTCATCACGATCATGTCGCGCTCGAGTGCCCGGCCGCGCCGGTTGAGGAGGTTGCCGAGCCACGCCACGGCCTCGAACGGATGCCCGAGCGCATCGCCCGCCTTGCCTTGACCGCTCGCTGCGTCATTGACCCAGCAGCGCGTCACGGCGCTCTCGAGGTCGACGCTGCGCCAGGCGGTCACCGGCGGTCCCAGGACCACACCGCCGTTCCAGGTGTTCTGCGCCACGAGCGTGAACGCGTCGAGGGTCTTGTAGTCGGCGTGGCCGTCCTCGACGAGCTCGAAGGCGGGCATGCACGCGGCTACTCGGTCCGCGACCGAGGCTCGGGTCCACGGACCACTGTGCGCGGGGAGATCATCGCCGAGACGCACCGCCACCTCGAACTCGACGCCCAGGTGGTGATAGTTGGAGAGGGCAACGCGCGCAGGCGACGGGAGGATCACTGTCGAGAAGAGAGCTCCCGCTGCCGGCTGGTCCATTCCGGTCAACTGCTGCATGGCCTTGGAGGTCAGCGCGACCTTCCAGCCCGCGATCTTCCCTCGCCCCCTCTCGGTCATCATCCGATGCAGGGCGTCCTGGATTCGGTAGGCGTCTTCGAGCGGCGCCGCGCGGAGGGCGGCGTCGAGGGGATGATAGCGTTCCCGCGTCCGATGCATCTCCTGGCACACGCGCGCGGCGGCGTCGATCGTCTCGGGGGTCAACATCGGCTCGTAGTCCTCCTCAGGCGAATGCGAAGGCGCGTTCTGGATTCTCTACCAGGAGTCGTCTCAGGCCCGCGTCATCGAGACCCTTGCGGCGCAGGCGGGGCACCACGTTGACGAGGAGGTGATGATACCCGTAGCCGCCGTACTTCACGAGCGACGTCTTGTAGGCGATATCGTGGGAGAGCAGGAGCCGGTCGGCGTAGCCGGCCTCGATCAGGGCCAGGACGTGGGCCATGCGCCCGCCGTCGTTCGGCATGTCGAAGCTCGGATTGTAGGGATAGTACGAGTTCTCGAGGCCGAAGAGATCGTACTCGAGCCAGATACCGGTCCCGCCCAGGTCGATCACCGCTCGCACGTCAGCAATGGTCCGATCGATGTGACACATGATCGTGCGGCCGACATCGCCACCTTCCCTCCGGACGAACTCCGCCAGCTCCATCGGCATCTTGGCATGCCGCCCGGGATGCACCATGAGGGGGGCGCCAGTCTCGCGCTGGGCGATGATCGCCGCACGCAGCGCCTTCCGCTCGTTCTCCGTCCACGGATACGTCGTGCCGATCTCCCCGAGCAGACCCGCCCGCACGCCGGAGTCGCCCGCGCCCGTGGTCACGTCGGCGATCATCTCGCGGGCCAGATCGTCGACGGACTTCTGATCCATGTCGGGCGGGTGGGACGCCGCCACGTAGTAGCCGGATCCCATCACGACGTGCAAGCCGGTAGCCCGGGCGATGCGCGCGAGGGCGAGCGGGTCGCGTCCCAGGCTCCCGGGCGTCGGATCGACGACGGTCGCGCCGCCGGCGCGCTGGAAGAGCCGGATCTCGTCGATGGCGACTTGCTCGTCGGTGAGACGCAGGTTGTCGAGGTTGGCGTTGAAGTGCTGCCGCACCCAGCCGAGGTTGGCGAGACTCACCGGCTCCGACGCCCGGCCCTTGTCGCTCGCGGCGGCCGGCTCCGCGTACATCACGGAGAAGTCGATGAGGAGATGCTCGTGAGGCAGCGTGACGCCCATCGACTCCGGCGCGATGGCGCCGAGCACAGTCTGCACCCGCCCGACGGCCGGTCGCGTCATCGGGTCGATCCGATCATGCCGAGACCCCGCTCAGCGGACGAGCGCCTGGCGGCATCGAGCCATTCTTCACGCGAGCCGGATGTCCCGCGGGTCGTGATCATGCGACCATCCTACCTCAGTGCGCGGGAAGCATCACCGAGGACAACGCGCAGGCGCGCGACCATCATCATCTCCCTGGTCCCGGTCAGCCGTTCGCGGTAAGGTGTGGCCCATGACCGATTGGGACGGACTGGATCGGCTGATCGCGGGGGAGCGGGCGCGCATCGTCCGCGGTCTGATCGACTTCCTGCGCCTGAACACGGTGAGCCAGGAGCCCGACCGCGTCCGCGTCGGCGGTGAGTGGCTGCTCGACGCGATGCGTTCTCGCGGCCTCGATGCGAGGATCATCGAGACCGCGGGGAACCCCGCCGTGTTCGGCGAGCGGCGCGTGCCCGGCGCCCGGCACACCGTCCTGATCTACTGCCATTTCGACACCAAGCCCATCCCGCTCGCGGGGTGGCTCCAGCCATCACCGCTGGAGCCGGTCTTCCGCCGTGGATTGGCCGAGGACGGCGTTGCCGCCGAGCCGTTCGACGCCATCGCTCCGCGCGACCTCGATCAGTACCGGCTGTACGCGCGCGGCGCCGCCGACGACAAGGGGCCCATCTGGTGTCATCTCGAGGCGCTCCGCCTCATGGACACGCTCGGCATTGCGCCCGCCGTCAACGTCAAGTTCATCTTCGACGGCGAGGAGGAAATCGGCAGCCCGTTCTTCGGACCGCTGGCCGAGCAGCACCGGGCGCTTCTCGGAGCCGATCTCGTTCTCGTCACCGACGGCCCGAAGCACGGGAGCGGCCGTCCCACCATCTCGGGCGGCGCCCGGGGCAACGTGAGGCTCGAGATGGTGCTCGAGACCGCACGCCGTGACCTGCACTCCGGCAACTTCGTCGTGCCCAACCCCGCCTGGAAGCTGAACGGGCTCCTGGCCTCCATGGCCACGCCCGACGGGGTCCCGCTCGTCGAAGGGCTGGAGGAGGACGTGGTGATGCCGACCGCAGCGGAGCGGCGGCTGATGGCGGACATCCCGCTCGACCTGCCCGCGCTGGAAAAGGAAGTCGGGGTGCGGCTGCCGGCTGACTACCTGGAGCGGATGATGTTCCACTCGACCTTGAACATCCGCGGCCTGCAGTCGGGTTACGTCGGCAAGGAGGCCAACACGATCATTCCACACCGGGCCACGGTGGCGCTCGACATCCGCCTCGTGAAGAACCAGACCGTCGAGAAGGTGTATCGCCGGATCGTCGACCACATCCGCGCCCAGGGCTTTCACGTGATCGAGTCACGGGACGAGCCCCTGCCCGACGAGTGGCGCGGCCGCGCGATTCGCGTCATCGACAAGGGTGGCTACGACCCCGCCAAGAGCCCGGTCGACACCCCGCTGGCGCGCCATCTCACCGGGGCGATCGAAGCGGCCCATGCCGGCCTAAAGGCCGTCGTGATGCCGACGCTCGGCGGCAGCGTCCCGCTCTGGGCCTTCACCGACATCCTGAAGCTCCCCACCTACGTCGTGCCGTACGCCAACGCCAACAACCGGCAGCACAGCCCGAACGAGCATCTGAAGCTCGATCATCTGTTCCAGGGCGTTCGCACGACGACGCTGCTGCTGCGGGACCTGGCCACGCTACCCGGCGCGTGATCGAGCGCGACGAGCGGAGACCGCCTTGCCAGAACGCGGAATGCTGAACGGTGCCGAGATGATCCTCGAGTTCCTGCGTGCGCAGGGCACCGACTGCATCTTCGCGTCACCGATCGCGGTGATGGCGCCGCTGTGGGAGGCGCTCGCGCAGCGCCGCGCGCGAGGCGGCGAGGAGAAACCTCGATACTTCCAGTGTCGCCACGAGAGCCTGGCCGTCAGCCTCGCGTCCGGCTACTACAAGGCCACCGGCCGGGCGCAGGTCGTCTTTCTGCCGACCGGCCTTGGCGTGTTGCACGGGGCGATGGCGCTCCGCACCGCGCTACAGGAGCGCGTGCCGATGACGGTCCTGTCGCCGGACACGCTCACGTACGGGGACGTGCCGGAGCTGGACCCCGGACCCGAATGGCCGTCCCTGCTCATCGACCAGCACGGACCGGCGCGTGACGCCGAGCCGTGCGTCAAGTGGGCGAAGGAGGCAAAAACGCCCGGCGATCTGGCGCACGAGCTCCGTCGGGCCCTGTACTTCGCCGAGACGATCCCGCGCGGGCCGACGCTGCTCACGGTCTCCTTCGACCAGTTGCTGAGCCCGACGCCGCTGCCGCCCGCGTCCAGGATCGAGCCGCACCCGGTGATGGCCGCGCCCGGGCAGCTCGACGACGTGGCGGCGCTACTGGCCCGCGCCGAGGAGCCGGTCATCATCACCGAGCACGGCGGTCGGACCGACGGCGAGCGCGCGGCGCTCATCGGCCTGGCCGAGGCGCTGGCCGCGCCCGTCTTCGAGTTCATGCTCCCCGCGTATCACAACGTCCCGCGCACGCATCCGCTGGCGATGCTCGGCCCGGTCGAGCCGCTTGTCCTCGAGCGCGCCGACGTGATCCTGATCGCTGGCGCCAATGGGCCGTGGCATCCACCGCAGCTCCCAATGCGGCCGGAAGCGAGCATCGTGCACCTCGAGGAAGATCCTCTCCGCCCGCGCTCCGCCTACTGGGGCTACCGGACCACACACGCCGTCGCGGGAGATCGGTATCTCAATCTCGAGGCGCTCCTCCAGCGCGTCCGCCAGCGTCTCCCGACGCCTCCGGCCGCGCGCGCGCAGCGCTGGCACGCCCAGAAGGAGCGCGCGATCACGCACGGACGGCGGGACGCCGATGCCGCGCTGGCGCAGGCGCATGGCGCCGTCCCCGCCGCGGAGCTGTTCCGCGCCCTGCACCGCGTGCTGCCGGCATCGTCGATCATCGTGGACGAGATCGTCGCCCAGACGCCTCAGATGATCCAGTTCCTGTTCGAGCAGAAGCCGTTCGAGCAGTATCGCGGCTGGGTCGGAGCGCTCGGCACGAGCATGGGCACCGCGCTCGGCGTCAAGGCGGCGCGGCCGGAGCGCGCGGTGGTGTGCATCCTCGGCGACGGGGCGCTGCACTACAACCCGGTCCACGCCGCCTTTGGGTTCGCGCAGGAACACGGCCTGCCCATCCTGGTCGTGGTGTGCGACAACCGCGGCTACTTCTCGCAGACCTGGAACGTGCACAAGTACTTCCCCGAAGGGACCGCGGTCAAGACGGGTCAGTTCATCGGGAACGTGATCGATCCCACGCCGGACTACGCCAAGCTGGTCGAAGCGTATGGAGGCGCGGGGGAACGGGTCACCGCCCCCGCCGAGCTCGATCCGGCCATCCGGCGGGCGCTGTCGACCCTCGCGGCGGGCCGCTCGGCCTTGCTCGACGTGTTCGTGGAGCCCTGAATGCGCCATACGCACCGGAGCGTCGTCGAGCGGACACGGAGGGAGTTCGCCGAACTCGACCGCCTCGTGACGCGGCTCTCTCCGGCGGACTGGGGACGACGCGTTCCTCGCCCCTCGACCCGGGATCCGTGGACGGTGAAGGACGCGCTCGCCCACATCCTCTACTGGAAAGAGCACACGGCCCGCGTGATCCGCGGCGAGCGCCGCCTGCCCGAGATGCGCGGCCTCGACGTCGAAGGGATCAATCGCCTGATCTACGAGCGCTGGCGCCGGAGGCGGCCCGCCGAGCTCGTCGCGTGGCATCGCCGCGTTCACCAGGACGTGCTGCGGACGCTCCAGCAGACGCCCGACGCGTGGTTCGGTCAGCGCGAGCGCTCGGCCCAGTGGCCGCTCGACTTCGACGGGCACTCCGCCGCTCATCGGGTGAAGGACATCGAGAGTGTGCTCGGAGGTCCGGCGTCCGATGGCGCCGTTCCTCCCAAGGCTCGCCGGCCCATGCGGAGAACGACCGATCGCCGCTGAGCCCCGTTCCCGACGCGCGATCGATCTCGCGCCGCTCCTCCGGCCCCGCTCCGTGGCCGTGTTGGGCGCTTCCGACCGCCCCTCGCCCGGACGGATGATCGTCGAGAGCCTGGACCGCATCGGCTTCCCGGGGGCCGTCTACCCGATCAACCCGAGGCACCAGACGCTCTTCGGTCGCCCCTGTTACCCGTCGATCGCTGATCTGCCGGAGGCGGTCGATCTGCTGGCGGTCTGCGTGAACCACACGCGCGTCATCGAGCACATGCGGCCGGCCGCCGAGCGCGGCGTGCGGGCCGCCATCATCTTCGACGGCGGCTTCGCCGAGCGCGGCGACGAGGGCCGTCGCCGCCAGGACGAGCTGGCAGGCATCTGTCGCGAGGCCGGGATCGTGCTCTGTGGACCCAACTGCATGGGGGTCGTGAATCCGCACGCGCAGAGCCTCGTGTACATCCAGACGCTGGTCGACCCGAAGCTCCTGGCCGGCAACGTGGGTTTGATCTCGCAGAGCGGCTCCATTTGCATCGGCCTCCTCGCCGATTGCCGGCGCTTCGGGTGGAGCCACGTAATCTCGTCGGGCAACGAGGCGGTGGTGACGGCCGTGGATTTCCTCGACTACCTGATCGAGGATCCCCTCACCCGCGTCATCGCGCTGTTCCTCGAGAGCGTGCGCGAGCCCGATCGCTTCATCGCGGCGCTCGACCGCGCGGCAGACCGCGGCAAGCCGGTGGTGGTCCTGAAGGTCGGCCGGTCCGAGCGTGCCCGTCGGGCCATCACGAGCCACACCGGCGGGCTCGCGGGCGAGGCGCGCGTCTTCTCCGCGGTCCTGCGCGCCCATCGCGGCATCGAGGTCACTGAGCTGGACGAGATGGCGGAGGTTCTCGCGTGCTGTCAGGGCCCTCGCTGGCCGACCGGTAGGCGGCTCGCGGTGATGACCGCGTCGGGCGGCCAGGCGGAGCTGATCCTCGATCTCGCCACCGCGGCGGGGCTCGACCTGCCCCCGCTGTCCCCGGCGGCACGGACCGAGATGCACCAGGCCCTCGGGACGCTGACCGGCGACGGCAACCCGCTGGACGCGTGGGGCAACGGGGACTTTGCGACGAACTTTCCACGCTCGGTCTCGCTGCTCGGCGCCGATCCCAGCTACGACGTCGTGACGTTCTGCAGCGATAGCTTCGACGAGCAGCCCTTCGGGACATCGGAACGCTTGCTGGCCTACGCTCGCATCCTGGCCGAGGGAGCGACCCGCTCGCCCAAGCCCTTCTACTACATGACGACACGCTCCGGCATCTTCCGGCGCGACGTGCTGGCGTTCCTTCGTGAGCACGGCATCCCCGTGATCGGCGGGACGCGGCAGGGCCTCGGTGCCATCGACCGCCTCGCGCGCTGGAACGAGCCACCGGCGCCAGTCCGGTCACAGGTATCCGCTCGTGCCGCTCTGCTCCAGACCATGCTCGCCGGCCGCCCGCGCGCTTCCATCCACGAGCACGATGCCAAGCGTGTCCTCGCCGAAGTCGGTCTCCCGGTCGTCGAGGAGCAGTTCGTGACGAAGCTCCCCGAGGCGCACGCCGCGGCCACGGCCCTCGGGTATCCGATCGCCCTGAAGGTGGTGTCCGACGACATTCCTCACCGCTCGGAGCAGGGGCTGGTGGCCGTCGGCTTGCGGGACGCCGAAGAGCTGACGGAGGCCTGGGAGCGGATGTCCCGCCAGATCGAGGAGACCCCGATCGCCGGCTTTCTCGTTCAGGCCGTCGCACGACACGGGCTCGAGGTCTTCGCCGGAGTGAGCACGGACCCGGACTGGGGTCCGGTCCTCGCGTTCGGCGCGGGCGGTGTGCTGATCGAGACGCTCGCCGACGTCGCCCTCCGTGCGCTGCCGCTCCGCACTGGCGATGCCGAGGCGATGATCACGGAGACGCGCGCCGGTACCCTCCTCGCCGGCCATCGAGGGCGACCCCCCGGCGATGTCGCGGCCCTCGTCCGCTGCCTGTACGCGCTGGCCGACTTCGCGTGGAGCGAGCGCGACCATCTCGTCGAGATCGACGTCAACCCGATCATCGTGCGCGAGCGGGGCCACGGGTGCGTGGTCGTGGACGCGCTCATCGTACCTCGCAGCGCCACGCCCGCTCCGACGCGCTGATCCCGAGGCACATCGGTCACGTCCTCCCGCGCCAGCTCGACGACGAGGCTTCCATTCGTGGATGACCTCCGGATGGCCGCGCGCGTCGTGCGAGATCTCCGGGCCTTCCTGACGCGGCCCCTCGTTGCTGCGGAATGCCACCGGCTGTTGGCGGACCTCGAGGCTCCCCCTTTCGTCGACCAATCGTTCGACTTCGTGGTGGCGGCAGCCTCCGTGCAACGAACAGAGCTGCCCGCGACCTTGGCTGGCCTCCGACAGCTGGTCACCCCCGGCGGACGTCTCGCCCTCTACGTGACGGTCTCCTCATTTCCGCGGCTCCGCGACTGTCGTCCCGTCCGCATCCTCATGAACCTCCGTCAGGCCGTGAAGTACGTGCGCGTCCACGACTTCCCTACGGCGTGGCGGCTCTTCCGTTTTCAGACCAGCAGAGCCTGGCTCCAGCAGGCGGACATGACGTTGCGCCTTCGCGACGATGGCGCGGACATTCTAGACACGCGCTCCTTCCGGCAAATCCCGTCCCGACGCCGGAGGCGCTCCGCCAGATGTGTGAGCGATTGCTGCCGGAGTGCCGGATGGAAAGACCTTCCGGATGGGCGATGACGGTGGTCTGGGACGCCCCCGTCCGCTCGGTGGGTAGTACGATCTAGACGTGGGACCGCTGGCGTCTGCCCCAAACGACAGACGGCATGTTCGGTCCGGCATCGCAATGAATCTTCGAGCCGTGATCCAGCGGACCCGCAGGAGGCTTCGCCGATCGGGTGGTGTCCTGGCGGTTACGGCACTGCTACTCGCAGGCTGTGCCCTCTCCGTCTGGGGCGGCACGGTCTCCCACTACGACGGCTGGCGATTCCACCAGCCCGAGCCGCTCACCATCGGGTTCACCGACTGGCTCAAGCGCAAATTCAGCGATTCCCACCGCGGCCCGTGGCGCGACTTCACCGATACGCCACCCGGGCCTCCGCCGCCCGCACGAGTCGACGGCGGCCGCCTCCGCGTGACGTTCGTGAACCATGCCACGATGCTGATCCAGATGGATGGGCTCAATATTCTGACCGATCCGATCTGGTCGGAGCAAACCCTCCCTGTCTTCGGTGTGCGTCGCCACCGTCCCCCCGGCATCAGGTTCGAGGATTTGCCGCCGATCGACGTGGTCCTCATCAGCCACGACCATCACGATCACATGGATCTCTCCACGCTGCGCCGCCTCGCGCGCACCCACCACCCGAGACTGTACGTCGGGCTCGGCAACGCCACGTTCCTCGCGGGCGAGGGTGTGCCGGGCGCAATCGACCTCGACTGGTGGCAATCGGCGGAGATCGCGCCACGCGTCACGGTCACGGCTGTCCTCGCCCGGCACATGTCGGGGCGCGGGCTCTTCGACGGGGACCATCGGCTGTGGTGCGGCTTCGCCGTCCAGGGCCCCTCGGGCTCCGTGTACTTCGCCGGTGACACCGGCTGGGGCTCGCATTTCGCGGAGATCGCCCGGCGATTTCCCAACCTGCGCCTGGCCCTCCTGCCGATCGGCGGCTTCAAGCCCGAGTGGTACCAGCACGAGCAGCACCTTGGACCTGCGGACGCCGTGGCCGCGCACCGCACGCTGGGCGCGGCGACCTCCGTGCCCATCCATTTCGGGACGTTCCCCAATGGGGACGACGCCGAGACCGAGCCGGTACAGACGCTGCGGGCCGTGCTCGAAGCGTCCCCGGACGTCGCGTCGCACTTCCTCATCCTCGACAACGGAGAGTCCGCCGAGATTCCCTAGGATGCTGACCCTGCCCGCGCGACGCCGTCATTCGCCACCCGAGCTATACCGCGCTCGGACGTCACGGTTGATCCCAGGGCTGTACCGACGCGTCGGGATGCACCGACGGAGTTGACGCCGAAGCGCGGCGGAGCTGAGTGGCCCGCTCAGCGTGGTCTGCGGCGGCGGAGCGACGGCACAAGCGCCGTCACTGATGAGGTGAAGCTGACTCAGACCGGCGGTCCAGCATTCACGATGCGCCGCGGACGGCGATTGACCGTCCGTGATCACCCGCACGGCGCTGAAACGGCCTTGGTCGGCGACCACCAGGCCGGTACGCGCAAGCAGGTCAGCGACGACGTCGTTCCATCCATCCCAGCGAACGACGTAGGCGGACACGCAGTCGCGATACGGGGCGATGGCGCCGCCCCATTTGCGCTTGTAACGAAACAGGCCATCGGTCACTGACGGGCGTGTGCCACCAAAATCCACCAGGGTGCAGCCGCTCCCCCGGGCGTGTTCCAGCACTGCCGCGTAGAGCGCGGCCATCGCTCCGGCTTTCACGTGACGGTAGTCGCCATCCAAGGTCCCGACGCACAGGACGCGGAGCTGGTCGTTCCGTCGCTGGAACACGAGGCCGGCGATCCGCTGCCCATCGCGCTCGAGCCAGAGCAGGCCACCATACCGGCACAGGACCCGGAGGTGACGCAGGTTGCGCATGGGCGCCGTCGCCCCGTACCGTCGCCGGATGAAGGGCACGTACATGCGCGTGTAGAGGTCGTCCAATCCTTCGGGCGCGGCCACCAGCGAATGCGTCAGCCGATTGCGGCGCACGATGCGGAGATCGTCAGCCACGCTGCCCGACAGGCGGCTCGCCTGCCTCACATCGTCCGGCACCGGCACGCGCAGCGAGATCCATTCCGGCACCACCAGACAATCCCGCCCGGCGATTCCCGTAGCCACCAAGCGGGGCACGAGAGCGATGGAGAGATCGGCCGAAGCGCGCAGATGTCGCCGCACCATCCACCACGGGCTTTCACCGACGACTTCCCGCGTCGGTGGCTCGGCGAAGATGTGCTGGGTGAGAAAACTCGCGTCGCCGGCGGTCAGCACCGCGGCAGTCGCGCCGGTGTGGGTCGGTCCGCGCAGGAGGCTCACGCCCACCCGGCGTTGCCGGTAGCAGGTCAGGCACGCCAGCCCGAACTTGCCGAGGTCTTCCGCTTGCGGCGGTGCATGCGCGTACAACCACCACGCGAGTGAAGAGCGGCTCATGACATCCGGTACGGTCGGTAGAAGTCGCGCCGCCATGACCCGAGCTTCACGTAGCCGATCAGCGCGTACGGTCGAAAGCCGGCTTTGGCGTGGGCGCGCAGCGCCGGCGTGTTTTCGGGCGCCGTCCCACGAATCGCGCGCCGGGAGCCGGCCTTCTGAAAATGGCGCAGCAATTCGTCGCTCATGCGGGGAGCGATGGATTGACCGCGCGCGGCCGCGGCCACGTAGGCGTCGAACAGGTACACGTCCCCCGCGACATGCGGCACGTCGCGCTGGAGAAATTGCACTCGCGGACGATGCACGCTGGCCCACATTGCGCCGACGAGCTGTCCGTCGAGGCGCGCGGCCAGACAGCGGTCGCCGTTGTCGAACCGCGCGGTGATGTCGCGTTCGGCCTCGTCTGCTCGCAACGCCGCGTACTCGCCCAGCTCGCTGCGTGGCAGCCAGGCCAAGGTCAATCCCGCCGGCAGCGGTCGTGCGGGCGGGAGCGGTTCCGCAAGGGAGCACTCCAGCAGGTAGAGCCGCCGGTAGCCGAGTTTCCCGAGCAGTTTGAACCAGAACGTTCGCGCACCTTCGTCGCGGAGCACCCGCCAGACCCGTTGGAGCGAGTGCCTACTCATGATCCGCGGCTTTCCTGGCGCGCGGACCTGCCCGCAGGTCATCAAGCATGGCCCGCCTATCCTATCGCACGCGGCGGCCGATGAGCGCGAGCCGGCGTCTCAAACGTCCGCCACCCCGCTGCCGTGCTCTTGGTATCATCGCCGGGGAGCCAAATCGTTCGCCGACCCGACGCGCGATCCGCTCTGGTTCGAGCTGTTTCGCGAGCGCCCCACGATCGTCGACGGCTTCATGGCCGTGCCGGAGGCGCCCGGGCTCGGGCTCGAGCTCAATCCGGACACGCTCGAAAAGTTCGGCGTGAAGCTCGGCTGACGGGGCAGGAATCCGCCGCGAGCCTCGGCCGATCGGCGCAACGACAGACAGAGGAGGACGTGCCCATGCCCCCCAAGGAACTGCTCTTGATCGATACGCCACGTCCTGGCGTGCGGCGCCTCACGATGAACCGGCCGGAGAAGCGCAACGCGCTCAACAACGAGCTGCGCGGCGCCATCCTCGCCGCTCTCCAGGAAGCCGACGCGGACCCCGGCGTGAAGGTCTCCATCCTGCGCGGCGCCGGTCCCGCCTTCAGCGCGGGGTACGATCTCGGCGCAAACAACGCCGTCGACCAGCCCTACTACACGGCCGGCGGCGCCGGGCAGTGGGCGCGGCACGTCGTGGACGGCTGGTTCAAGATCTGGGACCTCGCCAAGCCGGTCATTGCCCAGGTCCACGGCTATTGCCTGGCGGGGGGCAGCGAGCTGGCCACGAGCTGCGACCTGGTCTACGTCGCCGAGGACGCCCGCATCGGCTATCCGCCCACGCGGCTGATGAGCCCGCCCGACAATCAGTTCCATCCCTGGCTGCTCGGCATGCGGACGGCCATGGAGATGTTCCTGACGGGAGACGCCATCAGCGGCGCGGAGGCCGCCGCCAAGGGCTTCGCCAACCGCGCCTTCCCCGCCGATCTCTTGGAGACCGCCGTCCTCGACATCGCCGTCCGCGTATCGCTCGTCCCGACCGAGCTGCAGCAGATCAACAAGCGCGCCGTGCACCGCGCGATGGAGATCATGGGGCTGCGGGCGGCGATCCGATCTGGCACCGAGATGCAGGCGCTCGCCTTCACGACCGAGCCCAGCCTGGCCTACCGCCGCCAGTTCAAGCGCGATGGCGCGAGCGTGCGTGACCTGCTGAGCCAGCGCGACGCGCCGTTTCAGGACTATCGCGAACAGGGCAAGGACACGGCCCGATAACCATGAGCCAGGGGATGTCGGACGAGGCGCTCCCGTACGAGGGGCTCAAGGTCATCGACCTGTCGCAGGGCGTGGCCGGACCCCACTGCGGCATGCTGTTCGCGCTCCATGGGGCCGACGTCGTCAAGGTCGAGCCGCCGGAGGGGGACTGGGGGCGCGGCATCGGCAAGCGCCACGGTGACTGGAGCGCCTATGCCATCGCCTTCAATCGGGGCAAGAGAAGCCTGGCCCTCGATCTCAGACGTCCCGAGGGCCGTGAGGTCGTGACGCAGCTCGCCGCCAAAGCTGACGTGGTGATCGAGAACAACCGTCCGGGGGTGCTCGCCCGCTACGGACTGGACTACGAGCGCGTGCGCGCGGCGAATCCCGACGTCGTTTACGTCTCGGTGACGGGCTTCGGTCAGGAGGGACCGAACCGCGACCTGCCGGCCACCGACTCGATCCTCCAGGCGTACTCCGGACTGATGACCGTGAATCGTGACGGTAGCGGCATGCCTCAGCGCATCAGCGTGCTCGTGATCGACGTCGTCACCGGCCTCTACGCGCACCAGGCCGCCGCGACGGCGCTCTACCGCCGGGCCACGCGGGGCGGCGGCCGCCACGTGACCGTGAGCTTGATGGACGCGATCGGCGCGGTGCAGGCCGGCAAGATGATCGAGTATCACCTCGAGGGCGAGCATGGACAGCCGGGGGGCGTCCCGGTCGCGACGTTCGAGACGGCCGACGGCCACATGACCATCAATGCCCGACGGGACCCGCACTTCGTGGCGCTGTGCCAGGTGCTCGGGCTCCCCGAGCTCGCCCGCGACCCGCGCTTTGCCACTGGACCCGAGCGGCTCGCGCACGAGGCCGAGTTGATGGCGCTCCTGCGCGAGCGGGTGAAGACCCGGCCGACGCGCGACCTCGAGGCGGCGCTCAAGGCCGCCGACGTCCTCCATGCGCCGGTCAACGACTACCGGCGCTACTGGGACGACGCCCACGTCGGCGCCACCAGTGCCGTCTCGTGGGTCGAGCATCCTCACGTGGGCCGGATTCCCCTCCACAAGATTCCGGGACTCTCCCAGCCGGCTCCGGGCTCGGCGGCGGCACGCAGTCCCGCCATCGGCGAGCACACGCGCGAGGTGCTGGCAGAGATCGGCCTTGCCCCGACTGCAATCGCCGCGCTCGAGACGGCCGGCGTCGTGCGCGCCTCGGCCTGAGCCCCGGCCATCAACGCCACCGGCACCCGGGTTTGTGAAGCTGTTCACCCGTCGGCGTACCTGCATCATCTGACAGGTTGACCCGCGGCCGCGGCGCCTGATATGGCTTTGGGGCGCCAATTGCTCCGAGCGTGGCAGCGTTCAACGCCGAAAGGAGGACCAAAGAAGCCATGCAGATCCAACCTGGAAGATCGGGCGCTCTCGCCCTGGCTATCGCCCTGGCCATCGCATGTGGGGCCGCACCGGCGCGTGGCCAGACCCCGGCCCAACCGTCGGCGCCGGCTGCCTCCACGGGGGGAGCTCTGACGGGCGCGGTCGGGGAGACGCAGACCGGCCTGGCCGCGTACTACAGTCACCGGTTGAACGGCAAGAGGACGGCGAGCGGCGAGCGCTTCAACAACGCGGCCCTCACCACCGGCCATCAGACCTTGCCCTTCGGCACCAAGGTGAAGGTGACCAATCTGAAGAACAACAAGAGCGTCGTGCTCCGCGTCAACGATCGCGGGCCCACCCAGTCGGGCCGCGTCGTCGATGTGACCCGGGCGGCGGCCCAGAAGCTCGGCTTCGTCCGGTCGGGGCTGACCGAGGTCAAGGTCGAGGTGGTCGAAGCCGCGAAGCCGCGGGCGGGCAAGAAGAAGAGGTAGAGCGGGCGATCGGCAGGGGAAGGTCGGCCGGCGTCCTCACGCACCAACGAGGGCCACCTCGAGACGGGAGCCGCGCCGCGCTCATCGCCTTCTGCTATAGTTCGCGGCATGTTCGAGCGGTACGTCCAGCGGTGGCTGGCCTGGGCCGCGGACCCGGAGCAGGCTCTCCGGGCGCCCCTCCTGGCGCGCTCGCCGCTGTTCTCCGGTCTGCCGCGCCGTCTCCTCGCCCGGCTGGGGACGCGCTTTCTCGAAAAGAGCTACAACCAGGACGAGATCGTCTTCCAGGAGGGCGATCCCGGGCGCGCGCTCTTCGTCGTCGTCGAAGGGACGGTGGAGATCACGCAGGCGACGCCGAAAGGCGAGTACGTCCTGCGCACGCTCGGGCCCGGCGACGCCTTCGGCGAGATCGCCCTCATCGACAACTTCCCGCGCTCGGCCTCGGCACGGGCCGCCTCGCTCGCCCGGCTGCTCATCCTGTACAAGACTGACTTCGACGCCCTGATGGACGGCAACTCCCAGATCACCAACGTGGTGATGCGCAACCTCGCTCATCTGCTCGCCGTCTATGCGCGGCGCACCCCGGCAGTGGTGACCGACGCGAACCCGGCGCCGAAGACCGGCAACCCGCCGTGAGGCCAGTCTGGCTCCTCCTCACCTGTGCCGCCATCGCCGTGCTCGCCTGGCTGGGGCGAGGCCTGGTCCTGCCCGTGTTTCTCGCGATCGTCTTCGCCTACGTCTTGAGTCCGATCCTCGTGTGGGCGGATGCGCTCGCCATCCGGCGGAGTGTGGCGGTGGGAGCCCTGTACGCCGTCCTCATTTCCGTCCTGATCGTCGGCGGCGTCCTCCTCGGGCCCGGTATAGTCTCCGAGACCGCGTCACTCATGGACCGTCTGCCCGCGCTGGCGCAGCGGAGCGACCGCGGCCTCGACGCCGTGGTGCGCGAACTGGCCGAGTCGGCTCCGGCGCTCAGGCGGCTCCTGCCCGAGGGTGAGGGCTGGGTCCAGCGATACGTCATCAATCGCGGCTTCGGCCAGTCGGAGGACCTGTTCGAGCAGATGGGGCACGCGTTTCTGCTGGCGATCCTCGTCCCCTTCTTCGCATTCTTCCTGCTCCGGGACATGCCCCGGATCATCGCCCGGGCCATGGACCGGCTGCCTCCTCAGCACGTCGAGACCTCGCTCGCTGTCTGGCGCGAGATCAACGGCGTGATTGGACGTTACGTTCGGGGCGTGGTGCTGGACGGCCTCGTCGTGGGCACGCTGGCCACCGTGGGTCTGTGGGCGGCGCGCGTGCCCTATCCGCTCCTGCTCGGCGCCTTCGCCGGCCTTGCCAACGTCGTCCCCTTCTTCGGGCCGCTGCTGTCGGTCGCCGCCGCGGGCCTGATGGTCGTGCTGACGCCGGGACAGGGGCTCGCCGGCGTCGGTCGCGTCGCCGTGCTGTTCCTGATCATCAAGGTCCTCGATGACACGGTCATCCAGCCCTTCACCATCGGGCGGAGCGTTCACCTTCACCCAGCGCTTCTGCTGGGGTCGGTGGTCGTCGGCAACCACGCGCTCGGCGTGCTCGGCATGATCATCGCGGTTCCCGCCGCCACGCTGTTGCAGGAGACGGTGCGCCTTCTCCTCGAGCACCGCCGCGTGCTCGCGCGACACGATCTGCGCCGTTCCTCCGAGCGGCTGATCGTCTGACCATGGACTTCGGGATCGGAATCGCTTCGGGAGTGGACGGCTGGAAGGTCGCGCAACGCGCCGAGGCCCTCGGCTTCACCCACGCCTGGTTCTACGACACCCAGATGCTCTGCGCGGACGTCTTCGTATCCATGGCCCTCGCCGCGGTCAAGACCAGCCGCATCCGCCTCGGCACCGGGGTCCTCGTGCCTGCCAATCGGATCGCTCCCGCTGCCGCCAACGGGTTCGCGACATTGCGCAAGCTGGCGCCAGACCGGATCGACTTCGGTGTGGGCACGGGATTCACGGCGCGCAACACCATGGGATTGGCGGCGATGCGCCTTGGCGACATGCGCGAGTACATCCGCGTGGTGCGGCAGCTCCTGGCCGGGCAGCTGGTGGAGTGGGAAGCGGAGGGCGCGCCGCGGAAGGTACGTTTTCTCGACCCCGCCAGCGGACTTCTCGCCGTGGGAGGGGACATCCCCCTTCACGTCTCGGCCTTCGGCCCCCGGGCACGCGCGCTCACTGCCGAGATCGCCGACGGCTGGCTCGCCTTCGTCGGGCGGCCGTCGCGCGCTCAGCGGGATATTCGCGCGATGGAGGAGAGCTGCCGCGCCGTCGGCCGCGACCCGGCCACGCTGTACAAGACCGCCTTCACGATGGGATGCGTCCTTGACGCGGGCGAGTCCGCGGACAGCTCGCGCGCTCGCATCGAGGCCGGTCCCCTCGCGCTGTCGTTCTTCCACGGCGTCATGGATGGCACGCTTCGCGCCCGGATCCCCGAAGCGCTCGCCCCCGCCGTCGCCGACTACCGCCGCCTCTATGAGAGCTTCGAGCCCTCCGATGCGCGGTATCTCACGCTCCACAAGGGCCACTTCATCAAGCCGCGCCCCGAGGAGGAGCGGTTCCTCACCGCGTCCCTCATCCGCGACCTGACGACCACGGGCATAGCCGACGAGCTCGTCGACCGCGTGCGAGATCTCGCCGCGTCAGGCTACCAGCAGCTCGCCATCTGCCTGGCTCCGAGCCGCGAGGATGCGATCGACAGGTGGGCGCGCGTGCTGGATCGCGTCTGAGGCCGGCTCTCGCTCACGATCGCCGCCGCCGGCGTCTTGACAGTGTCCCGGCGCGCGGTCGCGGATGGGCGCCGCCGCCCGCCCGACGGTTGGCCGCCGACCGGGAGGCTCCGCGACGGTACTCCGAAGGCGTCGCCCCAGTCCAGCGCTTGAATGCCCGGTTGAATGCGCTGACCTCCGAGTAGCCGAGGAGATAGGCGATCTCGGTCAAGGTGGGGCTGGGCTGCCGCAGGTAGTGCACGGCGAACCGGCGCCGCGTGTCGGCCACGAGCGCCTTGAAGTCGACGCCGTCCGCGGCGAGGCGCCGCTGCAGCGTGCGCGGGCTCATCGCGGCTTTGCCCGCGACCGCCGCCAGCGTGGGGTCGCCGTGACACATCGACTCGCCGATGGCCTTGCGCACGGACAAGATCAGAGCGTCGTCCCGCGGCACCTCGGCAAGCGCTCGGTCGAGATACTGCCGGAGAATCGGGTAGAGCCGCTCGTCGGCCGCCGGGACCTGCCGCTCGATGAGCTCCCGTTCGATCACGAAGGCGTTGGTCTCGCAGCCGAACGAGACGGGCGCGCCGAACACCCGGGGATGCTCACTCGTCACGCGTGGCGCCGGATGGGCGAACTGCACCTCGGTCGGGGACCACCGAGTTCCCGCCATCAGCCGGATCGTGCTGAGCCCGACCGCCAGCGCGAACTCGTTCTGCTGGCGAGGATTCTCGATGTCCAGATTCACGAGCCGGTGCCGGAGATAGGCCCACCTTCCCTCTACGGAGAACGTCACCTCGGCGGCCTCGTTGTACACGCGCAGATAGCGCGCCACGTCCTTGATGCTCGCCAGCATCGTGGGCGCATTCAGCACCACGTAGGTCAGCGGGCCGAAGTCCTTCGGGTTGAAGTGCTCACCGAAATGCAGCCCGAAGCAGTCGTCGCCGGTCGCGAGCGCGGCCTCCTCGAGGAGCCGGGCAAAGTCGGACGCCGGCATGTACCGGTGCGGGTCGGAGACGGTCGAGCGATCCAGCCCGAACGCGCGCAGGAGCTCATCAGGATCCGTACCCGCCACCTTGATGGCCTCGACCAGACCGGTCGCGGCGGCCAGAGAAATCATCGGTTTCATGGGTGGGCGCCTCGGCGTACTCCTCGCCCTTCCGGACCAGCCGGAGTGTCAAGGGAATGGCGTGAGATGTCAAGATTTCATGGAAGATCGGGCCTACCGTGAAAAGCGTATGCCAGAACCCGACCTGATTCTCGAGAACGGGACCGTCATCACGCTCGACCGCTGGTCGACCACTGCCGAAGCGCTGGCGGTGCGCAACGGTCGAATCGTTGCAGTGGGCCCCTCGGCAGCTCTCGCCGCCGAGGCAGGTCCGGCCACGCGGCGAATCGACCTCGAGGGCCGCTCGGTCGTCCCCGGCTTCTTCGACGCGCATCCCCACATCGATCGCACGGGGCTCAAGACCCGAGGCGGCATCTCCCTCGCCGGCCTCCGCTCCATCGCCGAGATCGTCGACGTCGTCCGCCGCGCAGCCGCGTCCACGATGCCGG
>Ga0335077_10000604_pt1 | contig 40716 bp, 35 predicted proteins | sample Lox_Sample_31_FD_207151 | JGI IMG/M metagenome (GOLD analysis project Ga0335077, IMG submission 207151) | Soil microbial communities from Loxahatchee National Wildlife Refuge, Florida, United States - Lox_Sample_3.1 | ecosystem: Environmental > Terrestrial > Soil > Wetlands | place: USA... | reverse complement strand
GGTCGCGCGAGATCGTGATGGTCACGCGGATCCGGAGCGGCGTCTCCCAGCCATCGGCCTCCGTCTCGGCCGTGTACGTTCCGGGAGGGAGCTTCCGGATCTCCTTCCGCAGCGCCCGCTCGGATACGTCGAAGATCGAGTCTCGCAGCCGGCGCAGGTCCGGGAACCGGTACTCCGCCAGCATCTCCAGGAGCCGGACCGAGACCAGGTCGATGGCGACCATCTGGGCGTTGATGTCCCCGAACACCTGATCGGGAACGCGGACGTTCGCGGCGAGGATCTTCAACACGGTGGCGTCGACCGTGCCGCGGCGCCGGAACTTGATCACGGGGATCCGCACGCCTTCCTCGAACATCTCGTTGGCATCTGCGGACCACTGCCGGCCCCCGACGTCCGAGAGGTGCGCCACCGTCACCACGAACCCGATCAGCCGTCGGTCGCGGAAGATCGGCGCCGCGATCGTGGAGTCCGGCAGGTGCCCGGTGCCCACCCAGGGATCGTTGGTGAAGAGCACGTCGCCGGGGTCGAGCGTATCTCGCGGAACCGCCTGCAACATCGCGCGGAGCGAGAGCGGCGCGGTCCCGAGGAAGCCCGGCACGCTCATCGACGACTGGGCGACCGCATAGCCGTTCTCGTCGAGCAGCACGACCGCGAAGTCGTTGCATTCGCGCACCACGGTCGAGAACGACGTGCGCACCAGTGCCGCCGCCGCCTCGTCGACGATCGCGATGAGACGGCTCCAGCAGATCTCGAGGCTCACCGGATCGAGGAGCCGCCGGGGCGCCCGGCGGCGGGATGCGGTCTCAGCGATTCGTGCCATAGCGCGTCCTCGACGCCTCCCGGGAGACGTATCCATAGGTCACATCGCGCGCGAGGGCGTGCGGACTCCGATGCTCCGGCGATCCGACGCCTCCGCCGCCCGGCAATCCGAGCTCCAGCACGTCGCCCTTGGCCAGCTCCAGCATCCCCTTGGTCTCCGCAACCGGAATGCCGTTCTTCCTGACGAATCCCAGACCGCCGGGCTGGCCGCCGAGGAGGCCGCGCGCGGGCGCCCGCGTGCGCTCCGTCAAGAGCGACACGCGCACGGAACCGGGCCACCGCGACTCGATCTCCACGATCTGCCCGCAGCCGCCCGTGAACGTTCCAGGGCCGCCGGAATCCGGCGCCAGGCGCTTGCCGCGGACCAGCAGCGGAGCGAGGCTCTCGACGATCTCCGCCGGCGAGCAGGCGATGTTCGACGGGAAGCTCGTGCAGTGGCTCCCGTCTCGCCCGCTCATGGCGCCGGTCCCCCCGTTGAAGAAGAGGATCGCGGAGAACGACTCGCCCTGTCCGCCGTTCAGGCCGCGGAAGACGAGCGTCCACAACGGCGTGCCGCTATCGGCCTGGACGCGAGCGGGAAGGATGGGCGCCATCGCCTCGAAGATCGCGCCTTGCAGCAGGTGCCCGATGAGCTGGCGCGCGCCGACGGCGGCCGGCGGGCGGCAGTTCACGATGAGTCCCGCCGGGGCGTTCACCTCGAACAGGCTGACGAAGCCGTCGTTGTTGGGAATCGATGGCGTCAACAGACACTTCAGCGGGTACACGGAATACGCGAACGTGTGGTTGTAGACCTCGTTGATCCCGTAGCGGCTCTGTGGCGAGCTGCCCGTGTAGTCGATGTGAATCCGGCCGTGCCGGATCGTGATGGCCACCCGGATGCGGACCGGGGTGTCCCAGCCATCGGCCTCGATCTCGGCCGTGTACGTCCCGGCGGGCAGCGCGCGGATCTCCTTGCTCAACGCGCGCTCCGACACGCGGAAGATCGAGGCGCGCAGGCGGCGCAGGTCGGGGAGGTCGTATTCCGCCAGCAGCTCCAGCAGCCGCCGGGACACCAGCTCGATCGCCACCATCTGCGCGTTGATGTCGCCGAGCACCTGATCCGGGACGCGGACGTTCGCCTCCAGGATCTTCAGCACGACGGGGTCGACCGTGCCGCGCCGCCGGAGCTTGAGCACGGGGATCCGCACGCCTTCCTCGAACATCTCGTTCGCGTCGGCGGACCACTGCCGGCCGCCCACGTCCGACAGGTGCGCCACGGTGACGACGAACCCCACGGGTCCCCGGAGTCGATCGGACTTGCCGCCGAGGCGCCGGCCGTGAAAGATCGGCGCCGCGATGGTCGAGTCGGGCAGGTGTCCCGTGCCGATCCAGGGATCGTTCGTGAGCAGCACGTCTCCCGGTTCCAGCGTGCTCTTCGGGTGGACCTTCAGGAACTCGCGGAGTGACAGCGGCGGCGTGCCGATGAACCCGGGCGCGCTCAACGTCGACTGCGCGACCGCGGCGCCGTCATCGTCGAGCAGCACGACCGCGAAGTCGTTGCACTCGCGCACGACCGTCGAGAACGACGTGCGCACCAGGGCCGCGGCGGCCTCGTCGACGATCGCGATCAGACGGCTCCAGCAGATCTCGAGATCGACCGGATCCATGGGGCGCTCGCGACGCGTCGGAGCGGCGCGCGTCATTTCTCGAGGCTCACCGCGATGAGAACGTTCCCGCGGGTGTCGATGGTCACGGTGTCCTTCGGCCCCACCACCACGGTCGACTCCCGCTGTTCGATGACGAGCGGTCCGCGCAGGCGCGCACCCGGCGGCAGCGCCACGTGCTCGTACACGGGTACGCGCAGGAATCGCCGGACCTCGGGGAAGAACGCTTGGCGCTCGCCCTTGGGCTTGGCGGAGGCCCGCGTGGGCGCCCCTGGGAGAGTCGGCAACCGGAACGTCGTGGAGGCGACCGCCTCGAGCCGCCAGCTCAGGAACTCGATCGGCACGTCCATGAGATGGTGGCCGAAGCGCTCGGCGTAGACCTCGTGAAAGGCGCGGGTCACCCGCGGAGTGGAGGTCCCGTTGAAGTCGCCTGCCGGCAGCGGCACCGTCACCTCGTAGCCCTGGCCGACGTACCGCATGTCGACCGCTCGGTTCAGGGCAATGCCGTGCTCGGGGATGCCGATCTCGGTGAGGAGCTTCACGGCCGCCTGCCGCATCTCGGCGTACAGACCGTTGACCGTCTTCCAGTCGATGGTCCTGAGGCGGCCGAAGTGGGTCCGCACGCTGTCGACCTTGACGGGCGCGGCGAGGAGCCCGATCGCGGACAGCACGCCCGCCTTCAACGGCACCATCACGTGCCCGATGCCCGTGCGTCGCGCGATCTCGCGCGCGTGTACCGGCCCCGCGCCGCCGAACGCGAGGAGGGTGTAGCGGCGGATGTCCTTGCCCTTCTCGGCGGCGTGCACCTTCGCGGCGGCCGCCATGTTCTCGCTGACGATCCGGTAGATGCCGCTCGCCGCCTCGGTGAGCGGCATCCCGAGCGGCTGCGCGATCCTCGTCCGGATCGCCTCGCGCGCCAGATCCGCGCGGAGCTTCATGTCCCCGCCGAGGAAATACTCGGGGTCCAGGTAGCCGAGGACCAGATCGGCGTCCGTCACCGTCGGCTCGACTCCGCCGAGCCCATAGCACGCCGGCCCGGGCTGCGCTCCCGCGCTCGCCGGCCCGACTTTCAGGAGGCCGGTGGCATCGACGTAGGCGATGCTGCCGCCGCCAGCGCCGATCTCGATCAGATCGATCACGGGGAGCTTGACCGGGAATCCGCTGCCCTTCTTGAAGCGGTGCACGCGCGCGGTTTCGAACTCCGTCGTGGTGTGCGGGTGCCCGTTCGAGATCAGACACGCCTTCGCCGTCGTGCCGCCCATGTCGAAGGACAAGAGGTTCGGCGTCCCGCCGAGGCGACCGAGATATGCCGCCGCCAGCGCGCCGGCGGCCGGTCCGGACTCGAGCATCCAGAGGGGGAACCGCTCGGCGAAGTCCCGCGAGATCACGCCCCCGTTGGACTGCATGACGTGAAGGACGGCGTCGATGCCGATCTGGCGGAAGGCCTGCTGCAGCTCCTCGAAGTACCGGCCGATGAACGGCCGGACGTACGCGTTCAGCACGGTGGCCGTCGTGCGCTCGTACTCGCGAATCTCGGGGAGGATATCGCACGACAGCGAGATCATCAGGTGCGGCGCGACGCTGGCGGCGATCTCCGCGACCCGGCGCTCGTGCATCGGGTTCCGATACGAGTGGAGGAAGCACACGGCGAGCGATTCGACGCCCTCGGCCACCAGGCGGGTGATGGCCTCCGCCACTCCTCCCTCGCCGAGGGGCACGAGGACGCCGCCTTCGCTGTCAAGACGCTCCTGCGCCTCCCGCCGGAGGTGGCGAGGGACGATCGGCTCGGCGAGCGTGGCGGTGAGGTCGTAGATGTCGTACCGCATCTCGCGCCGAATCTCGAGGACGTCCCCGAACCCCTGGGTGGTGATCAGCCCCGTCCGCGCGCCCTTGCGCTCGATGATCCGGTTCGTCACGAGGGTCGTGGCGCCCGCCACGACCTCCTGGATCGCCGACGTCGGGATCTGCTCGCGTTCCAGGAGTCGAGCCAGGCCTTCGACCACGAATCGCGTGATCTCGCCGGGCTGGGTCAGGCACTTGCCGACCGCGATGCGGCGTCCGCGAGCGTCCGAGACGACGAGGTCGGTGAAGGTTCCGCCGATGTCGAACGCGAATCGGAAGCGGCGAGCGTCGGACGTGCGAGTGGGAGAGTGTGGCATCGCGATCCTTGTCGGTAGAGGTTATCCCGGCGATGAGCGAGGGTCGAGCGCGACGGCGACGCCATAGTCCCGCGCGGCGCCCTCGCGGCTGACGAATCCCATGCTGACGTCCTGGCGCACCTTGTCGGGGGAACGAGGGGCCGCGCCGAAGCCGCCGCCACCGGCCTCGCGCATGACCAATCGGTCTCCAGGCTGGAGCACGTAGCGTCCCTTCGCACTCACCGGCGTGTCGTTGATCAGGACTTCGCGGAGTCGGCCCGGCCGGCCGCCGTGCCGGCCGAGCGGCGGAAACTCCGTGCGGCCGGCCAGGCAGGACACCGTCAGGGGATGCCCGGTGTCGTTGCGGAGCACGATCTCCTGTCCGAGGCCACCGCGATACGTTCCGGGTCCCCCGGAATCGGGCAGCAGGACTTTCTTCTCGATGTGTGTGCTGGTGAGGTTTTCCCAGATCTCCACCGGCGTCCCGGTCATGTTGGATGGCGACGGCAGCGTCGCGGCGCCGTCCATCCCGTCGAGGGCGCCGAACCCGCCCGACGCGAAGTAGATGCTGGACACCCCGCGACCGTCGCGGTGGGTGCCCTGGACGCTGATCAGGTTCATCATCCCGGAATCGCCTTGCACGCGATGGGGCAGCGCGTCGGCCAGCGCGCCGAAGATCAGCGGGTTGACGAAGTGACCGATGATGTGGCGGCCGCCCGTCGGCGAGGGCGGCACGGCGTTGAGCAGACACCCGGGCGGCGCCGTAACGACGATCGGCCGGAGCGAGCCCTCGTTGTTCGGAATCTTCGGCGTGGTCAGACACTTGATGGCGTACGCGGCGAAGGCCCTCGTGTAGCAGTAGGGCACGTTGATGGCCTTCGGGACGGCGGGGCTCGATCCCGCGAAATCGATCCGCACCTCCGCGTCCTGCACCGTGACGGTGCACGCGAGCGTCACCGGCTCCTCGTGGCCTTCCACCTGGATCACGTTGCGATAGACCCCGGGAGGGATCTTGCGCACCTCGGCCCGCATGGCGTCCTCGGAGAATCTCAGGATGTCGTCGCCGAGAGGCGTCAGCTCGTCGAGGCCGTACTCGTCCATCATCTCGAGCGTCATGCGGGCGCCGACCTCGTTGCACGAGACGTTGGCCATCAGGTCGCCGAGCGTCTGCTCGGGCACCCGGACGTTGGTCCGCACGATCTCGAGCAGCTCCTCGTTCATCCGGCCCGCGCGCACGAGCTTGCAGACGGGAAGGCGCAAGCCCTCCTCGTAGACCTGGGTGGCCATCGCCGAGAACCCCGCCCCGCCGATATCGGGGAGGTGCGTGATGCTCATGGTGAAGCCGACGAGACGGCCCGCGCGGAAGATGGGCCGCATGACATTGACGTCGAAGAGGTGCCCGGTGCCGAGCCAGGGATCGTTGGTGGCGATGACGTCACCCGGCTCGAGAGTGTCAGCTGGGAACCGATCCAGCATGTGGCGAATGGTCAGCGGGGCCGTGCCGGTGAAGGACGGGACGCTGTAGCTGCCCTGGGCCAGCGCGCGGCCGCGAGCGTCGAAGACCACGCAGGACAGGTCGTAGCTTTCCCGCACGTTCGTCGAGAACGACGTGCGGACGAGGGTCTCGACGATCTCGTCGGTGATCGAGATCAGGCGATCCCAGAGGATGCCGAGCGCGATCGGATCGAAGGATCGGCTCATGCGTCCGTCTCGATCGTCGCGACGAGATTGAAGCGCGGGTCGACGACGACCGTCTCGCGCACGCCGACGACGCACGTCGACTCCGGCTCCTCGATGAGAGCGGGCCCGGCGATGCGCGTGCCGGGAGCCAGGGCGAGGCGCTCGTAGACGCGGCAGTCGACGAAGCCGTTGGCTTCCGGAAAGTACGCGGGCCGCGTTCGTGGAGTCACCGCCGACGACGGCGCCAGGGCCGCCAGGCGGAAGTCGGCGCCCGGGTCCGGCGCGGCGGCCTCGACCTTCCAGTTGACGATCTCGAGCGGCTTGTCGGCGAAGCTCAGCGAGAAGACCCGCTCGTACTCCGCAGTGAACCGCGCCCGCAGCTCCGGAACGAGGCTCGGAAGGTCGCGATCGCCCGGCAGCAGGACCTCGACCTCGTAGCCCTGACCCTCGTACCGCATGTCCAGCGCTCGCTGCAGGCGAACGTCGGCCGGGCTGAGCGTCTCGGGAAGAAAGCGCATCGCCTCCCGCTCGAGCGTCTCGAACAATTCCGCGAAGCCGGTTGCCGAGACGGCGTCGAGGCCGATCCGGCGCGAGCGCAGGAACTCGAAGGCGAGCGGGCTCATCAGGAGCCCGAACGCGGACATGACGCCGGCGCCCGGCGGGCACACCACCTGCGGGATGCGGAGCTTGCGCGCGATGCGCAGCGCGTGAATCGGTCCGGAGCCACCGAAGGCGATCATGCAGGAGCGCCGATAGTCGACGCCGCGCTCGGACGCGTGGACGCGAAACGCGCGAGCCACGTCCTCGTTGATCACCTCGTGAATGCCCCAGGCCGCTCGGATCAGGTCGACGCCGAGCGGCTCCACGACCCGGCGCGTGAGGGCCTTCTCGGCCGCGTCCCGGTCGATGCGCATCCGTCCGCCGAGGAACGTCGCCGCGTCGAGATAGCCGAGGAGGAGATTGGCGTCGGTGAGCGTCGCCTCCTCGCCGCCGCGGCCGTAGCATGCGGGACCGGGGTCCGCGCCGGCGCTCCTCGGGCCGACGGTCAGCACGCCGCGATCGTCGATGGCCGCGATGCTACCGCCGCCGGCGCCGATCTCGATCATGTCGACGACCGGGATCTGCACGGGCAGGCCGCTGCCGCGCTTCTGCTCGTGCACGCGCGCGATCTCCGAGCTGTAGCGCTTGAGCGGGCGGCCGTCGCGGATGATGCAGCCCTTCGCCGTGGTGCCGCCCATGTCGAACGACAGGAGCTGCGGCGTGGCGAGCCAGCGTCCATGGCGCGCCGACATGAGCGCGCCCGCGGCTGGCCCGGACTCGAGGAGCCGGATGGGAAAGCGACGAGCCACGTCCGGGGTGAGGGTGCCGCCGCTCGAGCTCATCACGTAGAAGCGGCCGCGGAACCCGAGCCCGGCGAGTCCGGATTGAAGGCGCGCCAGATACCGGTCGACGATGGGCTGCACGTAGGCGTTCAGGCACGTCGTCGTCCAGCGCTCGTACTCGCGCATGAAGGGGAAGACCTCGGACGAGACCGAGACGTGGAGGTCCGGGAACTCCGTCCCGATCCAGTCCCGGACCGCCCCCTCGTGGCGGGCGTCCACGTACGAGTGCAGCAGGCACACCGCCGCCGCCTGGATCCGGTGCTGCCTCACCAGCGCGCGAAAGGAGTCCTTGACGCTCTCGAGATCGAGGGGAGTCAGCACGCCCCCATCGGAGTCCAGGCGTTCCCGTACCTCCAGCCGGAACGGCCGGGGCACGACGGGCGCGGGCAGGACGAGTCGCAGGTCGAACAGGTCGTAGCGACGCTCGAGGGCGATGTCCAGGGTGTCGCGGAACCCCGCCGTGACGAGCATCGCGGTCGGCACGCCCTTGCCCTCGATGATGGCGTTGGTGACCAGCGTCGTGCCGTGGACGATCACGCTGACGGCCGCGACGGGCACGCCGTGCGTCGTGAGGATCGTGTCGACGCCCTCGACGACCGCGAGCGACGGATCCGCGGGAGTCGTCAGCTGCTTGTGGGTCATCATCCGACCATCGTGGTCGTCGACCAGCGCGAAGTCGGTGAAGGTGCCGCCGATGTCGACGGCAAGGCGATAGCTCATGCCAGGGCCATGCCGAACGCCTCGACCACCCGGGCGATGTCCGTCGGCTTGATGCCGTGATGCACGACGAGGCGGATCGCGCTTCCGAACGGCAGGGCCAAGACGCCGCGAGAGGCCAGGGCGTCGACGAGCTGGCGCGGCGACACGCCCGCGCGCTCGGTCCTGACCATGACGATGTTGGTGCTGGCGGTCACGTCGAGTCCCCGGGACGACAGCGTGCTCAGGCCGGCGCCGATCTCGCGCGCGCGGCGGTGGTCGTCGGCGAGTCGGTCCACCATGGTGTCCAGCGCGATCAGACCGGCCGCGGCGAGGAAACCGGTGGGACGGATCCCGCCGCCGAGCATCTGGCGCACTCGCAGCGCGTCCGCGATGAGCGCGCGCGGCCCGGCCAGCACCGCGCCCAGCGGGGCCGCCAGGGCCTTGTTCAAGCTGATGGCGACCGTCGTGACGTGGCGGGTGATGTCCACGGGCGCGCATCCCATCGCGACCGTCGCGTTGAACAGTCGCGCGCCGTCGAGGTGGATCGCGACGTCGTTCCGCTTGGCGAGATCCCCGACGTCGGCATGGTACTCGACGGGCAGGGGCACGCCCCCCGCGCGGTTGTGCGTGTTCTCGAGCACGACGAGGGCGACGCGCGATCGCAGGGCGTCGGTGGGGGTCGTCAACGCGTGTTCGAGGTGCTGCAGGTCGACGCGACCCTCCCGACCGGGCAACGGCCGAACGAGCACCCCGGACAGCGCCGCTGGTGCGCCCGCTTCCGACGTGATCACGTGGGTCTCGGCCTCCGCGACCAGCGTCTCCCCGGCCCGGCAGAGGAGACGGATCGCGACCTGGTTCGCCATCGTGCAGGTCGGGAAGAGCAGCGCGTCTTCCTTCCCGAGGAGGCTCGACACGCGAGCCTCGAGCGCCTTCTGTCGTGGGTCCTCGCGAAGGTCGAAGGCGGGCGGCTCCTCCAGCGCGCGCGTGATCTCGCGGATCATCGCGGGCGTCGGAGGCGACACCAGATCACTGCGAAGGTCGATCGTATCGCGCATCGGCGTTGGAATCGGAGAGGCAGGCCGCCCTGCCCGACTGAGCGGCATCGTAAGCCGGTAGCCTGCGGCCGTCAACCGGCGATGCGTCCCGGCGAGTTCTCGCTGACGGCGGACCCCTTCAAGTACCCGCTGAATGGAACTGGTCGGAGTCGATCCGTTACTTCTTCTCGACGGTGAGCCCGGTCACCGTGGCTTCCGTGTTGTGCGCAAAACGGATTCCCCAGACACCATCGGTGGACTTGAGCTTCCCGGCGGTCACGAGCTCGGACTTCGGGTAGGTCGCGACGACGGTCCCGTTGATCGCACACGACACGCTGTCGGGCGTCACGGAGACGGCGATCTCCTGGGTCACGGGCTGGCCGGGCCCCGCCGCCTTGTGCACGGCCGCGTTCGCCGCCGCGGCCCGAGCGCCCATCTGAAAGGGCGCCGGCCCGAATCCGCGGAGAATGAAGGTGCCGTTGCCATAGGCGGCGCAGTAGATGAAGCTTTGCTGGTCCGTTCCCAGGTCGTTACCGGCGACCATGATCCCGTAGGGATGCGGATGGTTGTTGAGGTTCATGTACTTGTTCTCGGTGAACGTCGCCTTGACCGTGTAGGCGCCGCTCGCCGTGTTCGCAGGATCCCAGTAGGTCACCGCGGGGCCGGTCGTGACGTGCAACGCGTCGCCCTCCTTGGTGAGCTTCGAATCGGCGAGGGTTCGCCCGGCCCGGGCTTCCTGCGGATCGACCTTGCCCGTCCAGCCGGGGACGGAGACACCACCGCCGACGACGGCCCGGGACGTGTCCTGGCCGTGGGCAGCGCTGATCGTGAGGCTCTGCACGACGATGGCGGCGATGGCGAGCGCGGAACCATGGCTGCGAAGCATTGGTGTGTCCTCTCTTGGGAGAGTTGGGGGTCGGGGTCGAGGGTCTCTGGCACCGTACCGTCAGGATACGACCCCCGTCAACTGCGTGGGCCACGACGCGCCGATACTATCCGGCCGGCAGTAAGCCGCATGACTCTTGACACGCGGACGAGCGTCGAGGACGGTGGAGGCAGGCTGTCGACGCCGGCCGGCGTTCGAGGGCCGTCGCCCCGAGTCGCGGCCGCACCCGTTGGCGGCCGTGAGACCTCGGGCACAGTGACTCGGCAACGAGCGTCATCTACAGTGTCCAGACGGAGGGCAAGACAAAGACAGTGAGCGCCGCGAGCCGAACTGAGCATTACCGCGCCCGCGTCGTTCCCACCCGCTCGGTGACGGCGCTCGTGACGACTGTGGTGGAGCGTGACAGTTCCAGCCAGGGGACCCGATGACGCGCCTCGGGTGGCTCGCCCTCGTGATCTACGTGGCGGGCCGGCTCGTCATCTTGTTTCACAGCCACTCGGCGACGAATCCGCTGTGGCTGGCGGGCCTGGCGTATTTTGCGGCGCTATTCCTCTCGATCGGCCATGGCTGGCGCGCCGGCGCATTCTTCGCCGCCGGGTTCGCCGTGTTCCACCTCGTCCTCTTCGACGCCGCCCGCGAACGGTATACCCAGTCCGCGGAGCTGCGCCTCATCTACAACTTCACGCTGGCGATGATCGCCATCGTGCCCGGCTACCTGGCCGATCTGAACCGAAAGCTCGACCGTGTGGTGCAGGTCAAGGAATTCACCGAAGCCGAGCTGAGACAGAAGAACGTCGAGCTGGAGCGGCTGGCGCGGACGGACCCCTTGACGGAACTGTTCAATCGCCGCGCCTTCTATGACTATGCCGAGAGCATCTTCGCGCTGTCGCGACGACACGGGCGCACCTTCGGCGTCGCGCTGCTCGACCTCGACCACTTCAAGACGGTCAACGACACGTATGGCCACGCCGCGGGAGACCACGCCCTCCGGCAGATCGCGGCCTGCCTGCGCTCCTCGGCGCGGGCCGGCGACCTCGTCGCGCGGTTCGGGGGCGAGGAGTTCATCGTCCTGTTGCCGGAAACGGACGCCGCCGGCGCCACGAGCGTGGCGACCAAGCTGAAGAACACCATCGCCTCCCTCGAGCTCGAGTTCGATTCGGGGCGGACTCGCATCACCGCGAGTATCGGGGTCACGGCCCTACAGCCACAGGACCAGCGTCTGGATGAAGTCATTGCTCGCGCCGATGGCGCGCTCTACGAGGCCAAGGCCTTGGGGCGGGATCACATCGGGATCGCGTGAGGTGAAAGGGAGAGACCGACGATGGACAAGATCGAGCGCGTACGTGCGACCCTGGCCGGACAACCGGTGGACCACGCACCGTTCACCGTCTGGTACCACTTCGGCAACCAGCATGCGCCGGCGGAGCGGGCCGCGGCGGTCCACCTCGAGTTCTTCGACGCCTACGACCTCGACTTCCTCAAGGTCATGAACGACTATGACTATCCGACGCCGAACGGCCTCGACACCGTGGGGACCCCGCAAGACCTCGCGGCCCTTCGACCCTTCGAGCCGCAGGACAGCCCCATGGGGACCCAGCTCGAAGCCGTGGCGATCATCGCGCGGGCCCTCCGCGGGCGCGCGCTCTTCGTGGACACCGTGTTCAACGCGTGGAACACGCTCAAGCGCAACGTCGTCAAGAGCGCCATCGGCGACCTGATGGCGCATCACGGAGAGGCGCTCGAGGCCGCGCTCCGCGTCGTCAACGCCAATCTCATCCGCTATGCGCGGGCCAGCCTCGAGCGCGGCGCCGCCGGGATCTTCCTCTCCGTGCCCGCCAGCGAGGAGACGCTGACGAGAGCGCAATACGAGCGCTTCATGCGGCCGTTCGACCTCGAGTTCCTCGAAGCCCTTCGCGGCCGCGGCGAGTGCCACGTCCTCCACGCCCACGGCGAGCGCCTCTACCTCGACCGGCTGCTGGACTACCCGGTCCACGCGCTGTCCTGGTCGGATCTGCACGGGGGGCCGACCATCGCCGAGGCGCGCCGGCGAACCTCGTTGACTCTCATGACAGGCCTCGACCACGTGAGCTTCACCGAGAAGTCCGCGCGTGCCGTGGCGGCGCAGGTGCGGGATGCCCGCGCCGCCGGGGGATCGACGCGGTTCTTCCTGGCGCCCGGCTGCTCGTTGCCGACCTTTGCCTATCCACCGCTGATCCGCGCCGCGCGCGCGGCCGCCGCTCGGTGACGCGGGAGAGTGCCATGAGCGCATCGGGCAACGGCACGACGTGCGCGGTCATCGGGGCCGGGCTCGGCGGGTGCGCCCTGGTCGGCGCCATGGGGCTCCACGGGTATCGCATGCGGCTGCACGATCTCGATGACACGCGGCTGGTGGAGATTCGCGATCGGGGCGGCATCGAGGTCGACGGCCTGTTCAATGGATTCGCCGCCGTGGAGGTGGCGACGCCGCGCCTGGCCCCCGCCGTCGACGGCGCCGACATCATCATCGTGTGCACCGGGAGCAACAAGCACGCGGAGGTCGCCGGGCTGCTCGCTCCCCGTCTGCTGGACGGCCAGACGATCCTCCTCGTGCAGGGCGGCACCGGCGGGTCTCTCGTCGTCAGGAACGAGCTGCGTCGGGCCGGATGCCGGGCGGACGTGGACGTGAGCGAGATGGACAACTATCCCTTCTCGCTCGCGTGGCCGCGGCCGAGCGTCATGAACTTCACGATCCGGAAGGAGTTCCTCCAGATCGCCGCGCTCCCCGCCGCGCGCGGCGAGACCGTGCTCGCGAAGTTGAAGGCCGCCTTCCCTCAGGCGGTGGCGGCTCCGAACACGCTCTATACCGGTCTCAACAACGCGAACGGGATCCTGCACGTGGCCAACATGGTGGCCAACATCGGGCGCCTGGAGTCCACCGGCAGCGGGTACCGTTTCTACGCGGACGGCTACACGCCGAGCGCCGTCAAGATCCTGGAGCAGGTTTCGGCCGAGCGCCTTGCCATCGCGCAGGTCTTCGGGGTGCGATTGCCGGGCATCCACCAGTGGCTCCTCGACACGTATCGGCTCGGCGGCGACACCCTCGCCGAGACGTTCCGGCGCCTGACCTACGAAGCGAAGGGGCCCTACCAGTGGACGCCGACGCCGAAGTCGATGGAGCACAAGTACGTCACCGAGGACGTGCCGTGCGGCCTCGTGGCGATGTCCGCGCTCGGTGGCGCCGTGGGTGTGTCCACGCCCGTGATCGATGCCCTCATCGCGCTCAGCGGGGCGATGCTCGGCCGGGACTTCAGGAAAGAAGGGCGGAACCTGGAATCCCTTGGTCTGGCCGGCAAGACCGCCGGCGAGATCATGAGAGCTTTCGAGCTGGGACCGACGACGACGTGAGGGCGGATGGCCCGCGACCCCGAGTCAACGGGTGCATCAACGCCGGGTGGGGACACTGCTCGGGAAATCGCGTCACGTAGTCTTCCAGCAGATGCGTCAGGGTGTCCCGCCAGACCTCGAGAGCGTTCAGCTCGTCGCCCGCCCGCCAGCGGCCTCGCGCGAGGATATCGGGCATTCGCAGCATGGCGGGGAGTCTAGGAGCGACGTTCCTGGCCTGTCAAGCGAGCGACGGGGCGCCGGCTCGGGCCGGAGCGTGTAGACTGAGACCCAAAACCGGCACGCGCGGTCCGCGTTGCCGGCATCCGGTTGGGGGCTCCGAGCGTTCTCCGAGACGAAGGTGAGAGCCATGCGACATGTCGCCTCCGCGATCGTGCCTCTGCTGGTGATGGTGCTGTCCGTCGTGATGGGGGAGGGGGCCAACCCCCCGACCCTGGAAGATCGTGCGGTGGCCATCGAGCACGTGTCGACGCAGCCCGACGGGGCGCGCGTCGTGATCGGTCATCTCTCGCGCAAGCTTCACATCCCCACGGACGAGTTGCAGACGCAACGCAAGCAGACCGGGCTCGGATGGGGCGAGCTGTTGATCGCAAACCGCATCTCGAAGATGGGAGGACTCACGGTCGACCAGGTGGTGGCCGAGTTCCGGGGCGGCCACGACTGGGAGGCCATCGCCCGTGAGCATCACGTGAATCTGGATGAGCTGACCGTCGACGTAGCGCAATCCGAGGAGATCGTGGAGGGGCGAGGGGAGGACAAGGCGCCAACCGCCACCTCGAGCCCTTCGTCGAGTCGGCGAGGAGGGACTGGCGGCGACGCCGGGTCCGGCAACGCCGGATCTGGATCGGGCCGGGGGCGGCGGTGACGCGTCTTCGCGATGGCTGGCAGGTCGCGGAGAGACGTCGTGGGACGGCGAGGCGCGCGGACATGGCCGGACGATCGGTCGGCATGCTGATCCTGATCCCGCTCCTGAGCGCCTGCTCGTCGGTCCCCACCGGCCCCGGCGTCATGGTGCTGCCGGGCGCGGGGAAATCCCTCGAGCAGTTCCACGATGACGACGTCGTGTGCCGGCAATGGGGATTTCAGGCCATCGGGATGACGCCAGGGGAGGCCATGGTCAAGAGCGGCGCCACCAGCGCGGCGGTCGGAACCGCCGTCGGGGCCGCGGCCGGCGCGGCGCTCGGCGCCGCAGCAGGAAACCCGGCGCTCGGGGCTGCGGCCGGCGCGGGTGGTGGCCTTCTGGTGGGTTCCGCATCCGGGGCCAGCGCGGCCCGGTACTCGGGGCAGGAGGCGCAGTGGCGATACGACATGGCGTACATGCAGTGCATGTATGCCAGCGGCAATCAGATCCCCGGATCGCAGGGGAGCTATCGAGGTCTCCCGATGCCTCCTCCCCCACCGCCTCCGCCGGCGGGAGAATCGATGCCGTCGGGGAGCGGGTCGATTCCACCGCCCCCCGCGGGCCCGCCGCCACCTCCGCCTCCGAGCGTGCCACGGTAATGCCGGCCAGGGTCAGCAGCCACTTCGCGCTTGACTCCGCCTTCGTTCACGCGGTATTGGCGAAGGAGAACGCGCGAAGGCCGGTCGCTCGACACCGACGGCCCTGATGGGAGTGGCACTCCCGATCGCTATGGAGAATTCGGCCGAGATCCACGCGATCCGCACGCCTGCCCTCGAGATCGTCTTCGAGACGCGGGGCGATCCGAAGGGGGTCCCGATCATACTTCTGCATGGCTTCCCCGATGACGTCCGGGCGTGGGACGAGGTCGCCTCGCCCCTGGCAGCCGCCGGCCATCGCGCCATCGTTCCGTATCTTCGCGGATACGGCCCGACGCGCTTCCTCGATCCCGACGCGCCGAGGATGGCCCAGCAGGCCGCGATCGGCCAGGATCTCCTCGACTTCATCGATGCGCTGGGCCTGGCGCGCGTGGCGCTGGCGGGCTACGACTGGGGTGGCCGGGCGGCGTGCATCGTGAGCCTCCTCCAGCCTCATCGCGTGCGAGCCCTCGTGACCATGGGTGGCTACAACGTGCAGAACACGATCAAACCGTCCCGTCCTCAGCCCGCGGCCGAGGAGCGCGCCTACTGGTACCAGTGGTACTTCAACACGGAACGCGGCCGGGCGGGACTCGCCGCGAACCGGCGCGACATCTGCCGGCTCCTCTGGAGCGAGTGGTCTCCGACCTGGCGCTTCGGCGAGGCGACGTTCGAGCGCACGGCGCCATCGTTCGACAATCCGGACTTCGTGGACGTGGTGATCCACTCGTACCGGCATCGCCACGGCAATGCGCCGGGCGATCCGCGTCTCGATCCGATCGAACGCCGTCTGGCCGAAAGATCTCCGATCGCGGTCCCGACGATCGTGCTCCACGGCTCCGACGACACCGTGTCCCCGCTGTACCGCTCGGAGCGCGAGATGAGGCTATTTCCCGCCGGGACGGAGCTCCGGATCCTTCCCGGGGGACATTTCCTGCCGCGCGAGCAGCCGAAGGCCGTGGCCGACGCGATCCTGCATCTCCTGGAGCACGGAGGATAGAGCATGGACTTCGAAGTCACCTATACCGACGAACAGCAACGGTTCCGGCGCGAGGTGCGCGCGTGGCTCGAGGCGAACGTGCCGGGCGACGTGACGCGGACCCCGGAGTCGGCCGAGGACAACTACCAGCGCTACGTGGAGCTTCGCGCGCTGGGCAGAAAGCTGGGCGCGAAAGGGTGGCTCTATCCGACCGCCCCTGCCAGGTACGGCGGCGGCGGCCTCGACGTCGACCACGCCATCATTCTCGAGGAGGAAGTCGACCGGTTCGATCTCTCGCTGCCTCCGTACTACGACAGCGGCGGTCGGCTCGGGTCGGCGTCGATTCTCGTGTGGGGCACCGAGGAGCAGCGACAGGCGTTCTTGCCTCCGATCTACACGGGGCAAGTCCGGACGTGGCAGCTCCTGACCGAGCCCGGCGCGGGCTCCGACCTGGCCGGGGTGCGCATGACCACGGCAGCGCCGGACGGTGACGAGTACGTCATCAACGGACAGAAGATCTTCGTCGGCAGTGACAACGGGACGGACCGCATCTGGATGATCGCCTGTACGGACCCGAACGGTGCCCGGCACGAGAATCTCTCGTGGTTCATGATCGACGCCAATCTTCCCGGCATCTCGATGCAGCCCATGGAGCTGATGGGCACCGGCGGCGAAGGAGGGACGGACAGCGGCGTCAAGCAGACCGTGTTCTTCGACGACGTGCGCGTGCCCGCCTTCTCCCTCGTCGGTGGCCTCAACAAGGGCTGGACGGTGGCGTCGACGCACCTCGAGCTGGAGCACGGGGGCGGCGGCCGGATCGGCCGGAACCGCGTATGGGACCGGCTGCTCCGTTATTGCCAGGAGACCAAGCGCGACGGCGCGCCGCTGGTGCAGGATCAGGATGTCCGCGACGTCCTGGCGGACATCTACATCAAGACCGAGGTCACGCGGCTGTTCGGGCTCCGCAACTTCTGGCTGACGTATGCCAAGCGGCCGCGGTCGTACGAGGGCCCGCAGCTCTCGTACTATCGCAAGACGGCCGGGCTGTGGATGACGGGCGCCATCCTCGACGCGGTCGGGCCCGCCGCCCTCAGCACCGACCCCACGTGGGGGTCGCCCGACAGCTTCCTCGAGCGGCAGCAGCGCAACGGGATCGTGTCCGTCCATCCCGGCGGGACCACCGACATCCAGCGCGTGCGGATGGCCCGTCGCATCGGGGTCGGCCGGTCAGGCCGCGAGGCCGCCGGCACCGTGCACTAGCCGGACGTCCGCATGGACCTGGCGCTCACGGAAAGTCAGGAGATGCTGAAGGTCGCCGCGCGCTCCTTCATGGAGCGGGAGGCTTCCACCGACGTCATCGTGGGAATGCAGCGAGCCGCGTCGGACCCGCCGCGGGAGCTATGGCGGAAGGCGTCGGAGCTCGGCTGGCTCGGCATCCTCGTTCCGCCGGAGTACGGAGGGAGCGGCGAGAGCTTCAGCACCGCCGCCGTGCTCTACGAGGAGCTCGGCCGCGGCCCGATGCCGGGACCTTTCTTCAGCTCGGGGGCGCTCGGAGTCCTGGCCGTGATGGAGAGCGCCACTGCCGAGCAACGCCGCCAGATCCTGCCGGCGGTTGCGCGAGGCGAACGTGTCCTGTCGGTCGCCATCACCGAGCCCAACACCTCCTGGGGCCCGGCGGGCGTCACGCTCACACCGCAGCGCCGCCAGGGCGCGTACATGCTGAACGGCACGAAGCTCTTCGTGAGCGACGCCACCGCGGCCACCGATCTGATCGTCGCCGTGCGCATCGGGGAGGGCCCAGGAGACGTCGGCCTGCTCCATGTGGACGCCGGAGCGCGTGGCGTGTCGACGCGTCGCCTGCCGGGGTTCATCTGGGATCAGTGCGAGGTGACCTTCGAGGACGTGGAGGTCCCGGCGGCGGCGTTGCTCGGCGGGCGGGAGCAGCAGAGTTGGGCCACGCTGGCCCGCGCCCTCGAGCGGGCGCTGCCGCTCCTGTGCGCCTACATCGTCGGGGGCTGCCAGGCGGTGTTCGAGAAATCGGTGGCGCACACGCAGAACCGTGTCCAGTTCGGGGTACCGATCGGTCGGTTCCAGCGCGTGCAGGACCACGTGGTGCGCCTCGTGAATCACCTGGACAGCGCGCGCTGGGCGACGTGGGAGGCCTTGTGGAAGGTCGACACGGGGCGCGCCGCCGCCGCCAGCGTCCACCTCGCGAAAGCGGTGGCCAGCGAGGGGTACCTGGAGGCGTGCAACGCCGCCCACGAGATCCACGCGGGCATGGGCGTGCTCATGGAGTACGGCCTGGCGGCCCACACGCAGATGTCACGGACGCTCTACGCCTACCTCGGTGACCCCCGGTGGCACAAGCGCCGCATGGCCGACGCGCTCGAGTGGTGAGGCGCGTTCCGCGCCCGCCGCCCGCCGCCGATCGGACGAGCCACGCTATGACCGAGTTCGGCTTGGGCACGCCCCCGAAGACACGGTCCGACGAGTCGGCTACCTGACCCGGCGAAACTTCCGGAAGCACCTCAAGTGCCGGGGCGGCGTCATGTGCCGGCCCCGGATGGTGAAGGCCACGTCACCCACGTAGAGATCGCCGCGGGAGTCCACGGCGACGCCGTGCGGCGCGATGAACTGGTCCGCGCGTTCCCCCTCCTCCGGATCGCCGAAGCGCGTCTGGAGCTGGCCCTGCAGGTTGTACACGCTGACGCGATGACCCAGGCCGGGCGCATCATCCACGCCGCCCATGCCGTTCAGCTCGCCGATGAAGAAGTTGCCCTCCGCGTCCAGGCAGATGCCGTCGGGGCGATGGATGTTGTTCCACATCGTGATGAACTTGCCGTTGGCGTCGAACACCTGGATGCGATGGGCCTCGCGGTCGGCGATGTAGACGCGGTCGTCCTTGTCGACGACCACGTTGTGGGGTCGGATGAACTGGCCGGCGTCGATGCCCGGCTCACCCCACGAGAGGACGTGCCGGCCGTCGGGGGTGAACTTGTGGATGCGGCTGTTGCCGTAACCGTCCGAGACGTAGAGGTGCGCGGTGACCCGCGATACGGCCACGTGTGTCGGTCGGTTGAAGGGCTTGCCCTGCCATTTCGGCGCCGGCTGGTTGGGGCTGCCGAGCGTCATGAGCAGCTTGCCCTCGACGGTGAACTTCTGGATGGTGTGAAGGCCGTCGTCCACGCAGTAGACGGAGTCGTCCGGACCGATGTGAATGCCGTGGGGCCGGTCGCTGAACTGACCCTCGCCGAACGCGCGGAGCAGGTTGCCGTCGCGGTCGAAGACGATGACCGGGTGCTCACCCCGGTTGAAGACGTAGACGTTGTCCCGCCGGTCCACCGCCACGCCGGCCACGTCGATGAAGGACCACCCGGCCGGGAGCTTTTCCCACGGATCGACGGGCTCGAAGATGACGTTGCCGCTGCCGAGTCTCATGGCCATGGGGATCGGTCCTCTGTGATCAGGTCGTGTACGCCGAGAAGCGCACCGTCGTCGCGCGCGCCTTGAAATCGGTGATCACGTTCACCACGGCGGGCTTGCCCGACGCCCACGCGCGCTCGAGGGCCGGGCGGATCTCGTGCGGCTTGTCGACGTACTCGCCGTGCGCGCCGACGGTCTCGGCGATCTTGTCGTAGCGGATGTATCCGAGGTTCCGGCCGGGCTTGTTCTGCTGAGGATCGCCCGTCCAGCCGCCGTTGTTGCTGATGACCACGAGCACGGGGACACGATGACGCACGGCGGTGTCGATCTCCATGGAGTTGATGCCGTACGAGCCGTCCCCGTGGAGCACCACCACCTGGGTGTCGGGGCAGGCGATCTTGGCGCCGACGCCGAACGGCAGCCCGACGCCCATACACCCGAAGGGGCCGGAGTTGAGCCGATGTCCGGGCGTGAAGGTCGGGATGGACTGTCGGCCGTAGTTCAGGATCTCCTGCCCGTCCACGATCACGATCGCGTCGCGGCGCACGAAGTCGCGCACCTCCTTGCAGAGGCGCAGCGGATGGATGGGGAGCTGATCCGTGCTCAGGGCCTTGTCCATGTCCGCGTGCTTCTCGGCATCGACGACGCGCAGGTGGCCGGTCCATGGCCCATAGCGCTTCGGATCGATGCGGCCCTTGCTCCCGGCGAGGAGCTGCTCCAGCACCTCACGCGCGTCACCCAGGATGGGCACGTCAGCCTCTCGGTTGTGACCGAGCTCTGCCGGGTTCACGTCGACGTGGATCACCTTGAGGTCGGTGGCGAACCGCGGGGGCCGTCCGAACTGGACGACGTAGTTGAAGCGGGTGCCCACGGCCAGGATGACGTCGGCCTCGGAGAAGGCCTTGACCCGCGCGTTGAGGAAGGCCAGCTGATGGTCCTCCGGCACGGTGCCGCGCGAGATGGGCGTGGTGTAGAAGGGGATGCCGGTCGACTCCACGAAGCGCTGGAAGGCCGCTTCCGCACCCGACCACCAGACGCCGCTGCCGCCGAGGATCAGCGGCCGCTCGGCGCGCGCCAGGAGAGCGACGGCCTCCTTCACGGCCGCCGGATCACCGAGGGTGCGGGGCGACGGCTTCCACGGGCCCGGGAAGCTCAGCTGGCTCTCGTCCACCGGAGTGCCGAGGACGTCACCGGGGAGATCGAGGTAGACGGGTCCCGGGCGGCCCGCGGTCGCCTGACGGAAAGCGGTGGCGACGAAGTCGGGGATGCGGCGCGCATCGGGGATGCGCTCGGCCCACTTGGTGATGGGGCGCATCACGCCGACCTGATCGATCTCCTGGAAGGCCTCCATGCCGAGGTTGATGTTGGGGCTCGACCCGCCGATGGCGACGAGCGGCGCCGCGTCGGCGAACGCATTGGCGACGCCGGTGACGAGGTTGGTGGTCCCGGGACCCGAGGCGGCCATGCACACGCCCGGCCGTCGCTTCAGCCGCGTCCACGCGTGGGCCATCATCGACGCGGCCTGCTCGTGGTGGGTGTCGATGGCCCGGACGCCCAGCGCGATGAGGGCGCTCTCCGTCTCGAGCATCGGTCCGCCCATGAGGAAGAACAGCGTGTCCACGCCCTGGGCCACCAGGGCTCGCGCGAGAATGTCCGATCCGGTCAACGTTGCCATGTCGTGGGTCCTCCTGATGTGTCGTCCAGCCGGTCGATTTCGGTCCGAGCAGCACGCAGATTCTAGCCCTGATCGCGGGAAACGCGAAGGGGGCTGGCGTGGGTGCATCAACGGTATACTTGGACGCGATGACGACCACGATCGATGCGAGCCGCTATCTCACGCCCACGGCGTTCGTCGACAGCGATGCCGAGAACATCGTCGCGTTCAGTCGGGAGGTCTGCGGTGACGAGCCGGACGATGTCGTGAAGGCGGTCCGCCTCTACTACGCGGTCCGCGACGGCATCACCTACACGCCCTACTGCGACTTCCGCTCCCCCGAGACCTATCGGGCCAGCGCGTGTCTCGCCCGCCGCTCGGGATTCTGCGTGGCCAAGGCCGCACTGCTCACGGCGGTGGCGCGCGCCGCGGGCATTCCGGCCCGCGTGGGCTTCGCCGACGTGCGCAATCATCTGTGCACGCCCCGGCTTCGCGCGCTGATGGGCACCGACGTCTTCGTCTATCACGGCTACGCGGAGCTGGCGCTCCGGGGCGGATGGGTCAAGGCGACGCCCGCGTTCGACCGCGGGCTCTGCGACCGGTTCGGCGTGCAGCCGCTCGAGTTCACGGGCCTCGCCGACTCGCTGTTTCACCCGTACGATCAGAGCGGCCGTCGCCACATGGAATACGTGCGCGAGCGAGGCGGGTATCCGGACGTGCCGGTGGCCGAGATCATGGCGGCTTTCGAGCGCTCCTACCCGGGGCTCGTGAGTAGCGGTGCGGCGGCGCCCGCCACGCAGTTCCGAGAGGAAGCCGAGCGCACGCCCGGCGCCTGACCCGCCCACCTCGCCGCGAGGCGAAGGTACTCCTCCCTCGACCGGCCGCGTCTCCTGCCGGACTATAATGGCCATGATCAACCACCCTCGTGGAGGTGCGTCATGGCTATCCGACTCGACCACGTCATCGTCCCGTCGGCGGACCGGTTCGCCTCGGCGAAATTCCTGGCCGACCTCCTGGGTGTGCCCTGGGAGGAGTCGCGCGGGCACTTCACGCCGGTCTACGTCAACGACACCCTGACGTTCGACTTCGCCGATCGCAAGGGGTTCGCGAGCCATCACTACTGCTTCCACGCCAGCGATGCCGAGTTCGATGCGATCTTCCGCAGGATTCGCGAGGCCGGAATCAAGTACCGGAGTCAGCCGCTCGGCGAGGACGACATGCAGATCAACACGCGACTCGGCGGGAAGAATCTCTACTGGCAGGATGCCGACGGGCACCTCTGGGAGATCCTCACCGTCAGCTATGCGAGGGCGGATTCGCCGGTCCTCGCCGGCGGCTAGGCCCGCGGCAACGCGCTCGCGCTCCTCACCGCCGCCTGTGCGGCTCTCGGCGGTGTCACCGCGGGCCTCCGATGAGAGCGCGATGATGACGTTCCACGCGGCCGCCTGTCTCGCGGCTGCGCGGGACGGCGCCGGGCCGAGGTGACGCCATCTCCATCAAGACTGGCCTGCTGGTCATCTGCGTCGCTGTCTTCGTCCTCATCAGCGGTAGCTTGTACGTAGTGTCCGAGGCGGTCCGTACCGAGAGTGACATCGCCCGCGCGGAGGTGCGGCGCTACCAGTCGTATAAGCTCGCCGACGAATTGCGCCGGAGCTCCGACGATCTCACCCGCATGGCGCGCCTGTACGTCGTGACCGGCGACGCGCGCTACAAGGCGTACTTCGATCGCATCCTCGCGATCCGCGACGGCCATGCGCCTCGCCCCATCGACTACGACGACATCTACTGGGACTTCGTGGTGGCGTGGGGCAAGCCCCCGCGGCGCGATGAGGGCTCGGTGTCGCTCGAACAGCTCATGCGCGACGCCCACTTCACGGACGACGAGCTGGCGCTGCTGCAATTGGCCAAGCAGCGGTCCGATGCGCTGGTGGCGCTCGAATCGCAAGCCATGCACGCCGTCGAGGGCCGATTTCTCGACGGGCAGAAGCGGTTCACGGTCGTGGGCCCGCCCGACCTGGACCTGGCGCGGCGTCTGATGCACGGTCCGGAATATCATCGCGCCAAGGCCGCGATCATGGCCCCGATCCAGGACTTCTTCACCAGGGTGGAGTCACGGACCGAGGCCGAGGTGACTCAGCTCAGACGTCGAGGGGAGCGGCTCCACCTCGTGGTGATCGCCGGCCTGGGCACCGCGGTCGTCCTCACGTTCGTGTCGTTCGTCCTGGTCGCGTGCTATCCGATCGCCGGCGCCCCGCGCAGGCCGGCCCCTACGTCCGGCGACACGCCGCCGGCCGAGCGTCGCGGTCGCCGGTTCACCTCGGCGATCTGGACGGCGTGGCCGCTCTTCGTGGCCGCGGTGGTGGCCTGTGTGCTGGTGCTTTGCCTGTCGTGGTGGATGAGTCAGAGCATCGAGGACAGGGGTCGAAAAGAGGTTCAGGACGCGCTGGAGGCGGTGCACCGGACCACCGTCCGCTCCGTGGACGACTGGTTGACCGGCATCGACGACGAGGCGAGCACGTGGGCGCGCACATCACTCGTCCGCAAGCTGCTGACCGCCTCCGGGACGGAGCCTGCCGGACCGGGCGCCGTCGAGCTTCTCGCGACCCTGCGCAATGGTGAGGGCTTCCTCGGATACCTGGTCGTCGACACGACGGGCCGTGTCGTCGCCAGTGACGACACGGCGCTCGTGGGTCGCCGCGTGAACGGCGGACTCGCCGAGCGTCTCGTCACCGAACTGAGCCAATCCCCCGTGCATTCGACCGTGCTGCTCACCGAGAATGGCCGACCGGAGGCCGCCGACGGCGTCGAGTTCCCGCGAGAAATCCTGGCGGCGGCCAGCGTGCTGGATCGGCCAGGGAATCTGCGTGGTGTTCTCGTCCTGCGCTTCGATCCACGGCTCGACCTGGTCCGGATCCTTCAGCAAGGGCGATTCGGTGAGTCGGGTGACACCTATGCGTTCACCCGTTCCGGGTGGATCATCGGCGATGGCCGGTCTCGTGACCGGCGCCGCAGCATCGCCGCATCCGTCGTCGAGCCGACGCTTTCGTCGAACGCAGAGCGTCACGATCACGGTCGGGCCGGGACGGCGGGAAGCCCGGGGGCGACGCGCCGGGTTGGAGCGCTGACGGGGATGGCCGAGGCGGCCCAGACCGGTCGCTCGGGGTTGAACATCGACGGTTATCTCGACTACCGCGGGGTTCCCGTGATCGGGGCCTGGACCTGGAACGAGCGGTACGGCATCGGGATCGCGACCGAGGTGGGAGCGCACGAGGCGTATGGCACGCTCCGGGACTACCTGCGCCAGGCCCACCTCGGCACCGGGCTCTCGCTGGTGCTCATCGCAGGATTGAGCGGAATGTTCGTGTGGAACCGCCTCGCCATGGCCTCGGCCGGGGCGCGGCTGGAGGACGCCTACGACATCATCCGCGACCACATGGACCGCGTGGAGGAAGAGCTTCAGGTCGCCCGCGACCTCCAGCTCAGCATGGTGCCGCGTGTCTTTCCGGCGTTTCCCGACCGCAGCGACGTGTCCGTGTACGCGACGCTCCAGCCGGCGCGCGAGGTCGGCGGTGATTTCTACGACTTCTATTTCGTGGACGACACCCACCTGTTCTTCTGCCTGGGGGACGTCTCCGACAAGGGAGTGCCCGCCGCGCTGTTCATGGCGGTTACCAAGACACTGATCAAGTCTGGCGCCCCTCAGGAGCCGTCGACGGCGAAGCTCGTGACGTATCTCAATGCCCGGCTGGCCGACGACAACCCGAAGTGCATGTTCGCGACGCTCTTTGCCGGACGGCTGGACGTGATCACGGGCGAGCTGGTGTACACGAATGCCGGACACGATCCGCCCTACCTGCGGCACGCGGATGGGACGGTTCAACGGCTGGATGAACGTCACGGCCCGCTGGCCGGCGTGGCGCCGGACGTTTTCTACCGCGAGTCGCGCCGCGGGCTCGACCCCGACGACCTGCTCCTCCTCTGCACCGACGGCGTGACCGAGGCCAGGGCTACCGACGGGCGACTGTTCTCGGAGGAGCGTGTGGCCGAGGTGGTGCGAGCCGAGGGTCAGCTCTCGACGAATGCCGTGGTCGATCGACTGCTCGCCGCGGTTGAAGCCTTCGAGCACGGCGCCGCCGAGCGCGCCGACGACATCACAGTGCTCGCGCTACGCGTTCGGCCCACGGACCGAGCAGACGTGACGCTCGCCGAGACGGTGGTGCTGCGCAACCAGGTCAGCGAGCTGGACAGGCTCGACGACGTGCTCGATCGCCTCGCCCAGCGAGGCGGCCTGCCGTCCGCCACCATGTCCGCCGTCCGCGTCGCATGTGACGAGGTCATCAGCAACGTCATCGCGTACGCGTATCCCGAGGGCGGAGACCACGAGATCGAAGTGCGTTTCGAGCTGACCGGGCAACGCCTGGTGGTCACGGTGTCGGACGATGGTGTCCCGTTCGATCCCACCGCCGTGCCGCCGCCCGACACGAGCCTGCCGCTCGACCAGCGAGAGCCCGGTGGTCTCGGCATCCACCTGGTGCGCAGCCTCGTCGACGAGATGGCCTACGCGAGGCGAGGTGCCCACAACGTGAGCACGCTCGTGAAGGATGCCAGCCGTTCCGGCGAACGCTCTACGTCATAATAAGGGACACCGAAACGATGGCACGAGGAAGGTGACGACATGGAGATCCACACGCGACACGTCCGCGACGTGCTGGTCGTCGACATGGTCGGCCGACTGGAATCGCGGACGGCCGGTCCCGCCTCGACCGAGCTCAATCAGATCGCCCAGGGCGGGCACCGCAAGGTTCTGCTGAACGCCGAGAAGCTCGAGTACGTCAGCAGCGCTGGTCTCCGCGCGATCCTGGTGGCGGCGAAGCTGCTGCAGGAACACGGCGGTGCTGCCAAGATCTGTCGGGCGAACCCCACCGTCGCACGCGTCATGGAGGTCTCGGGCTTCAGCAGCCTGCTGCAACTGTTCGAGACCGAGGAGGCGGCTCTCGCAGCGTTCGCCTGAGGCCCCGATCGGTGGGCCAGCGAAGTGCCTGGATGACGTTCACGTTCCTGCCGCTCGCGCTCGCGGCCAGCCCCAGGCCTTCTCAGTGCGTCATCACGACGCGTCCCGGAACCTTGCCGCCGCGCTTCAAGTCGGCGAGCGATTCCGTGGCGCGCTCGACGCTTCGGGTCTCGATGGGGATCGGCGGGATCTTGCCGGCCTTGCCGAGGTCGAGCAGCTCGCGCAGATCCTGGAGGGTGCCGACGTAGGAGCCCTCGATCGTCATCATCTTGAACGGGAACAGCACGGTGGATACCGAAGCGGCGCCGCCATAGAGGCCCACCATCACGAGCTTGCCTCCCTTGCGGAGCGCGTTGATCCCGAACTCCATGGTCGCCGGCGACCCGACGAAATCGATCGCACCCGCCACGCCGCCGCCCGACTGCTGCACCACTTGCGCCACGGCATTGGCCGCGCTGTTGTCGATCGCCCCGGCGGCGCCCATCTCGACCGCGTGGGCGCGCTTTCTGCTGTCGACGTCCGCGACGAGCATTCGACCGCCGAGGTACGCCGGGGCGATGTGCACGGCCTGGCCGCCGACGCCGCCGGCGCCGATGATGAGGACGTGATCGGCGACGTCCACGTGGTGACGAAGCTTCTTCAAGGCGCTGAAGGCGGTGATGCCGGAGCAGGTGTAGGTCGCGGCGAGTGGCTGGGGCACGGATCCGTAGTCGAGCAGATAACGCGCGTGCGGGACCACGACGTGACTGCCGTAGCCGCCGGAGGTTCGAGTGCCGAGCGTGCGAGGCGTCAGACAGAGTAGCTCGTCGCCGCGCTTGCAGACCGCGCAGGCGCCGCAGCCGATCCACGGATAGACGGCGTAGCGCTTGCCGATCTCGACGCCCCGCGCGTCCGGCCCGAGCGCCACCACTTCTCCGGCGATCTCGTGCCCCATCGTGAAGGGGAGCTTCACCCCGCGCTGCTCGAGCGTCACCTTGTTGCCTCCGCCCAGATCGAAATAGCCGTCCCAGATGTGCACGTCGCTGTGGCACACACCGGCGGATTCGACCCGCACGAGCACTTGCTCGCCCGTGGGCGCGGGCGTCGGGTACTCACGAGACTGGAGCGGCTTGCCCCACTCGACGATCTGCATGGCGCGCATCGGTCGTCTCCTTCATAGCCGTGGTTGGGCATCAGGACAGGTTCTCGTGTCGCGTTTTCAGCACCTGGCCAGGCAGGGCGCCGGTGTGCTCACCCCCTTCGATCACCACGCGGCCGTTGACCAGGACGTACGGAATGCCGGCGGAGTAGCGATGCGGCTCCTCGTACGTCGCACGGTCCTCGACTCGCATGGCGTCGAAGCCGACGATGTCGGCCTTCGCTCCCACGGCCAGGACGCCGCGGTCGCGCACGCCCAGCCGGCGCGCGGGCAAGCCCGTCATCTTCATGACGGCCTGCTCGAGCGTCAGCAAGCGTTCGGCGCGCACGTAGCGGGCGAGCACGCGAGGGAACGTCCCGTAACTTCTCGGGTGAGGCTTGCCCTTGCCCATCTCGCCGTCGACGGCGAGCGACGAGCCATCGGAGCCGATCATCACCTGGGGGTGGACGAGAGCCCGTCGCAGATCGGTCTCATCGAGCTGGAACAAGATGATGCTGCCCTGGCCGCGCTCGGCGAGAAGGATCTCGATGGCCGCGTCGAGAGGGTCCCGGCCCCAGGCGCGGGCGATCTCCGCCAGGCGGCGGCCCTCGGCCTCCGGCCGCGAGGGCGCCGAGGCAATCATGATGTCCTCCCAGCCGAGTCCCCGAGCGAGGATGGCGCTCCCGCGGCTCATCTCGGCGCGGATGCGCGCGCGCACGCCGGCATCGCCGAGTCGGTCGAGCATTGCGGGGACTCCGCCCTCGAGCATCCAGTCCGGGAGCAGCGTGCGCAGCGAGGTGCTCGAGGCCGTGTAGGGATACGCGTCGGCCATCACGTCGAGCCCTTCGGCGCGCGCGGCGTCGATCAACCCGAGGGCCTGGTCGACCCGGCCCCAGTTCGGCCGTCCCGCCGCCTTGATGTGGCTGATCTGCACGGGCAAACCGCCCTCGCGGCCCACGCGAATCGCCTCGCCGACGGCGTCGAGGAGCGTCGCGCCCTCACCGCGAATGTGACTCGCATAGAAGCCGCCGCCGACGGCGGTGCGCCGCGCGATGGCGATGATCTCCTCGGTGGCGGCGTAGGAGCCGGGCGCGTAGATGAGTCCGGTGGCCAGGCCGGCAGCGCCGCCCGCCATCGACTCGTCCATGAGGCGTTCCATGGTCGCCAGCTCGCGAGCGGTGGGCGCGCGCCGCGCGAAGCCCATCGCTGCTATCCTGAGCGTGCCGTGGCCCACGAGCTGAACGACGTTGAGGGCGACGCCCTCGTCCTCATAGCGACGCAGGTAGTCGGCCATCGAGCGCCACGAGAAGTCCATGCCCGCCGGCAGGTAGAGGGCAAAGCCCCGCATGTCCTCGCGGAACTCGTCGGTGACGGGGGCTGGCGAGAAGCCGCAGTTGCCGACGACCTCGGTCGTCACGCCTTGCCGGATCTTGGACTCGGCGGGCCGATTGCCCAAGAGCCGCCAGTCCGAGTGCGAGTGCATGTCGATGAAGCCCGGAGCGACGGTGAGGCCCGCCGCGTCGATGGTGCGCCCGGCACGCTCCTGCGCGAGGTCTCCAATGGCGGCGATGGCGTCCCCGGTGATGCCGACGTCGGCGCGCCGCCCCGGAACACCCGTGCCGTCTACGACCTGACCACCCGTGATCTTGATGTCGAGCATGCCAGGGATCGTACCGAAACCTGGGAAGGTTCGTCTACCTCGCGCTGCTCGTCTCGCCGCTCCCTCGGGTCCAGCGCGACCGTCGGATGTTGCGGCGAGCCAGGGTTGGTGACACCATGGCGTTGCAGATCCGTGAGGATGCCGAGGCGGCGCCGGCCGATCGACGCGTTCTCCGACTCGCGCCGCGCGCCCGGGAGATCACGATCGGCCGAGCGCCAGCAGCGGTGGAGGTCCGAATCGTGCCAATAGCCTACATTCCACGAACCCGGGAACGATACTCGAAGTACAAGCCGTACCGCTGGGTCGTCAACCACGAGGCTCCGTGGACGCCCCTCGGCAAGCCCATCCGCGAGTGCCGGGTGGCCCTCGTGAGCTCCGGGGGCTTCTACGTCGCAGGGCAACCGCCGTTCGTCGACGCCGACCCGACGTTTCGTCTGGTGCCGATGGACACCAGGAGCGAGGATCTCCGCATCTTTCATCATGGCTACCGGGACGACGATCCGGATCGCGACCCGAACTGCGTGTTTCCCATCGAGCGTCTCCGGGACCTGGCGGCGACCGGCGAGATCGGTGGTGTGGCCGAGGCGGCCGTGAGCTTCCTGATGTCCTATTCCCCTCGCCTCGACATGGAGCGGGCCACGCGGATCGCCACGGAGCTGCGACGGATGGCGGTCGACGCCGCGCTCTGCGTGCCCGTCTGACCGGTCTGCCATCAGTCCGTGGGACTGACCGCCCGCGAGATCGAAAAAGCCGGCATCCCCACCATGTGCATGAGCTCGGCGTGGGACATCACCTTCGCGGTCCGGCCGCCCCGCGCGGTGTTCCTCGACTTCCCGCTCAACCACGAGACGGGCAAGGCCGGGGATCCCGCGCTGCAGCGGCGCATCCTGCTCGACGCCTTCCAGGCCTTCGAGCGCCTGTGGGCGCCCGGCCAGATGATCTGTCTCCCGTACGTGTGGGATCCCGAGGATGCGAGCTGGGAGGCGAAGGACTTCGGGCCCGAATTCGAGCCGTACGGGGTCGGCAAGTCTGCGCAGGACGATTTCGGCGAGCGCCCCCTGGGCCGCTCCAAAGGTGATTAATGCCATGACGGACGCGATCAGCCGTTTCCCGATCCCGGATCCCGCTGAGCTCCCGGACGACCTCCGCGAGGTGATGGAGGCCAACGAGAAGAAGGCCGGCTTCCTGCCCAACGTGTTCCGCGCGTACGCGCACAAGCCCGACCACTTTCGCGCGTTCTTCCAGTTCTACGATGCGCTGATGCGGGGCGCCTCCGGTCTCTCGCGCGCCGAGCGCGAGATGATCGTGGTCGCGGTCAGCGCCGTCAATGCCTGCACCTATTGAACGATGGCTCACGGAGCGGCGCTCCGTGTCCTGTCGAAGAACCCGTACCTGGCCGACCAGATCACCGCGAATTACCGGCATGCGGACCTCGTGCCGCGGCAGCGCGCCATGCTCGACTTCGCGGTGAAGGTGACGGCTCAGTCGGCGGCGATCGAGACGACGGATTTCGAGGAGCTGCGCCGCCACGGCTTCAGCGATTCCGACATCTGGGACATCGGCGCCATCGCCGCTTTCTTCAACTTCTCGAACCGCATGGCGAACATGGCGGCGATGCGGCCGAACGCGGAATTCTACACGATGGGCCGCGGCACGGGGGGAGGGAGCACATGATCACCGACATGGCGTCCTACCTGCGGTACTTCGAGGGCTTTGGCCAGCGTACCCGACGCGACGTGGCCGCCCTGCCGCCGTCGGCGGCCGCGTGGCGCCCGCGCACGGCCGAAGGCGAGGCCGGCTGGAGCATCGGCGAGATCGTTGGGCACATAGGCAGCACACGGCTCTACTTTGCGAGCGCCTACCGGAACGAGGGCTGGCTGTGGGCGCCCGTGGAAATGGATGCGGACGATCAGAGTTCGTGGTTGTCCTGGCTCGATACCTCCGCCGCGCGCTTCGTCGCGCTCTTGAAGGACACGCCGAACGAGTGGCTGACGCGGCGCATCGAGATGGTGGACACGCCAGGGCGCACGCTCTCCGGGTGGCGCCTCCTCATGATGATGCTCGAGCACGAGGTGCACCATCGCTCGCAGATCGACAGCTATGCGGGCCAGGAAGGCTGGCCGGTCCCGGATATCTTCGGGCGCTCCGCCGAATCGATCGACGCGCTCCAGGACGCCCAGCGCGCGAAGTATGCGACTGGTTCGACGACGTGAGCCTACACAGGCTCGGTGCGACCCCAGACCACGGCCAGGACCGTCGCGCCGTTCTGTGTCGTCACCGTGTGGACGCAGCCGTTGGGCCGGTAGTTGACGTTGCCGGTGGCGACGACGCCGGACTCGTCGGCATTCGCGCCCTCGATGAGGAAGATCAGCTCGTCGCCGACGTGCCGGTGGGCCGGGAGGACGGCGCCCGGCTCGAAGCGCGCCAGGATCGCGCGACGCTCACCGGCCTTGTCCTCCCAGATGCGCTTCTGGCGGACGCCCGGGCGCGTCTCGACCCAGGGCAGGTCGGAGAGCGTGAAGATCTGCGCGGGCCGGCCGCTGCCGCGCTCGGTGGCTGGTTCGACACCGCCGGTGAGGATGGCGAGCACCGTCGCGCCGTTCTTGCTCGACACGGCATGGACGCACCCGTCCGGCCGGTATCCCATGTTTCCGGCCGTCACCGCCCCGAACTCGTCCGAGATGGCCCCCTCGATCACGAACACCAACTCGTCGCCGACGTGCCGGTGAAGGGGACGCTGGGCGCCGCTCTCGAGGCGCGTGATGAGCGCCCGCCGCTTCGTTTCCGGATGCTCCCAGATGGCCTTCGTCCGGATGCCGGGCTGCCCATCCTGCCACGCGAGGTCGCCGATCGAGATGATGCGGGAGCGTGGACTCGTGATCGTCGTCATGGTGCCTCACTCGGGTTCGAGGTTCACTTGGTCTTGAGCTTCACGTTTTCGTAGGGGGCGGAGAACGACCAGCCCGGGATGACGCCAAGAGCCGAATCCGCCACTCTGGGGCCCTGCGCGTGGATGAACCCCAGCTGCCAGAGTGGCGCGAACATGGCCTTGTCGTACATGAGCCGCTGGATCCGGAAGAGGATGGCCTCGCGCTGCTTCCGGTTCACCTCGAGAGCCTGCTCTCGGAAGAGCTGGTCGATGTCGGGATAGCTCCCGTAGACGTAGGGGCCGCCCGCCACCACGAAGTCCTCGAGGCGCATCGCGGCGTTCCCGAACGCGCTGCTCAGGGCGTAGACGATGTTCCGGAGCTTCTTCTCCTGGAACTCCTTGAAGAAGGCCGCCCGTTCGAGCGGCCGGATCTTCACGTGGATGCCTGCCGCCTGCAGGTACGCTCCGAAGGCCTCGGCCATGCTGGCGGTCGCCGCGTCGCACCAGAGGTTGCCGGCGTCGAGGCCGTTGGGGTAGCCCGCTTCGGCCAGCAGTTGCTTGGCCCGCGCGGGCTCGTAGGGATACGAGGGCGACTGCCAGTAGAAGTCGAATCCCTCCGGGATGATGCTCCAGGTGATTCGCGAGAATCCGAGCGTGAGCGCGTTGTTGACGGCCTGCCGGTCGATCGCGTGGTTGGCAGCGAGACGGACGCGCCGGTCGGCCCAGGGCGACTTCGGATCCCACTGGTCCACGAACGAGAGCCAATGCGTCGACACGATGGGCGTGGGCTTGAGCGTCACGTCCGGCGTGCGCCGCGCCTCCTCGGCCAGCTCGCCTTGCAGGAGATAGACGATGTCGGCCTCGCCGCGCTTCAACATGGCGAGGCGCGTGGCCTCGTCCGGCACGACCTTGAACACCAGGCGCTTCACGCTCGGGACCTTCCGGTAGTATTGCTCGTTGGCTTCCAGCACCAGCTCGACGCCCGGCGTGAATGAGACGAAGCGGTAGGGACCGGCCCCCACCGGGGCCTTCTTGAAACCCTCCTCGCCGACCTTCTCGATGTATCTCTTGGGCACGACCCACCCCGCGCCGGTGGTGAGACTCCCGTAGTACGTCAGGAAGTCCGGCCACGGCTCCTTCAGCCGAAAGAGGACGCGGAGCGGGTCCGTGATCTCCACCGACGCGACCTTCTCCTTGAGGAGCTTCGAGGAGGCGCCTCGGTAGCGCTCGAAGGAGAACTTGACGTCGTCGGCAGTGAGGGGATCGCCGTTGTGGAACCGGATGCCGTCGCGGATCTGGAACTCGTAGGTGAGGCCGTCATTCGACACCTTCCAGAAGGCGGCGAGGCTCGGCGCCCTGGTGTTGCCCGGCATCGGCTTCACGAGGGCGTCGTGGATCGCGTAGAGCACCATGAACGGCGTGGCCATCCCCGTGGTCTCCGCAGGATCGAACCAGGTCGGAGCCAGCGCGACATGGATTGCCCAGGTCATCTGCCCCTCTGGCGCCGCGGCGACGGGCCCAGCGACCAGGAGGGCGAGGAGCGCGACGAGGACCGATCGAAAGCGCCACATGACGGTTCTCCGTGGGGCTCAGCGCGGCAGGCGCGGCGGCTCCGCGCAGGTCCGCTCGACCTCGTCGATCGTTTTCGGCGTGCCCGCGGTGAGGATGTCGCAACCGTCGTCCGTGATGAGGACATCGTCCTCGATGCGGACCCCGATGCCGCGGTACTCGGCCGGTACCGGATGCATCACGGTGTCGGTGCGTGCCTTCTCCTCGTCATCGATCTTCTTGGCGGCGGCCAGGCCGAGGCGGAAGCGGCGCTCCCACATCTCCTCCTCGCTGTACTCCCGGAGGTGAAACGTGACGGTCTCGCGCTCCGGGTCGAAGTAGAGGCCGGGCTCGACGGTGACGACCATCCCGGGCTCGAGCATGCGCGACTGGCGCCGGACGCGGTAGTCGCCCACGTCGTGGACGTCCATCCCGACCCAGTGACCGGTCCCGTGCATGTAGAACTCGCGGTAGTGATGCATGGCCAGCGAGTCCTCCACGCCGCAGGGCAAGAGGCCGAGTCCGACCAGGCCCTCGACGAGGGCGCGCCGGGCGGCCTCGTGCATCGCCTCGTAACGCTGGCCGGGACGAGCCGCGGCGATGGCGGCGAGCTGCGCGCGGAGCACGACCTCGTAGATGCGACGCTGCGAGGGCGTGAACCGTCCGTTCACGGGGAACGTCCGTGTGATGTCAGCGGCGTGGTATCCCCACTCGCATCCCGCGTCGATCAGGAGCAGATCGCCGTCCTCCATGCGCCGGTTGTTCTCGCTGTAATGCAGGATGGTGGCGTTCGGGCCGGACGCCACGATGGAGGGATAGGCATTGCGCGATGAGCCGCGCTGGCGGAACACGAACTCGATCGCGGCCTGCACCTGGTACTCGTGCTGCCCCGGCAGAGCGTAGCGCATGGCCTCGATGTGGGCGTCGCGGGTGATCTGGCACGCGCGGCGCTGGCGCGCCAGCTCCTCGGGCGAGCGGCGCAGCCTGAGCTCGTCGAGGATGGGACCGGGATCGTCGACGCGCGTGGGCGTGAGGAAGCCGCCGCGCGTGCGCGCGTTCCGCATGTCTGCGAGCAGGCGCATGACGCGAGCGTCGTGGTGGGGATTGCCGAGCCGGTAGACGAGGGCGGGCCGATCGAGCGCAAACTCACGGAGCTTGGTGTCCAGCTCGTCGACCGTGTAGGCCGCATCCGCGCCGTAGGTCGCGACCGCGCCTTCGACTCCGGCCCGCCGGCCGTTCCAGATCTCCATCTCGCGGTCGCGCGGCCGCACGAACAGCACGAAACGCTCCTTCGCATGACCGGGGTTGATGAGCGCGACCGCATCGGGCTCGTCGAAGCCCGTCAGGAAGTAGAAGTCGGAGCTCTGGCGGAACTCGTAGCTGGTGTCGGCGTTCCGCGAGGTTTCCCGGGCGGCCGGGATGATGGCGAGCGCGTCGCCGATCGCCTCGGCGAAACGGCGCCGCCGCTCGAGGAAGGGCGCGAGGTCGAACGTCATGGCGTGTCTCTCCTTGCAGGAATTGAGGCGCCCGACATCTCGCGCCAGCGCGCCTCGGCCCGGCCGAAGCCAGGGCCCCGGTCGATCAGCGGCAGCGGGCCGGCGTGCCGTCGGCGCTCCTCGTCCGTCGCCGTCTTGTCCACGTCGAGGGTGGCGGGATCGAGCGCGACGCCGTAGTCTTCCAGGGCGCCACGTACGGTGACGAAGCCCCGCGCGACGTCCTGCCGCACCCGCTCGGGATCACGCGTGAGGGGATCGCCCCAGCCGCCGCCTCCACAGGTCTCGAAGCGAATGAGGTCGCCGCGCTCGAGGACGAAGCCATCGCCCTGTGAGGGGAGCTCGCGCTCGCGGGACGTGCCGGGGTTCAGGAGGACCCGTCCCGTTCGCCCCGCGTGGCCGCCCGCCACGCCGTAGGGGGCGACGAGGAAGTTCTCCATCCGCGTGGCCAGCTCGGCCCGCGGGCAGAGGACGCGCACGTCGCGGATCACGCCGGCACCGCCCCGATGAAAGCCCGGACCCGCAGAGTCGGGACGGACGGTGTAGCGCTCGATCCGGAGCGGGAAGTCCCGCTCCACGTACTCCACCGGATAGTTCTCCTGGGCGATGTAGTAGATGACGTCGACGCCGTCGGCGAAGGGGCGAGCCCCCAGCCCGACGCCGAGCCCTTCGATACACAGGATGGGACGGCGGCGGGCCTCATCCCACGCGCGGAAGTAGTAGAGCACGTAGACCGGCGATCCGGCCGGCACGCGACCGCCATTGGCCTGGGCGAGCGCGCCGAAGATGCAGTTGAGGACGCGGAAGCGCGTGTTCGCGCGCATGCCGAGCGGAGCGGGAAACCGCGGCTTGAGCACGCTGCCCTCTCGCGCGATCCATTCGTCGAGGTTACGGAGCAGGCCCTCGTTGACGTCCAGCTCGGCGTCGAGCGACTGGAGGTAGCGGCCGAAGGCGATCCGGAGCAGCCCGGGGTTCGTCATGTAGTTGATGGGACCCCGCGCCTGGTCGTCCGAGCGCGACCCGTCGAGCGTCACGTGATCGCCGTCGCGGCGGAGCGTCAGATCGATCCTGTAGGGCCGGCCATCATGGCCGCCGTCGCTGTCCAGGAAATCGTGAAAGCTCCACTGGCCGGGCGGCACCAACCTGAGGAACAGCTCGCGGGCGCGCACGCCTGTCTGCGCGATGTTCTGATCGAACGCCGCCAGCACGGTCGGCGCGCCATAACGCGTGTAGAGATCGCCCAGGCGCGTCTCGGCCAGATGGCACGACGCCATCATGGCGCGCGTGTCGCCCTCCACGAGGTCGGGCAAGCGGGAGTTGCGGAGGAAGATGCGGTAGGCCTCCTCGTTGAGCTGCCCTTCGCGCGCGATCCGGACCGGCGGGACCAGCAGGCCCTCGTGGTAGATCTCGGTGGCGTGCGGCGAGATGCTGCCGGCGCGCAGGCCTCCGATGTCCTGGTAGTGACCGAACGTCGCCGCGAACGCGACGGGGTGCCCCTCGTGGAACACGGGCACGACGAAGACCATGTCCTGATGGTGCTGGACAGCGCCGTCGGAGATGTAGGGGTCGTTGAACCAGTAAACGTCGCCCGGCCGCATGCTCTCGAGGGGGTAGGCGCGCAGGATGGCCTCGACCATGCCGGGTCCGCTGCTCGAGATGTGACAGGCCACGATGCGCCCACGCGTGTCGAAGATCCCCACGAAGTAGTCCTTCTTCTCCTTGATGAAGGGCGACATCGCGCACCGCTCCATCAGGAGCTCCATGTCACGGATGGTCGAGGCGAGGCTTCCGCGGATGATCTCGAGCGTGACCGGGTCGGTCGTCGGCACGGGGTTCGGGTCGAGTGGCGCGGCCGACTCAGCCATGGGAGCGCTCCAGCAGGAGGTTGTGAGCGGGGTCCACGCGGACGTTGAAGCTCGGCGTCACGAGGCAGGTGGCGTCGTCCTGGTCGACGATGGCCGGCCCTCTGAACGCCATACCTGGAGTGAGGCCATCCCGCGCGTACACGGGCACCGGCGTCGAGTCGCCCCCGCGGAAGTGGACGCGCCGTTGCCCGACGATGGCCCGGGCCGTCTCTTTCGACCCCGGCCCTGCCGTCGGCGTCGCACGGTTGGGCAGGACGCCGATCGCGGTGACGCGGAGGTTGACCAGCTCGACCTGGGCGCGCGGCAGGTCGTACGTGTAGAGGCGGCGGTGCTCGGCGTGGAACGTCCTGATCAACGCCTCGAGACTTGCCGCCGTGAGGGCTCCCTCGCCGAGGGGGCACGTCAGCTCGAAGCTCTGGTGCTCGTAGCGGAGGTCGGCGCCGCGCTCGAAGCGCTGGCGGTCGCGGGGGACCTCCTCGGCGTCGAGCCATGCCCTGGCCTCTCCTGTCAGCTCGGACCAGATTGCCTCGAGCCTCGGCACGTCCGCGCTCAGAGCCCGGCGCTCGCCGACCCCTGCCGTGCGAACGAAGGTCGCGCGGATGTCGGTGTCGAGGAGGCCCCACGTGGAGAGGACACCCGGGCGCGGAGGAATGACGACGGCCGGGATCTCGAGCAATTCGGCGAGGCGACAGGCATGCAAGGGTCCCGCGCCGCCAAACGCGACCAGGGCGAAGCGGCGGGGATCGTGCCCGCGCCCGACCGAGACGGTACGGATGGCGCGCGCCATGGTGTTGTCGATGATCTCCACGATGCCGGCGGCAGCCTCCTCCACGGGAAGACCGAGGCGCCCGCCGATCCGCTCGGCGATCGCCGCGCGCGCCGACCCTGCATCGAGCGGCAGCTCACCCCCGAGCAGCGCGGAGGGAATGCGGCCGAGGACGAGATGCGCGTCGGTGACGGTGGGCTCGGTCCCGCCGCGGCCGTAGGACACGGGGCCCGGTTCCGCTCCCGCACTGCGCGGCCCCACGCTCAAGCGTCCCGCCGCGCTGACCGCGGCGATGCTGCCGCCGCCGGCGCCGATGGTGTGGATGTCGAGCATGGGCAGCTTCAGCGGGAATGGGCCGATCGTCCCGTCCTTGGTGATCTCCGGCCGCGAGTTGCGGACGAGGCAGATGTCCGCGCTCGTTCCGCCGACGTCGATCGAGATGACGTCGGTGAACCCGGCGGCCCGGGCCACGCTCACCGCCCCGATCACGCCGGCGGCCGGGCCCGACAGCACCGTCTGCACCGGCTGACGGACACACGTGGGAGCGCTCGTGACCCCGCCGTCGGACTTCATGATGAGGAGCGGCGCGCGCACCCCCTCCGCATCGAGGGCGCCGCGCAGCACGCTCACGTAGCGGCTCACCGGGGGCATGACCGCGGCGTTGAGCGCCGTGGCCATGCTCCGCTCGAACTCGCGGAACTGCGGCAGGACCTCGGAGGACAGCGACACGAGCACGCCCGGGTACTCCTCGGTCAGGATGGCGTGCATGCGCTCCTCGTGCGCGCGGTTGGCATAGGCGTGGAGGAAGACCACGGCCACCGCGGGCACACCCAGCTGGGCGAGGTGACGCGCAACATCGCGGGCCTCCATCTCTTCGAGCGGGGCGAGGACGGTGCCGTCGGCGTCCACGCGCTCCGTCACCTCGAACACCCGGTCGGGGGTGATGGGCCGCGTCGGCTTGCTCCACCCGTAGAGATTGCCGTGGCGTGGGATGTCGTGGCGCCCGATCTCGAGCACGTACTTGAAGCCGCCGGTCGTGACGAGCGCGACCGGCGGCGTCCTTCCTTCGAGGATGGCGTTGGTGGCCGTGGTGGTCCCGTGGAAGACCCGCAGGATGTCCGAGGACCCGCGGCCGGCCTGGGCCAGCACCCTCCTGATCGCGGTGATGAAGCCGATCGACAGGTCGCCCGGTGTCGAAGGCGTCTTGGCCACCCAGGTGGCGCCCGTGGCCGCGTCGGCAAGAGTGATGTCGGTGAAGGTGCCGCCCACGTCGATGGCGATCGTCCCGGGCGCTGACATGGCGGTAATTGTAGATGATCCCGGTGGGGGCTGCGCCTGAATGTCGCGGCGCCGATTCGTTCTGGCCGGAAGAAGGACTCATCCGAGGCCGTGGACACGTGGAAGCGTCGAGGTTGGCGCGTGTGGGAGCGAAACTTCCGACCGGATGCGGTCGGGCTACGCTGCGTCAGGACCGGAGCGGATACCAGAGCCACATCGTCGGACAGTTGAGGGATGGACACTCGGGGAACCGGCGGCCTCTCGTGACCCGCCAGAGCACGGCCCCGCAACGGAGGCATTGATACTGGCCGTTCGCCGGAGCGATCTCTCCGGGGTGGCCGACGAGACGGAACCCTGGGGCCGAGTGTGTCATGGGGGCGTGGATGGTAGTCATAAACGCTCCTCTCTCACGGCGTGGACGCGGAGATCAGCCGACAGTTCAGCCTGGCTTCCTCCTCGGAGGTCAGGTCCACGATCCGGATGCGGACCCGTTCCTCCCTCATCAGCATGGCCAGGAAGGCACCGGTCTCGCTGACCGAGAGGCCGACCCGGCCGGCAAGGTCCTCCGGGCTCATGGGGCCGGCGGCTCGAAGGCATTCGACGATGGCGTCATCGGTCTCGCTCCACCAGTCGATCATCGACGCTCTCCTCGTGAGCGTGGGTCTGCCGACGCCCTGACGTCTCTGGATTGCCCCACGCTCGGTCCCACAGAATCAGGCTGCCAACGGCTGGTTTCAGGGCGATGACGCCACGGTGAAGCCTCGGTGACATCCCGACGGCGCGTTCCCGGCGCCCGGACCTGAGCTTGCGGTATGCTGGGCGGGCCATGCCAGACGCCGACCGCGACCCCGCCGAGCTGATCGAGGCCTATTACGCGCGCGGATGGACCGATGGGTTGCCCGTCGTGCCGCCGACCGAGAAGTCAGTGGCTGAGATGCTGGCCGGAGGTGGCTTGCCCGCCGAGCACGTCATCGGGGAGATCCGCGACCGGCACGTCGTCGTGACCGCGGGGAAGCTGGCCATCAATGCCGTGATGGCCGGCTGTCGTCCCGAGTACTTGCCGGTGGTGGTGTCCGCCGTCCGCGGACTGTGTCACCCGACCTTCGCCTATCACGGACCGGCCAGCAGCACGGGTGGGTCAGCGATGGTGCTGATCGTGAACGGCCCGATCGCCCGCGCGCTGGGCATCAACTCGGGGAACAACGTCTTCGGTCAGGGCTTTCGCGCCAACGCCACCATCGGCCGAGCCGTGCGCTTGACCATGATGAACGTCATGAACACGAAGCCCGGGCTGCTCGACCGAGCGACGCTCGGGAACCCCGGCAAGTACTCGTTCTGCTTCTCGGAGGACGAGGAGAACCATCCGTGGGAGCCGCTGCACGTGGAGCGTGGCTTCCGTGCCGACCAGAGCACCGTCACCGTCTACGCGTCGAACAGCCTCTGCCAGGTCTACAACCAGCTCGCCTCGAAGCCCGAGCCGCTCCTGCGCTGCTTCGCCGATGCCCTCTGCAACCTGGGATCGCCGAACGTGCGCGGCTTCAATCAGTCCCTGATCGTCTTTGCCGGAGAGCATGCCGAGATGCTGCAGCAGAGCGGCTGGAGCAAGCGCGACGTGCGGGTCTTCCTCATGCAGCACGCGCGCCGCACGATCGCCGATCTCAAGCGGGCCGGCCGCCGTCCTGGCGACGTGGAGCCCGGCGACGATACGACCTGGAAATACGCCTTCGAGAATCCCGACGATCTGCTGATCGTCTGCGCTGGAGGCCGGGCCGGGGCCTGGTCAGCCTGTCTCCCGGGGTGGGGCAACAAGTGGACCAGAAGCGTCACCACGCTGGTCGAGGCGGCCTGAGACGCT
>Ga0335077_10000603_pt1 | contig 40725 bp, 32 predicted proteins | sample Lox_Sample_31_FD_207151 | JGI IMG/M metagenome (GOLD analysis project Ga0335077, IMG submission 207151) | Soil microbial communities from Loxahatchee National Wildlife Refuge, Florida, United States - Lox_Sample_3.1 | ecosystem: Environmental > Terrestrial > Soil > Wetlands | place: USA... | reverse complement strand
CGGGCGTCCGACCCGACGGCCGCGACGGCCGCGTCGAGGAGGCTGCCCATGGTGGCGTGACCGGGCAGGCTCACCGCGTTGAACGCGCCGCTGATCTTCTCGTCGGCGGCGTGCAGCATCCAGGCCGCCAGGTCCCGGCAGTCGATGTACTGGATCGGCATGTCCGCCGGCCCTGGCGCGAGGACGTCACCGCCGCGCTCGATCCGCCGCAACCACCACGGCATCCGGCCGACCAGCTCGTACGGGCCGAGGATCAGCCCGGCCCTGGCGAGCACGGACGGCCCGTCGAAGTGCTCGAGCACGGCAAGCTCGCCGCCGCGCTTGGCCGCCGCGTAGTCGGCGAAGTCCTCGCTGTCCGGGTCGCCGTCCACCACGGGCGCGCTCTCGTCGGCGGCGGCCGGGATCGGCCAGGCGTACACCGACCGGCTTGACACGTAGCCGTAGTGCCCGGCCCGGCCGGACAGCAACGCCGCCGACTCGGCGACCACGCGCGGCGCGCGGCTCCACGTGTCGATCACGGCATCCCAGGTGTCATCGCCCAGGGCCGAACGCAGCTGCCCCGCCTCGGTCCGGTCCGCCAGGCGGACCTCAGCGCCCGGAACCGCGGTGCCGCTGGCACCGCGGTTCACCGTGGTGACCTCGTCGCCGCGGGCCAGGGCCGTCTCGACGACGGCCCGCCCGACGTGGTGCGTGCCGCCAAGTACTACAAGCCTCATGCCGACCATCCTGGGTCACGCCCGCCGACTTTCGCGAACCTGTTCTTTGAAGGCGTAGCGCCGCGTCCCGCGGAGATCACGCTTCATCGTCCGCGTCGTCGAAGATCAGCGCCGTGGTGAGCCGGGCATGCTCGCGGAGCATGGCCTCCCGCCGCCCGGAATCGAACCCGGGGAACTGTTCGATAGCGAGCCGCACCTCGGCAAGGACGCCGGCCATTCCGGCGAGTACGGCCGCCGGGTCGATCGCCACCAGGAGGTGCCGATCGGCACGTTCCATGAGCTCAGCCCTGACCAGCAGGTCGGCGACCTCCTGCGAGCAGCCAAGGCCCGCCTCGAACAGGTCGCTCCAGCGCCGACCGAGGGTGCGCAGTCCGGCGTTGGACCGGTAGCCGACGAAGATGGACTGCCACTGGCGGAGCACGAACTCCTCCCAGCCGAGGACTTCGAGATCTTCCTGATCGTGGTCGTACATGCCCGTCCGTCCGCTCAGCTTGTCCAGCCGGTCAGCGCCGCTTTGCCAGTTCGCCGAAGTCGGCCGGGATGCTCAACTTAGCCGAACATGGATGGCCACCCGCCAGTGAGTCAGGGACGCCCGGGCCGACCATCGGACTTGTCTGCCACGCGTCACGCCCGAGAGCTGCGGCTGGCCCTCTCGCGCTCCCGGCCGGACGCGGCCTGGGCGGCCTCGCTGCCCTCCAGCCTCAGCTCGGGTACCACCGGCTGCAGCCAGGACGGCATCCACCAGGCGTGCCTGCCGAGCAGCGTCATGACCGCGGGCACCAGCACCATCCGGACCAGGGACGCATCGATCAGCACCGCGAACGCCATCCCGATCGAGAGCATCTTGACGGTCGGGTCGGTGTTCAGCACGAAGCTGGTGAACACCACCACCATGACGGCCGCGGCCGTCGTGATGACCCGGGCGGTGGCTCCGATCCCGATCGCAACGCTGCGGTGCGGGTCCCCGGTGGCTACCCACGCCTCATGCATCCGGGACAGCAGGAAGACCTCGTAGTCCATGGACAGCCCGAACACGATGCAGAACACCAGCATCGGGACGTAGGCCGGGATCGGCAGCGTGGTGTGCAGCCCGATCAGCGACGCGCCCCAGCCCCACTGGAAGATCGCCACGATCACACCGCAGGCCGCGCCGATCGACAGCAGGTTCAAGATGGCGGCCTTGGTCGCGATCACCACCGACCTGAACGCCATGGTGAGCAGCACGTAGGAGATCGCTATCACGGCCAGGATCAGCCAGATGAGCCTGCTGGTGATCCGGTCGGTGAAGTCCACGTTCCCCGCGGTGGTGCCGGTCACGTAGCTGGTCACGTGCTGCTTGGGCAGCACCGTGTCGCGCAGGTCGCGTACCAGGTTCGCGGTGGCCGTGGCCTGCGGTCGGGTGGTGGGGATCACGTTGAACACGGCCGTGGTGGCCGCCTTGTTCACGGCGGCCGGCGTCACCGACGCGACCCCGTGGGTCTTGCTGATGCTGGCCTGCATGCCGCTGAGCAGCGACGTGGTGGCCGATGGCGACTCCTTCGGCAGCACCACCACCACGGTCAGCTGGCCGTTCACCCCGACCCCGAAGCCTTGGGAGATCAGGTCGTAGGCGCGGCGGTTGCTGTCCGAGGTCGGGTTGGTGCCGTTGTCCGGCTGCCCCAGCGTGATCGACAGCAGCGGGATCGCGAGCGCGAGCAGCACGAGCACGCTCAGCACGGCCCACGGCCAGGGCCGCCCGCTGACCCTGCGGCCCCACCGGGCGAACGCGCTGTGCTCGTGCTGCTCCTGCGTCACCGCGGCGGTCCGCTCGGCCTGCTCCCTGACCGAGATTCCTTCCTTCCTGGCCCGCAGCCTGGCGTACAAGCTGCGCACGTTGCCCTTGACCACGCCCATGAATGCGGGCACCAGCGACAGCGCGACCAGCATCGTGACGGCCACCACCGTCGCGGCGGCGAGCCCGAGCGCGCCGACAAACGACACCCCGGCGATGTAGAGGCCGAGTATCGAGATGACGACGGTGCTTCCCGCCACCACCACCGCGGCGCCCGAGGTGCCCTCGGCATTGCGGGCGGACCGCGTCGCGTCCATGCCGCGGTCCATCTGCTCCCTGTGCCGTGAGGTCAGGAACAGGCCGTAGTCCACCCCGACGCCGAGCCCGAGCAGCGTGGCGATGGTCGGAGCGGTGGTCGGGAACGTGATGTCCGCCGCGAGCAGGCCGAGCAGCGCGATGCCGGCCCCGACGCTGAAGATCGCCGAGACCAGCGGGATGGCGGCGGCGATCAGCGAGCCGAACATGAGCAGCAGCAGAGCGAGCGCGCAGGACAGCCCGATGATCTCCGAGTTCAGGTCAGAGGTCTGCTGGCCGATCTCGCCGGCCCCGGCACCGTAATCGACGGTCAGCCCTGCCCTCGTGGCCGGGGCGACCGCCTTGTTCATCCGGTCCAGGTAGCTGACGTCCAGCGAGTACGGGTTCACGCTCCACGAGACACTGGAGTAGGCGATGGTGCCGTCCTTGGCGACGGCGCCTGCCCCGGCCGACGAGAATGGGCTGACCGCCTTGATCACGTCCGGCAGCTTGCCGAGGTTGGCGGTCGCCTGGTCGACGGCCGTCTTCTGCGCCGCGACCGTGCCGGCGCGGGCGCGGAACACGATCTGGCCGCCGTACCCGCCCTGCTGCGGGAACGTGCTGTTCAGCCGGTTGAGGCCGTCTGAGGAGCCGCTTCCCGGCACCGAGTAGTTGTTGACATACGTGCCGCCCCAGGCGCTGCGGGCGCCGAGCAGGCCGCCCAGGATCACCAGCCAGCCGACGATGACGATCCAGTGCCGCCTCGCGGCGAGCCCGCCCAGCCGCTCAAGCAGGGAGTTCACGATCGCCCTCCTCCTCGGTGCGGGCGGCCCGGCCGGCGCGCAGGCCAAGCTGACTGACCGCACGGCCATGATCGAGGCGCGAGGGCCAGGCTGCTTCACCCGCCGCGGGTGAAGGGCGAGGCTAGTCAGCCGATCAGGGGTCAGCCGATCACGGGCCGGGCGCTCGGCGGCCGGCCGGCGGCAATGTGGCGATGCGCTGGCCGCAGGACGCCGGGTCGTAGCCGGGGATGCTGGCGAGCTGGTCGGCCAGCCAGCGCGAGCCGAGGACCTTGAGCAGCGCCTGCACCTCGCGGGACGCGGCCTGCGCGGCGGGGATCACCAGGTCGAACCGCTCGGCGGCCAGCGGCACGAACGCCAGGCCGTAGGCCAGCGCGGCGGGCTCGCAGGCCACCCCCGCGTCGGCGAGGCCGGCCGCGATCGCGTCGGCGACCTGCAGGTGCCCGGCCGCCATGGTCCGGTAGCCGGGGATCTCGCGGCCGTCGATGCCCTCCGCGTCGAGCACGCGGTCGAGCACGCGCCGCGCCTCGGCGCCCGGCTCACGGTTCACCAGGCGCAGGCCGCGGCTGACCGCGTCGCTGACGCCGGCCACGCTCTTCGCCGCGCTCCGGCCGATCACCAGCCCTTCCTGCCAGGCACTGAACCCGATCACCTCGCCGCCGCCGGCCAGCAGGCCGGCCGCCGACGCGGTGTTGTAGCTGCCCGTGCTGTCCCGCATGTGCGCGCCTGCAACGTGCACCAGCCCGGCAGCGGCGAGCCCGAGCGCCTCGGCGCTCGAGCACGGCCACCAGCTGAACGCGATCGGCGGGTCAAGCAGGCTGAGCGGCTCCTCGAGCAGCGGCAGCGCAGGATCGCAGCCGGCCACCACCAGAGTCGGACGGGGCGGAGCGATCGGCCGCACCGACACCACGTGGGCAGGCCATGATCCTGGCCCGTCCGGCTGGCCGGCCACCATCCCGCCGGCGGGCAGGAAGCCCGCCCGGCTGGCGGTCACCCCGGACAGCGGCAGCGCCACGAACGAGTCGCCGACTGGCGCAAGCGTCACGCGATCCGCGGGGCGCCCCGGACGGCCGACCACCTGGGCGGGCACGGTCGGCACCACGCGCTCGGCGCCGAAGAGCTCCTCCACCGTCACGCCGAGCGCCCTGGCCAGCGCGAGCGCCACCCGCAGCGACGGGTCGGACTGGCCGGACTCCACCGCGGACACGGCCTGCCTGGAAACCCCGGCCATCCCGGCTAGCTGCTGCTGTGAGTAGCCGCGGGCCAGCCTGGCCAGCCGGAGGGCCGCGCCGCTGCTCACCGCGGCCCTGCCTGAGCGGCGCTCCCGCGCCCTGTCGCCTCGCCGGCCAGCCCCGTGCCCTGCGGCGCGCGGCCCAGCGCGCTGCCGTCCGGCCCGAAGAACGGCGGGCCGGCCGCGGTGACGGTCAGCTCGGTACCTGGCTCGGCGGGCTCGGCCAGCCTGCCGGTCACGCCGGCACCGCCGGCCTGCACGGTCACCTCCCACAGCGCCCCGGCCGGGCGGCAGGCCGACACTGGCCCGGTCAGCACCAGGCCGGATTCCGGATGGCGGCCGGACAGCATCCGCTCGGGGTGAACCCCGGCAACGGCACCGTCCAGCCCAGGCACTGGCACGAACGCGGTGTATCCCACCAGCTCGGCCACCCGCCGCGAGGCTGGCCGGCGGACCACCTCATCCGGCGCCCCGAACTGGAGTAGCTCGCCTCGGTCAAGGATCGCCATGATGGTGGCGAACGCCTGCGCGTCAGCAAGCTCGTGCGCGACCAGGATGGCCGGGATCCTGCGCTCGTCCACCAGCGAGACCACCAGTTCCGTCAGGCCGCGGCGCAGGCTCAGGTCCAGCCCGGTATACGGCTCGTCGAGCAGCAGCGCCTCGCAGTGAGCGAGCAGCAGCCGCCCGAGCGCCACCCGGTGCTGCTGTCCGCCGGACAGCCTGGCCGGCATGGCGCCAAGCAGCCCGCCGATGCCGAGCGCGTCGGCAAGCTCGGCAAGCTCGGATCGGCGCCCTGCCGCCGACCTGGCGTAGAGCAGGTTGCGGCGCACCGAGAGGTGCGGGAAAAGCCCGGGGTCCTGGCGCAGCAGCCCGACCCGGCGCTGCCAGGGCGGAACCGCGGTGACCGGCTTGTCGGTGCTGGTCAGCAGCCGTCCGCCGAGCGCGATCCTGGCCCGCCGCGGCGCCACAAGCCCGGCGATGAGCTCAAGCAGCGTGGTCTTGCCTGCCCCGGACGGGCCGAACAGCGCAAGCCGGTCGCCGGGGGCGAGCCGGAGGCTGGCGCGCACGGTGAACTCCCGGCGGTCAACCTCGGCGTCGGCTTCGAGCATGTGCGCTCCAGATGTAGGCGGCGAGCGGCAGCGGGAGCGCGACTACCAGCAGGACGAGTGCGTAAGGCAGCGCTGTCGGGAGCCCGGTCTCCTGTAGCGTCGTCCAGATCTGCAGCGGCAGCCCGGTTGGATGGTAGGCGATGATCACCACCGCGCCGAAGGCGCCTATCGCCCTGGCCCACGCGACACACAGCGCCATGGCCAGCCCCGGAGCGGCCAGGGGCACGGTCACCCGGCGGAATACCCGCACCGGCCGGTCGCCAAGCAGCGCACCGGCCTGCTCGATCCGCGGGTTCACTTCGGCGAAGGCGGCCTGCGCGCCGAGCACGTAATACGGCGCCGACTCATACACCTCGGCGATGACCAGCGCGATGAACGTGTTGGTGGTGGAGATGTTGAAGTGCGCGAGCCACTGGCCGATGAACGTGTACGGGCCCACCATGAAGATCAGCAGCAGGCCGATCACCAGCGGCGGCAGCAGCAGGCTGGCCAGTACGCCGGCCTCCCACACCCGCGGGAACGGCAGCGTGCCGCGGGCCAGCGCCCACGCCAGGGGGGTGCCGAGCAGCAGTAGCACGCCGAGCGTGATCGCGCCCGACTCGACCGACACGATCAGCGGGTCGAAAGCGCCTGGCGCGCTGAGCGCGCTCTTGATCGCGCTCCACGACAGGTGGGTAGCCAGGGCTATCACCGGGCCGAGCAGCGCGATCCAGATGATGCCGGTTCCGGCCACCCCGAGCGATCCAGATATATAACGCAGACCACGCGGAACTGCCGCACCGACCAGCGGGCGCCGGCCGGGCGGCAGCGAACCCCCGGCGCCGGGCGGGCCCGGCGGGGCGGCCGGCGCTACCTGCTGCGGGCTAGCTGCCCAGCTCACTGGTTATCGCGCCCGGAACGCCCGACCCGATGACGATCGGCTTGAAGAGGGCGAAGCCGCCCTGCTTGTAGATGGCCAGGCCCGCGGACGACAGCACGTACGTGACGAACGCGGTCGACGCCGCGGTGGGCTTGCCGATGAGCGTGATGTCGATCGTCAAGGGCGAGCCCGTCTTGGTGCTCTTCTGGCCGTCCGAGGTGACCGTGATCGAGGCCTTGGCGTACTGGTTCGCAAGAGCGGGGTCACCGAGGCTGATCGCGGGCGGCAGCGCGATGTAGTCCAGGTGCAGCTCCCTCGCCTGCGTAATGTATGCGCTCGACGCGTCGAGCTGACCCGACGCCAGGGTCGCGTCCAGCGACGTCTCACTGTAGATCTCCTTCGACGCGGAGGACGCCAGCGGGCCGCCGAGGATCTTTGTGACGGTGTCCTTCGGCAGGTGGTAATAGGCCTGGGCCAGCTCGAGCATGTAGATGAATGCCCGGCCCTGCGGGTCGATGTTGGGGTCGGTGCGGCCGAGCCTGAATCCCGGCTTCTCCATCAGCGAGAACAGGTCTTTCATCGGCTCCTTGCCGCTGGCGATGGCCTTGAACTGGCTCGCGTACTTGCTCTTGGGGTTGTACGCGACTGCGATCTGGGTGCCCGCGAACTGGATGGCCCACGTGGTGAACTTGGGCTCGAGCGACTGGATGTCACCGGCGCCGACAGCCTCGAACACGTTCGGGGCTATCTCGTGCACGGCGATCAGCTGTGCGAGCGCGCCCGCGGAATTCACCCAGTCGGTGGTGTTGAACCCGGTCGCCTTGGTGTACGCCGGGAAGAAGAGCTTCTGGTTCAGGAAATCCAGCGACGATGCATAGGCAACCTTCGCCTCGCCGGTCGGGGCTTTCTTGCCTGGAGGGGTTGAGCTGCTCGCTGAGCTGCATCCCGCGCCCGCTAGGCCGATGCAGGCAATCGCAGCCAGTGTGAGGTGCAAGCGAGCCGGGCGCGAACGCGGGCTCGGTGAACGGTGCATCAGCGTCATATCGACGACGATAGCCACCGTCAGTTGCGCAACGCAAGAACTCTGGACACGGGCGGCACCTGTCAGTCAGCACAGCGACCCGGGAGCCAGCGTTCAGCCGACTTTCAGCATCGGATGCCAGCCTGGCTGCTGCCGGCCAATAGCATGGGCACCGGCGGCGGCCCGATGTCTCTTACGGGATAAGGCAGGTCAGTAGATGAGCAGTGCGCAGGCGAACTCGTCCGCGGAGCGCGCACAAGAGGACCTTGCCGACCAGCAGGCGACGGCGCGGCGGGCGCCAGCGCGCAGGCGGGGCCTGATCGCCGCGGGCAGCGTGGTGATCGTGCTCGCGATCGTGGTCGTCCTCGTGATACTCAAGTCGGCCGGCAAGACGCCGGTCGCCCCCGCCTCTCCGCCGAGCGCGACCAGGGTCGAGCAGAACGTGACCCGCCTGATCGCCTCGGTGCCCTCCGCCGCGCTCAACCAGGTCGGCGTGGGGCGTACCTATCCGGCCGCCGGCAGCGTCTACCCGCACTCGGTCCAGAACGTCAGACCGACCGTGAAGCTGCTGACCAGCGGGGGGAAGCCGCAGATCGTCTACGTCGGTGCGGACTACTGCCCGTTCTGCGCTGCCGAGCGCTGGGCGCTCGCGGTGGCGCTCAGCCGGTTCGGCACGTTCTCCGGGCTCGGCCTGATCCACTCGAGCAGCACGGACGAGTACCCCAACACACCGACGCTGAGCTTCTACAAGGCCACCTACTCGAGCAAGTACCTGGTCTTCACCGCCACCGAGGCGGCGACCGTCAACCGCGCGCCGCTGCAGCCACTGACTCCGCTCGACAAGACGGTGATGGGCAAGTTCGACGCGCCGCCCTACGTGCCGTCGTCGGCGTACGACGACTCGTTCCCGTTCGTCGACTTCGCCAACAAGTACGTGATCGTCGGGGCCAGTTACAATCCGGGTCTGCTCGCGGGCCTGACCTGGCAGCAGGTCGCTGCCGATCTCGCCCGTCCGTCGAGTACTGTGGGCGCCGCCATCGACGCTGCGGCGAACCACATCACCGCGGCCATCTGCAAGGCCACCAACGACCAGCCAGCCAACGTCTGCACCTCATCCGGGGTCACCTCAGCCAGCGGGAGCATCTGATGGCAACACGGCAAACGGCCGGGAAGTCCGCCAAGAGCGGCAAGGCGCCCCAGAGCCGAACAGCCGCCGCGCGCAAGCCGGGCGGATCCGCGGCTCAGGCCAAGCAGGCGCCCGCGCCCGCCGCGGCAGGGCTGCGCGGCGCCTGGCAGGGCCTGGTCCGCTGGGCAGGCGGCGGGCTGCCGCTGTCCACCCTGATCATCTCGGTGCTCGGCGTGGCTGACTCCACCTTCCTCGTCTACCAGCACTTCAGCCAGGCGGGCAGCTTCGCCTTCTGCTCGGACCGAGGCGGCATCAACTGCGAGGCCGTCACGACCAGCGCCTGGTCCTACCTCCCGGCCGGCCCGGTCTCGTGGAGCGTCCCCGTGTCCGTGCTCGGTCTTGCCTTCTTCCTGTTCATGCTCGCGGTGAACTCGCCGAGGGGCTGGCGGGCGCGCTGGCCGGTCGTGCACTGGGCCAGGCTGGTCTCGGTGTGCGTCGGCATGGTGATGGTGCTGTACCTGGTCTGGGCCGAGCTGTTCCGCATCGACGCGATCTGCCTGTACTGCACCGGCGTGCACATCCTGACGTTCGCCCTGTTCGCGCTGGTCGTCGGCAAGGTCGCGTTCTCCGGCGTCACGGGAGTGCCCGCGACGCGCTAGCCTGGCTCCCGCGGCGCATCCCGTACCGGGGATAACCGGATGGGGCCGTCATCGCACCGACCACCCTCGCAGAAAAGGCTGACCAGGACAGATGGGCAAGGCAGAGCGCAACAGGGCGCGTAGCGCGCGCGAGCGGATCGCCGCGCAGCAGGCCGCGGCCAGGAAGGCCGAGCAGCGCCGACGGATGCTGCTGATCGGCGGCGCCGTCGGCTTGGTGATCGTCATCGTGGTGGGCTTCATCGTGATCAAGAGCCTGTCCAAGCCGCCGAAGCAAGCAGGCGGCAACGTCCTGCCCGCCTCGGTGGCCTCGGAGATCACGAGCGTCCCGGCCAGCACGCTGGCGAAGGTCGGCACCGGGGGCCTGGGCGCGGCGAGCACACTTCCGCTGAAGCCGATCACGAACAAGCCGCTCACCGCGGGCGGCAAGCCAGACATGCTCTACATCGGCGCGGAGTACTGCCCGTACTGCGGGGCCATGCGCTGGGCCATGGCCGTCGCGCTGGGCAGATTCGGCACGTTCGGGCCGCTGCACGGCATCCACTCATCAAGCACCGACATCTACCCCAACACCCCGACACTCACCTTCCGCCACCAGAAGTACTCGAGCAAGTACCTGACCTTCACGCCGATCGAGAACGAGAACGAGCAGCAGAAGGTGATCCAGAATCCCACTAAGGCCCAGCAGGCGCTGTGGGTGAAGTACGACTCGACCAGCGAGGGTGTCGGCTACCCGTTCATCGACTTCGGCAACAAGATCGTGCTCACCGGGCCGCTGTACAACCCGCAGGTGCTGCACGGCATGACCTGGGCGCAAGTCGCCAGCGCGCTGAAGAACCCGAATAGCACGGTGGCGAAGAACGTCAACGGCGCCGCCAATTACCTCACCGCGTCGATCTGCAAAATGACGAACAACACCCCGTCATCGGTCTGCTCGGCCGCGCCGATCCCGACGATCGAGGCCAGCCTGTAGCCTGCCCTGACGCTGGCCGGGACCGCCAGCAGCCGATTCGCCGTTACATCGGCGCGCGCCCGTTCGTCTTCCGGCTGCAGCAGTCCCGGCATGAAGTTTGTTAGGCTAACGAAATACAGACGCCGCTGCCGCACGGTCGGGATGGCTGCTGCGGCCGGCCGCCGGGAGGAGCACCTCGGATGACGTCAGCCGCGGACCCGCAGCAAGGCTGGCTGCGGCGGCTGACCGGCTACTGCCTGCGCTACCCGCGGCTGCTCCTGCTCGCACTCGGCGGCTCGCTGCTCGCCACGCTCGTGGCCGTGGCGATCCCGCTGATCCAGCGCGACATCGTCAACAACGCCATCCTGGCCGACCGCCAGCCGATCTGGATCGGCGCGACGGCGCTGGTGATCGCCGCCGGGCTGAGCTTCGCCGGCGTCTTCACCAGGCGCTACCTCGGCGGGCGGCTCTCCCTGGACGTGCAGCACGACCTGCGGACCGAGATGTTCGCCTCGCTGTCCAGGCTCGACGGCGCCCGCCAAGACCAGCTGCATACCGGCCAGATCGTCAGCCGGTCGATCTCCGACGTGAACATGGTGCAGAGCCTGCTCCAGATCGTCCCGCTGCTGCTCGGCAACGGCCTGCTGTTCATCCTGTCGCTGATCGTGATGGCGGTGCTCTCGCCGTTGCTCACCCTGGTGGCGCTGGCAGTCGGTCCGGCCCTGTTCATCATCTCGGTCAGGTCGCGCAACAAGCTCTTCCCCGCGAGCTGGGACGCGCAGCAGCACGCCGCGGTGGTGGCCGGCGTCGTCGATGCAGCGGTCGTCGGCGTGCGGGTGGTGAAGGGATTCGGCCAGGAGGACCAGGAGGTCGACCGGCTCGAGTCGGCCAGCAAGCTGCTCTACGCCGCGCGGGTCAGGGCGGTGCGGCTGATGGCCAGGTACACCCCGTCGCTGCAGGCCGTGCCGGCGCTGGGGCAGGTCGGCGTGCTGGCGTTCGGCGGGTGGCTGGCCATCCGCGGCGAGATCAACCTCGGCACGTTCCTCGCGTTCTCCTCCTACATCGCGCAGCTCGTCGGGCCGGTGCGGGCGCTCACCGGCCTGGTCACCATCGGCCAGGAGGCGCGTGCCAGCGTGATCAGGGTGTTCGAGGTGATCGACTCCCGGCCGGTGCTGACCGAGAAGCCGGACGCGCTCGTGCTGCGCCACGGCACCAGGGACGTGGAGCTCGACGCCGTGACGTTCGGCTACCTGCCGTCCGAGCCAGTGCTGCGCGGGCTGTCGCTGCGGGTCAGGCCGGGCGAGACGGTCGCGATGGTTGGCACCTCGGGGTCGGGCAAGTCCACGATCTCGTTGCTGCTCCCCCGGTTCTACGACGTGACCGGCGGCGTCGTCCGTATCGGCGGCTACGACGTCCGGGATCTCACGCTGGACTCGCTGCGCGCCGCGATCGGCCTAGTGATGGAGGACAGCTTCCTGTTCTCCGACACGATCAGGGCGAACATTTCCTATGGCCGGCCGGACGCCACGGACGAGCAGGTCGTCGCGGCCGCGCGGGCGGCGGAGGCGGAGGAGTTCATACTCGAGCTGCCCGACGGCTACGACACCGTGATCGGCGAGCAGGGCCTGACCCTGTCCGGCGGCCAGCGCCAGCGGGTCGCGCTGGCCAGGGCGCTGATCACCGACCCGGCCATCCTCGTGCTCGACGACGCCACATCGGCAGTCGACCCGCGGGTCGAGGCGCAGATCCACGAGACCCTGCGGCACGTGATGGCCGGGCGGACCACGCTGCTGATCGCGCACCGCAGGTCCACACTCCAGCTCGCCGACAAGATCGCGGTGCTCGACGACGGCAGGCTGGTCGACCTGGGCACCGCCGATGAGCTCACCGCGCGCTGCCCGCTCTACCGGCTGCTGCTGGCCGGGCCTGGCGAGGATGCCGAGGGCGTCGACGCCGGCGAGCTCGCCTACTACCAGGACGGGCCGGGTCCGGGCCCGCTGGCGGCGGCCGCGCCGGACGACCTGGCCGGTCCCGGCGTCACGCCGAGCCTCTGGCCGGCCAGGGCGGCGGAGGCTGCCGGGGCGGCACACGCCGTCGCGGGCGCCGGGTACCAGGACGTGGCGGCCAGGCAGCTGAGCGGGCAGGCGAGCAGCGCGATCGGCCGGGGCGTGCTGAGCACCGCGAGCGCGGCCCGCGGCCGGGCCGGTGCCGGGCGGGCGGGGTTCGGCGGCGGGCCGGACGGCGGCATGCTTGCCGGCATCCCGCCCACCCCCGAGCTCCTTGCCAAGGTCGCCGCGCTCCCGCCGGCCAACGACACTCCCGACGTGGATCAGGAGCTGAGCCGGGCACCCGACCCGCAGTTCACCCTGCGCAGGCTGCTGCGGCCGTTCACGATCGCGCTGCTTGCCGGGCTGATCCTGGACGGGCTCGATGCCGCCGCCGGGGTGGCGCTGCCGTGGCTGATGCGGGGCGGCATCGACCACGGCATCGAGGTCAAGGCGTTTCACTACATCGTGCTGATCTCATTGGCGGCACTGGCGATCGTGCTTTCTGACTGGTTGGTGAACGCGCTCGGCACGATTGTGGTGGGCCGCAACGGCGAACGGCTGCTCTACCTGCTCAGGGTCAAGATCTTCGCCCACCTGCAGCGCCTCGGCCTTGACTTCTACGAGCGCGAGATGGCAGGCCGGATCATGACCAGGATGACCACGGACGTGGACGCCATGTCCACGTTCCTGCAGACCGGCCTGATCACCATGGTGAACTCCGGGCTCACGTTCGTCGGCGTCATGATCGCGCTGCTGTTCATCAACGTGAGGCTGGGCCTGACGCTGTTCAGCGTGCTGCCCGTGCTCGTAGCCGTGACGATCGTCTTCCGGATGAAGTCCTCCAGGGCCTACTCCGAGGCGAGGGAGAGGGTCAGCGCGGTCAACGCTGACCTGCAGGAGAACGTGGCCGGGCTACGGGTGGCCCAGGCCTACCGCCGCGAGCGGGTGAACCAGGACAGGTTCTCCGGGCTGAGCAGCGCCTACCTGACGTCGCGGCTGCGAGCGCAGCGGTACATCGCGCTGTACTTCCCGTTCGTGCAGGCGTTGTCCACGGTGGCCGGCGCCGTTGTCCTCTTCGCCGCGGCCGGCGAGGTGCACAGCGGCCTGCTCACCGCCGGGAGCCTGATCGCTTACCTGCTCTACATCGACATGCTGTTCTCCCCGGTTCAGCAGATGTCACAGGTGTTCGACGGCTACCAGCAGGCCGCCGTCGGGGTACGCAGGATCTCGGGCCTAATGCGGACGCCGACCAGTACCCCGGAGGCAGCCGACCCGGTCATGCCCGGCCGCCTGCGCGGCGAGATCGAGTTCGACGACGCGCACTTCACCTATCGCGACATGACCAGGGAAGCGATCGCCGGGATCAGCCTGCGAATCGCTCCGGGCGAGACGGTGGCGCTGGTCGGCCAGACCGGTGCAGGCAAGTCCACCATGGTCAAGCTCGTCGCCAGGTTCTACGACGTCACCGCGGGCCGGGTGCTGATCGACGGCACCGACGTCCGCGACCTGGACCTTGGCTGCTACCGGCAGCAGATCGGCGTCGTGCCCCAGGAACCCTACCTGTTCGCGGGGACGCTGCGGGACGCGATCGCCTACGGCAGGCCCGATGCCACAGACGCGCAGGTCGAGGCGGCCGCCCGCGGCGTCGGCGCGATCGAGATGATCTCCAGGCTGCCCGGCGGGTTCTACCATGAGGTCGCCGAGCGCGGCAGGAACCTGTCCGCCGGTCAGCGCCAGCTCATCGCGCTTGCCAGGGCCTACCTGGTCGACCCGGCGATCCTGCTGCTCGACGAGGCTACCGCCGCGCTCGACCTGGCCGCGGAGGCCGCCGTCATCCGAGCCACCGAGCAGCTCACGGCGCGGCGCACCACGCTACTTGTCGCGCACCGGCTCACCACGGCGGCCAGGGCCGACCGGATCGTGCTGCTCGACGGCGGCAGGATCGCAGAGATCGGCACCCACGCCGAGCTGCTAGCCGCGGGCGGCGGCTATGCCGCCCTGTGGGCCGCGTTCGTCGGTGACCCCGCGATCGCCGCCTGAGCCGAGCGTCCGCCCGGCCCGGGGTGTCAACCCAGCGGCCCGGCCAGGAGTCCATCAGACAGCCGCGCGTGGCCGCGCAGCACGAAGGCGGCGGCCCGGCAGGCGAGCGAGCGGGGAGCGAGCATGACAATGGCGTCGAGAGGCCTGCGGCTGCCGTCGGTCATCGCCGCGCTTGCCATTGCCGCCGAGACGGCCGGTTCGGCCTCGGCGGCCGTGCCGGCCCGGATGCGGCCGCCGAGTGTCGGCGGGTTCCTGAGAAGCATCGAGGCCGGGTCGGCGCGGGACGCCTGGGCGGCCGGGCCCGGCGCGTCAGGCTCCCTGACCGTGCACTGGAACGGCGCGAGCTGGACGCGCATCCCGAGCCCGCCGAACGCGGGCGCAGACCTGTCGGGCATCGCCGTCACCTCGGCCGACAGCGCGTGGGCAGTCGGCTTGTTGGGGCACGGTCCGGACGGGAGGTCAATGACGCTGATCCTGCACTGGAACGGCAGGGCGTGGCGGCGCGTCCGGCCGCCGGGGGTGCCGGCATATGGCGGGCTCTACGCGATCTCGGCAGCATCCCCGCGCGACGTCTGGGCCGTCGGGTTCCGCGGTCAGGTCTCCGATGGCGGCACGCTGATCCTGCACTGGAACGGCTCGGCCTGGATGCGGGTGCCGAGCCCGAACCCGGTGCGCCACGGCGACGACGAGTTGTACGGTGTCGCTGCCCTGTCGGCGACCAGCGCCTGGGCGGTGGGCTACGGAAACACCCCCACCTCCAGCGCTTCGCTGATCCTGCGCTGGAATGGCACGGCCTGGCTCCCGGTGGCCAGCCCGCCCGAAGAGACGCTGAACGCGGTGGCGATGGCGTCGGCAAGCGATGGCTGGGCGGTGGGCGCCACCGACGCATACCCGTATCAGACCGTCACCCTGCACTGGAACGGGACCACCTGGCAGACGGTGCCCAGCCCCGATCCGGCGGCAGGCACGGTCGACATCCTGTACGGCGTCGCCGCGACCCCGTCCGGGGAGGCCTGGGCGGTCGGCGACGCGGGCCTGAAGTCGCTGATCCTGCGCTGGTCCGGCACGGCATGGACCCGGGCGAAGAGCCCCTGTCCGGCCGGGGACTGCCAGCTCTTCGCGGTCACGGCCGGAGCCGCAGGCGGCACCTGGGCAGCGGGAGAGAACGGCCGCATGCACCCGCTGATCCTGCACTGGAACGGCAGCCTTTGGAAGCCGGTCAGAATTTCATGAAGTCCAGCCTCAGACGCTGCGCCGCTCCGAGAGGGCGGGCACGCCGAGCACGGGCTCGGGCACCGCGCGGAGCGCCTCGTCCGGCAGCATCTCGATCGGCAGCGCCGTCTGCGCTGGGCACCAGCGCGTCCGCCGGACGTCGCGCGGGATCAGCGCGAGCGCCGAGGCGAGCAGCGTGATCGCCGCCGCGCCGTACTGGGTGGCCGGAACGCCGAACCTGGCCGCGAGCGGCCCGGCGACCAGCGCGCCGACCGGCATGCCCATCGAACTGCCAAGCCCGTCGTAGGCCGAGACCCTGGCGAGCTTGTCCGGCGGGATCTTGGCGGCCATCGTCACGGTCCACAGCACCGACATGGTCTCCACGGCGACGCCGAGGCCGAACGAGGTCACGCAGATCACCGCAAGCGGCAGCAGCATCGCCAGCGACAGCGGCGCGACCGCGATCACCGCGCCGATCAGCACCACGTACAGGATCGGCCGGCGCGGCATCCAGCGCAGCGCGATCAGACCGCCGACGATCAGCCCGGTCGCCTCGGCGGCCGAGATCAGGCCCCAGGCGGCAGGTCCGCCAAGATGGGCCCTGGCGACCGCGGGCCCAAGCACCTGGAATCCGCCGCACCAGGCGGCAAGCACCACGGTGTACTGCAGCACCGTCGCCCACAGCCAGGTGTGCGACCGGAACTCCGACCAGCCCTCGCGCAGTTCGCGGATCATGCTTGGCGCGTGCTCGGCGGCCTGCCCGGTCGCGCCGAGATGCCCGGCCGCCGGGACCGATCCCGGCTGCGCGAGCGGCCTGACCCGGATGGCCAGCAGCAGCGGCACGGTCCCGAGCATGCCGACGCCGCACGCGGCCAGCGCCCAGCCAGGGCCGAACGCGGCCACGCACTCCCCGGCCAGCGCGGCGCCCGCCATCATCGCGGCGTTCATGGCGAGCCTGCTGATCGCGCTAGCCTCCCGCATCTGCTCAGCCGGGACCAGGCGCGGCAGCAGCGCCATCGAGGCCGGGTAGAACAGGGCGATTCCCGTGCCGTTGAGCACCTCGAGCGCGATCATCACCCACAGCGCCGGATGGCCGGTCAGTACCAGGATCCCGAACAGGCCCTCCCCGACCGCGACCATGACGTTCGCGGCCACGATGACAAGCTGGGGCGGCACCCGGTCCGCGAACACGCCGCCCACCAGCAGGAAGACCAGCGACGGCGCGGCCTGCGCGGCGATCACGAAGGACAGGTCGGCGGTGGAACCGGTCGCGGCGAGAACCGCGAACGCCACCCCGACCAGCGAGAACGCGGCGGCGGCCGGGGCCAGAAGTCGATCGGCGAGCAGCAGCCTGAAGTTGCGGTTGGACAGGGCGGGATAGCGGCGCGTCAGCGCACGCGTGAACATGACACGATCCAATCTGACCTGGTGGGGCGGCCGGCCCACGATCTTAACTGGGCCTCTCAGCGCCGCCCAAGGGGATTTCGGCGCTCCCATCAGGGGCTAGGCCGGAAATGCCCGCCGAAACGGTACAACAACCGCTGGCCCGCCGGCATTCCGCCGAGAACGGGTCGGTAGAGTCACACGCAGCGCAGCGCGGCGATGGAGGAGGCCAGGCACCTCATGAGCATCCTTGGCACCAGGGTCCTGCGGACCGAGGATCCCCGGTTCTTGACGACCGGCGGCGTGTACACCGAGGACGTGACCGACGAACTGCTGACCGGGGCGTGTCACGTCTTCTTCGTCCGCTCCCCCGTCGCCCATGCGCAGATCGGGCGGATCGACACCAGCGCAGCGCTTGGGGCGCCCGGCGTGCTCGCCGTCTACACCGGCGCAGACCTCGCCGGGCTGCCCGCCATCGACGTGATGATGCCCGGCCTGCTCAACGAGCGCATGCGCAGGCGACTGCTGGCCACCGGCAAGGTGCGCTTCGTGGGCGACCCGGTGGCCGTGGTGGTCACCGAGCACCTGTACCAGGGCGAGGACGCGGTCGAGCTTGTCGACGTGGACTACGACCCGCTGCCCGCGGTCGTCGACCTTGACGACGCCCTCCATGGTGAGGTCATCCTGTTCGACGAGGCGGGCACCAACGTGGTGGCCGAGTTCGGGAACGAGGCCAGCCTCAAGCCCGACCTGTTCGACGGCTGCGAGGCCGTCGTCACGGCCACGATCATCAACCAGCGGGTCGCCCCCGCCCCGATGGAGGCGCGCGCCGCGGCCGCCGCCTGGGGCGAGGACGGCCGGCTGACGGCGTGGATACCCAATCAGGGCGCCCAGGGCACGCGCGAGGACCTGGCCAAGCTGCTCGGCGTCGAGGAGGCACAGGTCCGGGTTATCACCCCGGATGTGGGCGGCGCGTTCGGCGCGAAGTTCGGCGCCGATCCCGAGCACGCGGTGGTCGCCTGGGTGGCCAGGCAGCTCGGCCGGCCGGCCAGGTGGACCGAGAGCAGGTTCGAGAACCTGATCGCGATGACCCACGGCCGCGGGCAGCGGCACACGATCACGATCGGCGGCAGCAGGGACGGCGACGTGCAGGCGTACCGCCTCCAGATCGTCCAGGACGGCGGCGCCTACCCGAAGATCGGCGCGGTGCTGCCGTTCCTGACCATCCTGATGGCGGTCGGCCCCTACCAGATACCGAAGGCCGAGGCGATCGGCGTCTCCGTGGTCACCAACACCACCCCGGTCGGTGCGTACCGCGGTGCCGGGCGGCCCGAGGCCACCGCCGCGCTCGAGCGGGCATTCGACCTGTTCGCGGCCGAGATCGGGATGGACCCTGCCGAGGTCCGCCGCCGGAATCTGCTGCCGCCGTTCACCGAGCCGCACCAGACCGCGTTCGGCGCGCTGTACGACAGCGGGGACTATGCGGCCGCCCTGGACAAAGCGCTCGACTCGGCAGGGTACGCCGAGCTGCGGGCCGAGCAGGCCAGGCGGCGCGCGTCAGGTGACCCACATCAGCTCGGCATCGGCGTGTCCTGCTACGTCGAGATCACCGGCGGCGGCGATGGCGGCCCGCCCAAGGAGAACGCGACCGTCGAGGTGCACCCGGACGGCACGGCCACGATCCTCACCGGCACCTCGCCGCACGGCCAGGGCCACTCCACCGCCTGGGCGATGATCGCCAGCGAGGAACTCGGCATCCCGGTGGAGAACTTCACCGTCCGCTGGGGCGACACCGACCTGATCCCGGAGGGCGGCGGCACCGGCGGCTCGCGCAGCCTGCAGCAAGGCGGCGCCGCGGTCCAGCAGGCGTCACGCGAGCTGATCGACGTGGCCAGGGAGCGGGCCGCGGCCGCGCTCGAGGCCAGCGCCGACGACCTGCGGTTCAACACCGACCGCGCCGCGTTCGAGGTGGCCGGCGATCCCGAGGCCTCGGTCCGGCTGGCGGACCTGGCCAAGGAGGAACGGCTGTTCGTGCACACGATCTTCACCGCGCCCGGCGCCACGTTCCCGTTCGGCACCCACGTCGCGGTCGCCGAGGTGGACACGCAGACCGGCAAGGCCACGCTCCGTCGGGTGATCACGGTGGACGACGCCGGCATCGTCCTGAACCCGCTGCTCGCCGAGGGCCAGCGGCACGGCGGCATCGCCCAGGGCGCGGCCCAGGCGTTCCTCGAGGAGGTGGTCTACGACGCCGACGGCAACCCTCTCACCGCCAGCTTCGCCGACTACCCCATCGTCTCGGCCACCGAGCTACCCAGCTTCGAGCTGGCGAGCATGGAGACGCCGACGAGCTACAACCCGCTCGGCGTCAAGGGCATCGGCGAGGCAGGCACCATCGGCGCCACGCCCGCTGTCCAGAGCGCGATCGTGGACGCGGTCGGGCACCTGGGCGTCCGGCACATAGACATGCCGGCCACGCCGATGCGGATCTGGCGCGCGATGCAGGCAGCTAATGACGGACTGGAGGGCGCGTGATGCGGGTCGAGTTCACCGTCAATGGAGAGCCGCGGTCGGCCGACGTCGAACCGAGGACGCTGCTCGTGCACTTCCTGCGCGAGCAGTGCGGCCTGCGCGCGGCCAACATCGGCTGCGACACCACCTCATGCGGCGCCTGCACGGTCCTGCTCGACGGCGAGTCGGTGAAGTCCTGCACCGTGCTGGTGGCGCAGGCCGCCGGGCAGGAGGTCACCACGGCCGAGGGCCTGGCCCCGCCCGGGGAGCTGCACCCGGTCCAGCGGGCGTTCCGTGCTGAGCACGGTCTGCAGTGCGGCTTCTGCACGCCGGGCATGGTGATGGCATCGGTCAGCCTGCTGGCAGAGAACCCGCATCCGACCGAGCAACAGGTGCGCGAGGGCCTCGAGGGCAACCTCTGCCGGTGCACCGGCTACCACAACATCGTCCGCGCGGTGCTCACGGCGGCCGCGTCCGATCCTGCCGAGGTGACCGCATGATCCCGGCCTCCTTCGACTATGTCGCCGCCGACTCGACATCGGACGCGATCGGCCTGCTGGCCGAGCACGGTGACGACGCTAAGGTGCTGGCCGGCGGTCATTCACTGCTGCCGATGATGAAGCTGCGGCTGGCCCAGCCCTCGGTCCTGATCGACATCGGCAGGGTCTTCGAGCTGGCCGGCATCACCGCGACGGCGGACGAGCTGATCATCGGCGCCACCACCAGGCACGCGGCACTGGCCTCCTCCGAGCTGGTCAGGGCCGACGCCCCGCTGCTTGCCCACGCCGCATCCCTCGTCGGTGACCCCCAGATCAGGCACCGCGGCACGATCGGCGGGTCGCTAGCGCACGCTGACCCGGCGGCCGACCTGCCGATGGCCGTGGTCGCCCTGGGCGGCACGCTGACGCTGTCCGGCCCGTCGGGCTCCCGGCAGGTCCCGGCCGACGAGTTCTTCCTGGGCTATTTCGAGACCGCGCTCGCCGAGGACGAGCTGCTCACCTCGGTCCGGGTGCCGCGCCGGCCCGGCGTGCCCTGGGGCTACCAGAAGTTCGTGCGCCGCGCAAACGACTGGGCGATCGTCGGCGCCGCGGCCATCGCGGGCCGGGTCGCGCTCGCCAACATGGGACCGATGCCGCTGCGCGCCCGCGCCGCCGAGGACGCCCTGGCAGGCGGCGCGAGCGCCGCCGAGGCGGCGCGGCTGGCCGCCGAGGGCACCTCGGCTCCCGAGGACATCCACGCCGACCGCGCCTACCGCGAGCACCTGGCGCGCGTGCTGACCGAGCGCGCGCTCAAGCACCGCTCCTCCGCCGCGCACGCGGACTAGTCTTGGCGTCTGCATCATGACGCGTTCGCCGGGCAGCCACGGGGGCGCAGGGCGGCCAGCGCGGGAATAGGAGACGCGATGAGCGAGGAAGAGACCGCCGAGGAGCTCAGGGCTCAGCTCGTCGAGGTGGAGCAGGACCTGGAGAGCGCGCGCCGCTCGGCGGCGGATATCCGCTCCGGCGTGGGCGACGCCGAGGACCCGGCTGACCGCGGCGCGCTGATCCAGTCCGCCGACGAGCAGGACACCATCGCCGATCAGCTGGTGATCAGGCGCGAGGACCTGCTGCGCCGCATCTCGCAGGCCTAGCCGGCACCCGGCGCGAGCCCGGCGACGCGGTGTCTCCCCGCTCGCCTCCGCGCAGCGACCGGCTCGCTGCCGACAGCTCGCGCTCGGTCGGCGTGCGGAACCTCGGTAGGAACCGCTCGGTGCCGAGCCAGGCGCCAAGTCGCCCCGCCTCGGCCTCGATCTGCGCGGCGCCCTCCGCGCCGACGTCCTCAAGCAGCCTGACGGCGATCTCGCCATCGGGCCGCTGCGCCCAGCCGCCCACGACCCGGCCGTTCAGCCATACCGTCGGCCCGGCGTTCCCGTTGACGTCGAACAGCGCCGTGCCGTGCGGCCCGAGGAACCAGGACCGCTCCGACCAGCCCATCACGGTCGGGTCGAGTGCGGGCAGCAGTACGACCCAGGTGCCGGGGTCCGCCGTGGCCTCAAGGTCACCGGGCAGCACGAAGCCGGTCCCCTGGCCGAGGTCTACCTCGACGGCACCGAGATCGGCGACCGCCTGCCTGGCCTGGCCCATGGTCCAGCCGGTCCACCACTTCAGGTCGGCCAGCGGCGCTGGCCCGAACGCCGCCAGCCACTGACTGGCCAGCTCGGCCCGCGCCGCCACCTCGCCGACCGGCGCCGACGGCGGCAGCCAGTGCTCGGCCAGCACCCAGCGGTACTGCTGCGACAGCCAGGAGCCGACCGGCCGGCCCCGGACGAGGTGTCCGTGCGCGGCAAGCACGAGCAGCACGCGGCTCGTGATCGTCTGGGTGCCCTCGTACGGCTTTCCTGCGGCGAGGACGAGCGTCGTGCGCAGCCTGGGCTCGGCGGCCGACAGCTCGGCCGCGGTGGCCGTTCCGCCGCGCTCGGCGATCAGGCTGAGCACCGATCGCTCCACGTCCGCGAGCCAGGCCTGCGGGTCGGCGGCGACGCCGGTGGCGCTCAGCAGCTTGAGCAACCGGGCGCGCTGGTCCCTGGCGATCCGGTCGGTGGTCGATGCCTGCACCACCGGCACGGACTCGGCGGGCACGACGAACACGGTCCGCCGCATCGCCAGCATCCTGACCAGGTCACGCTTCTCGTACAGGGCATCGGAAATCTCAGCGGCGCTGACGTCGCCGCCGTGCCGCGCCCGCACCGACAGGTAGACCGTGGCCGGGTCGGTCGCGTGCAGCGCGACCAGCTTCCTGACGACCTGCGCCGTCGCCGACGGCCCCGGGCTCGCGGGTGCGAGCCCGTGCCTGACCGCTAGCCTTCGCCGGCGCTCGGCCGCGTGGAGCCGGTACATCCGTGCCGATCCTCCCCGTGAGCGCTGCGGTGGTGCCAGCCAGCGTAGTTCGGCCCTCTGACAGAGTGGACAAGTAACGTACGGGCGGCACTATCTACAAAGGGACATCCCGCGCGGCGGAGATCAGCTCCGGCGATCCGGCCGGGTGCCGCGGGCTCGGAGGAGGCAGCCGATGGGCGACGCGCCGCGGTCCAGGGTGCTCGCGATCATGGGCTCAGGAGAGACCAGCCCGACCATGGTGATGGTGCACAAGGACCTGGTCGCCAGGCTCGGCTCTGGTCAGCACACGGCGGTCCTGCTCGACACCCCGTACGCCTTCCAGGAGAACGCGGCCGACATCTCGGCCCGCTCGCAGGCGTACTTCGCGCGCAGCGTGGGCCTCAAGGTCGATGTGGTCGGCGACGCCGGCCAGCCGGCCTCGGCGGGCCAGGCGGCCGCCGACCTGGCCGCGATCCGCTCGGCCGACTGGGTGTTCGCCGGGCCGGGCAGCCCGTCCTACGCCCTGTCGCGCTGGCGCGGCGGCCCGGTCGCGGACGCCCTGCGCGAGCGGATCGCCGCCGGTGCCGGGGTGACGGTGATCGCCTCGGCTGCCGCGGCCGCGATGGGCGTGCTGGCCGTCCCGGTCTACGAGATCTACAAGGTCGGCGCGGACCCGCACTGGCTGGACGGGCTCGACCTGCTCGGCGTGCTCGGGCTGAAGGTCGCGGTGATACCGCACTACGACAACGCCGAGGGCGGAACCCACGACACCAGGTTCTGCTACCTCGGCGAGCGCAGGCTCGCGGTGCTCGAGCGGATGCTTCCGGCCGACGCCGCTGTGCTCGGCGTCGACGAGCACACCGCGCTGGTTTTCGACCTGGCCGCCGGCACCGTCGAGGTGCTCGGGCGCGGCGGCGCGACGGTGCGCAAGGCGGGCGTGAGCATGGTGCTGCCGGCCGGGTCGGTCATCTCACTGGCCGACCTGCGCGCGCTGGCCAGCACAGGAACACCGGTCCCGGCCTCGTCCGCGGGACCGCGGTCCGCCCGTGACCCGGCAGGCGCGGACGCGGACCGCACGAGCCCGGCCGGCGCCGCCGGGGCGGCGCCCGGCGTGCCGGGACCGGACGGTCGTGCCGACGCCACATCGAGCCTGGAACTTCCCGAGCTCACCAGGCTGGCCGAGCAGCGGTTCGACGCCGCCGAGCGGGCGCGGGACGGCGCGGCCATGGTCGCCGCCATCCTCGACCTTGAGGCCGCGATCGACGCCTGGGCCTCCGACACCGACGAGAACGACAACGCCGACCGGGCCCGCGCCATGCTCCGCGGCCTGATCGCGCGGCTTGGCCGGGCCGCCGTGTCCGGGCTCGCCGACCCGGCTGACCGCCTGAGGCCGCTGGTTGACCCGCTGCTCGCGCTGCGTGCCTCGTTGCGCGGCGACGGCGGGTACGCCGCCGCCGACCTGATCAGGGACGCCCTCACCGCGGCCGGCGTGCAGGTGCGCGACTCGCCAGACGGCACGACCTGGGCCATGGCCGAATCCGCTTAGCTTTCCTGAACCGATGACGTTGAGCGATTTGTTATAGCTCTGGGTAGGAGCCAGCCTTCCGGCCGTGCTCGTCAAGAAGTCCGGCGAACCCGAGTGACCGCCAGCGCGCACGGGCGCCTGCCGACCTTGATCGGCGTCCCGGGAACGCCCGCTGCCGCGGCTCCCCCGGCTACCCCCGCCAGGCTGATCGGGGTCACGGTGCCGTCGCCGTGGTTGGCGACGTAGGCGGCCGTGCCGCCGGGAGCGATCACGATCGCGCTCGGCCTCCTGCCCACCCTGATGGGCGGGCCAGGAATCCCGGCCGGACCGCTCCCGAGGCTGATCGGCGTCACCGTGTCGTCACCGTGGTTGGCGACGTAGGCCGTCCTGCCGTCCGGCGTCACCGCGATCGCGATCGGATGCCGGCCGACCCTGATCGGAGCACTGACCTGCCCGTTGACGAGGCTCACCGCGGTGACCGTGCCGCTGCCGTGGTTGACCACGTAGCCCGTCTTGCCGTCCGGCGTCATCGCGATCGCGATCGGGCCGATGCCGACCCGCACCGGCACGCTGATCGTCCCGGCGCTCACGCTGATCGCGACGATCGTCCCGTCGCCCTGGTTGGCCACGAAGACGAAGCTGCCGTCCGGGGCAACAGCGACCGCGTACGGCCGCCTGCCGACCGCAATCGGGGCGCCGGCCGAACCCGAGGCCAGGTTCACCGGGGTCACCGTGCCGTCGCCCTCGTTGGCGACGTAGGCCGTGACGCCGTCCGGGGTGATCGCGATCGCCACCGGCCCGGCGCCCACCTTCGCCAGCGGTCCGGCCGGGGCGCTGTCCGCGGCGTCGCCGACCAGCCTGACCGGGGTCACGGTGCCGTCCAGGTAGTTGGTGACGTAGCCGCGGGTTCCGTCGGCGGTGATGGCGATCGACCGCGGCATGCCGCCTGCCCTGATCGAGACACCAGGCGTGCCCGTGCCGAGGTCGACCGGCGTGACCGCCCCGTCGGCCTCGCTGACCGCGTACAAGGTCCCGGTCGCCGTCACGGCAGTAGCAACAGCCCCGGCAAACCCGGCAAACCCGGCAGCACCGCCGCCCGACCGATCGGCCGGCGCGGCCTGGGTGGCCAGCGCCGACAACCGCGCGTCCGGCCCGCCAGGCGCGGCCTGAGCCACTCCCCGCGGCTGGCCCCCGCCGACAGCTCCGCCCGGGTCGCCGGCCTGGCCGGGCCCGCGGGCCGGCGGAGCCTCCGGCGCGGCCGCTGCCTCGGGAACCCTGATCAGCGGCGGCACCGTGATCGTGGGCGGCCCGGCCACGTCGCTGATCAGCCCGAGCGCCACCGCTAGCTCCCCGACGATCCAGGCGCACGCGTCCGGGGTGTACATCGTCGCGTCGGCGAAAAACGAGGCCGCCAGCCGCGACGCGGTCGCGGTGTCCATCCCCTGGGACACGTGGTCACGCAGCACCTCGGCGACCCGGTCCTCGGCCGTGGCGACCAGCATCCGCGCCACCCGCGGCGAGTCCGGCAGCAGATCCTTGAGCAGGTTCGACATCGTGGCAGGCCGGGACAGGGCATCGGGCCCGTACTCGGCCACGATCGCGCGCAGAGCGGCCCTGACCTCGGCTGGCTGCTCCGGCGGCGTGATGGACATCGGCTTCCCCTCCGCGGCGGGCCGGCCGCGATGGGCCGGCTCAGATCCGGCGACGCAGCCGGTGCCGACGCGCCCGCGCCTCCCGCCGCGACCTACGTTAGCCGCCCGCGCGGGGACCGTGACAAGCTGTGCCGGTGACCGAGCCCAGGCATATCAGGTGACCGCTCACGGGCCGCCAGGCCCGGCCGGCGCTCCCGACCCGTTCGCGCCGGCCAGGCTCGGCCCGATCAGCCTGCGCAACCGGGTGCTCAAGGCGGCCACCTTCGAGGGCATGAGCCCGCGCAACACCGTCACCGCCAGCCTGATCGAGTTCCACCGGGCGATGGCGGCGGGCGGGGTCGCGATGACCACCGTGTCCTACATCGCGGTCTCCAGGGACGGGATGGGCGCCCCGGCCGAGATGTACATCCACGACGGCGCCGCCGACGGCCTGGCGCGCATCGCGGACGTCGTGCACGGCGAGGGCGCCGCGATCTCCGCCCAGCTTGGCCACGCCGGCGCGGTGGGCATGGTGCGGGGCAAGCGGGTGCTCGGACCCTCACGGACCCGCACCATCGCAGGAACGCCAGTCCAGCCCATCTCGCCCGCCGAGATCGACGACGTCGTCGGCCACTACGCCGCGGGCGCGCGGATGCTCAGGCAGGCGGGCTTCGACTGCGTCGAGCTGCACTTCGGCCACCATTACCTGATCTCTGCCTTCCTCAGCCCGCACTGGAACAAGCGCGCCGACGACTACGGCGGCCCGGTCGAGAACCGGGCCAGGCTGGCCCGCAGGGTCGCCGCCGCGGTCCGGGCCGAGGCGGGACCGGGGATGGCGGTGACCGCGAAGCTGAACATGACCGACGCGGTGCGGGGCGGCCTGGAGCCCGCTGACAGCCTGCGGGTGGCCGAACTGCTCCAGTCCGACGGGAACCTGGACGCTATCGAGCTGACCTCGGGCGGCTCGGCGGCCAACCAGATGTTCCTGTTCCGCGGCGATGCGCCGCGCAGGGAGATGGCGCGGGTGCTGCCCGGCCCGCAGCGGATCGGCTTCCGGCTCCTCGGCCGCTGGATCTTCCGCGAGTACCCGTTCGAGGAGGCCTACTTCCTGCCGATGGCCCGCAGTTTCCGCGCGGCGCTGACGATGCCGCTGGTCCTGCTCGGCGGGATCACCACGCGGACGTCGATCGAGACGGCGATGGCCGAGGGCTTCGAGTTCGTCGCGATGGGCCGCGCCCTGCTCCGCGAGCCGGACCTGGTGGCCAGGTTCGCTGCGGGCACGGCGGACGGCGGGACCTGCGTGCACTGCAACAAGTGCATGGTGAGCATCTACAGCGGCACCCGGTGCATGCTCGACCACCCCGACCCGCCCGTGATCGGGTAGCGGTCAGCTCGCCGACCAGGCCAGCGGCAGCGACTCGATGCCGTAGATCCCCTCGACGCCGCCGAGCCGCTCGGGCCCGCCCGGGCGCAGGCCGGGCATCCGCGGCGCGAGGAACCCGATCGCCTCCTCGAGCTCGGCCCTGGCCAGGTTCTGGCCCAGGCAGAAGTGCGCGCCCGCGCCGAAGGTCAGCACCCGCTCCCCGGCGTGCTCCGCGGCGATGTCGAACACCTCCCCGGCACCTGCCTGCCGGTTGGCCCGCTCGGCGCAGATGGCCACGATCGTGCCGGCCGGGAAGGTCACGCCGCGGTACTCGATCTGCTCGGTACAGATCCGCGCGGTGAACGGAGTGATCGGCTCGAACCGCAGCACCTCGTCCACCGCCGCCCGCAGTAGCTCGGGTCGCCGACCGAGCAGCTCCCACTGATCAGGGTGGGCGGCGAACAGCCGCATCGCGTGCGCCAGCTGCGCCGTCGTGGTGTCCACCCCGCCGGCCAGCACGTTCAGCACCAGGTTCACGCACTCGTCGCCGGACAGCCGGTCACCCTCCGCCTCGGCCCGCGCCAGCGCGCCGAGCAGGTCATCGGCCGGTTCGGCCCGGTGCCTGGCGAGCAGCGCTGCTACGTAGTCGTACAGCTCAGCCACGGCCCGCTCGATCGGCTCCGTCCCCTGGGAGAGCGCGCGGATGTCGAACTGCTGCTGCACCAGGCCCGACCATACCTGCAGGTCGGGGGCGTCCTCCTGGGGCGCGCCGATTACCTCGGCGATGGTGCGGGCGGGGAACGGCCCGGCGAACGCCGAGACGAACTCGCACTCGGTGGCGCCGCCAAGCCCGTCCCACAGCGACGCCGCGATCTCCCGCATCGCCGGCCGCCACCGCTCGGCCGCCCGCGGCGTGAACGCGGCCGCGACCAGCCCCCGGAGCCTGCGATGCCGGTCGCCGGTCAGGTTCAGGATGTTGGCGTCGACCTGCTCGGCCAGCCGGCCGCCGTCGATCCCGAACAGCGCGGCGATCTCACGGCCAGGGAACGCCGTCTGCCTGGCCCGCAGGAAGAACTCGCCGGCGTCGCGATCGAGCACCAGGTACGCGACCGGCGACGAGACCAGCCAGCCGCGCTGGCCCGCGGCGGCGAGGAGCTCGTGGTACCCGTCGCCCGCCATCGCGGGGTCGGCCAGGTCCACCTCGGGCAGCTCGAGGTCAGTGACCAGCTCGGCCATAACCCGCACCTCCGGTCTCACCACGGCCCGCTCGCCAAGGTAACCCCTCGCCGACACCGCCGGCCACCCCAGCCCGGCCCGGCCACCCCAGCCCGGCCAACCGCCCCCGCCCCCGCCACGCGAAGCTCGACATCGTGCCTAGTTGATGTCGCTATTCGCAGCATCGACGGGCCACGATGTCGCGCGGTCCCGCCGCGCGCTGGCCAGCGAGCTATGAGCCGGACAGTGCCGCCGCGATCGCCAGCGCCGCCGCCGCGGTCTGGCCGAGCAGTTCCGTGTTCAGTGCCGTCGGCCAGGTGGAGAGCTTGGCGACCACAGTCCGCGACGGCGCGTGGACGAACACGTGCTGCCCGTTGATCCCGCTGGCGTGGTAGAAGGGCGCCGCCGGGTCCCGCACCCACCAGCAGTTCCGGTAGTGGCTGCCGGCTGGGAAACCGGGCGGGTTGTCCCCGGCCGCGAACGCCGCCGGCCCGTCGCCCGCCCCGCGCACGGTGTCATCGATCCACCATCCGGGCACCACCTGCCGGCGCCCGGCCCTGCCGCGGCACGCGTACAGGTACCCGAACCTGGCGACGTCGCGCAGCGTGGCGCTGACGCCGCCGTCGGCCATCGGGTTGCCGCGCGCGTCCACCGTGATCTCGGCGTCGAACTCCGCGCCCATCGGCTGCCAGAGCTCGCGTGCGATGAGCTCGCCGAGCCGCTCCCCCGCCGCCCGCTCGATCACCCATGCAAGCACGTCGGTGAGGATCGACCGGTACCTGAACGGCCCGCCGTGCGGACCGTCGTTGCGCAGCGTCGCGAAGTACGCGGTCGCGTCGCCGGGCACCTCGCCGCTCGCACTTGGCCGCCACAGGTAGACCCGCTCGTAGCTGCGCACGTCGGCGCCCGGGTCGGCGTAGTCCTCGCTGAACCGCGTCCCGGCCCGCATGTCGAGCAGGTCCTGCACCGTCGCGCCGGCGAACGACGTCGCTGCGAGCTCGGGCACGACCCGGCCGACCGCCGCGCCGACGTCGAGCGCTCCGCGGCCGGCCAGGATGCCGGCCAGCGCCGCGGTCATCGACTTGGAGACCGACATCAGCAGGTGCGGCGTGTCCGGCGCCATGCCGTTGAAGTACCGCTCGGCGACCAGCCGCCCGCGGTGCAGGACGCAGAACCCGTCGGTGAAGCTGCGCTCGAGCAACTCGCCCACGGTCAGCTCTTCGCCTTGATAGCTGAACGCAATTCCCTCAAGCTGATGCTCGTCCCTGGGCAGCGGCCGCACCCGGCGGGTGCCGCGAGCGATCCTGGCACTCGGGATCAGCTCCCGCACGTGCTGGAAGGCCCACCGGTTGAACGGCGGATCCTGCCAGTTGGCCAGGGTGACCTGGCCGACGGCCGTCACAGGGCCGGCCGCGGCCCTGGGAGGGCAAACCAGGGCAGCCGCTGCTCGTGCGCGGCGGCGACCCGGAACGCGGTCACGTCGTCGTAGGTCCTGCCGACCACCGACAGGCCCGTCGGGACGCCGTCGGCGGACAGCCCGGACGGGATGCTCAGCACCGGGCACCGGCTCGCGATGTTGAACGGCACCGTCATCATCACGTCGAACCACCGCTCGGCCGGCTTACCGTTCACCTCCACCCGGTCGCCCGTGTCGTACTCGGCGTCCAGCGCGGGCACGGCGAAGGTCGGGCAGATCAGCGCGTCGTAGGAGTCAAGCAGCTGGCCGAGCGGCGCGTAGATCTCGGTCTCCAGGGTCAGCCCGGTCAGCAGGTCGCCCTTGGACACCAGGTCGGCGTCGGCGACCATGCGCCTGGCGTACGAGGTCAGCTGGTCGCCGTGCTGCTCGTCGAGCTGCCGCATGGACTCGCCGAAGATCAGGCCGAAGTGGATGGTGACCGCGCGGGCGATGGCCTCCAGGCTCCACGGCAGGCTCACCTCGGTCACCTCGGCGCCCGCGTCGCGCAGCCGGTCGGCGGCGGCCAGCGTGTTCGCGACGACGTCGGCGTCCACGTGGTAGCAGCCGAGGTCGGTCGAGAGCGCGATCCGCAGCCCGGCCGCCGGGTCGAGCTGCTGCGGGATCTCCAGCTTGGGCCTGATCGAGGCGACGTCGCTGGCGTGCGGCCCGGCGATCACGTTCTCGAGCAGCGCGCAGTCGGCGACGGTGCGGGCCATCGGCCCCTCATGGCAGTAGTGGTCCATGTTGAACGGGGGGACCTCGGGCACCCGGCCGTACGGCGGCTTGAATCCCACCACGCCGCAGAATGCCGACGGGATCCTGATCGAGCCGCCGATGTCCGACCCGGTCGCGAGCGTGGTCGCGCCCGCGGCGAGCGCCGCACCTGACCCGCCGCTCGACCCGCCGGGCGAGTACCTGGTGTTCCACGGGTTACGGGTGACGCCCCACAGTTTGGTCCAGGTGACCGGGGCGCTGGAGAACTCCGGCGTGGTGGTCCTGGCATGCACGATGCCGCCGGCGTCGATGATCCGCTGCACGAACGGCGCGGTCTGGAGCGCCACCTCGTCGCGCAGCGGCAGCGAGCCCAGCGTGTTCAGGTGACCGGCAATCGGCGCCTCTTCCTTCACAGCGACCGGCAGCCCGTCGAGCGGGCGGGCGCGCTCGCCGCGGCCCGCGTACCGCTCCTGCGCCTGCCCGGCGGCCGCGAGCGCCTCCTCGTAGAACGTCTGCGCGAAGGCGTTGATGGTCGGCTCGACCGCCTCGGCGCGCTCGATCACGGCGGTGACGAGCTCGACCGGCGAGAGTTCCTTGCGGCGGAACATCGCGAGCGCGTCGGTCGCCGGCAGGTACGGCAGGTCATTCATGGCGGTCAGGATTCCTCCCCGGCGCCGAGCAGCCCACCGCGACGCGGCTTCCAGCCGGGCCGCGGCACGCTCGCGCGCAATCGCTTGGTGTAGTCGTGCTGCGGGCTGTCGAGAACGTCTGCGGTGCCGCCGCGCTCCACGACCACGCCGTGGTGCAGCACGATCACCTGGTCGGCAAGCTGCCGCACCACGGCCAGGTCGTGGCTGATCAGCACGTAAGACACGCCGGTCGAGTCGCGGATATCGGCGAGCAGGTTCAGCACCTGCGCCTGGATGGACACGTCGAGCGCGGCCACCGACTCGTCGAGAATCAGCACCCGGGGCTCGGCGGCCAGCGCCCTGGCGATCGCGACCCGCTGGCGCTGACCGCCGGACAGGGCACGCGGCAGGGCGCGGGACTGCCGCTCGTCCAGGCCGACCAGGCCGGCCAGCTCGGCGATCCGGTCCCGCCTGCGGCCGGCCGGCCAGCCGTGGTGCAGCCGCAGCACCTCGTCGATGGTGGCCTGCGCGGTCTGCCGAGGGTCCAGGCTGGTGTAGGGGTCCTGGAAGACGATCTGGACCTCCCGGCCGCGGCGGCGCCGCTCGCGGGCCGACCGGGCCGCGGCCGACCGGTCCCGGCCGCAGGCGCTGATCGCTCCGGCCGTGGGGCGCTCGAGCCCGACCACCATCCGCGCGATCGTGGTCTTGCCGGAGCCCGACTCGCCGACGATGGCCAGCGACCCGGCCTGCGGGACGGCGAAGCTCACGTCGTCCACCGCGACCAGGTCGCCGAACTCCTTGCGCAGCCCGTTGACCTCGAGCACGGGGTCATCGAGCCGAGGTTTCTCGAGCACGGGTCCAGCCTCAGCCACCGCTCTCACTCCGCTCCGCCAGTCCGGGTCGCAGAGCGCCGCGCAGCTCGCTCGCCAGCACGCAGCGGGACAGCCCGCCGTCCAGGCTGACCAGCTCGGGAACCGCGGCACGGCACGGATCGGCCGCGTACGGGCAGCGCGGAGCGAACGCGCACTCCTGCGCCGGCGCCTCGAACGCGGACAGCGGCCGGCCGGGAATCGCGGCCAGCCGGTGTGCGGTACTCGCGATGTCCGGCCGAGCGGCGGCCAGTGCGGCGGAATACGGGTGCAGCGGGTCGTCGTGCATCAGCGCGGACTCGCGGATCTCGACGATCTGCCCGGCGTACATGACCGCGGTGCGGTCGCAGATCGCGGCCGCCAGCTCCAGGTCGTGGGTGATGAAGATCATCGCCAGGCCGAACTCGCGGCGCAGGTCGTCAAGGATCGCCATCACCTCAGCCTGGGTGGTGACGTCCAGGGCCGTGGTCGGCTCGTCGGCCAGCAGCAGCTGAGGCTCGGTCAGCAGGGCCGCCGCGATCATGACCCGCTGCAGCATGCCGCCGGACAGCTCGTGCGGGTACTGCCGGAGCCGCCGCTCACCGTCGGCGATGCCGACCTGGACCAGCATGTCGGCGGCCCGCCGGCGTGCCTCGGGAGCCGGGACGCCCAGGTTGGTGCGCAGCGCCTCGGTCATGAAGTCGCCGATCCGCCGGACCGGGTTCACGTGCGCCCTGGGGTCCTGGAAGATCATCGCGACCTTGTTCCTGTACTCGCGAAGGCCCGCGCCTGCCAGCGCGCCGACGTCGCCGCCGGCGAACCTGACCTGCCCGCTGACCTGCGCGCCGCGCGGCAGCAGCCGGTCCACCGCCCGCGCGGTCATGGACTTGCCTGACCCGGACTCGCCGACCAGGCCGAGCGCCTCGCCTGCGCTGACCTCGAGGCTGACCTCACGCAGCACCGCCCGCTGCTCCCCCTCAACCGGCAGCAGCACGGTCAGGCCATCGATCTCAAGCAGCGGCGTGGGTGCAGGGACGCTCATCGCGCCGCCTGGGCCTGCTCGAAGAGGCGCTCGCCGAGGATGTTGAAGGCGATCACCACGATCACGATGCACGCCCCGGCGGCGAGCGCGGGCAGGGGGTAGCCCTCGGGGATGCCGACCTGGTTCTCCGAGATCATCACGCCCCAGTTCGCGGCCGGCGGCTGCACGCCGAGGCCGAGGAACGAGATGGCGGCGAGGTCCACCATGGCGTAGCCGAACATGATCGTCGCCTGGGCGACGATCAGCGGCGCGACGTTGGGGATGATGTGCCGCACGCAAATCGAGGTCGCCGAGGCGCCCTGCACTTCGAGCGCCGCGACGTACGGCTGGCTGCGCTCTTTCAGCGCGGCGCCGCGCAGCACCCGCGCCACATACGGCATGTAGGCGATGGCCAGGGCGACCGAGGCGGCGGTCAGGCCGGCGCCGAACACCGCGGCCGCGAGGACGGCGAGCAGGATGCCGGGGAAGGCGAACAGGATGTCCAGGCCGGAGGAGATCACCGAGTCCGCCAGGCCGCGCCGCCACGCGGCGACGACCGCCAGCGCGGTGCCAATCAGCAGTGCGCCGATCACCACGGCGAGCGGGCCGAGCATCGAGGACTGCGCTCCGGCCAGGAGGCGGGAGAGCACGTCCCTGCCCTCGAAGTCGAACCCGAGCACGTGCGAGCCGGTAGGCCCGACGAAGGTCATCGCCAGGTCCGGCAGCGTCGGGTTGAACGGCGCGATCAGCGGGCCGATGATCGCGACCACCGTGACGGCCAGGATTACCGCGGCCGAGGTCATGCCGGCGACGCCGGTGCCGCGGAGCATGCCGAGCGCGCCGCGACGCCTGGTCACGGGCGCCGCGACGATCGCGATGACGGGTGCTGGCGCGGCGGTGCTCATTGTCGGGCCTCCGGAACGGTGTCCGTGGGCGCAGCTCCGGCACGACGGCTCACGACGCCCTGCTTCCGAGCGCGACTCGCGGGTCGAGCACCGCGTAGGCGAGGTCGACCAGCATGTTGATCACCACGAACGCGGTGACCAGCACCAGTGAGATGCCCTGCACGACCGCGAGATCCTTGTCCTGCGCTGCCTGCACGAGATACGCGCCGAGCCCGTTCAGGCTGAAGAACGTCTCGACCACCGCGGCGACCGCGATCAGGGACGCGATCGTGATGCCGGAGATCGTGGTGATCGGGATCGCGGCGTTGCGCAGGATGTGCCGCCTGATCAGCTGGCGGCCGGGGATGCCGCGGCTGATCGCGGTCTGCACGTGCTCACGGTCGGCCTCCTCCCTGATCGCCGCTCTCGTCACCCGCGCCACGATGGCCAGCGACGACAGCGCGAGCGCGATCGCCGGAAGGGTGAAGTGCCGCAGGTTGGACAGGAAGCTCGTGCCGTTTCCGAGCGCGGGGAACCAGCGGAGCTGCACGGCGAACAGCGTGGTCAGCACGATCGCGGCCACGAACGACGGCACCGCGGCCGATATCGCGCTGGTCACAAGGACCGAGGTGTCCAGAATGCCGGGCCGCAGGCCGGCTAGCACGCCGAGGCCGATCCCGAGCACCAGGATGATCAGCGACGCGTAGAGCACAAGCCCCGCGGTCGTCCAGATCCGCGACCCGATCAGGGTCGAGACGTTCTCCCGCAGCGTGATCGAGAGGCCGAGGTTGCCGTGCAGCGCGCCGTCCAGCCAGTACCAGTACTGCGTGAAGAACGGCTTGTTCAGGTGGTAGCGCGCCTCCAGGATCCGCAGGCTGCTCGCCGGGATGCTCCGGCCGCCGGACAGCGCGGTGATCGGGTTGCCCGGCGCCAGGTACAGGGCTGCGAAAATCACGAAGCTGGCGACCAGCAGGCTGGCGAGCAGCATCGCCAGCCTGCGGCCGAGAAAGCGCCAGCGCACCGGGTCAGCCGGTGCCGCCCAGGCTGTTGGCCCAGGGCGCGAACATGTAGGAGAACGAGGCGGTGGCCCCGGTCAGGCCCTTGCCGAGCAGCAGCAGGTTGGTCGGCTGGACGGTCGGGATCCACGGCAGCAGCTTGGCCGCCATCTCCTCGGCCTGCGCGACGAGTGCCGCGCGCTTGTCCGGGTTCGCCGTGCCGCGTGCCTGCTCCATCAGCGCGGTCAGCTTCGGGTTGTTGAAGTTGTCGTAGTTCTGCGAGGCGCCGGGCAGCACCAGCGTGGCGAGCAGCGCGGCCGGGTCGGCGTAGTCGCCGTAGTTCAGGGTCAGGAATCCGTCGACGCCCGCCCTGGCCTTCGGGTCGGTGAAAAAGTTGATGTAGTTCTGCGCCGACACCGAGTCGAGCTTGACCTTCAGCCCGATCGCCTCGGCGGCCTGCTGGTAGGCGCCGGTCACCGCGGCGATGTTGGAGAGCTGGGCCGAGGTGCCGATCGTGATCGTGTCGCCGGTGGCGCCCGCCTCCTTGACCAGCTTGCGCGCCTGCGCCAGGTTCTGGGTGAGCACCGGGGAGGCGGCATACGCCTTGTCGAACACCGACTTGCCGTAACCGAAGGTGCCGGGGTTGGCGATCCAGCGTGGCATCAGCGCCGCGCCCTTGTACACGTTCGCGATGACCGCCTTGCGGTTCAGCGCGAGCGAGAGCGCCTCGCGTACCTTCAGGCTGCCGAGCGCGCCCTTGCTGCTCGACACAATGAACGCGTCGGTGGCCTCGCCCGGGCCCTGGTACACGCTCACCGCCGCCTTGTCAGCCTGCAGCTCGGGCAGGGTGGACAGGCCCATGTCGTAGGCACCCTGGATCGCCCCGGTCTCCAGCCCCGAGGTGAACGTGGTGATCTCCGGCACGCCCTTCAGGATGATCTGCTTCACCAGCGGCGTCTTGACCGCCGTGTTCCAGTAGTGCGGGTTGGCGACCGCGGTCACCCCGACGCCGGGTGTCCATGACTTCAGCTCGTACGCGCCGGTGCACATGATGCCGCCGGCCGGAGCGCCGTAGTTCTTGCCTTCCTTCTGGGCGTAGGCCTTCTCGATGATCACGCCGGGCATCGAGGACAGCTCCCCCGGCAGCCAGTAGTCGGGCTGCTTGAGCGTGATCGTGACCTGGTCGCTGCCGGTGGCTACGATCGAGGCCACCCGGCTGAACACCAGCCCGTAGAAGCCGCCGAAGGACGGGTTCATCTGCCGGTCCAGGCTGTACACCACGTCGGCGGGCGTGACCGGGTGGCCGTCCCAGAACGTGGCCGCCGGGTTGATCGTGAACACCAGCTTGTCCGGCGACGGGTCGGTCATCGTCGCCAGCCCGGGCACGATCGAGCCGTCGGGCTGCTGCTCGAGCAGCGACTCGCACATCAGCGAGATCGCGGTGTTCTCCGGGTAGTCGAAGGCGAAAATCGGGTCAAGCGAGTTCACGTCGCGGTAAACGGCCCAGGTCACCGAGGAGACCGACTTCGTCCCCGCCCGGGTGCTCACCACCAGGTTCTTGGTGGGCGAGATGCTGCCCGAGCCGCCGTTGCTCGTGGCGCTGCGGCCGCAGGCGGAAATCGCCAGGGCCGCCGTGATCGTTGCCGCCGCCACGGACATCGCCGCCCGGCGGCCTGTTCTCCTGGCCATCTGTCCTCCTCGTTCCCGTCCGTCGCCTGGTCAGGGGCGCCGGTACCGCTCCTCGCCGCGCACCCACGTCGACGTCACCGAGGCCAGGCCGATCGCCCGGTCCGCCGCGGCGGCCAGGTCGGCGTCGGTGACAGCGAAGTCCGCCTCAAGCCCCGGCCTGATCGAGCCGGTGACGTCATCAATCCCGTTCACCCTCGCGCTGCCCGAGGTGTAGGCGGCCAGGATCGCCGAGCGGCCGATCGCCTGCTCGGGCAGGAACGGGTCGCCGGTTGCCTCGCCGTGCGCGGCGGGCAGCGACCGGTTCACCGCCACGTGCGCGCCGAGCAGCGGATCGGGGCTGGAGACCGACCAGTCGCTGCCCGCGCACATCGGCGCGCCCGCGGCGAGCAGCGACCCGAACGGGTACTGCCAGGACGAGCGGCGCTCGCCGAGGAACGGGATGGTCAGCTCGTCCATCTGAGGCTCGTGCGTGGCCCACAGCGGCTGGATGTTCGCGGTGGCCGACAGCCTCGCGAACCGGCCGATGTCGTCGGGATGCACCACCTGAAGGTGCGCCAGGTGGTGGCGCAGCACGCCCTGGCTGCCGACACCGTGCTGGCCGGCACCGGCGCCGTTGGCCTCCCTGGCCGCCTCGATGGCGTCGAGGGCGTTCCTGACCGCGCGGTCACCAAGCGCGTGGAAGTGAACCTGGAACCCGTGCCGGTCGAGCGCGGTGACGAACCTGGGCAACTCGGCCGGGTCGATGAAGTCGAGGCCGGACCGCCCGGTCGAGCAGCCATGCCCGTCCAGGTAGGGCTCGAGCATCGCGGCGGTATGGTTCTCCGCGACGCCGTCGAGCATCATCTTCACGCTGGTCGCCCTGAACCGCCCGGCCTGGCCGACCCGGCGGCGCTCGATCAGCTCGGGCAGCTGGTCGAGCCCGCGGTGCCGGTCCCACCACAGCGCGCCGACGACGTGGCCGGCCAGGGTGCCTGCCGCCGCCGCCCGCAGGTAGGCGTCGATCGGGTCGGCCAGGCCGGGCGAGCGGCCGACGATCGCGTCCTGCCACCCGGTGATGCCGAGCGAGAGCAGGTAATCCTGCCCGGCCAGCAGGCCCGCGTACCAGTCGTCCGCGGTGAGCTCGGGCAGCAGCCGCGACACCAGGCCAGCCGCTCCCTCCTGGAGGGTGCCGGCCGGCTGGCCGGCCGCGTCCCGCTCGATCCGGCCGTCGGCCGGGTCAGGGGTGCCGGCGTCGATGCCGGCCAGCTCGAGCGCCCTGCTGTTCACCCAGGCACCGTGGCCGTCCCTGTTCGGCAGGAACACCGGCCGGTCGGGCACGACGGCGTCGAGCAGGTCCTTGGTCGGCACCCCGCCGGGAAACGCCTCCATCGACCAGCCGCCGCCGGTGATCCACTCGGCCTGCGGATGGGCGGCCGCGTAGGCCGCGATGATCGCGGTGTACTCGGCGGCGGTCCGGACGCCGGTCAGGTCGCAGCGGCAGAGCCGGTCGCCGGCGAAGACCGGGTGCACGTGCGCGTCGATGAACCCGGGCAGCAGCGTGCCGCCGCGCAGGTCCACCGGCTCGGCCCGGCCGAGCGGGCCGGCCTGCGCCGCCGGGCCTACGTAGCTGATCGTCCCGTCGCTGACCCGGACCACGGTCCCCGGGGGGGCGAACGCCGCGCCGTCGAAGACCGCTCCGTTGTGGAACGCCAGCTCTGAGCCGACCGGCACGCAGCCTCCTACCCCGATAAGCAGTAATTGCGGATGATTAGAGCACTTGACCAAGTCTTAGTCAATAGCTCTGACAAAGCCTTGTAAGTCACCGTCCGGCGAGTTAGCGTCATCGGCGTCGGATGCGACAATCTGCGTGTGGCCGATCACGAGGAGATGCCGGGATGACGACGAGCGGGCGGCGCCTGCGGCGCGGCAGCCTGACGCCCGACATGATCGTCACCGAGAGCCTGCGGCTGCTTGACTCCGAGGGCTCGGACGGGTTCAGCCTGCCCAAGCTCGGCCGGGCGCTCGGCGCCGATCCGACCGCGGTCTATCGCCACTTCGCCAGCAAGGACGACCTGGTCCTGGCGATCGCCGACCGGCTGATCGAAGAGGCCATGGCTGGCCTGGCGCCCCAGCCGTGCTGGCTGGGAACGGTCGAGCAGGTCGTCCGCCGGATGCGGGCCACCTACCTGGCCCACCCGGCAGCGGCCGCGCTCTCCTCGTACCGCACGACTCAGCGCCCGGCCGAGATGCGGATCGTCGACATCCTGATCGGCGCTGTACTCCAGGCGGGGTTCGAGGGAGCGAAGGCCGCCCTCGTCTACCGCGCGATCGGCGACTTCGCCCTGGCTTGGGCCGGCGGCGAGGCGGCGCTCGGGGCGCTCGACCCGGCCCTGCAGCAGTCCGACCGCGCCGCCTGGACGCGCGCCTACCTGGCCGTCGACCGCACCGGGTACCCCCACATCTGGCAGATCAGGGACGAGCTGGCCGGGGTGCCCGACGACGGCATCTTCGAGACCGTGCTGGCCGCCATCATCGCCGGGCTCAGACTTCAGGCACCCCGCCCGTGCGGATGCGCCGAGCATGCCACCGCCACGGTGGCCGCGCCGTGACCGCGCGGCTTACCAGGCGCCCAGGCGGGCCAGCCAGGCTCCGCGACCTGCTCGGCTCCGGCCAGACGGTCGTGGCGCCTGGCGCGTACGACCCGCTGGCCGCGCGCCTGGTCGAGGAGGCCGGCTTCCCGGCGGTCTACATGACCGGCTTCGGCACGTCGGCCGCGTTGCTCGGCAGGCCGGACGTGGGGCTGCTGACGATGACCGAGATGACGGACAACGCCGCGAGGATCGCGGCCTGCGTCGACATTCCGGTGATCGCCGACGCGGACACCGGGTACGGCAACCCGGTCAACGTGATCAGGACGGTCGGCGCCTACGAGGCGGCCGGTGTGGCCGGGATCCACATCGAGGATCAGGTCGCGCCCAAGAAATGCGGGCACATGGAGGGCAAGCAGGTCATCGCCGCCGCCGAGATGGCGCAGAAGGTGCGCGCCGCCGTGGACGCGCGATCCGACCCCGACTTCGTGATCATCGCCAGGACCGACGCCAGAGCGGTGGAGGGCCTGGACAGCGCGCTCGACCGGGCCGCGCAGTACCTGGAGGCGGGCGCGGACGCGCTGTTCGTCGAGGCGGTGCTCTCCGAGGATGAGGCGGCGCGCGTGGCCGCCGCCTTTCCCGGCGTGCCGCTACTCTTCAACTGGGCCGAGGGCGGCAGGACGCCGCCGCTGACCCTGGAGCGGCTCACCGCGCTCGGCTACCGCATCGTCATCTTTCCGATCGGCACGCTACTGGCCGCGACCGCCGCCATCCGCAGGGTGCTCGCCGAGATTGCCACGGCAGGAACGCCGGCCGCCGCGCTGCCCGGCCTGCCGACGTTCGCGGAGTTCGCGGAGTTCATCGGGCTGGGTGAGGTACGCAGCGCCGAGCGGCGCTATGCGGTGCCTGACGGCCGCTGACCGGCCGCGGCTACGATGCGGGCATGAGGTTCGCGATCGCGATTCCGCAGCTGTTCGGCGACGGCGAGTTCGACCCGGCGGCGTTCGCCGCCTACCTGCGACGGGCCGAGGAACTCGGGTTCGAGAGCGCCTGGGCGCAGGAGCAGGTGCTCGGCCCGGCGCCGCAGCTCGCCCCCGTCGAGGTGATGACCTTCGCCGCCGCCTGCACGAGCACGCTGCGGCTGGGCTGCGTGGTGTTCGTGTCCACCCTGTACAGCCCGGTGCACCTGGCCAAGAGCCTCACCACGCTCGACCAGCTCAGCGCGGGCCGGATCGAGATCGGAGTCGGCACCGGCGGGCCGGGGCGGCCGTTCGCCGCGTTCGGCGTTGACCCGGCCAGGTACGTCGCGCGGTTCACCGAGGGCCTGGCCGTGATGAAGGCGCTGTGGACGCAGCAGCGGGTGACCTTCGACGGAGAGTTCTGGCAGCTCACCGATGCCGGGATGGAGCCCAAGCCCGCCCAGAAGCCGTACCCGCCGCTGTGGTTCGGCGGCTCGGGCAGGCCCGCGCTGCGGCGTGCGGTCCGGCTGGGCGATGGCTTCTTCGGCGCAGGCTCGGTGACCACGGACGCGTTCGCCGCGCAGGTGCAGATCGTGCGCGAGGCGCTCGCCGAGTCCGGCCGCGACGCGGCGGACTTCCCGATCG
>Ga0335077_10000602_pt1 | contig 40737 bp, 41 predicted proteins | sample Lox_Sample_31_FD_207151 | JGI IMG/M metagenome (GOLD analysis project Ga0335077, IMG submission 207151) | Soil microbial communities from Loxahatchee National Wildlife Refuge, Florida, United States - Lox_Sample_3.1 | ecosystem: Environmental > Terrestrial > Soil > Wetlands | place: USA... | reverse complement strand
GCTTCGCCACATCCCGCCGCAGCGTGCGCGTCGTCACCGCAAGCCGGGCCGCCAGGTCGGCGCCGGCCCATTCGGGCCGGATCTCCAGCAGTGTCAGCAGCCTTAGCAGGCGCGCGGACGTTTCCAGCACGGATCCCAGTGTGCAGCAAATCGAGGACCGCTTCTGTCCGCATTGCGGGCTAACGTGACAGCCATGGGCATCGACATCGACTGGAACGACGCGCTGACGAGCCAGCTGAACTGGCACTGGGATAACCAGCTGCGGCCGCGGCTGGCCGGGCTGACCGACGACGAGTACTTCTGGGAGCCGGCGGCTGACTGCTGGAGCATCCGGCGGCATGGCGATTCTGCCGCGCCGGTCTCGGTCGGCGGTGGCGAGTGGGCGATGGACTACGCCATGCCGCCACACGAGACCGAGCCCGTCACCACGATCGCCTGGCGGCTCGCGCACATCGCCGTCGGCGTCTTCGGCATGCGGAATGCGTCGCACTTCGGCGGGCCGCCGGCCGACTACTCCACGTTCGAGTACGCTGGCTCGGCCGCGGCCGCGCTCGACCAGCTCGACGCCGGCTACGCCGTCTGGATCAAGGGCGTGCAGTCCCTCGGCGCGGCGGGTCTCGCGCGCCCGTGCGGCCCGGCCGAGGGTCCGTTCGCCGAGTACCCGATGGCCGCCCTCGTGCTGCACATCCACCGCGAGGTCATCCACCACGGGGCAGAGGTCGCCCTGCTCCGCGACCTCTACCTGCGTCAGGCCGGCTGACATCGCGGACGCCGGCCGGCCGCGGTCTTCCGCCGGCCACGGCGTGGTGGCTACGATTCCGCGGTGGGCAAGTCCGTACCAGCGGGTCAGGTGGCGGTAGATCCGGCCAAACTCCGGCGAATGCTCGGGCCGCCGGAGCTGGCTTGGCTTGTCGCACGCATCCGCGCCAAGCTGGAGCGCGGCGAGCGGCTGGACGGGACCGTGACGCTGGTGGGCGCCACGCCCGCGCAGCGCCGGGCGGTTGCCAGGCTGCTCGGCCACAGTCCTGGCCGCGGGTCGTCGCTGAGCGTGCCGCTGCCGGCCGTGGCCACGGAGCTGTACCGCGCGGCCGCGGCGCCGAGCCTGCGCGCGGCCGTCGAGGAGCTGGGCGGTCCCGTCCGGGATCTCGCGGCCGAGCGCGCAGCGGACCTCGCGCGCTGGGACGACGCGCTCGGCCCGGTGCAGGCGAGCAGCCTGGCCGGCCGCCAGTGGTACCTGGACTGGCTCGACGCCATCCGCCGGGACGGCACGCTGACCAGGCTCATCCGCCAGGGCCACAGCGAGGTGCTCGGTCAGGCCGCCGCGGTACTCGAGCGGCTGCCCGGCGGCCCCGACGCCTCGGTCGTCGTGCTCTCGGCGCTGGCAGGCGAGGTAGCCGGCGACGAGCGCGCGCTGGCGGGCGGCCCGCTGGCGGCTCTCGTCCTGCACGCGCTGGCCATCAAGGAAGGCGTGCAGGTCCCGGCCACGGCCGAGGCAGCGGACGCGCTCTGGAGCGCCGCGGGAATGGTCGCCGACGACCTGACCAGTCAGGTTCTGGTGCTGAACGTCCGCTCCGGCGGCGAGCTGGCCGGGCGCTGGCTGACCGAGGCCGCGGCGGCGGGCGAGCCGTTCCGGCTCACGCTCCGCCAGCTGATCAGGAGCCCGGTCCTGCCCTGGCCGCTCGATATCTTCGTGTGCGCCAGCTCGGCGCTGGTCCGGTCCGCCGCCGATCAGCTCGGCCCGGGCTGCCCGGCTCTGGTCTGCACCGAGGGAGAGCCGTCGGTGGCGTGCTCCCGGCTGCTGCAGGCGGCCGCGGGCAGCGGCTCGGTCGTGCACTGGCACGCCGACTTCAGCTGGCCGGGCCTGCGCAGTACCGCCCTCGCGGTGCGGCGCCTGGGTGCCAGCCCGTGGCGGATGGCGGCCAGCGACTACCAGGAGGCCCTCGGTGCCGGCGGGGATCCGCTGCGCGGCCGGGCGGAACCGAGCGCGTGGGATCCCCGGCTGACGGAGTTCATGCGGCGGGCGGGCCGGTGTGTCGCCGAGGACCGGATGCTGCCCGGCCTGCTCGGCGATCTGGCTGCCCGCGCGAGCTAGCCGGCGCCGATGACCTGCTTCAGCAGCTGGCGGGTTCGGCGCCGGCCGTCCCCGCGCGCGTACTCGATCGCGACGAAGTCGGTCACGCCGCCGTCGGCGAGGGCAGCGATCTGCGCGGCCACCGCGTCCTCATCGCCGACGATCGCCACGTCGGCCGGGCCTGCGGCGCCTTCCCTGTCCAGCATCGCGCGGTAGGAAGGCAGCTGGCCGTAGATGGCGAACTCCTCGGCCGCGCTCGCCCGTGCGGCCGCGGGGTCGTCGGTGACGAATACCGGCAGCATGCACACCACCCGCGGGCTGCCGCGGCCCGCTGCGCTGGCGGCTGCCGTGATCGCCGGGACCACGTAGTCCCGTACCGTCGCCGGGCCGGTCATCCACAAGATGGTTCCGTCGGTCTGCTCCGCGGCCAGTTTCAGCATCTGCGGTGCCATTGCCGCGAGCACGACGGGCACCCGCTGCGCCCTCGGGGTAGACAGCCCGATGTGGGCGCTGAGTGTGCTGCCGTCCACGCTGACCGGACTGCCGTCCAGCAGCGGCAGCAGCACCGACAGGTACTCGCGCATATGCCTGGCAGGCCGGTCGAAGCTGTAGCCGTACATGCTCTCGATGACGATCTGGTGCGACAGGCCGATGCCCAGCGTCAGCCGTCCGGGACCCAGCGCGAGGGCGGCTGTGAGCGCCTGCTGGGCCAGCACGGCCGGGTGCCGCGGATAGGTGGGTATGACCGCGGTGCCGACCTCGATGCCGGGCACCTGACTGCCCGCGACCGCGAGTGCCGTGAGCGCCTCCAGCCCGAAGATGTTCGACATCCAGGCGGCGGCGAAGCCATCATCGGCCGCGGCTCGCAGCTGGTCGGCGATGCGCGCCAGGGCGTCGGGGCCGCCGGGCTCGTTCACCGCGGTACCGATTCGCATGTACGTCTCCATTCGGGCGTGGCGGCTGGGTCTGATCCTGTCTATCTCGACCGGCCAGCGCAAGATCCGGGCGGTCGCGGCCGAATTCGGCCACCCGGCATCTTTGCCTGGCGGCCCGCGTGGGGACAATAGGGACATGACCCAGTCAGCTCCGCGCCCCCCGAAGCCGGCCGCCCGTGCCGTCAGGGCGGAGCGCGAGCTCCAGGCTGCCCGCGAGCGCGCGCGCAAGCATCAGCAGGCTGCGGCCAGGGCACGGTCGCGGGCGGCGGCGAAGGCGGTCGACGAGGAGGCCGCCGCCCAGCTGGCCGCCCAGGCCGACCTGCTGCCCGCCGATCGCTACCTCGACCGCGAGGACAGCTGGCTGAGGTTCGCCCAGCGGGTGCTCGAGCTCTCGGAGGATCAGCGGATCCCGCTGCTCGAGCGGGTCAGGTTCGCGGCGATCTTCGCTAGCGGCCTCGACGAGTTCTTCGGCGTCCGGGTGGCAGGCAGGATGCGGCGGATGGCGACCGGGCTGCCGGTCGAGAGCGCGTCCGGCAAGCCCGCCGAGGAGGTGCTGGCGCACGTGCTGGAGATGGCGGGCGAGCTGCAGTCCAGGCACGCCCGGTGCTTCACCGAGTCGCTGCTGCCCGACCTTGCCGACGAGGGCATCGAGATCCTGCGCTGGAAGGAGCTGGTGCCCGACGAGCAGGAGCAGCTGAAGGCGTATTTCAAGGAGCGCATCTTCCCGGTGCTGACACCGCTCGCGGTGGACCCGGCGCATCCGTTCCCGTTCATCTCCGGCCTGACGCTGAGCCTCGCCCTCACGATCGCCGATCCGCGCACCGGCGCGACAATGTTCGCCAGGGTCAAGGTCCCGCCGCTGCTGCCCCGGTTCCTGACGGTGGCGCCTAACCGGTTCGTCCCGCTCGAGGACGTGATCGCGTCGCACCTGGGAGAGCTGTTCGTCGGGCTGGACATTCTCGAGCACCACGCGTTCCGCGTCACGAGGATCACCGACCTCGAGATCGACGAGGACGTGACCGAGGACCTGCTGAAGTCGCTGGAACGGGAGCTGCAGAAGCGGCGCTTCGAGCCTGCCGTCCGGCTCGAGGTCGAGGAGTCGATGCCCGAGGACGTCCTCGACAAGCTGGTCAAGGAGCTGGACGTCGACAGGCGGGCGGTGTACCGGCTGCCTGGCCCGCTCGACCTGTCCGGCCTGTCGTCCATCGCCGACCTGGACTTCCGGCAGCTGAAGTACCCGCGGTTCGTGCCGTCGGAGAACGCGCTGCCGCTGGAGACCAGCGACGGCAGCGTGTTCGCGGCGATCGCCGAGCAGGACGTGCTGGTGCACCACCCATATGACTCCTTCACCGCCAGCGTGCAGCGCCTGGTGGTGTCCGCGGCCGCCGATCCGCGGGTGCTGGCGATCAAGCAGACGCTGTACCGGACCAGCGGCGACTCCGAGATCGTCGACGCGCTGATCGACGCGGCCGAGGCGGGCAAGCAGGTCGTGGTCGTGGTGGAGATCAAGGCCCGCGGCGACGAGCGCGCGAACATCGGCTGGGTGCACAAGCTGGAGCAGGCCGGCTGCCACGTCGTGTACGGCATGCTCGGGCTGAAGACCCACTGCAAGATGGCGCTCGTGGTACGCGAGGAGGCCGACGGGTCGCTGCGCCGGTTCTGCCACCTCGGCACCGGCAACTACCACCCGAAGACCGCGCGGCTGTACGAGGACTTCGGCCTGCTGACCGCGAACAAGACGGTCGGCGAGGACGTGACCGATCTGTTCAACCACCTGACTGGGTACAGCCGCCACGCGGACTACCGGCGGCTGCTGGTGGCGCCCGAGGGGATACGCCCTGGCCTCCTGGAGCGGATAGACGCGCAGATCGCGGAGGCTAAGGCGGGCCGGCCGGCCCTGATCCAGATGAAGTGCAACGCGCTGATCGACGAGGCGATCATCGATGCCCTGTACCGTGCATCCGCCGCGGACGTGCCCATCGACCTGTGGGTAAGGGGGATCTGCGCGCTCCGGCCCGGCGTGCCGGGGCTGTCGGACACAATCAGGGTGCGCAGCATCGTCGGCCGGTTCCTCGAGCACTCCAGGATCTATGTCTTCGGAACCGGGACCGGCGACTCGCCGAGCGAGGTCTGGATCGGCAGCGCGGACATGATGCACAGGAACCTCGACCGCAGGGTCGAGAGCCTGGTCCGGGTGACCGACCACCAGCAGCAGTCCCAGCTGCGCCAGCTCATCAACCTCGCGATGGCGCCCCGCACCGCATCCTGGTGGCTGGCCGGCGACGGCAACTGGACGCGACATCACCTGGACTCTTCGGGCGCGCCGCTCACCGACCTGCAGGACCTGCTCATCAGGTCCAGGCGCGGCCGGAGCGCGGATGCCTGATCGGCAGGCAGCCGACAAGATCAGGGCTGCCGGGGCGGTGCTGTGGCGGCCCGCCGGACGGGGCGTCCAGGTCGCGCTGATCCACCGCCCGAAATACGACGACTGGGGCCTGGCGAAGGGCAAGCTCGAGCCGGGTGAGCACCCGCTGCTCGCCGCGGTGCGGGAGGTGGCGGAGGAGACCGGCCTGCGGATCACGCTGGGCCTGCATCTTCCGCCGGTCCGCTATCTGGTGGAGGGCGAGCCGAAGGTCGTCGACTACTGGGCGGCTCGCGTGGATGCGTCCTGCGGCACCTTCACGCCCAATCACGAAGTCGACCGGCTCGACTGGGTCGCGAGCTCGCGCGCCGCCGCCAGGCTGAGCTACGACCACGACGCGGCGCTGCTCGCGCAGTTCATCGCCGCTCCGCGGCCGACGGTCCCGATCATCTTCGTCCGGCATGCCTCCGCCGGATCCAAGTCGGACTGGCACAAAGACGACTCGCTGCGGCCGCTCGACAGCCGCGGCACCCGGCAGGCCAGGGCGCTGTCCGCCGTGCTGCGCTGCTTTGGCGTGGCCCGCGTGCTCAGCTCTCCGGCCGAGCGGTGCCTCGCCACCGTCCGGCCCTATGCGGCGGGTACCGGCGGCGAGGTGGCGGCCATCCCCGAGTTCGGCCTGCCGCCGGCGCCGCCGAAGAAGGGCACAAGCACGCGGGCCGGCGGCGACCAGGCACGGGCACAGGCGCAGGCGCAGGCCGCCGCCGCCATCGCGGCCGCGGCGGCCGGCAGCGGTCCGGTCGTCATCTGCGCCCACCGGGAGAACCTGCCCGCGCTCGTCGGCGCGGTGTGCGACCACCTCGGCGCCGCGCCGCCGGGCGGTCCGCCGCTGCGCAAGGGCGGCTTCCTGGTGCTGCACCGGGCGGGCGGCCGGCTCGCGGGCGCGGAGCGGCACCACCCGGAGGAGGTCCGGTTATCCCCCCGCTCAGGGCGCCGCGGCGGCAGGCTGCCAGTCGAGGGTGGGCGGGAGCGCACCCTCCAGGATCAGCAGCCACCGCTTGACCTCGGGTCCGGCGCCGCCGCTGTAGCCGCCGAGGCCGTCGCTGGCCAGCACGCGATGGCACGGGACGATGACCGGAATGGGATTGGAACCCATGATCTTGCCGACCGCGCGCGCGGGGAGCTGGTCACCCTCGGCCCGCAGGCCCGCCCGCCCGGCGAGCCCGCCGTAGCTGGTGGTCCGCCCGTAGCCCACTGAGCCGGCCAGGACCTCCAGCACGTGGCGCTGCGTACCCGAGGTGAGCGACCAGTCGAGCGGCAGCTCGAAGACCCGGCGGTGGCCGCGGAAGTACTCCGCGAGCTGCCGCCGGGCGACGTGCGCCAGCCCGTCAGCGGGCCTGGCGGAGGCGGCATCGGGCGCCGTGCCGAACCGCACCCGGGCAACTCCGGCCGGACTGCAGCCCACCGAGACGATGCCGACCGGCGTGTCCAGGCCGGCCCACTCCAGCGTTTCCACGCGCCCATTGTGTGCACATTACGGGCCCGGGTGCACGACCCGCGGAACTGTCAGCGGCTGGGAGTACAACAGCCTTGTCAGCTCGCGCAGGAGAGAGAGGCGGAACTGAGAATGGCACAGGAAGACATCGCCACGGCGGTCGAGGCCGAGCTCATCGAGCTGTCGGGCTTACTGACCGAGCCGGGAGAGCACGAGTGCCTGAGGTGCTACCTGCTGCGGATGATCAGCGAGTTCGGGTGCGACGGCAGGCACCGCTGGACGATCCGGTGGCGTGACATCAGGGCGCCAGGGGCGACCGGGCTCGTCCGCAGGCTGCAGCGGCTCGGTGCGTGCTGCTGCGACTGCGAGGTGCTGCTGAATGTATTCCCGGATTACCCGGAGGCCGGCGTGCTGCTGCCGTGCGCCGGGCAGCGCCGGCCCGGCTCGTCGGCACCCTGCGACCTGAGGCAGCTTCGCCGGTCCGCCTGATCTGCTACTCGTCGCCCTTCTCCTCGATGCGAAGCAGCGCCCTGGCGATGGGGACCGAGGTCAGCTCGATCTGCCACGGCCGGGCTCCGTATCCGGCGAGCTCCGCCGCTATCGCCGCCGGCGTCACCGCGGGCGGCGGCTGCCAGGCCAGGCGCCGGACTGCGTCCGGCTGCAGCAGGTTCTCGGCTGGCATCGTGTGGGAGTCGGCGAGCGCCGCCACGACGGCCCGGACGGCGGTCAGCCTCCTGGCCGCCTCCGGATCGCGCTCCTGCCAGCGGTGCGCGGGCGGCGGGCCGTCACCTGGCGGTGCAGAGGCGGTCGGCAGCGCGCGGTCGGGCAGGGCTCTGGCCCGGGCCAGAGCCCGCTGCCACTCCGGCAGGTGACGGCGCGCGCTGCGGCCGGAAAAGCCAGCGATCGCGGCCAGCTCGTCCACCCCGGCCGGCATCAGGCGCGCTGCCTCGACGATCGCGGCATCGGGCAGCACCTTTGTCGGCGACAGGTCCCGGCGCCTGGCGATCTTGTCGCGCTCCTGCCACAGTTCCCTGACCACGGCGAGGCCGCGCCGGTTGCGGACCCGGTGGATGCCGGAGGTGCGGCGCCACGGGTCAGCGCGCGGCGGCGGCGGTCCGGCCGCTAGGGCGGCGGCAAACTCCTGCCTCGCCCATTCCAGCTTCCCCTGCTCGGTCAGCTGGGCGGCCAGCTGATCGCGCAGCTCGACGAGGACCTCTACGTCCAGCGCCGCGTACAGCAGCCAGTCCTGCGGCAGCGGACGGGTGGACCAGTCGGCGGCGGAATGACTCTTCTCCAGCCCGAGGTGGAGGATCGTCTCCACCAGGGTGGCCAGTCCGACGCGCGGATAGCCGAGCAGCCGCCCGGCGACCTCGGTGTCGAACAGCTGTCGCGGCCGGTAGCCAAGGTCGGCCAGGCAGGGCAGGTCCTGCGAGGCCGCGTGCAGCACGGCCTCGGTCCCGGCCAGGGCGCGGTCCAGCCCCGACAGGTCGGTGCACGCGACCGGGTCGATCAGGACCGTGCCCGCCCCCTGCCGCCGCAGCTGGACGAGGAATGCGCGATGCCCGTACCGGAAGCCGGAGGCCCGCTCGGCATCCACGGCCACCGGCCCGGTGCCAGCTGCCAGCGCGGCAGTCGCGGTCTCCAGCGCCCGGGCGGTGTCGACGAGCGGGGGAAGCCCATCGCGCGGCTCGAGCAGCGGCTCTACCGGGTGCTCAGCGGGTCCGGGGTCGGCGTCAGCCGGACCGCTGCCGGTCACGGCCGCCGCCTGCGCCGGGGCGGGCGCAGCGGTGCCACCCCCGGCGTTACTGGCGGGAGCCCGGCGGCAGTGCACAGGACATCGCACCAGGCTGCAAGGTGAGCGGACAGCTCAGGATCCTCGCCGGGCTCCGCGACCGGCGACCAGGAGGCACGCAGCTCGAATTCGGTGCACATCGGCTCGTCCTGCTTGCTGCCGAATCCCTGCGTGACCACGGTGGTGACGGTACCGCTGATGTTCCGGTGCCCGGCCGCCTGCTCCTCCAGCGCCTGGGTCAGCCAGCTCCAGCCGACGGCGTTGATGAGGGGATCTGCTGCCATCTCGGGCTCAAGTTCGGTGCGCACATATCCGATAATGCGGTACCTGCCGTCCCAGCCGGGCTGGCCGGCCGGGTCGAAGAGCAGCACGAACCGGCCGCCGCCGAGCTCGCTGTCGTCGGCAGCGCCCGCCACCGTGGCCGCCAGGGCGGTCGCGAACGGCGCGAGCCTGCGCGGCGGCGGCTCCGGCTCGAAGGTCAGCTCTGGCCTGGCCTCGTGCTGGTCGGCCACCGCGTCCTGAAGCTCCTCGACCGCCCGGCGGAAGGCGTCGCTCTCGCTGCCGGAGTCCACGGGCTGGCCTGCAGGCCTCAATGCCGGGGCATGCGGCACGGGCGCGTGCCCGTCATGCCACGCGGTCGCTGCGGATGACTGGCAGGTGCCGCTCGGACGGGGCAGGGACACCGCCCAGGATCGCCGCCCCGCCGCAGACCAGGCAGAACCACTCGCTGCAGCAGCCGTCTGTTGTGTCCGGGCAGCATCCGGGAGCCGGGTGGTGCTGCGCATGCGGGCGCTCCCAGCCGCAGTGAGGGCAGTACCGGATGATCTCGGTCATCTGGAACCTCCTAACCCTTCGGCTACCAACGATGCTGGCATGACACCGCTCGCATGCCTCGGACCTGCGACGGCGTGTCACGGGTTTTGGCGAGGAAGGGGGCCGGTGCCCTGCCCCGGCCCTTTGCGGCCGGATGGCGGCTCTAGCTGTGGGATCATCATGCCGTGACAGTCTCAGCCCCAGAGTCGGTGTTTCTGCGTGCCTGCCGTCGCAGGCCGGTGCCGCACGCCCCGGTCTGGTACATGCGCCAGGCAGGCAGGTCGCTCCCGGAGTACCAGAAGGCGCGCGCGAACATGCCGATGCTCAAGGCGTGTGCGACGCCCGATCTGATCACCGAGATCACGCTCCAGCCGGTGCGCAGGTACCACGTCGATGCCGCGATCTTCTTCAGCGACATCGTGGTGCCGCTGCGCGCGATCGGGGTCGGCATCGACATCAAGCCCGGCGTCGGTCCGGTAGTGGACAAGCCGATCCGGTCGGCTACGGACATCGGGCAGCTCCGGCCGCTGCAGCCCGATGACGTGCCGTATGTCACGCAGGCGGTAGGCAATCTCATCTCCGAGCTCGGCGCGACGCCGCTGATCGGCTTCGCCGGCGGCCCGTTCACGCTGGCCGGCTATCTGATCGACGGCGGTCCCTCGAAGAACTTCGAGGTCACCAGGTCGATGATGTTCGGCCAGCCGGACCTGTGGCACGACATGATGAGCCGCCTGGCCGACATCACGACCGCGTTCCTGCAGGTTCAGGTGGAGGCCGGCGCGAGCGCCGTGCAGCTGTTCGACTCCTGGGCCGGATCGCTCAGCCTGGACGACTACCGGACATCGGTGCTCCCGTACAGCAGGCGGATCTTCGACGCGCTCGCCGCTGCGGACGTGCCCAGGATCCACTTCGGCGTGGGCACCGGCGAGCTGCTCGGCGTCATGGGCGAGGCCGGTGCGGACGTGGTCGGGGTGGACTGGCGGGTACCGCTGGACGAGGCGGTCCGGCGGGTCGAGCCGGGCAAGGCGCTGCAGGGCAACCTGGACCCGGCCGTGCTGCTCGCGCCGTGGGACGTCATCCGGCCGCGGGCGCTCGAGGTGCTGCGGCGCGGCCGGACGGCTGAGGGTCACATCTTCAACCTGGGCCACGGCGTGCTGCCGCAGACCGACCCGGACATGCTGACCCGGCTCACGGAGCTGGTGCACGAGGCGGGTCAGTAGCTAGCCCGCCGCAGTGGGGCCGGCCCGCCTGCGCCCGATCCGGCGCCGCGCCGCGTAGCCGGCGCCCGCCACGATCGCGGCGATGACCAGGAACGGCAGCACCGCACCGAGCGCTGTCAGCACCCACGTGGTCGTGTGCCGAAGGGCCCGCCAGCCCGCGCCGAGGCCGCTGAGGAAGCCGCTGCTCACCCGGTGCTTGCGCGCCACGTGGCGCGCGACGGACCGCAGCGTCATGTTCACGGTCGCGTAGCTCGTCTCGTGATCGAGCGCGCGCTGCTGCGCCTGCAGCGACTCCAGGCTCGATTCATCGGTGCTGATCTGCTGCTGCACCTGCAGTAGCTGACTGACATTCGCCGCGTGCCTGAGCAGGCGCTGCAGGGCGGTGATCGCGGCCTCCTGCGAGCTGACCAGGCTGCTGACATCCGCTACCTGCTGGGTCACGTCGGTTGCCTGCTGGGTCAGCGAGACCTGCCTGCCGAGCGACGGCGCGGACAGCTCCGCCAGCACCTGCGGGTACACGGCCACGGGGACCTTCAGCGTCAGGCTGACGCTCCCGCCGGACCTGCCGGAGCCGGCCACGGCGTTCTCCGCCGAGGTATACCCGCCGGCGGAGGTGACGATGGCGGCCGCGCGCTTCGCCGTGGTCATCGCGTTCGCGGACCGCAGGGTCAGGCTGGCGGTGTAGACGATGCTCTGGCTCGCCGGGGCGAGCCGGGCCGTCTGGGTGGCCGCGGAGCCGCCGGCCGCCGCCGCGCCGTTGACTGGCTGAGCCGCGGGCGCCGGCGCGCCGCGGGCAACTGAACCGGCGCCTGAGGACGCCGATTCGTTCGTGCCGGTGCTGCACGCACCGAGCAGCAGGCAGCCGGCCAGCAGCGCGGCGCTCAGGGCGGCGCCGCGAGCGAATGTGATGCTCGTCATGCTGCTGGGACGCGCCCGGCCGGTCGCCGGTTCCGTCCCGCCGCCATAATCAGTCCCGTGATGTCGCCAGAGACCGAGCCGGGCCGCCGCCGGGTGGCGATCATCGGCGGCGGGATATCCGGGCTCGCTGCCGCGTTCGGGCTCAGGGGCCACGGGCTGGACGTCATCGTGCTGGAGGGGGCGCCCCGGATCGGCGGGAAGCTCGCCGTCTCGGAAGTGGCTGGCCTGGCGGTCGACGCGGGCGCCGAGTCGCTGCTGGCGCGGCGGCCCGAGGGCACGGACCTGATCGAGGCGGCGGGCCTGTCCGCGGGGCTGGTGCTGCCGGGTACCACGTCCGCCGGGATCTGGACCCGCGGCCAGATCCGCCCGCTGCCGCGGCGCCAGTTCATGGGCGTGCCCGCCGACTTCGGCGAGCTCGACGCGACCGGGATCCTCTCGGCCGAGGGCGCGGCCAGGGCCAGGGAGGATCTCACGCTGCCGGACGCCGAGCCGGATGCCGATGTGTCCGTGACGAGCCGTATCGGTGCCCGGCTGGGCGCGGAGGTCGTCGACCGGCTGGTCGAGCCGCTGCTCGGCGGCGTCTACGCGGGCCGGTGCGAAGATCTGTCGTTCGAGGCGACGCTGCCCGCGCTTGCGCAGGCGGCCCGCGGCCGTGCCTCGCTGGCGGAGGCGGCCGCGCGGCTGCTGCCGCCCGCCGACCACGGTGCGGCGCGGGCCGGCGCCGCCCCGGTGTTCACCACGCTGGCGGCCGGCCTCGGCAGCCTGCCCCCGGCGCTGGCCGGCCGGTCCGGCGCAACGGTGCGCACCAGTGCCATGGTTCGCGAGCTGGCCAGGATCCCCGGCGGCTGGCGCCTGACCGTGGGCTCGGCGCATGCGCCGCAGGCGCTGACCGCGGACGCCGTCGTGCTCGCGATCCCGGCCCGGCCGGCGAGCAGGCTGCTCGAGCGCGTGGGCGGCGGCGCAGGCGCTGCTGCGGCGCTGGCCCAGATCAAGTACGCGAGCATGGCTATCGTCACACTGGCATACCCCGACCCGGCGTTCCCGCAATCGCCGTCCGGCAGCGGTTTCCTGGTGCCGGCGATCGACGAGCGCGCGGTCAAGGCCGTCACGTTCAGCACGGTCAAGTGGCCGCACCTGCGCGCGGCAGCTAACGGCATGCACGTCGTCCGCTGCTCGGTGGGCAGGCTTGGCGAGGAGGCGATCCTGCAGCGCGACGATGCCGAGCTGGCGGCGCTCGCGGCAGCGGACCTGGCCGCGGCTACCGGCGTGCGGGGCGGGCCGGCCGATGTGCGGGTTACCCGCTGGGGCGGCGGGCTGCCCCAGTACAGCGTCGGGCACCTGGACCGGGTGGCCAGGATCCGGTCGGGCGTGGCGGCGCTGCCCGGCCTCGCGATCTGCGGCGCGGCCTTCGACGGCATCGGCATCCCGGCGTGCATCGCATCGGCCAGGCTGGCGGTGGAGCAGGTGACCGCGTACCTGGCCGGGAGCTAGCCAGTCCGGCTGGCGGCCGCCAGCGTCTGCAGCGCACGGACGAACCGCGCCGCCTCCGCGTCCCCGAGCGGCGCGAGGAACCTGCGCTCCGCCCGGTCGCGTGCCTGCCCGGCGCCGGCCAGGCACCGGCGGCCCGCCGCCGTCAGCTCGACGATGTTCTTGCGCCGGTCCTGCGCGCTGCGACGGCGCTCGACCAGGCCCTTGTCCTGGAGCACGTCGACCAGCGCCACCATCGTGGTGCGGTCGACCCCGAGCTGCCCGGCCGCCTCCTGCTGGGAGAGCGGGACATCGCCGCCGAGCACCGCGAGCACGGCGAGTTCCCTGCCGTCGATGCCGTAGGGCGCGAGTGCCGGGGCCGCCGCCACCATCAGCGACTGCTGCGCGTGCTTGAGCAGATAGCCGAGCCGGCCCGCGAGCGCGTCGGGCAGGCCGTCGGTCATGGAGCCAATGTACATCGCTGAGCTGATGCTCAGTATGGCTGATCATCAGTTATGCTGACGACATGACAGAGACGCACCCCGTCACCTTCGGCATCAAGACAACCCCGATGCACACGACCTACGAGCAGATCCGCCGCACCTGGCGGCAGGCCGATGATGTCCCCGAGCTTGAGCACGCCTGGCTGTGGGATCACATGCTGCCGCTGGCCGGAGCGCCGGATGGCAACCTCTTCGAGGGCTGGACGCTGCTGGCCGCGCTCGCCCCGCAGACGGACCGGCTCCGGCTCGGGCTGCTGGTCACGAATAACCTGATCCGCCAGCCCGCGGTCCTCGGCAAGATGGCCACCACCGTGGACGTGATCTCCGGCGGCCGGCTGGTGCTGGGGATCGGAGTGGGCGGCACGGTCCGCGCCGCCCCGCCGGTGCAGACCGGGCAGACGCAGTCACCTGGCGGCAACGGGCCGGCGGAGTACGCCGCGTACGGGCTGAGCGCCGTGCCTCCGGGCGAGGGCATCGGTCGCCTGAAGGAGACGATCACGATCATCCGGCGGATGTTCACCGAGGACATTTTCGACTTCGACGGCCGCTTCTATACGCTGTCCGGGACTATCAACGAGCCCAAGCCGGCGCAGCGGCCGGGTCCGCCGGTGCTCGTCGGCGGGTCGGGCACCAGGCTGCTGCGCCTGGTGGCCGAGCAGGCTGACATCTGGAACATCCCGGGTCCGCCGCATGCGAGCGTTGAGTTCGTTGCCGAGCGCAGCCGCGTGCTCGACCAGCACTGTGCGGACATCGGCCGGGACCCCGCCAGCGTCACCCGCTCGGTGCAGATCGTGATCGGGGCCGATGACCCGGCCGCGGTGCGCGCGACCGTCACGGAGCTGATCGGCGCGGGATTCCGGCACATAGTGTTCGGCGTCCGGCCGCCCGCGCCCGGCAACGTCCCGCGGTGGCTGGCGGACGAGATCATCACGCCGGTGCGCCAGCAGGTGCGGGCTGCGACCGCCTGACCCCCGGCGCGGAAACGCGGTTGCCGCCCCGGCGGCGCACTGCGATCATCGCTGCCATGTCCGTCCGCCTCCTCTCCGCGCCCGGGCTGTTTCAGCACACCGGATACGCCTACACCGCCGTGTCGGCGCCGGGCAGCCTCGTCTTCGCGGCGGGTGCCTGCCCGATCGACGCGGACGGCGAGGTGACCGGCGGCGCGGACTACGCGGCGCAGGCGCGCCAGATGATGGCGAACCTGGTGACCGCGCTCGGTGCAGCCGGGGCAGACCTGACCGACGTGCTGAAGACCACCATCTACGTGGCCTCCGCCGACCAGCCGGACCTGGTCGCGGTGTGGGAGGTCGTGCACGACGAGTACTTCAGCGGACATGAGGTGCCGAGCACCCTGCTCGGGGTCAGTGTGCTGGGCTACGCCGGCCAGCTTGTCGAGATCGAGGCCATCGCGCAAGCGCCCTAGCGAGCGGCCTTGCGAGTGCCGCGCACCGGCCGGCTGGCGTCCTGGCCGGGCACGCCATCGCAGCCGCGGCCGCCGCATTCACTGCTTCGGCATTCGTGCTGCCAGTGCTGGACGGCGCGGCAGCGATATGTTCGCTGGCCTACCGGATTGGCCGGACCACCCCGCCAGGCCGGCCAGACCGGTCCGTGCGAAGGGCAGCCCGGCGCAACTCCGCCGTCACCCGCGGCATCCCCGCGATCTTCCAGGCCGTGGGCGGCCGGGCAGTGCGCCGCGGGTGTCGCTGGGTGCCGTTCGGTTCGCTGCCGCACCCGGTAGGCGTGGCGTTCGCCGCGGCGTCGTGGTCGACGGTGCTGACGCTCGCGTGGCTGATGGCCTGGGTCTTGCCGGATGGCGGCCTTCCCGTCGGGGATGCCGGCGCATCGGTGCGCGGCCAGGAGTTCGCTGCTGCGGCCTGGATGATGCATTTCGCCGGCTGGTGCGGTGCTGCCTGCAGGCGGCTAGACCGCAACCGCGGCGGGGCCAGAGCCTGGCGCGCCGCGGACGCGCAGTCCCTCAGCTGACGCCAGGCTTACCCCGCTCGGGTCCGCGGCGGGAACCCGGCGCGCATGTCGTGACCGGTGTCCGGCTCGAAAGCCGCCGGAGCCGGGCGCCCGCAGGCGACCGCGCACCAGCGCCCGCAGGCTTCCCGGAATGCGCCGGGCCGCCCGGCCCACCAGGATTCCCGGTCAGGTCCTGCCGCCCGGGGGGAGCATGTCTGTCTGGATCATCACTGCTTCGGCGGCGGCGGCGCGCGACTCGGTGATGTGGTCAAGGGAGTACAACTCGACGGCTTGGCGGCCCAGCGCAGCCGCGAGAAACGGAAGGTACTTGCCCCGATCATCCACGGCGAGGCGGCGAAAAGTCAGGACAGCGGGTTGGACGGCGGCAAGCGCTTCGCCGTGGCGGCCCATGTGCGCCAGCAGGTCTGCCTGCTGCAGCAGAGTACGGGCGAGGGCTTCGGCGTACTGGCCGGGCCGCTTGCCAGCCAGATCGGCGAAGATCGCCGCAGCCTCGGTGCCGGCCTCCAGCGCCTTCTGCTCGTTTTCGAGCGCCTGCAGCACCCGCGACATCGTCTCCAGCTTGTAGGCGAGAACGTCACGGAACACAGGCCGTCTTGCAGCCAGCCCGCGGGTGAAAGCGAGTTCCTCCTCCAGCCACCGGTAAGCCTCTTCCGGGCGCCCGTCGTGCAGCAGTTGCGCCGGGTCAGGCCGGCGTCGCCACATGATGATGAGCAGAACGGCAACGGCCGCGACCGGGCCGGCCAGCGTGCCTGCGACGGCCCACTGCGGCCCCGCAAACCAGCCCGCTCCGCCGAGCAGCACGGCCCCAGCCGCCGCCGGTACAACGATCCGGACGCGCGTTCGAAGCATCCACCGCGAGAGCCACACCGCTACATTGTGAAACACCGCCCGGAGTATGCAAAACATGATCCAGTGGTTCATTACCGGCACCAGTCCCGGCGAGATTTCCAGATCGGAACATGGCTGACACCTGCGGCTGCTGCCGTCGCGACTTCCAGATGACCTCGAGCCGGTCTCGGTGCTGACCGCGGTCAGCCAGCCGAGTCAGCACCTCAATGGCGCCGGGCGCAAACGACGGGTGACAGGAGGAAGCCGGCCGGAGCTGAGCATGGTCGTAGGGTGGTGCAAATGACGAACATTGTGGCTGGTGTGACCTTCGACTGCGTCGACCCGCAGCGGGTGGCGGGCTTCTGGAGCGCTCTGCTCGGTCGCGAGCAGGGGCCGTCGCAGGACGGCTGGGTATACCTTGGGCATCGCTGCGATCCGCAGCCGCGGCTGGTGTTCCAGCCAGTTCCCGAGGCGAAGGCGGGCAAGGTCCGCATTCATCTCGACGTCAGCGTCCCGGACATCGGCGAGGCCATCGAGTTCGTTACCGCGCTGGGAGGACATTTCACCGGCGAACGAGACGACTACGACGAGGGCGCGGTCGTCGTCATGGCCGATCCTGAGGGCCACGAGTTCTGTCTGGTGCAGTACTACTGATCCGGCCACCGCGGAGAGCCAGCTGACATTCACACTGCCGGTATGACCTTCACGACCCGGATGCTTACGCCGGAGACCTGGGACGACTTTGCTGCGCTCGTTGAGCTCAGCAACGGTGTATGGGGTGGCTGCTGGTGCATGGGATTCCACCCGGAGGGCGTCGGCGCCGGCCACACCAGGGAAGGAAACCGGGCGGCGAAGCGCCGGCACGTGACCCGCGGAACGGTCCACCAGGTGCTCGTCTACGACGGAGACCGGTGCGTCGGCTGGTGCCAGTTCGGCTCCCCGGCGGAGATCCCGAACATCAAGAACCGGGGCGCCTACGACCGAGGGGCCGCCGATCCGCCGGACTGGCGGATCGGCTGCATCTTCACCAGCGCGAAGGACCGCGGCAAGGGCGTCGCCGCCGCTGCGGTCGCGGCGGCACTCGACGAGATCAAGCGGGCCGGCGGCGGCATCGTCGAGGCCTACCCGGAGCAGACCGAGCAGCGACCGCCGCAGCGCGGCGCCTATCTGCACACCGGACCGGAGGAGTTGTATGCGCAGTACGGCTTCACCCGGGTGCGGAAGATCGCGAAGTGGCGGTGGGTCATGCGCACCAGGATCTGATCCCGCCAGTCGCGGCCGTTCGCGCAATGCTCAGTGGAACCAGCTGGTGACGTCCTGGCCATCGGGCAGGACATCGGTGAGGCTGATGAGAGCCGTGCTCCCGGCTACCTCGGTGCCCTGGCCGAACGAGGTGATCATTCCGCGTCTGGTGCGTCCGGCGATCTGGTCGCGATGCAGGCGCTTGAGGGCCGTCTCGGCCAGGACGACATGCGCGAAGGGAGACCGGAGGACCTGGATGACCTCGGCCCCGGCGCGCTGGTGAGTCCTGACCCGGCGGTAGTCACCGATTCCGAACTTCTGCCAGCCCTGATGCACCACCAGGTAGAGCAGGTACGGGTCGTCGCGGCGGGCCAGGTGAGCCCGTGACTCCTTGGCCGGGCCGCAAGCCGGGCAGTCGATGCTGCCGGGACGCAGTCTGGCGATTGTGCCGCAGACCTGATGCATCGCCCAGGTTCCGTGCGAAGCGGCGGCGGTCCTGCTGCCAGTCCACGGCAGCCCGTGCACATCGGTCGCCAGGACGTCCCAGCCGGGCCGCTCTGCCCGCCGGACCGCTGCGGCCAGCACGAGCGTGGCGCTCGCCTGGACGGCAGCCTGGTCGGCGTCGCGGCCGAGCGCCCCGCTGAGCAGCCATGAGTGCAGCAGGAACTCGGCGTCACCGGCATGAACGGAGCGGAACCGCTGCGCGGCCTCGGTGATCACCGGCCCGTAGCTGCGTTCGTCGAGGCACAGGTGACAGCGGGTCCGCCAGTCCGGCCGGCACGACCGCTGGTTCCCGCACAGCGGGCACCGGTAGATCCGTATCGGGACGCCGCCGGGCCGGTCGGCGACGAGCTCGAGCTCCCTGACTGCCAGCTCAGAGCAGGGACGGCAATGCCAGTACCAGGCGACTGCGTCGCTACGAGCTGCGGCTCCAGACTCGCGCAGGCTGCGGCCGCAATTAACGCACAACCGCACTGCGTGCCCAGAACCGCCCTTATCTCGCGCCACCTTAGTATGACGTAGCGTGACAACATCCGGATGACAAGGCCCGCGCGACCCGGGACCTGTCCCGGCCCGGCCGCGGGTCGGCTCCGTGACGGCGCAGTCGGCAGGGTCATTCGGGCCGGCGCCCGGGTCTCCCGAAGATCAGGAAACCGACCGCCGCGAACACCAGGACGATGCCGACGTTGGCGATCAGCCGCTGCGTGAAATGGTGCCGGAAGAACAGGATGTCCGCGCTGACCACGACGGTTATCAGCGCCAGCACGTACACCACGACGCCTGCCTGTCTTGCCATGACCTCGTTCTACCCCACGGGGCGGGGCAAAGCGACGGCCAAAGGTCACAAGTCCGCTGACCGGCTGGCGCAGGCTGCCGGGCGCTCTGATAGACATGGGCCATGGCCGGGAACGTCGAGTCGGCCCCTGCCTCGGCCCGTCCGAAGGCACGGGACCTGAACGATCTGATCAGGTACGTCATGTGGTCGGTCTTCCGCGTCAGCGACCCGGCCGCGCTGGATCAGGCGGCGGCTTCCGCCGGCGGCCGCGCCGGGCTCGCGACCGAGGTATCCGAGCTGTGCCAGCAGGCGGCGGGCAAGGGAGTGGTCACCCGCGGCTGCTACGACATCCAGGGAATGCGGGCCGACGCGGACTACATGTTCTGGTGGGTTGCGCCCGCTGCCGACGACCTCCAGGAGATGTACTCCCGGTTCCGCCGGACGGCGCTCGGCCGGGTGAGCGATCCGGTCTGGTCGGCGATGGCGCTGCACCGGCCCGCGGAGTTCAACAAGAGCCATATCCCGGCGTTCCTGGCGGGCGAGGAACCGAAGAACTACGTCAGCGTGTACCCGTTCGTCCGTTCCTACGAGTGGTACCTCCTCGACGACACCGAGCGCCGGGAACTGCTCGCCGAGCACGGCATGATGGCGCGCGAGTACCCCGACGTGCGGGCCAACACGGTCGCGTGCTTCGCGCTCAACGACTACGAGTGGATGCTCGCGTTCGAGGCCGACGAGCTGCACCGGATCGTGGACCTCATGCGACACCTGCGCGGCGCCCGGGCCCGCCGGCACACCCGGGTCGAGATCCCGTTCTTCACCGGACGGCGCAAGCCGGTGGATGAGCTCGTCGCCGCGCTTCCGTGAAGGTTCTGTTCGGCCGCGACCAGATTAGCGCGGAGCTCTCCTGGGAGGCGCTGCGCCCGCTGCTGCCGGGCTGGGAGCTGACCGCGTGCCCGCCGAGCAAGGTCCTGGATCATCTGGACGGGGTCGACGTCGTCTGCCCGTTCGGGGCGCGGATCGACGAACGCGTCATCGCGGCGGGCACGTTCGGGCTCGTGCATCAGTTCGGCGTCGGCCTTGACGGGGTCGACGTCCAGGCGGCCACCGAGCACGGCGTGTGGGCGGCGAGAGTGCCAGGAGACGCCAGTGGCAACGCGGACAGCTGCGCCGAGCTCGCGGTCCTGCATCTGCTCGCGCTTGCCAGACGGCTGGACGAGGCCCGCGCGGTGCTCGCGGCCCGGCGCTGGCCGGACCGGCCGCTCGGCCGGTCACTGCTGGGTGCGACCGTCCTGATCGTCGGGCTGGGCGCGATCGGCACCGCGGCAGCCCGCCGGCTGGCACCGTTCGGAGTGCGCCTCATCGCCGTCAGGGGCCGGCCGGACCTGGGCGGGCCCGCGGAGGTTGAGCTGGTGTGCGGGCCGGACCGGCTGCATGAGCTGCTGGGCCGGGCCGAGGCGGTGGTCTGCTGCGCCGAGCTGCACCCCGGCAGCGCCGGCATGTTCGGTGCCCCCGAGTTCGCCGCCATGAAGCCGGGCTCGCTGTTCGTCAACGTCGCGAGGGGCGGCCTCGTTGACGAGGATGCGCTGCTCACGGCCCTGGAGGCCGGCCACGTCGGCGGAGCCGGGCTGGACGTGTTCGCGCGCGAGCCCGCCGACCCGGACAGCCCGCTGGTCACCCATCCGCGGGTGCTCGCCACGCCGCACATCGGCTGGCACACCGGCTACATGTTCCGCCAGACCAGCGAGGCCTTCGCGGCCAACCTGCAGCGCTTCGCCCGCGGCGAGCAGCCGATGTGGACCGTGAACGAGCCGCGGTACCGGCGCGCCCGAATGCGCGCGGAACAGGACCAGCCAGCGTCAGGCTGAGTCGCCGAGCGCTTCCTGGATGTCCGTGCGGTGGGTATCCGGGTGCCGGGCAGCGATCTCGGCGAAACGCCGGACGCGGCCGCCGTCGGCCGCCAGGTCCGCCGCGCGCAGGCCTGCGATCAGGGCGACGAAGTCATCTCCGCTGCGGGTAAGGTGCTCCATCGCCCCGGCCTGGGTGAGGTGCTCGGCCCGGGCGGTGTGCGCCGCGTTGAGGCGATCTACCAGGGCGACGTCTACCTGCGGATCGGTGCCCGCCAGGATCTCCCGCACCCAGCCGCCCATGTACTCGTAGGCGTGCGCGACGTGATCGACTATGACGCCGACCGTCCGGTGGTCGCCGTGCGCGGCCAGCGGCCTGGAGTGCCACGTCTCGTCGGTGCACGTCGCGGCGAAAGTAAGTAAGCGGTCCCTGGCCGCGGCGATGAGTTCCGCGTGCGCGGCGGGGCTGCGCGCCTCAGTCATGACCGGAATATAGCGCTGCCGGCGCCGGTAGCCGTGCAATTGCATGCGAGCGGGCGGCGTATGTCACGATCGCGGTAAGTTTGGGGGGTGACCGACTACGCCCGTATCCGCGCGGACCTGCGGGCCGCGTATGGCCCCGCCGGGGCACGCCAGCGGGACAGGCAGTCCAAGCCGGACTGGAAGCAGGCCGAGCGAGCCGCCTTCCTGCTCCGGCTGCGGCAGGAGCGCTGCCTGAGCCTGCTGGAGATCGGCGCGGGGACGGGCCAGGACAGCGTCTTCTTCGCCGCGGCCGGTCTCGAGGTGACGGCCACCGACATGTCGCCAGCGATGGTGGCTGCCTGCCGGGCCAAGGGCCTGCGCGCCGTAGTGATGGATTTCGGCACCCCGGTATTCGCGGCCGAGTCCTTCGACGCGGTGCACGCGATGAACTGCCTGCTGCACGTGCCGAACGCCGACCTGCCGCGGACGCTGTCGGCCGTCTGCCGGCTGCTCCGGCCGGGCGGTCTCTTCTTCTTCGGCGGCTACGGCGGCACGGGCGAGGAGGGGACGCTCGGCGGCGATGACCACGTGCCGCCGCGGTTCTTCTCCTGGCGCACCGACGAGCAGATTCTCGGCTTCGCCCGGCAGCACTTCGAGGTCCTCGACTTCCATGTCGTCGGGCTGGGCCCGGAACGGCACCGGTTCCAGTCGCTGACGCTGCGCCGTCCGCGAGCCGGGCAGCGGGTGCCCGACTAACAGGAGGATCAGATGCACGATGGTCATGCGCTGGTGCTGGGCGGCGGCGGGGTCGCAGGGATCGCGTGGATTACCGGGCTGCTCGCCGGGCTCGCCGAGACGGGTGACGACGTGACCGGAGCGGACGTCCTGATCGGGACCTCGGCGGGCGCCGCGGTCGCGGCCCAGCTCGGCAGCGGGCTGCCGCTAGCCGAGCTGCTGGCCCGGCAGACCGATCCGGAGCTGCAGGCCGCCGAGATCCCGGCCGGGGTGAGCCTGGACAAGCTCGCCGCGGAGATCGGCGCGTCCCTGGCGGGCGTCACCACGCCGGAGCAGTACCTGCGGCGCATCGGCGCGTACGCGCTGGCCGCGCGGACCGTGCCGGAGTCCGCCCGGCGCGCCGTGATCGAGTCGCGCCTGCCCGGCCATGAGTGGCCCGGTCGGGTGATCAGGCTGACCGCCGTCGACGCGCACACCGGCGAGCTGCAGGTATTCGACCGGGAATCGGGTGCCGGCCTGGTCGACGCCGTGGCCGCGAGCTGCGCGGTGCCCGGCGTCTGGCCAGCCGTCACGATCGACGGGCACCGCTATGTGGACGGCGGGGTCCGGTCGAGCGACAACGCTGATCTGGCCGCCGGCTACCGGCGGATCACTGTGATCTCGCCGCTCGGCTTCGACTCGCCGCTGCCCTCGCCGCTGCCGCTGCGCGAGGTGACCGGACAGCTGCGCGACGGCGGCTCGGAGGTCATCGTGTGCGTGCCGGACGAGGCGTCCCGCGGGGCGATGGGCGCGAACCCGCTCGATCCCTCGACCAGGGCGCCCGCGGCTCAGGCCGGCCTGGCACAGGGCCGGGCCGGCCTGAGGGCAGCCGCTGACTAGTGGCCGTTGATGATCCCCAGCGCGTGCGCCGGACGGTACTCGACCGAGCCGGCGTACGAGGCGGTGAACGCGCCATGGCCGAGCGCGATCAGGACCGCGGCCTCGCCGGTCGCCTCGCAGGTGGCGATGCCGAGACCGTTGGTGGTCGCGGTGCAGACCGGCATCGACGCGAGCACGGTCGTGAAGCTGATCAGCTCACCGGAGACCGGGCTCCCGTCGCTGGTGAGCTGCGCCGACACGTAGATGTGCCCGGTCGGAGTGACCTGGCCGAAGGCACGCAGCCGGGTGGGCGCCGGGATGATGACGTCCTGATCCAGCGGGCTGCTCATCGACGGGAGATACGAGGTGTCGCCGCCGTAAGACGCGGTGATCGGGTTCTCCCCGAGCGGCAGCGTGCTGGTCGTGCACGTCGCCGTGTAGGTGCTGCCGGACTGCAGCGTCAGCGGCTGGCTCGTGCAGCCGGGGATCGGGGTGCCGTTGTTGTCGAACGCCACGGTCCCGCTGCCGTCGGTGGGTGTCACGGTCGCGGTGAACGTCACCGGCTGGCCGGGATTGCTCGGGCTGCCGCTGGTGGTGAGCGTCGTGCTCGTGGTGACCCGGGCGTAGGTGATGATCACTTCGCCGTTGCCGGTGTTCGACCCGGTGGCGGTGACCGGCGTGACCGTGAAGCCGGCCGCGGTGAAGGCCGCCGACGGGTACGACGAGCCGCCGCCGCCACCGGACGAGCCGCCGCCACCGCCGCCGCCGAAGTAGCCGCCGCCACCGCCGCCGCCGCCGGTTACCGGGCAGTTCGCGCCGTGCCCGCCCAGCAGCGCGATGCCGGCCGTGGTCCCCGAGCAGAGGAACTGAGCGCCGGCCGCGCCCCCGGTCGCGCCGACCGTGCTGCCGCCCCGCCCGCCAGTATCGAGCGGGGACGCGGCGCTGGCCCCGTTGGCGCCGGTGGTCAGGGCCGCGGTGGTCGAGGAACTGGTGCCGGCGGCGCCGCCGGCGTTCCCGGCAGCGCCGCCGCCGCCGCCGCCGGCGACGACCAGGGTCGTCGCGCCGGCGGTGATGACGGTCTCGCCGCCACCGCCGCCACCAGCCCCCAGCGTGGTCAGGCCGGTGCCGCCGGTGCCGCCGCCGTTGGTGCCGCCGGTGCGTCCGCTGCCCGCGCCGCCGGTCGTGACGGCCAGGGTCTGGCCCGCAGCGCCGGTTATGGTGGCCAGGAACTCGGCCCCGGTGCCGCCCGTGCCGCCGAGGGCCCTGCCCTGGCCGGAGCCGCCGTCCGCGGTGACGTTCAGCGTGGTCACGCCGACGGGCACGGTCCAGCTGTAGCCATTGGTGTCGTAGGCGAACGTGCACGTCACGGTCGTGGCCGTGGACGTGCACACCGGGCTGTCGGCGGCCAGCGCCGGACTCGCCGCGAGCGCGGCGGGGAGAGCGGCGCCGGCCAGGCCGGCGCAAGCGAGAATCGCGAGCCGCCTCCTGCTGGCGGCTGGGGAAAGGGCTGACACGCGCATGAGACGTGCTCCAGGTGATCTAGATAGCAGTACAGAACTGACTGCAGACAGTAACAGAGAGTTACTCTCTGTAATCGACGTTTCGGCTACGGCGCGCCGTCACGGCGTGGTCTTCCGGTTAGCTCGCTAGCGGCCCTTGCGCAGGAACGGCCTGAGCCGCTCTAGCGGCCACGCCGTGATCACGTCGTCCGGCGTGAGCCAGCCGCGCTGCGCGGTGGCGACGCCGTACTGCAGGTAGGTCAGGTCGCGCAGCGAGTGGGAGTCGGTGTCGATGGCGAACTTCACCCCGGCGTCGCGCGCGGCCCTGATGTGCGCGGACGGCAGGTCGAGCCGGGCCGGGTGCGAGTTCACCTCCAGCGCCGTGCCGGTCCGCGCGCAGGCCCGGTACAGCTCGGGCAGGTCGACGTCCACCGGCGGGCGACGGCCGATCTTGCGGGTCAGCGGGTGCCCGATGACGTTGACGTACGGGTTCTCGCAGGCGGCCACGAAGCGCCGGGTCATCTCGGCGCGCGGCTGGTCGAAGTGCGAGTGCACGGACGCGACGCAGACGTCGAATCCGGCCAGGAACTCCGCCGGCCAGTCGACGCTGCCGTCGGGCGCGATGTTCAGCTCGGTGCCGTGCAGCAGCACCATCGGGCGTCCGCCGTCGCCGCGCAGCCCGTCCGCCAGCACGCGGACCTGCTCGCGCTGGGCCAGCATCTTCTCGTCCGTCATCCGCTGCATGACCAGGTTCGGCGCGTGGTCGGTGACCGCGTAATACTCGTAGCCGCGGTCGCGGGCGGCAGCCACCATGTCCGAGAGCGACGCGGCGCCGTCGGTCAGGTTCGTGTGCGAGTGCAGGTCCCCCCTGACGTCGTCCAGCGTCACGATCCGGGGCAGCTCGCCGCTGAGCGCCGCCGTCACCTCGCCGGTGTCCTCCCGCAGCGTCGGCGGGATCCACTGCATCCCGAGCCGCTCGTAGACCTCCTCCTCGGTCTGCGACACGATCAGCTCGCCGGTATCGGCGTCGAACAGGCCGTACTCCGACAGCTTGAGCTTGCGGCGCACGGCGAGCTCGCGGATCCGCACGTTGTGCTCCTGCGACCCGGTGAAGTACTGCAGGGCCGCGCCCCAGGCGTCCAGGGGAACCACGCGCAGGTCCACCTGCAGGCCCGCAGCGGTGCGGATCGACGTCTTGGCCGGCCCGGACGCAATCACATCGGCCGCTTCGGGCATCGCGGTAAGCGCGGCCATCAGCGGCGCGGAGTCGGCCGACGCGGCGAGAACGTCTACGTCGCCGATGCTCTCCTTCGCGCGGCGCAGCGAGCCGGCCGGCGCGATCCGCTGGCAGCCTGCCGCGCCGCCGACCGCGTCGATGACGGCGGCCGCCGTCTCGGCGGCGACATTGAGCAGTACCCGGTTGCCCGCGTTCGCGAGCAGATCGAGACCGCGCAGCAGCTTCCCGGCGCTCTTCGGGCCGAATCCCTTCAGCTCGTTCAGCCTGCCGGCGGCGATCGCGTCGCGCAGCTGCGCGGGCCCGCTGATCTGCAGCTCCCGGTAGAGCTGCAGCGCGCGGCGCGGCCCGAGCGCGGGTATCCGGGTCAGCTGGCGTACACCGTCGGGTATGTCGGCCCGCAGTTCCTCAAGCTCGCCGAAGGTGCCCGTGGAGCTGATCTCGCCAACCTTCGCCGCTATCGACCTGCCCACGCCCGGTATCCGCAGCAGCGCCGCGCCGGACAGTTCGGTCACGTCCTGCGGATATGCCGAGATGGCGCGGGCCGCCTTCGTGTACACGCGCGCCCGGAACGGGTCGCCGCCGGTCATGACGAACAGGTCGGCGTATTCCTCGATCAGCGCCGCCACGCTGTCGTTCGGCCGGGACACCAGGCCATTGTGCCGCAGCCGACCAGGCGTGTCGGGCCCGCCCTGCGCCATGACACGATGTGAGCGCGCAGACAGCAACGGGCTGGCAGCGGGCCGGCCGAGCGGGGCGCAGAAGGGGACAGCGATCGCGTGAGCCAGCCGCTAGAGACCTACCAGGACGAGATCTACCTGACCGGGCTGGCCTGGGCGGTGCCGCCCTATCCTGCCGACCTGTCCCGGCTGGAGGAGGCCGCCAGGGGCGTCATGACGCCTCGCGCGTGGGACTACGTCGCCGGGGCGGCCGGCTCGGGCGACACCGCGCGGGAGAACCTGGAGGCGTTCCGGCGCTGGCGGATCGTGCCGCGCATGCTCACCGACGTCAGCACCCCGTCGTACGCGACGACGGTGCTCGGCACAGACCTGACCGTGCCATTCCTGCTGGCGCCGGTGGGAGTGCTCGCGATCGCGCACCCAGGCGCCGAGCCGGCCGTCGCGCGGGCCGCGGTGGCAGCCGACGTTCCCATGATCCTGAGCACGGCAGCATCGACGGCGATGGAGGACGTGGCGGCCGCTAACGGCGACGGGAAGCGCTGGTACCAGCTGTACTGGCCGAAGGACCGCGCGTTCGCGGCGAGCCTGCTGGCCCGCGCGCAGGCGGCCGGCTTCTCGGTCCTCGTCGTCACGCTCGACACCCGGATGCTCGCGTGGCGGCCGCGCGATCTCGACAACGGCTACCTGCCGTTCCTGCACGGCATCGGCATCCAGAACTACCTCTCCGATCCGGCCTTCCAGGCCGGGCTCGACCGGCCGGTCGAGGCTGACCCCGGCGCGGCCGTGCTCCGGTACACGCAGGTCTTCGGCGATCCGTCACTGACCTGGGACGACCTGCCGTTCCTGCGGGATCACTGGCGCGGGCCCATCGCGGTCAAGGGCATCATGTCGGCCGCGGACGCGGTCCGCGCGGCCGACGCCGGCGTCGACGGCGTCATCGTGTCGAACCACGGCGGGCGGCAGGTCGACGGGGCGCTGGCGGCCCTGGAGGCGCTGCCCGCGGTGGCCGCCGCCGTCGGCTCCCGGCTCGCGGTGCTGTTCGACAGCGGGATCAGGACCGGCGCCGACATGGTCAAGGCGCTCGCGCTCGGCGCGCAGGCGGTGCTGATCGGGCGGCCTTATGCCTACGGACTCGGGCTCGGCGGCGAGGCGGGCGTGCGGCACGTGCTGCGCGCGCTGCGGAACGATTTCGAGCTCACGATGCGCCTCGCCGGCCTGGCCAGCCTTGCGGACCTGAGTCCCGAGCTGCTGCAGCGCCGGCCGTAGGCGCTACAGCCCGTCGACGCTGACGACGATGGCTTCCTGCGTGGACCGGGCGATCACGACGACGGCGGCCTCGGCCGCGGACGGGTTCTCCTCCCGGTGCGGCACGTGCGGGGGCACCCACACGTAGTCGCCGGGCCGGGTCTCCAGCCGGGTCAGCTCGCCGCTGGCGGGATCGCGGAACACGAACACAGGTGAGCCGGCCACGACGTAGATGCCCGTCTCGGACTCGCCGTGGTGATGATCGCCCGAGGTCACGCCCGGCGGCAGCTCGGTCCGACCCATCCACAGCGACCGGGCACCGGTCAGGTTGCCGGAAATCGCGGCAGCCCGGATCATGCCGCTGGTCTGGGCCGTCGCGCCCGACAGCTCGCCGGAGCGGACGAGCCGCAGCGCGTCGCGGCTCATTCCTCCTCGAGCGTCAGCGAGACGGAGTTGATGCACCACCGCTGGTCTGTGGGTACGTCGTAGCCCTCGCCCTCGAACACGTGGCCCAGGTGCGAGTCGCACGCCGCGCACCGCACCTCGGTCCGGGCCCGGCCGAGTGAGCGGTCCTCGAGCAGCACGACGGCGTCGTCCCCGGTGGGTTCGTAGAAGCTGGGCCAGCCGCAGCCCGAATGGAACTTGGAGTTCGAGCGGAACAGCTCGGCACCGCAGGCCCGGCAGCGATAGACGCCCTTGGTCTCGGTATCGGTGTACTCGCCGGTGAACGGGGCCTCGGTACCCGCCTCCCGCAGCACGTGGTACTCCTCGGGGGACAGCCGGTCCCGCCACTCTTCCTCTGACAGCTGCACCTTGTCCATAGCCGTGAGACTACCCGGCCTGACCTGGCTAGTCGGCGGGGCCTAGCTCCACGCAGAAGACGTTGCCTTCGGGATCATTCATCACGGTGTGTCCCTCATGTCGCTCGAGGACCGTGGCGCCCAGGGCCCGCAGCCGGCGCACCTCCTCGGCCATCGTGGCGGGCGCGCGGAGGTCGAGGTGCATGCGGCTCTTGGCCGTCTTCGACTCGGGCACCCTGGCGAACCACATGTTCGGGCCGCCCCAGCCGGCCGCCTCCACGTAGGCGAGCTCCGACGTCGCGTCCTCGTCGACGTCTGTGCCTAGCGCCGCAGCCCAGAACTCGGCGACGACGAGCGCATCAGTGCAGTCAAACGTAACGGACTTGATGACAGCGGGCATGCGAGCAAGATATGCCCGGCTTCGGCACGCTCGCCACGTATTTCGCCGCCGCGGCCAGGTAAGGCGTGAGACCGCGTAACGCAGCGGACCTACGGCTGCCGGAACTCCGTCCTAACGCGCGGCGATCTCGCTCAGCCAGGCGAACACTGTCTGCTGCCACAGGCGCTGGCCCAGGCCCTCGCAGTGGCCGGCCCCGCCCTCGGCGGCGGTGAACGGACGGTACTCCCGCTGGCAGGTGAGCGCGTCATAGAGGACCTGGCTCTGGCCGGCGAAGTCGCCCTCGCCGTTCGTTATCAGGGTCGGGCAGGCGATCGAGCCCGCTCTGTCCTGCAGCGTGTACCCGGTAAGGATGCGCAGCCACTCGCCAAACGTGCTCGCGCCCATCGCCGCCATCCGGGCACCCCAGAACTCCCTGTCGCGCGGCGTGGCCACGAAGGCCTCAAGCTCGGCATCCATGGCTGGATCGGCGTCGAGCACCCGCTGCCAGTCCGGCGCGCTGAAGTTGGACCGGAACCGGGAGCTGAAGTCGTACTGTCCCGGGTCGCATACCAGCGCGACGACGCGATGCTCGGCGCTTGCGGCCCGCGGGGCCAGGTAGCCGCCCAGGCTGCGGCCCACTAGCAGCAGCCGGCCGGCATCGGCGTACGGCTGCCGGACGAGCCAGTCGATCACGGGCGTCAGCACGTTCTCGAAGTCGGGCCGCATGGTGACGCCGTGCTCCACCAGCATCGCGCCCTGGCCGGGACCGTCCCAGGCGAACGCGTTCCAGCCGAGCTCCACGGCTATGCGCGGACCGTACTTGTGCAGCTCCTCTGCGGTCCCGTCGAAGCCACCGGTGAACAGGACCGTCGGCCGGCGCTCGCCGTCGCCCGCCGGCCGGAAGAGATATCCCGGCAGCGGCACGGGCTCGAACGGGACGTCCACCGCCTCGACGGGAAAGGAGAGCAGCGGCAGGGCGGCCCTGAACATGTCCCGCTGCTTCTCGAAGCCCGAGCGAACTCGCGGATCGGTGCGGTCGTGGCGCAGGAAGAAGTAGGCCTGCCGATGGTATTCCGATGACCTCAGGTAACCGCGGACCGCGATCGCGGTGTGCCCGCGAGCGGCGGCGTCGCGCCCGGCCGCCGCCGCCGCGTCGGCGGCACGGACCCACTCGTCGTGCCACTGGCCGTAGTCACCGGGGGATACCCGGCCGGCGACGGCAAGTGCCTCGCCTAGGTCGGCGGCGTCGCTGTATGCGCCGATGAGCGTGCGCTCCAGCTGCGCCGCCATGTCGCGGTCCGCGTGCAGGGAAGCCATTTCAGCCCTCATCTCGCCGGAATGCGCCCGCCCGGGCTAGGCCGTGGCGATGATCACCTCGGTCGCTTTGATGATCACCGAGACCTCGTCTCCCTGCTTGATCTTCAGGCGCTCGCGCGAGGAGTCGGTGATCGCCGCGGTGATCTCGCCAGGCTCCACCTGGACGGTGACCTCGGCCATCACGGCGCCCGACTTGACGTCGCGGACGGTGCCCGTTAGCGAATTTCGTGCGCTCAGCTGCATCTCTGCTGCCTACCCGCCGGGGCGGCGGCGTACGCGCTAGAGCACGACCTCGTGCGCGGGCGCTGTCGCCCCGCGGGTGCGCAGCTCGATCGCGGCGACCCGGCCCGCCGCCTGCACGTCCCGACCCGCTGCGCTGAGCGCGTCGAGCCCGGCCTGGTCAGCGGTGAGGATCAGCAGCGGGACCGGCGTCTTCATCGGCACGCGCGCCTGCGACTTGGCCCTGCGGATCGCCGCGATGGCCGCCGAGGCCGCCGTCAGTACCGCGTCGTCACCGGGTCCGGCCATCTGCCCGAGCTCGGCGGCGTCCGGCCATCCGGCCAGGTGAATCGACCCGTCCTGCCACCAGGACCAGGCCTCTTCGGTCGCGAACGGCAGGAAGGGCGCGAGCAGCCGCAGCGCGACCGACAGGCCGAGCCGCAAGGTGGCAACCGCGGAGCCCGCCAGGTCCTGGCCGTGCTCCCCGTAGGCACGTGCCTTCACCAGCTCGAGGTAGTCGTCGCAGAAGAACCAGAAGAACCGCTCGGCCTGCTCCAGCGCGGTCGCGTGGTCGTAGGTCTCGAAGGCCGCCGTGCACCGGCCGGCGACCGTGGCGAGCCTGCGCACCAGGGCCAGATCGATCGGCTCGGTGACCGGACGGCCAGGGCCTGGGCCCGCGCCGATGCCGAGCACGAACCGGGCGGCGTTGAGGATCTTGATCGCGAGGCGCCGCCCGATCCGCAGCTGTGCGACGTCGAAGGCGGTGTCGACGCCGAGCCGCGCGCTCGCCGCCCAGTACCGCACAGCGTCCGCCCCGTACTCCCGGAGCAGGTCGGCCGGGGTGACCGCATTCCCCTTCGACTTGGACATCTTCTTGCGGTCCGGGTCGAGGATCCAGCCGGAGATGGCGGCGTGCCGCCAGGGCAGGACGCCGAACTCCTGCTCCGAGCGCAGCACGGTGTAGAACAGCCAGGTCCTGATGATCTCGTGCGCCTGCGGCCGCAGGTCCATCGGGAAGACGTGCTCGAGCAGGTCCGGTCCCGCGGACCCGGCGGTCGCGATCTGGGGCGTAAGGGACGAGGTGGCCCACGTGTCCATCACGTCCGGATCGGCGGCGAAGCCACCGGGCACACCGCGCTGGCCGGGCTCGAAGCCGGGCGGCGTCGCCGTGGCCGGGTCGAGCGGCAGCTGGGCCTGCGCCGGGACGATCGGCTCGTCCCGGATCGGCTCGGCCGCGCCGTCCAGTCGGTACCAGACCGGGATGGGCACGCCGCTGTACCGCTGGCGGCTGATGAGCCAGTCGCCGGTCAGGCCGTCAATCCAGTGCTCGTACCTCGCGCGCATGTACTCGGGGTGCCACTGCAGCTCGCGGCCGCGCGCGAGCAGCGTCGCGCGCAGCAGCTCGGACCTGCTGCCGTTCCTTATGTACCACTGGCGGGTCGTGATGATCTCGAGCGGCACCTGGCCGTACTCGAAGAATTTCACCGCGTGCCGGATCGGCTCCGGGTCGCCGCGGACGGCGCCCGCGGCGTGCAGCATGTCGGTGACCATTGACCGCGCGGCCTTGGCTGTCTGCCCGGCCAGCCGCGCGTACGCCGCCGTGCCCGCCGCGCCGCTGACGCCGGGCGGGGGAGCCGCGAGCAGCCTGCCGTCCTTGCCGATTACCGGCCGTGTCTCCAGCCGCAGGTCGCGCCACCAGGTCACGTCCGTCATGTCGCCGAAGGTGCACACCATCACCAGGCCCGTGCCCTTGGCCGGGTCGGCCAGGCGGTGCGCGAGGACCGGCACGCGAGCGCCGAACAGCGGGGTCACCGCCGTCGATCCGAACAGTTTCCGGTAGCGCTCGTCATCCGGATGCGCGACGAGCGCGACGCACGCCGCGAGCAGCTCGGGCCTGGTCGTGGCCACGACCGCCTCGCCCTCGGCGAGGCCGAACGCGAGCCGGATGAAGGTGGCCGGCACCTCCCGGTCCTCGATCTCGGCCTGAGCTACCGCGGTCCCGAACGTCACGTCCCACAGCGCGGGCGCCTCGGCCTGGTACGCCTCGCCCCTGGCCAGGTTGCGCAGGAACGCCGCCTGGGAGATCGCCTGCGCGCGCTCGTCGATCGTGCGGTAGCTCATCTCCCAGTCCACCGACAGGCCAAGCCGCTGCCAGGCCTGCGCGAACGAACGCTCGTCGAGTTCGGTGAGCCCGCGGCACAACTCGACGAAGTTCCGCCGCGACACCGGCTTCTGGTCGGCGGGGCTCAGCGCCCGGTCTCCGCCTGCGGGCGGCGGGCGGAAGCCGGGATCGTAGGGCAGCGACGGGTCGCAGCGCAGCCCGTAGTAGTTCTGCACCCGGCGCTCGGTGGCCAGCCCGTTGTCGTCCCAGCCGACCGGGTAGAACACCGCCTTACCGCGCATCCGGTGGAACCGCGCGACGACGTCGGTCTGGGTGTAGGAGAAGGCGTGCCCTAGGTGCAGGGCGCCGCTCGCCGTGAGCGGCGGACTGTCGATGGCATAGACGCCATCGCGGCCTGCGGAGCGGTCAAACCTGTACTACACGAGCTTCGGCCCACCGCTGCGTCCACTTGTCCTCCAGCCCGTCGAGGGCTGGCTTGCTCATGCGGTCGGCGTCAGTGCTCATGCGCCAAGCATAGCGGCGCGGTCGCGGCACGCGCACGTGCGGAACCGCCGGGCGCAGACGCGGGCCCGGCTACTCGGTCAGGAACCGGGCCGGCCCGGCGGGATCGATCGCGTCCCTGATCGCCCGCAGATGCCGGTCCGGGATGTCCGGTAGCTCGTCGAGCCGGAACCAGCCGACGTCGATGGATTCGTCGTCGTTGACCCGCGCCTCGCCGCCGGTCGGGTGGCATCGGAACGCGATGTCCGTCCAGTACGTCTGGTCGCCATTCGGGAACGTCATGAGCGGCAGCGCGGTGACGCTGAGCAGGCGGTCCACCTGCACCTGCACGGCGGTTTCCTCGGCTACCTCGCGCACCAGGCCGACGGCAGGCTGCTCGCCGGGATCAAGGCAGCCGGTGACCAGTGTCCAGCTGCCGTTGTCCGCCCGCCGCACGAGCAGGACGCGCTCCTGCTCGTCCAGCACCACGGCCGTGACGCCGGGCAGGTGCAGCGGGTCGTGACCCAGCTTCGCGCGCAGGTCAAGAACGAACTGCGGTATCGGCACCGCGGCAGCATAACGGATGCCCGATCCGGGCCGGCTCCTGCGACATAGGGTGCGGTTATGGAGACGCGAGCGCTTGGTGCCACTGGCGTGCAGGTCACCCCGCTGTGCCTGGGCGCGATGATGTTCGGCGCGTGGGGCAATCCCGACCACGAGGAGTCCGTGCGGATCATCCATCGCGCGCTGGACGCGGGCATCAACTTCATCGATACCGCGGATGTGTACTCGGCCGGGGAGTCGGAGCAGATCGTCGCGCGGGCGCTGGCCGGCGGCCGGCGCGACGACGTTGTGCTCGCCACGAAGGCGCACGGCGCGATGGGCAGGGACCCGAACGAGCGCGGGAACTCGCGCCGGTGGCTGGTCCGGGAGTGCGAGAACAGCCTGCGCCGCCTCGGCACGGACTACATCGACCTGTACCAGATTCACCGGCCGGATCCGGCGACCGACATCGACGAGACGCTGGCTGCGCTGACCGACCTGATCCGCGCGGGCAAGATCCTCTACGCCGGCAGCTCGACGTTCCCCGCCGCACAGATCGTCGAGGCGCAGTGGGCGGCGCAGCGGCGCGGCCGGGAGCGGTTCGTCTGCGAGCAGCCGCCGTACTCGATCCTGGTCCGCGGGATCGAGGCGGACGTGCTGCCGGCCTGCCAGTCGCACGGGATGGGCGCCATCTGCTGGGGCCCGCTGGCCAGCGGCTGGCTGGCCGGCGGCTACCGCAAGGATGCCGAGCTGCCGGTCAGCCGCCGCTCGCAGCGGCTGCCGCACCGATTCGACATGAGCCTGCCTGGTAACCGGCTGAAGCTGGACGCCGCGGACAAGCTGGCCGGCCTCGCGGCCGAGGCTGGCATGTCGCTGATCCATCTCGCTCTTGCCTTTGTGCTGAGTCACCCGGGCATCACCTCGGCCATCATCGGGCCGCGCACGATGGAGCACCTCGAGAGCCAGCTCGGGGCCGCGGACATCAGCCTCACGCCCGACCTGCTGGACCGGATCGACGAGATCGTGCCGCCGGGCGTGAACCTCAATCCGGCGGATCGCGGCTACGAACCGCCTGCCCTGGCCGATCCTCGCCTGCGCCGCAGGGCCTGACTCGGCCGCAGGGCCTGACTCGCTCGCCCGGTGTCGGGCCCAGGGGCCCCGGCGCGGCGATAGCCGGGACGGGCGGACGAGACGGGCGCTCAGGACGGGCACGCTTTCGGGGCGGAACGTCAGCTTCCGCCCTCTGAGGTGATGGGAAAACCCGATGCCGTCGAACGTAAGGTAAAGACCCCGCCGTCGAACCTAATGCGACGAATAATATATATTTCCTGACTCTGCTATTGCGTCGCGACCTGCCGTTCTGGCGCTGTACAGCGGTTAGCCTGGTTGGGGTCGCCGACCGCGTCGCGGTGGCGCTGGACAGCGCCGCGGCCACAGCCGCCGGCGCTCATCCAGCGAGTCGACGCAGCAGATCCTCAGCTAGCCGGGAGGTGGACAGGTGGGCCTGACGAGCCCTGGCCTGCCTTACCTGCTCGCCCTGCTCGGGTTCATCGTGCTGATCGCGATCGTTCTCGGCTGGCCGTGGCTCGCCCGGCGGACGCTGCCGCGGATCTACCTGAGATTCCTCAGCATCTGCGTGCTGCAGGCGCTGGTGCTCGGCCTGATCTTCGTCGTGGTGAACAACGAGGGCGAGTTCTACTCCTCCTGGTCGGACCTGTTCGGGACCGACGCCAGCGGGCGCGCCAGTATCGTCGCCGCGGGCCCGGTGGACACGGCGAGCCGCAATCTGCTCTCGGTCACGGCCAGGTCGGCAGTCCGGCTCGCCGGCGGCCATCAGGGCGGGGTGCTGGAGAACGTCAGGATCGACGGCCAGCTATCGGGCCTGAGTGTCGCGGGCAGCGTGTACCTCCCCGCTGCCTACGCCGCGCGCGGCCGGCTGCCGGAGTTCCCGGTGGTGACGGTTGTCTCCGACGCCACGACCTCGGGCAGCTCCCCGTACTCGGCCACGCGGCTGGCGCAGAGCGCGGCCACCGAGATCGCCGCCGGGAGGATGGTCCCGGTGGTCATCGTGATGCTGCCGGCCACGGTGGGCGGGGTCGACCAGGCCTGCCTGAACCTGCCGCCGGTGCTCCGTCGCGGGGTGCAGCAGCGGCCGGCGATCGAAGGCGGCACCTTTTTCGCACAGGACCTGCCGGATGCGATCGGATCGGCTTACCGGGTCCGGACTACGCCTGCCAGCTGGGCGCTGGTCGGAGGCCAGAGCGGCGGCTACTGCGCGCTGCAGCTGGCGATGGACTACTCCTATGTGTTCTCCGTAGCCGTGGCCCCGCGTGCCAGCTACGTCAGCCCGCCCGGCGCGGCGGCGCAGCTGCCGGGTCCGTTCCGGCAGCAGGATGACCTGCTCTGGCAGCTCAGGCACCTGCCGCCCGCGCCGGTCTCGGTGCTGTTCGCCGGCCCGGGCTCGGCTGCCGGTGGCGGGCAGGCCGCGTCCTTCATCTCGCTCGCCCAGCGGCCGATGCGGGTGTCCACCATGCAGCTGGACGGCGGGAACTGGCCGCTGGCCCGGGTGCTCGACTGGGTAGCGGCTGCCGTGGACTCGCCTGGCGCGCAGCGACCGGCCGGGGGGACTGGATGACGGGGCCGCGCAGATGGGGCTGACCAGCGGGTCCTTCGGGACCCTGATGTTCGTCCTGGCCGCGGCCGGGATCTTCGGCGTGGTCGCGTTCTGGCCGCGGGCCGCACGGCAGCGTCCGCTGACGATGCTGGCCAGAGTCGGCATGGTCGGCCTCAGCCAGCTGCTGGTCATCGCCGCGTTCCTGGTGTACCTCAACAGCTACTTCGGCTTCTACGCGTCGTGGTCTCAGCTGCTCGGCAGCGGCACCGCCCCCGTGGTGCGGGTGGAGAAGGCCGCAGGGCAGGACCAGTCCGCGCTCGTGGTGACCGCGGCGGAGGCCGCGCCGGCGCCTGGCGGCTCCGTGCCGAAGAACGCGGGGCACATCCCGGTCGCGGAGGGCCACGGTGCCTCGGGGCTGATCGGTCAGGCCGGCCGGAAGGGCGCGAACCTCCAGCAGACCGGCGAACTGCTCCAGGTCAACATCACCGGCCAGCTCTCTGGCATCGCGGTGGTGAAGGACTTCGTGTATCTGCCACCGCAGTACTTTCAGCCGGCGTATGCCCGTGCCAGGTTCCCGGCAGTGCTGGCCCTCACCGGCTATCCGGGCTCCTCCTGGAGCATCATCTCGCGGCTGCAGCTGCCGGCCGAGCAGGCGGCACTGGTGCGCGCGGGCAGGGCAAGGCCCGCGGTGATCGTCATGATGGACGCATCGGTTGCCATGCCCCGGGACACCGAGTGCGCGAACGTCCCGGCCGGCCTTCAGGTAGAGACGTTCTTCGCGCAGGACGTGCCGGTGGCGATCGAGCATGCGTTCCGGGTGCAGAGCGGACCTGGCGGCTGGGCCGCGCTCGGCTACTCCACGGGCGGGTTCTGCGCGGTGAAGCTGGCCATGCTCAACCCGCGCCAGTTCCCGTACGCCGTGTCGCTCGCGGGCTACTACCAGGCGCTGCAGGATCACACCACCGGCGACCTTTACGGCAGCGACGCCGGCTACCGGGACGAGAACAACCTGGACTGGAGGCTGCGCAACCTGCCCGCGCCGCCGGTCTCGGTCCTGGTGACCTCGAGCAAGATCGGCGAGCGGACCTACCCGGGCACGCTGCGTTTCGTCTCCCTCGTCAAGCCACCGATGCAGGTCTACTCGCTGTACCTGCCCCAGGGCGGGCACAACTTCGCCACCTGGGGACGGGAGCTGCCGCAGGCGCTCAGCTGGCTCGGCGCGCGGCTGACCCCAGCGGTTCCTGGCTCTCGCGGCCCGGCCGAGCCGTCTAACCCTGGCACCCCGACGGCCAGCGGCGCGGGCTGAGCCCCGGCTGCTGTCCGACGGCCACGGACCCGGCTATGGCGCCAGCGCCGCCAGGAGGTCCATCGCGCGGCTCGCGGCCCCGGTCGGGTCGGCGGCGGGGTCACCTATCTGCGGGTCCCAGTTGAGGTCGTAGAAGACCTCGGTTACCCCCTGCTCACCCAGCCAGGCTGCGTCGGCACGGATCTGCTCGATGCTGCCCGACAGCCGCAGCCGCTCGCCGTCGGGGCCGTGGACCGGATCACCGGCCCGGACGACGCCCCGGCATACGACCCGGATCGCGGCCGGGTCGCGGCCGGCCGCCGCGGCGGACTCGCGGACGACCGCGATCAGGTCCCGGATCCGCGACAGGTCAGTGCGGCTTGAGGTCACCCAGCCGTCGCCGATCCTGCCGATCCGCTGCAGGGCCGGCCTGGCCATGCCGCCAAGCAGGATCGGCGGCCCGCCCTGCTGGACCGGCTTGGGTGCCTGGTCCCCGGCCGGGACGTGGTAGAACTCGCCGCTGAACTCGGCGTCGTCCTGCGACCAGAGCCTGCGCAGTACCTGCACGTACTCCGCGGTCCGCGCGCCACGCCCGGCCATGTCGGCGCCGGTGAGACTGAACTCCTCCGGCATCCAGCCGATGCCGAGGCCGAGTTCGTGCCGGCCAGCCGACAGCACGTCTACCGACGCTGCCTGCTTCGCCAGGTAGCCGGGTGAGACGAACGGCAGGTTGATGATGGCGACGCCCAGGCGGATCCTGCTGGTGACGGCCGCGGCGAATGCCAGCGCCGCCATCGGGTCCAGTACGTCGTGGTACACCGGCTCCATGCCGGAGCCACGCGGTATCAGCAACCGCTGAAACGACCAGAGGGTGCTGTAGCCAGCCTCGTCGGCGGCGCGCGCGAACGTGTCAAGGTTTGCGGGCGTCGCCCAGGCGCCGGACACCGGCGCGCCGAATCCGATCTGCACGCTGCCCACCCTAACGGAGGTGGCCAGGCCGGCCCCCGGCTGGCGGCGACGGTTAGGGTGGCCTTGCCCCGTTCCCCCAAGATCTGGAGCCCTGTCGATGGAGTCCAACCCCCGTGTCTGGATCGAGACCCTGCGCAGATCGCACGACCGGCTCACCGCTCTGGTCAAGCAGCTCTCGCCCGAGCAACTGCGCGAGCAGTCCTACTGCAAGGACTGGTCGGTAGCGCAGGTGCTGTCGCACCTGGGCAGCGGGGCGGAGATCGCGCTGCTGGGGATGCCGGGCGCGCTGGGCGAGGCCGAGCCGGTAGACCGCGACGCGTTCGGGCCGGTCTGGGACAGGTGGAACGCCAAGAGCGCCGACGACCAGGCAGCCGACGCGCTGACCATCGACGAGACGCATGTCAGCGCCCTCGAGGCACTGACCGACGAGCAGCTCGGCCGGATGAAGCTGGACTTCTTCGGCATGCAGCTGGACGCCGCCGGGATGGTCCGGCTGCGGCTCGGTGAGCACGCGCTGCACAGCTGGGACGTGGCCGAGCACACCGATGCCGCCGCGGCAGTCGACGCGGGTGCGGTCGCGCTGCTGATCGACAACGTGCCGCAGTTCCTCGCGCCGCGGCTGGGCAAGCCGCTGGCCGAGCCGTTCTCGGTGCGGATCACCACGACGGGACCAGACCGCGACTATCTGCTCGCGTCCGGGGACTCCGTCACGATGACCGACTGGCCGGGCGAGGCGGGCGGCGGCGCAGCGCCGCAAGTCACGATGCCGGCCGAGGCGCTGCTGCGGCTGGCCTACGGGCGCCTCGATGCCGCCCACACGCCGGCCTCGGTCACCGGCGAAGCGGACGTCCTGGACAAACTGCGCGCGATCTTCCCCGGCTTCTAGGGTCACCTGGTCAACGCGGAAATCTGGGGCCCTGATCGGACCCTGGAATTCTGATCGGACCCCTCGCGGTGCCGGTGGCATCGCCACGCTGCGGTTCGGGTGGCGCGACGTCAGCCTGACCCCGTGCGAGGTCGCCGCCCAGGTCGCCGCCGTGCCGAGCCGGCCAGGCTACCCGGGCACACGTGCCTGCTCCCCTGCTGCCCGGCGGGACGCGTGGCCGCGGCGGCGCAGGTGCCTAGCCGCGGCCTTCGAGCGCCGCGAGCGCGAGCGCGGCGGCGTCCTCGGCGCAGCCCCAGGACAGCGTCACACCCGAGCCGCCGTGGCCGTAGTTGTGCACGATCGTCGCGCCGTCCGAGGCCGGCCCGTACTCCAGCCGCACCGAGGGGCGCAGCGGGCGCAGCCCTACCCGGTGGGCGAGCACGGTCGCTCCGGCAATCGCGGGCACGACCGCCGAGCAGGCGGCGAGAATCTGGGCGGCCGTGCCGGGCTCGGGCTCGAGCCGCCAGTCGCCGTGCTGCTCGGTCCCGCCCAGCACGACCCGGTCTGCGTGCGGGAACACGTACGTCAGCTCCGCTGCCGCCGCGCCGACCCCGACGAAGAACTCGGTGATGCCGGGGTTGCGCGCGACCACCACCTGACCGCGCACGGGTACGACCTCGGAGTCGGGTACCAGGTGATGCGCGCCCGCGCCGGAGCAGTTGACCACGACCGGGCTGCCAGCCGCGCGCGCCGCGGCGCCCAGACTCGGGTAGTCGGCGCGGACCACGGGCTGACCGCCCGAGCGCAGGTAGCGCTCGTGCAGGTAACCGAGGTACTCCGGCATGGACACCAGCGGCGCGGCGTACCGCCACGCGTGCGCGTAGCCGGGCGGCACGTCGCCGGGGTCGCACGCGGCCGCGTCGGCGGCTGCGGCCGTTACCTCGGGCGGCCGGGCTCCGCCGCGCGCGGAACTGGCGTCGGCGGTCGCCGACATTCCCGTGCACTCGCGCACGAACGGGTAGGCCGTGAGCTCGTGCAGCCTGAGCCTGGTCCGGTCGGCCCAGCGGGCTATGCGCGCATCGGAGCCGACAAGATGCGGCCCCCAGAGCGCGCCGGCCGCGGCCGAGGTGGTCTGCTCCGGCAGCCGTGCCGCGTGCACCGCGACCCCCACCCCGCTCTCGGCGAGGCAGATCGCGGTCGACAGGCCGATGACCCCGGCCCCGATCACAGTGACGTCCCGCACGAATGGACCATAACCGGGCCCGGGAGTCGCCCGCGAGTCGCCCGCGACGCCGGGCCCGGCCGATCGCCCAAAGGTTAGACGTCTAAGGTATAATGGCGGCATGCGACCTGCGCGGACACCGATCGGCCTGCAGCTCACTCAGGCGTCTCGCGCCGTCAGCCGGGCGTTCGACGAAGCGCTCGCTGCGGCCGGCGGCTCGCTGCCCGTCTGGCTGGTCCTGGTCAGCCTGAAATCGCGCGAGCTAGCGAGCCAGCGGGAGCTGGCCGAGGTGATGGGCATCCGGGAGGCTACCCTGACGCATCACCTGACGTCCATGGAGTCCGGCGGCCTGGTCACCCGGCGGCGCGACGCCACGAACAGGCGTATCCAGATCGTCGAGCTGACCGGCGCGGGGGAGGAGATGTTCGGCCGGCTCGCGGGTGTCGCGATGGCCTTCGAC
>Ga0335077_10000601_pt1 | contig 40744 bp, 36 predicted proteins | sample Lox_Sample_31_FD_207151 | JGI IMG/M metagenome (GOLD analysis project Ga0335077, IMG submission 207151) | Soil microbial communities from Loxahatchee National Wildlife Refuge, Florida, United States - Lox_Sample_3.1 | ecosystem: Environmental > Terrestrial > Soil > Wetlands | place: USA... | reverse complement strand
TTCCCCGCCGAAGAGTTCGATCATTTTGATCAAGTTCTTGCGGGCGAAGACGGAGTCGTCCACGACGAGATAGCGGACGGGCTGTTGGTCTTTCCGAAGCAGCGCTGCAAACTGTTGCATGACCTTCTCCTTTGCTCCGCGTGGCCGGTCAGCCGCGAGGAGTTGAAACTGGAACTTTTTCGTTCTTCTCTGAACTTTCCTGTTTTTCGCCGCCGGCCGGCTGGTTTCCGTACTGCGAAACCAGGTACGAACCGAGCTGTTCAAGGGGCAGAATCTTGTTGGCGTAGCCTTTGAGAATGGCGGCGCGCGGCATACCGCTGACGACGCAGGTATCTTCACTTTGCGCGATGGTCATGCCGCCAGCCGCCTTAATTGCGCCAAGCCCTTCGGCGCCATCTTCACCCATGCCGGTCATCAAAATACCGACGGCGGTGAGACCAAACTCTTGCGCCACGGAATGGAACAGGACGTCGACGGAGGGGCGGTGTCCGTTAATCGGCGGTGTGTCGGAGAGAACGACCATTTCTCCGCGCGGCATGCGCCGGACCATCATGTGTCGATTGCCGGGACAGATGAGCACGCGGCCAGCGATGAGCAAATCGCCGGATTTGGCTTCCTGGACGTCGAGAGCACAGCATTCGTCGAGGCGCCGCGCGAACATGTCCGTGAAACCTTCCGGCATGTGCTGGACCAACACGAAGGAAACGGGCAAGTCCGCGGGAATTTGCGATAGGACATATTGAAGCGCATTGGGACCGCCCGTAGAAATACCAATGGCAATGATACGATTGGGCGGAATCATGGCAGACGACTTGCGCTTGGCGGGCTTGGGAGGCTCAGCATCCAGCGCGGGAATCTTCTTTTTCGCGCCACTGGCACGCTTGGCCACTTTAATCTTTTCGATCAGCTCGAAGGCGATTGGGTCGAGGTGACCGGCAGCGGCATCGCGCGGCTTGGCAACAAAATCGATGGCGCCGAGGGCAAGAGCCTTAAAGGTGGAGTAAGCACCCTCTTTTGAATGGGTGCTAAAGACGATGACAGGCAGCGGAGCGCTTCGCATGATCATGCGCAGGGTTTCGATGCCGTCCATGCGAGGCATTTCCAGGTCGAGGGTGACGACATCGGGTTGGAGCTCGGCAATTTTGCGCAGAGCGAAAGCGCCATCCATGGCCGTGCCTACAACCTCGATATCCGGGTCACGCTCAAGGATCAGGGGAATCAGCTTCCGCATCAACGCGGAATCATCCACCACCAGGACTCGGGTGCGGTTTTTCATGCGATGGCTCCGAGTGGTGCGGAGCGCGATAATTTCGTGAGAATCGTCGGCACATTCAGGATCAGAACGACGGTGCCGTCGCCAAGGATGGAAGCGCCGCTGATCAGGTCGCTGGAAACGATTTCGCCAGGGAGCGCCTTGATGACCAACTCTTCCTCGCCGACCATGGAATCGACGATCAAACCGAAACGTTTCTCCGCTTGTCCAATGACGATGACGAAATTCTTTTTCTTCGCGCTGGGGGCGTCGACGGCATGGGGCCGGCTGAGATTATTGAGACGCACAAGAGTGAGAATCTGGTCGCGGAGGCGGAGCACTTCGCGTTGATCGACGCGGTGAATTTCCTGGTCGTTGATGCGAGTAATCTCGATGACGGATGAGAGAGGCACGGCAAAAAGTCTGCCACCAACGCGGAAGAGCAGCGTCTGAATGCTGGCCAGGGTGAGAGGAACGCGAAGCTGGATTGTGGTGCCCTTACCGACCGTAGAAGCGATATGAACGGTGCCTTTCAAGCGATCGACCGTAGTGCGGACCACATCCATACCGACGCCGCGGCCCGAGACTTCGGTGACTTCCGAGGCGGTACTGAATCCAGGCTCGAAGATGAGGTTCAACAAGTCGTAGTCGGCAAGTCTCTCCGCTTCTTCTTTTTTCAGCAGACCAACGCGCACAGCGTGTTCGCGAATATTCTCCGGGGCAATGCCGCGGCCATCGTCTGAAACTTCAAGGACCACCTGTGTGCCCTGGTGATAGGCGTTGAGGGAGACAGTGCCGCGCGCAGGCTTGCCCGCACTGACGCGGTCAGAGCCGGCTTCGATGCCATGATCGACGGCGTTTCGAACCATATGGGTCAAAGGCTCGGCGAGAGCATCCAGAATTCCCTTATCCAGATCGGTGTGCTCTCCGGCAACCTCCAGGGCTACGTCTTTGCCGCAGAACTTCGCTACGTCGCGGACGACACGGGGGAACCGGCGGAACAACTGTTCGACGGGAACCATGCGAATCTTCAGAACGCATTTATGCAGTTCGTCAAGAACGCGAGACTGGAAAGCCAAAGCTTCGGCGAGCTTGGCGCGGATGGGATCCTTCGCATGGTCGCGGTCAAATTCGGAGAGGGTGCGGTTGAGCATGGACTTGCCGATGATGAGTTCACCGACCAGGTTCATGACCGCTTCAATGCGGCCGGCATCGACACGAAGCGTGCTTTCTGTGACGGCAGCAACGGCCGAGGCACCGGCAGATTGTTTCGAATTGAAGTTGACGGCCACCTCGTGAGCGGCATTGGCGGCCTGAATGGACTGAGCTTCGAGAATGTCGCCCAGCAATTCGTGCTCGGCAGTTTCGGCCTGCACGGCTGGTTCGATGAGGTGTTCCGAGACGACGGAGGGAATGCGGCAGCGGTGAACGATGTGTTCGACCGGGTGCGACGTGGCAATGGCCGCTTCGATGATTTCGACGGAGGATGCGGTGAGGTTATCCTCGGGGCGGAGAGCAATGACGGTGCCGACAGCGTGGAGCACGTTGCGGACGAGCTGAAAACCGGCGGCACGCATGGCGCTATTGGGATCGATGCGCAGAGCGATGTTGTAGACAGTCTCGCCGCGCAACAACGCCTCGGAAACCATCAGCCGTTCATATTCGTTCCACTGGAAGCTGGCAGGGATGGGGCGCCCGCCAATGGGAGCGGCGGCCGGCTGCGCGAGAAGGCGGTGGATCATGGCGCGCAGAGGCTCGATCGATGGCGGCTCCTGCTGCTTCTGATAAGCGCTGAGCATGCCCTCGAAAAGATCGACGGCGGCCAGGACGAGTTCGGCCAGGCTAGGGCCGTGAGACTGAGCGGTTTGCAGCGTGAGAACATCTTCGAGTTCGTGGGCGATTTCGCTGAGCTTCTGACAGCCGCAGGCCGCGGAGTCGCCTTTGAGGGTGTGGACCGCGCGACGCACGCTGCGAATCAGCTCTTCGTCGGCAGGGCGATGCTCCAGCTGCAGGCCGGTGTCGTTGATGGTCTGCAACAGTTCCGCGGCGCTCTCGAAAAAAAGTGCGCGGAGTTCCGCTCCCCGATCCTCGGGCAGAAAGGTCAAGCGGTCACCTCGAGCCGTCGATAAGCCGTGCCATTATTCTCGTGAACCATCTTGAATTTCTGAGTGAGGCCAAAGAGACTTTCGGCATGCCCGACGAAAAGAAAGCCGCCGGGGTTCAAGCAGTGCCAGAACTTGTCGATCAGACGCTTCTGCTCGGCCTCGTCGAAATAGATCATGACGTTGCGGCAAAGAATGAGGTCGTTGCGACGCGGCAAGAATTCGGTTTTCAGGTTGTGGAAGTCGAACTGGACGAGTTCTTTGAGCTGAGGCTTCACGGCGTATTTGTCGGCGGACTTTTCGAAGTACCGCAGGCGCGTGGTGTAATCAACAGGTTCCATCTGCCCTTCGGTATACAGGCCTTCCTGGCCGGCGCGAAGACTGGCGTAACTGATGTCTGAGGCGACGATTTCGAGTTTCCAGGGGGGAGGAATGAGCGGTTTTGGAGAAGGCATATCGAAGGGAAGCGGGTTGCGCAGATAGTAGTAGGCCAGAGCATCGCAGATGAGAATCGCGACGGAATAGGCTTCCTGGCCGCTGGAACAACCGGCGCTCCAGACGCGGAGGTTCCAATCGCGGCGTTCCTGCTTGTGATGGAGGATTTCCTCGAGGACGGATTTTTGAAGCAGCTCGAGCTGCGGGCGATTGCGAAAGAAACTGGTCTCGTTGACAGTGAGATTCTCAAGAAGCAGAGCGAGTTCGCTGCGCCCCTCGCGGCTGGTCAGCAGGCGGTAATAGCTGTAGAAGGAATCGAGCTGGCAGGCACGGACGCGGCGCTGCAAACGGTCTTTGAGGAAATGCGAGCGGCGCTCGTCGAAATACATTCCGCACTCTTGATAGACGAGTGTCTGGAGGAGCTTTAGCTCGGCCTCGGTCAACTGAATTTGAGCTGTGAGCGTTCCCATACGAATTTGTGCGGTCGTTCGAATATCGGCGCCAGACCCGACTTGCGGGAACGGCTAGCGCGAAATCGCGACGGGTTCCGCGGCCTCCTCGAGTTTCTTGAATTCCGGCTGACGCAAGAGCCTGGCGATGTCCAGGAGAATGATGAGCCGGCCTTTCAGTTTGCCCACGCCCGTGACATAGCTGGATTCGCCTTCGGCGAACACGGTACCGGGGGATTCAATTTCCGACGGCGGAATCTTCAGCACTTCGGAAGCGGAACTGACGATGAGGCCAAGGAGTTTGTTGTCCAATTCGACGACAAGAATGCGGTTTTTCTTGTCCGGCTGAACCGTGGAAGTGCCGAAACGTTTGCGCAAATCCATCACCGGGATGATTTTCCCGCGGAGATTGATGACCCCTTCGATGATGTCCGGGGCATTGGGCACCATGGTGATTTCCGGAACACGGACGATCTCCCTGACGGAGGAGATGCGAACTCCGTAGGTCTCATTGCCGATGCGAAAACCGACGACTTGGCAGTCTTTCTCCATATAGACTCCGAATCAGGAACGGCTCACTTCAGCCAATTCGTATTCGCGCGACTCGTGCGTGGTGTTGGGGCGCCGAGTGGCCATGCCATCGCGGCGTGCGCGGGACGGATTGCCGCGATCGATGACGAAACGGTCCATATTGTCGAGCAGGTTGCGGGAGAGCTTCAGCATCTGCTCGGCAGCGGCCGAAAGCTCGGTGGAACTGGAAGCGGACTGTTGCACGAGTTCGCGCATCTTGTCCATGGCGCGGACCACGGCTTGCGCACCGGAAGCCTGCTCCTCGACGGCGGAATTGATTTCCTGGGTAATTTCCGTCAGGCGGTTAGTGGCGCGGGCGATCTGGGAAGAACCAACGGACTGCTCGTTGGTGGCAGCGCCGATTTCCTGAGAGAACTTATAGACCTCGGTTACCACATCGGAGATCTTGTGGAGGGCCGAGCCGAGGTCGTTGCCAAGACTCAGTCCTTCTTCGACGATGCGCGTGCTGTGCTCCATGTTTTCGACAGCCTGGCGAGCCTCGCGCTGGATGCTCTGGATCAGGTCGGCGATTTCCTTGGTGGATTGCGTGGATTTTTCAGCGAGTTTGCGGACTTCGTCGGCGACGACCGCGAAACCGAGACCGTGTTCGCCGGCGCGCGCGGCTTCGATGGCGGCGTTCAGCGCAAGCAAGTTGGTCTGCTCGGCGAGATCGTCGATGACTTCGATGATCTTGCCGATGTCGTCGGCGCGATGACCGAGGATATTGATGATTTCGGCGGAAGACTGAATGGCCCGATTGGTGCGGTTCAAGCCGTCAGTGGCTTTTTCCATGGTCTGAATGCCGGTGACGACCTCTTCACGGGAACGGTTGGCGATGTCCAGAAGGACTTTGGCGGTGTCGGCGACGCGCTGGATGGAGGTGACCATCTGGTCTATGGATGCCGAGGTTTCCGCGACGCTGGAAGCCTGCACCTGCGTGTTCTTCACGACGTTCTGCACGTTGATACTCATTTCGTGCATGGTGCTGGTGACTTCTTCAATGGCGGAGGAAGCCTGAACACTGACCTTGGCGGATTCATCGGCGGCGCCGGCGACCTGATTCGAGCCGGCAGAGACCTGAGACGCCGCGTCGCGTGTGTTGCGAACGATTTCCTGGAGGCCGTGAGCCATGCGCTGGAAGGCATTGCCGAGCGTGTCGCGCTTGGAGCGCGGGACGACTTCAACGGTGAGGTCACCTTCGGCGACGGCCATGGAAACCGAGGCCATTTCCTTCAGGTAGGCAACCATGTTGTTAAAGGTGGTGGCAAGGGCACCAATTTCGTCGTTACGGTGGATGTCGATGTTCTGATCGAGATCGCCGGAGTCTCCGATTTCCTGCGCGACGGTAATGAGATGTTCGAGAGGCTGAGTGATGGAGTTTGCGGTCTTCAGAGCGCTGAAGATACCAAAGCCAATGGCGACGATAGTCCCGAGGATTACGATGACGCCGCTCCATGTGCTGGCGTTGGTGGCGGCTTTCTGGGAATCTTCCTGGGCCTTCCTGACATCGTCATTCGCCTTATCGAGGACCGCGGAGGACTTGGCGAGCCAGGAAGCCGGGTCCTTCTGGAGATAGAAGATCTGGAGGTCGGAGACGGTGGCGTCGCCAGAATCGACCTGGTGACGTTTCGCCAGAAGCGGCTTGGCAAAATTATCGGCCCAACTGGATTCTGTGCTTTCGACCTGAATCAGCGCGGTTCGCAGAACGTCGCTTCCGGTCTGCGACTCGCCCCGCTTGATCAGGTCGCTGAGTTCGCTGAGGCCGCGATTGACCTTGTCTTCATCGCGCGGATCGCCGCTCAACAGGAAATTGTTGAGATTGAGGCGATTCTGCATGATCTGAAGACGGACGGCCTCCGCTGTGCGAACAGTCTCGAGCGTGGCGGCGGCTTCTTTGCTCGCGGTCCTGGCGGTCCACAGAGCCACCAGATCTACGACGAGCAAAAGAGCCAGCATGCCGAGGACTACGCCGAAGCCTTTATAAAGCTGTTGTCGAATCGTCATTGCTTTACTTCCTCTCCCCAAACAGCCATCGGTAATCCCGATGGCCCCAATAAAATTCGGTTACCGCGGATCACTGCTGCTTGAAATCAAACTCGATGATCTGTGTGGTCTCCTCCGGAGCGGATTCGAACCTCCAGTCCTTGACTACTTCGAGGCAGGATTGCACCAGAACCGGATGGCCGCCGACAGCACGGGAACTCTTAACGTGGCCGTCCGGAGCAATCACTACTTCGATTCTGACTTTACCGTTCAAACCCATGCGTCGGGCGAGATCGGAGTACTGCGGAGTCGTTCTGGTCTTGATTTTGCGCTTGCCTTCTTCGGTTAAATTAGACTGCTGCGCGTAAGCGATGGAGATCGTTAAGAGACTGGCAGCAGCAGCTGTGATGATTCGTTTACCCCACGTGACTCGCATCGGAAACAAGGCCCTCCTAAGGCGGAAACTACCCCACGGGGAGAAAGGCAAGTGCGATGCCAGTAACGGAAATTGGCAAGGCGAAGAGAATAAATGTGTCGAATTAGCTGCAACTGATTGATGCAACAAGTGTTAGCTTGGCGCTCCGAGAAAGGCTCTGAGCAGGAGGAGAAGCGATTTTGTCTCACCGACAAGGGTGGAGAGCGCCGGGTTCTCAGCCTGAGACAAAAGAGAGAGACTGGCCGAAGGGACAGGTTAACGCATGCGTGTCACAAAATGGAACGCGCGTTGACTCAATTTGAGAAAGCTCAGTAACGTGGAATTGCGCCGATTCTTACTTTGAGACGCGCGCCGTCCTTCCGCCATGCGCCAGAAAAGCCAAGTCGCCCCACGATCCGCCAGAGCCCGTCAGCAAGAGTCGTCGTCTGCGGCAAAAACAGATGTTTCTCACGTCCTGATGGATCTAGCGGTGGAAGCAGCGCGATGCCGCGAACTGCCCAGATTTCTGGCGGGTTTTGCCACGCGGGCGGCCGAATTGTTGGGCGCCCAGTACGGTGCACTAGCCGAAATTCTGGGGAACCGCGTCGAACTGCACCACGAAGTACCAAGCTTTGCTACCAATACCGAAGATCGTATCTGGATCGAAGAACAATCCTTGCGCCGACGTGCCGGGCTGGAAATTGAGCCGTGCCGCGCAAAGCACTCCTTCTGCGCTTTCCATCCTATTTTCGCCAGCGATCACGAATTGATGGGAACACTCTGCCTGTTCCGAACCACGACGGAATTCTCCGACGACAAAAGAGTGCTTCTAGATGCGTTAGTGAGCCAGGCGGCGCTGGTGATGGAGAAGGTGCGGCGCTTTTCGCAATTGGAGCGTTCGAAGAAACAATGGGTGGAAGACATCGACGCGATCAGCGATTACATCGTGGTGCACGACCAGGCATGGAGGATCGTGCGCACAAACCGTTCCCTGGCTACGCATCTGGGGATTCCCCCTGTGGCGCTGGTGGGCGAGCCGATGAACAGCCTGCGGCACATCGCTGAGACCGGCAGCGCCCTTCCCTGCCCGTTTTGCCGCAACACGAATCAGTCGCGAGAGGAATACAGCGCCGGGGCGGACGGAAAGACCTTCCTGGTATCCACTTCGCGGACGCGGGGCGCCACGGAAGAAGAAGGACGAACCATTCACGTTCTAAAGGACATTACCGACCGGAGGGAAGCGGAGCGGCGGTACCGAGAATTATTCGACAGCATCCAGGAAGGACTATTCTTCGCTACTCCGGAAGGGCAATTCCTGGATGTGAACGATGCCATGGTACGAATGCTCGGATATGAATCGCGCGAGGAGCTCCTGCGAGCGGACGTAAGCGCGCATCTGTATCCGACTCCGGCGGCGAAGGAACGGCTGGTAGCGGCAATCAACGCCAGCGGTGCGCTACGAAACTATGAAGAAACGCTCCGGCGTAAGGATGGCGGATTGCTGCACACGTTGCAGAACGTCAACGCCGTCCGCAACGCGCAAGGACATGTAGTGCAAATTCGCGGGCTCATGCTGGATGTAACGGAACAGAAGATGTTTCAGTCGCAATTGCAGCGCGAGCGAGACTTCAATCAAAAGATTCTCAACACGACGCAGAGCATGATCCTGGTGCTGGATACGGCTGGACTGATCAGCTATGCCAATCGGCGCTGCTTCGAAGCGGGCTATCGAGAAGACGAGTTGATCGGGCACCGGTTGGTTGGATGGGTAGAGGCCTCCCAGCGCGGAGAGTTCGAAGCGGCTCTGCAAACGACAGCGCACGGACAGCAAGTGGAGAACCTGGAGCTGCGGGTGAAACGCAGCGACGGGTCAATGGGGCATTTCAGCATCAGCTTGAGCCCGATGCGAGACGAATCGAACCAGGTGAATAGCGTTGTTGTGGTAATGACCGATATTACGGATGCGGTGCTGTTGCAAGCCAAGCTGGCGCACTCGGAAAAAATGGCAACCATCGGGCGGCTGGTGTCCGGTGTGGCCCACGAGGTGAATAATCCTCTGGCGGCAATTCTGGGTTTTACCGACCTGCTGCTGGAAAATCCCGAGGTGCCGGCCACCGCGCGCGAAGACCTTCAAATCATCCTTCGCGAGACGCAGCGGACCAAGGAAATCGTCCAGGACCTTTTGAGCTTTGCGCGGCAGCGTCCGGCGCTGCGCGAGCCGATGAACCTGAACAGCATTTTGCGGCAGACCATCAAACTGCGGAGCTACGATTTTGCGAGTCATGGCGTGGAAGTGAGCGAAGAATTCGACGAGAACCTGGAAATGGCGATGGGAGACGGGCAGCAACTGCAGCAGGTCTTCCTGAACATTTTGAATAACGCCTATGACGCGATCCAGGAGTCGGGAAACCACGGAAAAATCCGCATCTGCACGCGGCGCGCCCTAGAAACCATAGAAATCGCGTTTATCGATAACGGCACGGGCATCAGCGAACCAGAGCGAATCTTCGATCCCTTCTTTACAACCAAACAGGCGGGTAAAGGCACCGGGCTGGGCTTGAGTATTTGCTACGGGATTGTGCGGGCTCACGGAGGAGAGATCCTCTGTTGGAACAATGAGGACGAAAACGGCAGCACCTTTGTGGTGCGGTTGCCAGCGATTTCGGAGAGTGCGCTATCCGCAGCAGCGAAAGAGGCAGGACGATGAGTGCAGCGAAAGCGAATTCCACACTTGCGCCGATTCTGTTGATCGAGGACGAGCCCTCGGTGAGCGCCTTCGTGCGGGCGGCGTTGGAACGGAGAGGCTACAGCGTGGTGCAGGCGACATCCGGCGCCGCGGGCGTGCAGCAACTTTCGAGTGGCGAGTACGCAGGGGTAATCTCCGATATTCGCATGCCGGGAGAAATCAACGGCGCGGACGTGCACAAGTGGATTCAGAACCACCGTCCGGAACTGAGCGAACGGATCATCCTGATCAGCGGAGATACGGCGAACAGCGAAACGCAATCGCTGCTATCAAGCAGCGCTACGCCGTGTATCGAAAAACCTTTTCGGGTCCAGCAATTGATCTCAACCGTGGAGACGACCTTCGGAAAACCATGAGCGACGAATTGAGAATTAAACTTTTGGTAGTGGACGACGAGCAAAGTATCCGGCGGCTCTGCATGACCATCGGCGGTTCACTCGGATATGTGTGCGACGAGGCGGAAAGCGCAGAAGTCGCCGTGACGCGCGCGGAGACCGATCCGCCAGACCTGGTGCTGACGGATCTGAAACTCCCGACTCAATCGGGCGTAGACCTGCTCAAGCGGATCAAGAATGTATTGCCGCGCACGGAAGTGGCGATCATGACCGGCCACGGCTCCATCGAATCCGCGGTGGACGCCATGAAGCTGGGCGCCTACGACTACATTGAAAAACCATTCCGTGTCGAGAAGATGCGGCTCTTGCTGCAACGCATGGCGGAAAAAGTCCGTCTGGTGAATGAAAATGCGTTTTTGCGGGAGAAGGTGAACACCGACGAAAACCTGGACGGCATCATCGGCACTTCGGCCGGGATGCAGGACGTATTGCGGATGATCTCGAGGCTGAAAGATACGCGGACACCGGTGCTGATTTCCGGCGAGAGCGGGACGGGCAAGGAACTGGTGGCGCGGGCCATTCACTTCCGCGGAGCGCTGGCACAATCCAGCTTCGTGGCGGTTGATTGCGGTTCGTTGGTGCCGACGCTGATGGAAAGCGAATTGTTCGGGTACGAGAAGGGCGCGTTTACGGGCGCGACAAAAACGAAAGCGGGCCTTTTCCAGGCGGCGAATGGCGGGACCATTTTCCTGGACGAGATCGGCGAGTTGCCTTTGGAAATGCAGGCGAAGCTCTTGCGCGTGCTGCAAGAAAAAGAAGTCCGCCCGGTGGGAAGCAACGAAAAGATCGATGTGGATGTGCGGGTGGTCGCGGCAACCAATCGAGATCTGGAAGCAGCGTACCGCGCCGGGACGTTTCGCAAGGACCTATATTTCCGGTTGAACGTGGTGACCGTACACCTGCCGCCATTGCGCGAGCGGCGGTCGGACATTCCGATGCTGGTTCATCATTTTCTGAACCGCTATGCGGCGGGGATGCATCTGCCGGTGACGCCGGCGGCGATGAAAAGCTTGTTGCAGTATGACTGGCCGGGGAACGTGCGTGAGCTGGAGAACTGCATCGCGCGCGCCGTGACGTTGGGAGACCACCGCCTCATCGATGTGCAAGACCTCCCTCCGGCGATGCGCACGGAACAACCGGTGAGCCTCGAAATGACACCTCAGGAGGCCACTTCCCTTTCCACGACGGCGCTGGCGGAGATGGAACGGATGACGATCTTGCGTGTGTTCGAACAGGCGCATGGAGACAAGGTTCTCGCGGGAAAAATGCTGGGAATCAGCCGCGCGACGCTTTACCGCAAACTGAAGAGGTACAACATACCGCTGCGGGGCGGCGCCGAGCACGAAGAAAAGCAAGCGGAAGCGCACGCCGTGGGGCGGTGAGGCGTCTCAAGGCAAGCCAGAGAAACGCTGCCGAAGGTTGAGACGAAACGTTTCAGCGTGAGACAGCTGACCAGTTGGCCCCGGATGGGAAAACCATAAGCCTTTTCCTTTCAGAAAGTTCAACTTCGCAGGGACAATCCGAATTTTTGGCTTCTCGCGTGCAAATCTCGATTCGGGAATTTGTGCTTGTGAGTCTGCACGTGTGTATTCACTGGCGGCAGGTGGCCAGTGGTACAGGCGAAAAAGCAACGGGGCCTAGCGGATGATGACTAGCACGACCGAACAGCAGTTATGCACAGAGCAGTTGGCGCGATTTTTTCCGAAGCTTCCGGCGGCGCGCATTCCCGTTCGAGTGGCGCCGCGGCGAACCGGGCAGGCTCGAGCGCAGGAATTGACGGTGATCGAGTTTGCGTCGGAGGAGTTCGCGATCTTTCTGAGCCGGCTGGCGCTGGAGTTTGATGATCGCGTGGAATTGGTTCGAGAGGGAGGAGGGCGTCCAGCAGAGGCAGTAGTGATCGCGTTGCAGTATCAGGCAGGCAGTAAAGCGGTGGCGGTGCGATTTCTCGATGGCCCCTGCGAATGGATGAAAAACCGGTGAGCAAAATGATTACATCTTTGAATTTATCCGCCCCACCAAGGAACGACAATTCGCGCCTGCCGCAATGGGAAGAACTGCGCTCGGTCTTCCCAATCTACCTGGCGCTGGCGAAACACCTGCAGCTGGATATTCCCTTTCCGCAGAATCAGCGAGTGCTGCCGGAGAAGGCCGACGCGCAACTCCACAATCAGGTGCAAATGTGGCTGGAAGCGATGGACCAGCAGGTGCAAGTACATCAACTGCGGCACCTGCTGCAGATGACCACGCTGAACGCAAGCGAAAGCGGCCTGCGCGCCCTGATCATGCGCCACTTGCGCAAGCCATCGAAAAACAACACGGACCGCGACAAGATTGATTTCCTGCTGGTGCAGTACTTCGCTCTCTGCGCCCCTCCGAAGATCTATCACAAGCAAATCGAACTCGTCGATGTGGCGCACGTGATGAAAGCGATCCTCGGAGAAACGGACTGCACGCCGCTCAGCTGGTGCGAACCGCTGGAGAAGATGATCCAGACGTTGCGCACATTCCGCAGCCTGCGCGACATGCTGAAAACGAATTTCATTGAACAGGGCCGGCGGGTCAAGGAAGGCGCCGGCGGCATGTTCTACGATCCTTCGTCGCTGCTCGCGTTTATCCGGTTCAATTTCCTGGTGCGGCGAACGCTCATCGAACTGATGCATGCGGATCTGATCGCCATCCGCACCGGATTGACGCATCTGGAAGGCGCGGGAATCCGGACGGTCAGCTGCGTGGGCTTCGGGCTGAGTTCCAGCGAGCCTGTCGCGAATATCCGGCAAATCGCCGACGAATGGAAACAGCCATTCCAGAAGGAATATAACGAGCGCTCGGTCAATCAAGTGTTCGAAAAGCTGCTGGCGTTGCGGTCAGACGTCGAAAAGACGGTAGAAAAGGCCCTAGGCAAGCTGCTGGAGAACAGCAAACCGAAAGAAATCCAGGAACCCGCTGCCGCAGTACGAGAGATTCCCGCGGCAGCAAAGTCAGCCGCCAAGATCGGCGAGAAGTCCGCGTCTTCAGAACTTAAGGTAAGCAGCAGTCCGGCGCTGGATTTCGAGTCCTGCATGGAGCAGGTATGGGAGCAGTTGATCTCCGCACCACCATCGCGTGGCCGGTCGATGACCACGGTGCGGGTGGGTGGGGCACGGCTATTGATGTCCTCGTGGGAAGTGGCGGCGTTCGTGAGCGAGGACGGTCCGGCGGCGGAAGATTTGCGCCGCGCGGTGGTTGCTAGGGCGCTGGTGACGGCAGCACTGGAAGCAGCAAAAGAAACCGGGAATGCCACCGATCTGGACCGGGCGTTATCCATCGCTAGAGTGGAAGTAACACGCTTGCAGGAACGCGTGGAAGTGGCGAAGCAGGCAAAGGACACAGAGGCAGCCGTGAATTTGGGTATCAGCACGAAGCGGCTTCTGTCGTCTCTGGACGAGGCGGAAAAGCTTTAATCCCTGTTGGTCGGCAATGACAGACGCGGGAAGCAGTCAGGGAGCGGGTTCCATTGCGAACGACGAACGTACTGATCCTGAGTGATGATCGAGAATTCGCACGCCTGTTGACGGCGTGTTGGCAGGTGGAGAGGCAACTGCCGGAACTGTCGGTGGTGACGAGCGACTTTTGGAGCGCCGATGCGGCGAGTGCGTCGGACCTGGTGGTGATCGGGCCGCTACGCGACGGAAAACTGGCGGAAGTCCTGAGGGCCATGCCTCCCGCCTTAGCGGTCATTCTGTGCGCGCCGTCTGATGCGAGAGAGCTGGGCGCGCTACGCAAGAAATATCCGCGGTTGTTGCACGTACCGTTGCGCGAGGATTGGACGCAAGTAGTGATGCTCGTGGCGGGGGAATCATTGCGCCGCGCGGAAGCGTTTAAGCTGGCGCAACGAGCCGAGCAGCGGGCGGCGGCGAACGCGAGCCAAGCTGTCCTCGGGCGCTACATGATCGATATGCGGCACAGTGTTAACAATGCCATGACTTCTCTGCTGGGCAACGCCGAATTGCTGCTGCTGGAACCGGGCGAGTTGTCGGCCCAATCGCTGGCCCAGATCAAGACCATCCATACCATGGCGCTGCGGATCAACGAAGTGATGCAGCGATTCTCATCCCTTGCCAGCGAGATGCGGGAGGTTGAGACTGCTTCTCAAGGTGAGACGGAAGACGTGGGTGCGAGCTTCTTCCCCAGGCGCTAAGGTCGTGCCGGGCTCCCGGAAGCACTTCTCTTGTAAGGACTTAAAAAACTAAGCACCAATCGAAACGAAAACGCAAAGCTGGCCGCTGACGTGCAATTTTCTGCCATGGAGAACTGCGTGGAGTGAAAGCCCGTGCCGAAAAAAGTGCTCATCGTCGATGATTCGCCGGCCCAGGTCAAATTGATTCAGGGGCTGCTGGAACCGGAAGGCTATTGGCCTGTGGGTCTAAGCGACCCGAAGCGCGTGGAAGAAGCGATTTCGGTGGAACATCCGCAGCTGATTTTGCTCGACGTGGTGATGCCAGAGCGGAATGGCTTTCAAGTGTGCCGCGAGCTCAAGACCAACGTGAAGTTCAATGCCATTCCGGTGATTTTGGTGACCTCGAAGGATACAGCGAGCGACCGGTACTGGGGACAGCAGCAAGGCGCGGATGGCTACGTGACCAAGCCGTTCACCCGTGAAGAGCTTTTGCGGGCCGTGCGCCGGTTTGCCTAGGAAAGAGGACAAGGACGCTTTCGAATGAATGAAGACTTCCAACTGACACCGATACCCGCGGATGCGGAGATTGGCGAACTGCTCGAGGCGCTGGAAGCCAAAACGGAGCGCGCTCTGGAAGCGCAGTATTGTGTGTTCCGCAGCGGCCGCGAGCGTTTCTGTTTGCCGGTGCTCGACGTTGAGGAAGTCGTCGAATGGCCGCTGCTGACGAAGGTGCCGCTGGCCCCCGGTTATCTGCTGGGAATTTTCAACTTGCGGGGATCGATTGTGCCGCTGATCGATATTGCGTTGACGGAAGGGCGGCGCGCCGGCCTGCTGCCGAAACACGTGGTGGTGGCGTCTTTGCGCGGAGACGGGCACCGCGATGATTTGCGGCTGGGTATCGCCGCGGATGAAGTGGTGGGAACGTATTCCGTTCATCAAGCGGAAGATTTGTTGGAGGAAGCTCCGGAAAACGTGCCGCATTGCGTGGGAATGCTGCGGCACGACGACCGGCTGGCGCTGATCATCGATCTGCGCCGATTGTTGGAAGTGTATCCGGGGCCCGGCATTTAAGAGATCAGAAAAGGGTTGGAGGAAGGTAATGAAATCGCGACTCAGTTCAACAATCTGGACGCTGGTCATACTCAATGGCATCGCGCTATTCGTGGTGCTGGGGCTGGCATATAGCGCCGGGCGGCAGTCGGCGGCCAACGGTGGATCGTTTGATCCGTCGGGGCTGATTGTTCCGGGCATTGCCGCGCTGGGCATGACGATCTTCCTGGCGTGGCGGCTGGGCGGCTCGCTCTTGGCGCCGGTAAACGAGCTGGCGGACTTCTCTGAACGGCTGGCCGCGGGCGACGGGAAAGCGCGCGCAGACGTGTCGGCCAGCAACGAGTTTGGCTACATCGCGGAGAACCTGAACCGCGCGGTGGCCAAGGTTTCCAAGGCTTCCTCGAACCAGGAAGCCAACGAATCGCTGCAACGCAGCATTACGGACCTGCTGGCGGTGATCAACCAGATCGCCCGCGGCGACTTGACGTTGCGCGGCAAGGTCACGAACGACGCGCTCGGCAACGTGGCGGATTCCATCAACTACATGCTCGACAACTTCACGAAAGTACTGGAGCGAGTGCGCAAGGCCGCCATGGAAGTGACGGCGTGCTCGAACAACATTCTTGTGGCCGCGGACGAGATGCAGGCCGGCGCAACGCAACAGGACCAGGAAATCACGAACACCTCGAGCGCCGTGGAAGAGCTGACGGTTTCGATGAAGCAGGTGTCCAACAACGCGGAAGCCAGCGCCGAAGCGGCACGCCGCGCTCTGGACGCCGCCGAACAAGGCAACCGCGCGGTCCGCGATACGCTCGAAGGCATGCAGCGGATTCGTTCCTCGGTGCAAGCCACGGCGAAGAAGATCAAGTCTCTCGGCGACCGTTCGCTGGAAATCTCGGAAATCATCAATGTGATTAACGACATCACGGAGCAGACCAACTTGCTGGCGTTGAACGCGGCCATTGAGGCGGCGCGCGCTGGTGAAGCTGGCCGCGGTTTCGCCGTAGTTGCCGACGAGGTCCGCAAGCTGGCGGAACACTCGCGCAGCGCGACCAAGGACATCGCAGCGCTGATCAAAGCGATCCAGGCGGAGACGAACGAGGCCGTAGTGGTCATGGAAGACGGCACAAAGGAAGTGGAATCGGGCGCCCAGCTGGCCGATCAGGCCGGTCGAGCGCTGGATGCCATCTCGAGCGTGGTGCGGCAGTCCGCCGAACTGGTGCAGGAAATCTCCCTGGCTTCGAAACAACAGGTGCGCGGCACGGAAGGCGTGGCGCACGCGATGCAGATTATCTCGAACATCACACGGCAAACATCACAAGGGACACGCGGCACGGTGGCGACGGTCAGCCAGCTCGTGAAACTTTCCGATCAGCTCAACGAAGCGCTGGCGCAGTTCCGAGCCAATCCAAAGGGGAGCGCCACGGCCGAGGACACAGATCATCGTCTTGCCCCGGTGGGTGCAGTTCGATAAGGGCGCAGGATCGCTTTGCGGGTAGCGGAGCGCGAGTGTGGTGACCATGAGCGAACGCCACGGGGCGGGACACGGTTTGAGCGAACACGAGTTGAGCGAGATCCGCATGTTGATCGAAGAGCGGACAGGCATTCATTTCGACGACTCGCGGGAGAGATTCTTCTCCACGCGGGTGCGCGAACACATGCACGAAAAGGGTTACGGACGTGGAACCGATCTGCTGCGCGCGGTTCGCAAGACCAATGTCGAATATGAAGCGCTGCTGGAACGGCTGCTGACACAAGAGACGACGTTCTTCCGTTATCCCGCTATTTTCGAAGCATTCGAGAAGCGCGTTTTGCCGGAATTGCATGTGAAGAAGTTCTGGCGCAATCCGCGGACGTTGCGCGTGTGGAGCGCGGGATGTTCCACCGGCGAGGAGCCCTATTCGATCGCCATTACGATTCTCGACTCCCTATCGTTTGCCGACGCGTGGAACGTGGAAATTCTGGCGACGGACGTCGGGCGGCAAGCGCTGAAACATGCGGAGCGCGGAATCTATTCCGGACGTAGCATCGCGAGCGTCAACGAGAGGCAGCTTGCAAACCATTTTTCGAAGGTGGACGGCGGATTTCAGGTCAAGTCGCGCATTCGGAAGCTGGTGAATCTTGCGCAGCTCAATCTGGCTTCGCCGGTGTACGTCGGGCGCATGGACCTGATTTTCTGCATGAACGTACTGATTTACTTCTCGGAAGAACGGCGGCGGGCCATGGTGCAACGATTCTTTGACGCGTTGGAGCCAGGCGGTTACCTGTTCCTGGGACACTCAGAATCAATTTCCAAGATGCCGGTGAAATTCCAGGCCATCGTGCTGGGCGATTGCATTTTGTACCGTAAGCCGACGGCCGAAGAATTGCAGAAGCCGGAACTGGTAGCGGAGGGGCGCGAGTGAGCATGCCGGATCGCGAAGCCGTTGAGTTGTTCCTCCAGGAAGCCTCGGAGCACCTGCAGTATCTGCGGGAGTACGTGGGTGTGCTCCAGGAGGTATCGCCGCGGCGCGAAGACATGGAGCGGCTGTATATCGCGGCGCACACGCTGAAAGGCACTTCGGCGAGCTACGGGTTTCCACGTTTCTCCGAAATTGCGGGGAAGCTGGCGCACGTTTTTCAATACGCGCTGAATGCCCCGCTGGGCGACGATCTGCACGGTCCGCTGACGGAGTTTCTATCGGATGGGATTTCGCTTCTCGAGAACAGCCTACTGGAGATCAGCGACAACGGCCAGGAAAGCGTCGAAGATATCGCGGCCTTCAAGGAACGCTACCGCTTCGCATTTCCACCGGAGCCGCCACCACTCAACCTCGAGGTTCCCAGCGCGACAGACTACGCAGCAACACCGGACGAAGCGAATGCCTTCGTGGCGGAGCCCGATACTTTGCCGGTACAAACCGGTTTGACGGGGTCGTACTTTGACGCCCTTCCGGCCGACGACGAAGTGGCTGACGAGATTCTGGAGTTCTTCCAGCCGGAGGCGGAAGAGCACCTGCAGATTGTCAGCGACTGCCTGCTTTCGCTGGAGGGAAACAACAATCCGGAGGAAGTCAACCGGTTGTTCCGGGCGATTCACACGGTAAAGGGATCGGCAGCGCAGGTGGGGTTGAGGCGCCTGGGCGGAATCGCGCATCGCGTGGAGGATTTAATTGGCAAGCTGCGCGATGGAGAGGTTGAGCCATCGCCCACGGTGGTGGATTTGTGCCTGGCTTCGGTCGACGTGCTGAGGAAAACGCTGCGTCGGGAATGGGCCGACGAAGTGGAGATGCGCTCGAGCGTCGATTCCCTGCTCGGCCGCATTGCCGCAGTTGTGCCACCCGAAGTGGAAGAGCAAGAAGAGGCGGCGGAAGCGGCGGCCACGGAAACACCTGTCGCGAGCTTGAAACCGGAGAAGGCGGCAGTCAAGCCCGTTCCGGGCGCGAACACGAAAGCCGCGGCGGCCAGCAAATCGGTCCGGATCGCGCTGGCGCGGCTGGACCGCATGATGAATACGGTCGGCGAACTGGTCATCAGCCGCACCAAGATGGTCGGGCGAGTCGCCGAACTGGAAAAGCTGATCGACACGCTAAGCTTCTCGAAAGAGCGTCTGCAGGGCAAAGTCAACGAATTCCAGGAAAAGTACGAGTACAACCGCATCCGATCGCAAATTGGGATGCCCTGGGCCAACAACCAGCGGCAGAAATTGATGAGCGCGGCCGCCGGCGAGACCGGGTTTCTGGACGATTTCAGCGAACTGGAAATGGATCGCTACGACGACTTCAATATCCTGTCGCGCTCGATGACCGAAATCTCCGCCGACGTTAACGAAGTGCTGACGCAGCTCGACAATTACATCGGGCGCGTCGAAGGGGACATCGACGAGTTCACCAAGCTGGCGCACCACCTGCAGGACGAGATCACCGCGGCGCGCATGGTGCCTATCGGCACGTTGTACTCGCTGCTTTCGCGCGCGGTCCGCGATGCGGCACATTCGGCAAGGAAAAAGGTGGAGCTCGACTTCTCGGGCAGCGAGACGGAACTGGATAACAACATCATTCAGCAGATTTCCGATCCGCTGGTGCACCTGGTCCGGAACTCGGTGGCCCACGGAATTGAATCGCCCGAAGACCGCGTCAGCGTGGGCAAGACGGACCAAGGCAAGGTCATGCTGCGAGCCTACCATCGCGGCAATCACATTTATATCGAAGTGGAAGACGACGGGCGCGGCATCGATTATGACCGGGTACGGCAAAGCGCCATCGAGTGCGGACTGGTGTCCGGCGAGACGGCAGACCGGTTGACCGAGCGAGACCTGCGCGAAATGCTGTTCCACCCGGGATTCTCGACGGCAAGCGTGAAAACGGAATTGGCGGGACGCGGAGTGGGGCTCGATGTAGTGCGGTCGAACCTGAACGCGCTCAACGGTGAAATTGAAGTGCAGAGCACGAGCGGCCAAGGCACGAAGTTTGTGTTGAAGGTCCCGTTGACACTGATCATCTCTCCGGCATTGTTTGTGCGCTGCGGCGCGCACCATTTTGCGCTGCCACTTGCGGTGGTGGAAGAAATTCGGCGCCTGCGAGCGGATGAAATCGAAGATGTTGGCGGCAAACTGCTGACGAAGGTGCGCGACGTAGTGACGGAAGTGGTGCGGCTGGATTCGTATCTGGGACTGCCGCCACTCGAGCCGGTAAATGGCTATTTCCGGATGGTGGTGGCCAATGCAGGCAGCCGCCAGGTGGGCCTGGTGGTCGAAGAGGTCATCGGCAAAGACGAAATCGTGATCAAGAATCTTGGCGAATATCTGCGCCGAGTGAAGTTGTTCCCGGGCACAACGATTGCGTCGGACGGCAGCTTGATCCTGCTGATTGATCTGAATCGCATGGTCTCCACGGAGCCGAACGAGCGGCGCGCGGTGCAGGCCAGCGCCAGTGCGGCGCGCGTGTTCGCGCCCGGTTCGGCAGCGGTGGCACGCGGCACGATTCCTACCGACGCGATCGATCGCGTGGACCAGGAGCGGGTCATCGTGGTGGCGGACGACTCGATCAGCGTGCGCAAGTTTGTGGGACGGATGCTCGAGAAGAACGGCTATCGCGTGAAACTCGCGGCCGACGGACTGGAAGCAGCCGAACTGGTCGCGCAGCACGGTTGCCACCTGGTGATCACGGACCTGGAGATGCCACGGATGACGGGCTACGAACTGATGGCGCAGCTGCGGCAGAGCCCCACGACCAAGCGCATACCGGTGATGGTGGTGACGTCCCGCGCAGGGGCAAAACACCGCGATCGCGCGTTGAAAGAAGGCGCAACGGCATTCTTGACCAAGCCAGTGCAGGAAGATCAGCTGCTTGCCGCGGTCGAGCAGTTGATGGGAACGGAGGCGGTCCGGCCGGTCGTTCCAGTCGGATAAGAGAACATGGTGAGTGCGGCGCCCAAAAAGTTTCGCGTGCTGATCGTGGACGACTCTGCGTTCATGCGCAAAGTCCTGGAAACGATCTTCAACGCGGATCCACAACTGCAGGTGGTGGGGCACGCCAAGGACGGACGCGAGGCGATCACGCTGTCGGATTCGTTGAAACCCGACGTGATCACCATGGACCTGAACATGCCACATCTGGACGGCCTGCAGGCCACAGCTCATATCATGACCAACAGTCCGCGGCCCATCGTGGTAGTGAGTTCGGAAAGCAAGGAAGGCGCAGCCAGCACCCTGAAGGCGCTGGAACTTGGCGCGATTGATTTCGTCGCAAAGCCCAGCTCAGGCATCGACCTGGATATGCAGAGCGTGAAAGAAGAGCTGCTGCGTAAAGTTCGCGTAGCGGCGAAAGTCCGTGTAGTTCGGACGGCCTCGCGTCTAGCGAACGCCGTGCAAGCGCCGCCGAAAGGGACCTCGGCCTCGGCGGTGCCGTCGCGTCCGCTGGCGTCAGCGGCAGTTGCGAGCCCTGATCTGCGGTTCCCTGTTGTGGTTCTGGGCGCATCGACCGGCGGTCCGGCCACCATCATGCGCATGGCGCCAGGGTTCACGCGGGACTTTCCCGCCGCCGTCGTGCTGGTACAGCACATGCCAGCGACTTTCACGTCTCAGTATGCGCTCCAGCTTTCGGAATTCACTGGTATCCGCGTAAAAGAAGCGGAAGCCAGCGAGCCATTGTCGCCAGGCACGCTTTACATTTGCCCGGGCGGGCAACACTTGCGGATCACTCCTACGGGACGAATCGAATTGGATGCCACAAGCGGCAGGATCGAAGGCTATCTGCCAAATATCGACGTCACCATGGAGTCGGCGGCCGTCTTTGCGGGTGCGATGAGCATCGGCGTCGTGCTGACCGGAATGGGCAGCGACGGTGCGCGAGGCGCGCGCGCGATCAAGAATGCCGGCGGAATGGTGCTGGCACAAGACGAAGCTACCTCGGTGATCTTTGGGATGCCGGCGGAAGCGATTAAAGCCGGCGTAGTGGATCAGACGCTGGGAATCGACGATATTTATGCGGCGATTGAAAAGCGCGTTTTAGGGCTTTGCCGCGCCACTCCTGTAGGAGCCCGGTAATGCGCGCAGCTGCGGAACACAAAACGGCAGGAGTCCGGACCGAACAGATCATTCTATTCCGCGCCAGCCACGAAATTTTCGCAATCTCATCGGGATCAGTGCAGGAAGTACGTAGCGTCGACAGTCTAGCCGGAGCGCCGGTAGCAATCAGCGAACCCAAGTTGAGGAAGGTGCGTCACGCGCTTCGTCGTGGCGACAAGAACCTATACGTGGTGAATTCGGCGCTTCACTTTGGATTGCGGCCCTCGCCCGCGACGTTGATTTTCCTGTTGCGCAAGGCGCGCGTGGCGCTGCTCGTTGATTCGATCGAAAAAATGACCACCATGACGGTGCTCCAGGCACTTCCCGGGGCCTTTTGTCACGAAGAGCGGGTGTGGTATCGGGGGTTGACGGTGCTCGACCAAAATGTGATTCCGGTGGTCGATCCCGCGGGGTTCTTGACCAACGAGGAATTGTTTCTGCTCGATGCCGCAACCGGGCCGGGCAATGCAACGGAAGCCGGCGGCACAGCGGGAGCGGATTTGGCGCTATGAGCTGGATGGACCAAGCCGACACGAGATCGTGCGTATTACTTCGCCTCGGCGAGAGGCGTTTCGCGCTGCCCGCAGAGCAGGTGGCAGAACTGGCGGCACCAAGCCGCGTCTTCCGTTTCGCGCACCGCACGCCGGAGCTCGACGGCGTGATTTTGCGGCGGGGACGCGTTGTGCCGGTGTGTGATGTGGCAGAGCGTTTGACGGGCAAGCGCTTGTCGTCCCGGCGGTTCTATCTGATTGCAGCGCGACGCCACGGGCACAGTATGGACTGGGTTGCGATACCTGTGAGCGGCCAGTGCGAGTTGATTCAGGCGGATCTTACGCCCGCCGGCGAACATGATTCCCCACACGTGGCGGGCTGGCTATCGCACGCGGGCGAAGTAATTGAGGTATTGAACCTGAACGCACTGATGCCGGGATTGCATTCCGCAGCAGCAACCGCGGGCAACGTTGTGCCAGAGGTCCACGCACAATGATGCCGGGCAAAGCAGCGAAGATCCTACTGATCGACAGCAACGTGCTGTTTGCCAAGCGACTCGGAGACGCTTTGAAGCGCGAAGGCTTCGAAGTCACGACCACGACGCAGCCGACGTTTGCGCTGACGGCGTTGGAGTACAACGCCCCCACCGCGATCGTCTGCGCGACGAATATGCGCGAAATGGGGGCCCTGGACATCGCAAAGATCATTCACGCCGATCCGAAGAATTCGAATCTGCCGATCATCGCTACCGGCGACGGCAGCCAGGGCGCGCTCATGGGAGCGTTTCAAGCCGGTTGTGACGACTATATCGACCGCCATTTGTCGGCAGCGACAATCGCAAATCACATCAAGAACATCATCATCAGCAAGGTGGAAGGGTTTCAGCCGACACAGATGCTGGGGCAGGCCGATACCAGCCTGAGCGGCAATTTATCGCACCACGATTTGACGGGCGTGATGCAGATGCTGGGACAAGCCCGGCAAACCGGCGCGCTCACCATCAATGCGGGGACAGCGGACGCGGTGCTGTTCTTTGACGCCGGCGAAATCGTGCACGCCGAATGCGGATCGCATTTTGGCGACGAGGCAGTCATCGACATTATCAAGAGCTGCGTGCAGTGCGGAGCCGGGGTCTATAAATTCTTGTACGGCGCCACAACGTCGCAGAGGACTGTGCTGCGCTCCGCCACCGATCTGATGCTGGACGCCATGCGGGAATACGACGAAACCGCGCGAGACCTGACGGACGAACTTGCGGACAAGGAGGCACAATGAGCGAGACAGTCGCCATGCCGCCGCTGGGCACAACAGAAGCCAAAGCGGCACCCACCGTGTATTTCATCGATGACAGCGCCACGATGCGCGAAGTCATCAAGATCGCGTTTCGCCGCGAGAATATTCACGTGATCACTTGCGCCGACGCGGCCTCCGCATTGGGTCAATTCGAACAGCACCCGCCGGACGTGGTCATTACCGACGTGATCATGCCGGACCAGGATGGCTATTCGGTGTGCAGTCAGATCAAACAGAATCCACAATTCGGCAAGACTCCGGTCATTTTGATGTCGGGCGTGGTGAATAAGTCCGTGGCCGACCGCGCGGTTGCAGTGCAGGCCGATGAACTGGTCCGAAAGCCGTTTCAGCCGCAGGAACTGATCGGCCGCGTGCGCAACTTGCTGAATGGCGGAAGTGCTCCGGCGCCCCTTCCGCTGGTCAGCTCGAGCGCACCCTCGCTGGATAGCCTGTTCGCGCCGCCGCCAGTTCCACCTCGTGTTACTCCTATGGTGGCGGCAACTCCCCCCGCGGTAGCGCCTCCCACTGCGTTTGGAGACGCCAAGCCCGTCGAATCCGTCTGGCCGCGCGCCGTGGCTGAGGCGTTGCAACACCAAGCTTCGCCTGTGCCGGGTTTGCCTGTTCCCGGCGCGCCCCCGCCCGCGCGCATGACTTCGCCAACGTCCGAAGTGATGCGGCTGAAAGCGGAGATCGCACATCTGGAACTGCTCATTAAGAAACTGCAGACCGAGTTGCAGATCGAGCGGCAGTACAACCAGGCACTCGAGCTGCACGTCCGTACGCTCACCCAACTGGAGTAGAACATTTCGGCAAACGGTGGCGAGCGATTTGTTGACGCTCCTGGCCGAATTCAGTAGCCTCGCCTTGGACTTGATTGTCCTAAGCAGTGTCGCCGTCAAGGGGAGCCAGCATGAAAAATCAGCAGGGACGAATTCTTACGCGACGAGAGTTTGCGCAGCGGGCAGCACTTTTGTCGGCAACGGCATCCTTGGCGACCGCCGAAGCGGTTTTCCCAGCATCGGCGAAAGACGCAAGTCCGCAAGCAACATCGGATTCACCGAAACTAACCGATGCTGGACAAGCGGAGGCTAATTCGCGATTTCAGCAAATCATGGACCTTTATGGCGGCCGGTTCGACGACGCGCAAAAGGCGTCCCTGAAGAGGATGTGCGCCGAAATGCAACCTGCTCTGGAGCACATTCGCGCCTACGAGTTACAGAATGGAGATGCGCCAGCACTATATTTGAAGCCGCTCGTCGAACGGGATAAGAAGCCGCAGCCGGCGGCAATTTCCGCGACCAAGAAACCGTAAAGAGGGCCGCAGATGCTCAAAGAGGCAATTCTGTATGCGCCAGTCAGCGAACTCGCGCGGCAAATCGAAGCCAGGACGCTGTCTCCAGTAGAACTCACCGAGAGCTATCTGGACCGTAGCGCGACGCTTGGTTCGAAGTTGAATGCGTATGCACGGCTGATGCCGACGGCCGCAATAGAGCAGGCCCAGGCGGCGGAAAAAGAGATTCGCCGCGGACACTACCGGGGCCCGCTCCATGGGATTCCCTACGCCGCGAAAGATTTACTCGCGGTCAAAGGCGTCACAACAACGTGGGGAGCAAAACCATTCGCAAACCAGGTGTTCGATTACAACGCGACGGTCATCGAGCATCTGAATCACGCTGGCGCGATCCTACTGGGCAAAGCATCGATGATCGAGTTGGCCGGCGGGATGGGCTACAAATTCGCGTCCGCGTCCTCGCAAGGCGAAGCGAAGAATCCGTGGGACACGGACTGCTGGACTTGCGGATCGTCATCAGGCTCGGGTGCAATTGTGGCGGCGGGACTGGCGGGATTCGCGATAGGCACAGAAACCTGGGGCTCCATCATCTGTCCGTCGGCGTACTGCGGGGTCAGCGGCTTGCGGCCTACGTACGGCCGTGTGAGCCGCTATGGCGCGATGGCGTTGGCGTACTCGATGGACAAGATCGGCCCGATGGCGCGCAGCGCGGAAGATTGCGCGCGAATATTCGCTGCCATCGCCGGCCACGATTTCCTGGATCGCAGCACTCTGCCCATTGATAAGTCGGCGTTCACCTACTCGCCCGCGAACGATTTGAAGGGCCGTTCGTTGCGCGTTGGCTGGCTGACGAATGCGTGGAAACAATATGACCCTGGCATCGCAAAGATTATGGATGCAGCGCATAAGGTTCTGCAAAAGCGCTTTTCGTCGGCCAAGGATGCAAAATTGCCGGAAGGGCCATGGGAAGACGCGGCGTCGATTATCCTGTCGTGCGAGGCGGGCTCCGCATTCGGCGAACTGATCCGTTCCGGCAGGGTCAGTGAACTATCGGACCCGTTAAGCCGCATTGGTGGATACGTCCAGCAGACAATTTCCGGGGCAGATTACAACACAGCGCTGCGCATTCGTGAAATTCTGCAGGTGAAGATGACCGCGCTTTTCGATTCGTATGACGTGCTGGTAACAGCCAGCCAACCGATTGCGGCCACGCCGCTCTCGATGGATCTGCTCTCGCCAGAATTGACCTTTGCCGACCCCCTGGGCGGCATCGGCAACCTGTGCGGGTTGCCCGCGCTTTCGGTGCCCTGCGGCTTTACCGACAAAAAGCTGCCGATCGGATTGCAGTTTGTAGCGCGCGCCGGCGACGATCTCGCCGTTCTGCAAGCCGGGCGCATATTCCAGCAAGCGACGGACTGGCATAAACGCCATCCCCACCTGAACTGAAGCGAAATACGGAAAAATCAGGAACCGTGGAGGCTTTCGCGGACGGCGCGAAGAATTGCGGCACGGCTGAAAGGCTTGCTCAGTAGACGGACAGAAGGATCGGCGTTGGCCATTTCGGTGGCGGCGCGCTCGCTATAACCGGACATGAAGATGACGTTCAATCCGGGATTTTCGGACTGCAGCCGCTCAGCCAATTCCTGGCCGGTCATTCCGGGCATGACCATATCGGTAACGAGTAACTGAATCTTTCCCTGATTCTGCGCTGCCAGTTCAATGGCTTTGCGCCCATCTTCCGCTTCAATCACGTGATAGCCGCCGGACTCCAGAAACTCCCGCGCGATTTCCCGGACGTCCTGTTCGTCTTCAGCCAGAAGCACGGTCTCCGTACCCGTAGGTATATCGGCAGAAGGATGCGAAGGTCCAACCGGGTCTTCGGCCTGATCGACACGCGGCAGATAAATCTTGAAAGAAGTCCCTTTCGCAAGTTCGCTGTAGACCCAGATGAATCCACCGCTTTGCTTGACGATGCCGTATACCATCGCCAATCCCAGGCCAGTCCCCTTCCCTTTTTCCTTGGTAGTGAAGAAGGGTTCGAAGATGTGCGCCTGGGTCTCGGCATCCATGCCTGTGCCGCTGTCGGTGACCACCAGAATGACGTACGGACCGGGCTTCATAAGCGGGTGGCTGGCGGTGAAGGAATGGTCGAGGTCGCAATTGGAAGTCTCAATGACGAGCTTCCCACCATTCGGCATCGCGTCGCGGGCGTTCACGGCAAGATTCATCAGGACCTGTTCGATCTGGCTGGCATCGGCGCGAATCGTGCCCAAATCTTCATCGGTGCGAATCATCAACTCGATATCTTCACCAATCAGGCGGGGCAGCAGCTTGCCCATCTCTTCGACGATGGAATTCATGTTGATGACCTGCGGCTGCAACACCTGCATGCGACTGAAGGCCAGCAGCTGCCGTGTGAGCGCGGCGGCGCGGTCGGCAGAGCGATCGATTTGCTCAATCTTGCGAGTGATCTGTTCGGCGGGCGGCAAGACATTCAGTAGCAGCTCAGTGTGGCCTTTAATCACCATGAGGAGATTATTGAAGTCGTGAGCGACGCCACCCGCGAGTCTGCCGACCGCTTCCATTTTTTGCGCCTGGCGGAGTTGGCTTTCGAGCAGGCGGCGTACGCTGATATCCTGCGCCACCACCAGGCGGACCTGCTTCCCGGCATAACTCAGTTCGTGGGAGATGCACTCGACTTCGAAGGTCTGGCCATCTTTGGACCGGTGCTGCCAGAATTCATGTTCCTCCATTTGCGAATGCATACTGCGGACATAGTCGACCGCTTTGGCTTGTTGCGATTCCGGATGGACGTCAAGAATGGTCATGCGCGCGAACTCTTCTGCGGAATAGCCGTAAAGCTCGGTGGCCGCCTGGTTCACGCGGAGGAAACGGAGCGATTCGAGTTCATAGAGCCAGGTGGGTAAAGGATTGTGTTCAAACAACAGGCGCAGCGTGGATTCGTTGCGGCGCAGTTCCTCTTCCGCGCGGCGCCGCTCGATGGCAAGAGCGATATGCCCGCCGACCGACTCTAGAAACTCCAGATCCCTTAAATCGTAGGCCGCTTCATTTTGATAATGCTGAACCACCAGAACACCGATGGTAGCTGTGGGGGTTTTCAGGGGCACGCCCAACCATGCTGGAGATGGAGAGCCGACCAACTCGACTTCGCCGGCCTCTGCGAGCTGGTCGAAATAGGATTGTGGGATCAGCGTGGCTTTGCCGGTGCGGAATACGTAGGCTGTGCAGCTTCGACCTACCCTTTGGGGAGGAGGGGCCACGTCGTATTCATCGGCAAAGAACGGAAACGCGAAGGTGTCTGTGGAAGGGTCGTGCAAGGCAACGAAGCAATTGTCGGCGGAAAGAATCCGTTTCAAGGCATGGTGGATGCGAGTCAACAATTGATCAAGGTGCGCAGTTTCGTTGAGCGCGTGCACGATTTCGGAATTGACCTGGCGCTCGGATTCCATCCGCTGGAGTTCCGTAACGTCACTTCCGTAAAACAGAATCCCTTCCAGGCCCGGCTCAGACAGCCTGTTCGCGCAGGTGAACTGGATCCAGCGCCACGAGCCATCGCGGCAACGAAAGCGGCATCGGCCGGCCTTCGTTGAATCGGGATTGGCAGCGAGTTCGATCAGATAAAGACGAACTGCAGCGATATCGAGAGCATGAACCAGGTGGGCAATATGCTGACCGAACACTTCTTCGGAGGAATGGCCCAAAGTGGACTGGAAGACGCGGTTGGTGAACTGCAAAGTGCCGTCGGCGCCAAGAATTGCGATCAATTCGTGGGCGGAATCGAGCAGAGTGGCAAGTTGTTGAGCCCCAAGAACGAGCCCAGGCTCCCAAACACTACGTTGGGCCATGGATTGTTCGCTTCGCAGCTGGCGGAGAAGCAAAGCGCCGCCGGCAGGACGTTCGGAAGCCTCCCGGAAAGTGGCACACGGAATTCTCTAGAGACAACACCCTAAACCACCGTCTCTTCCTTCACGATATGTAAAAAGAGAAAAAAGGTAAATCGCGGGGATGGAAGAGATTTCTAAAGTATGACCTGTCCTAGCGGACAGGTAGCCGGAAAATCAAGTAACTCTAATGACCGAGGAAAATCGATGGAGGACAGTGTCCGCCGCGTCCGGCGCCGTTCAAACTCAGCTGTTGGGCTGGGCGGCGATGGCTTTCAGGGACTCGCCCGCAGCGGCGATGGTGCGCTCGATGTCAGCGGGGGTGTGCGACGCTGAAACGAAGGCGGCTTCAAATTGGGAAGGCGCGAGGAATATGCCGCGCTGCAGCATTTCACGGAAGAATCGGGCGTAGAGTTTCGTGTCCGAGCGCTTGGCATCCGCGTAGTTCTGCACGGCCTGGGGCGTGAAGAAAATTGTCGAAAGCGAGCCGATGGCGTTGACTTGAGCCGCGATGCTCGCGTCAACCAAGGCCTTGCGAAAACCGGCGACGAGCTTTTTGGCCAGTTCATCGATGCTTTCATAGAGCCCCGGCTTGCTGAGTTGCTTCAGTGTTGCAATCCCAGCACGCATGGCCAGTGGATTACCCGCCAAAGTGCCGGCTTGGTAGACCGGGCCGAGCGGAGCCACGTTGTTCATCAGTTCAGCACTGGCCGCGTATGCCGCAACAGGAACGCCACCCCCGATGATCTTGCCCATGGTGGTGATGTCACCCTGCACGCCTAAAACTTGCTGTGCGGAGCCGTAGCGCAAGCGGAAGCCGGTGATCACTTCGTCGATGATCAACAGCGTGCCATTCTTTCTGGAGATGTCGCGGAGCCCTTTAAGGAAGGCATCTTTCGGCGGAACAACGCCCATATTGGCGGCGACAGGTTCAACGATAATGGCGGCGATTTCATCTTTATGTTGCGCGAACACTTGTTCCACGGCATTCAAATCGTTATAGGGAACGTTTAACGTGAGCGAGGCCAGGGCTTGAGGAACGCCCGGGCATTCGGCGATGCCTAGCGTGGCCAGGCCGGAGCCGGCTTGCGACAAGAAGCTGTCCGCGTGGCCGTGATAGCAGCCCTCAAATTTCAGGATGAAGTCGCGCTTGGTGACACCGCGCGCCAACCGTACCGCGCTCATGGTGGCTTCCGTGCCGCTGGAAACAAAACGTATCTTTTCCAGGTGTGGAATCGCCTTAGTGATCAGCGTAGCCAATTCGAGTTCGAGTTCGGTGGTAACGCCAAAGCTGGTGCCACGCTGCGCCTGGTCGGCGATGGCGGCAGTGACGGCGGGATGGGCGTGGCCGAGGAGCATTGCGCCCCACGAGCAGACGTAGTCGAGCAGGACATTGCCATCGGCATCGTAAAGATGCTGCCCGCTACCCTTTTCAATGATTAACGGTTCGCCGCCGACGGAGCGAAACGCACGCACGGGGCTGTTGACACCGCCGACGAGGACTTTTTCTGCCTTTTCGAAGATTTCACGCGACCGACGGCGTTCAGGCTTCACAACGGTAGGTGCTCCGCTCATGACTTCCCCTTTTAAGTTTAAGGCTTCAACCAGCGCACGGCATCCTTAGCGTGATAGGTGATAATAATTTCCGCGCCGGCGCGCTGGATGCCGAGCAATATCTCGAGGACCACGCGCTTTTCGTCCACCCAGCCATTATGCGCGGCAGCTTTAACCATGGAGTATTCGCCACTGACGTTGTAGGCGGCGATGGGGGCATCAAAATTGTCGCGGACCAGGCGAATCACATCGAGATACGCCAGCGCGGGCTTGACCATGACGATATCCGCGCCCTCTTCCAGGTCGAACTGCACTTCGCGCAGCCCTTCGTAAGCATTGGCGGGGTCCATCTGGTAGCTGCGGCGATCGCCGACAAGCGGAGCGGAATGCGCCGCCTCACGGAATGGGCCATAGAAGCCGGAACAGTACTTGGCGGAGTACGCCATGATCGGCAGATTCTCAAATTTGTGCTCGTCAAGCTTCTTTCGAATGGCTCCGATCCGGCCATCCATCATGTCGGAGGGCGCAACCAGATCGGCGCCGGCACGCGCGTGGGAAAGAGCTTGTTCACTGAGGATTTCGAGCGTGGCATCATTGACGATCTCGCCATTTTCGATCACGCCGCAGTGTCCGTGATCTGTGTATTCGCACAGGCACACATCCGTCATTACCAGCAGGTTCAGATTGACCTTCTTAATCCCTTCGATGGCCTGCTGCACTATGCCATCGGCGTCCAGTGAAACCATCCCACGGGAATCTTTATGGTCAGGCAAGCCAAACAAAATCACGCCGCTGACGCCCATATCCTGAATTTCGCGGCATTCCTCGACGATTTTGTCGGGTGATTTCTGATAAACGCCGGGCATCGATCCGACTTCATGCTCAAAATTCTTGCCGGGACAGACAAACATCGGGTGGATAAAACCGGCGGTATTGATGTTGCGTTCGCGCACAAGATTCCGGAACAGCTCGGTGCGGCGAAGGCGTCTGGGGCGGTGCAACGGGAAACTCATGCTGAATTCACTCCTGCGGACCGTCCCGGCTGAGGCATGGAGAAATATCTCTCCAGCGCATTTACAATGGAGGCCACCGTAGTCTCCTCGGCGAGCAATACGCGTTCGACGTTCGCTGCGCGCAAGGCCTTCTCCGTGATCGGCCCAATGGCTGCAAAGATGGCCTGCCGGGATATCTCCAAAACTCTCTCATTTCCCAGAATGTCTTGCAAATGATGGACGGCCGAAGGACTAAAAAACAGAATTGCGTCGGCACCCTGTTGCAGCGTCGCACGGACACGAGCCAGAGAAGCATCGTCCGGAGACACGGTTTTGTACGCGACCACTTCCCTCACAGTGGCGCCGAGGCGGATCAATTGTTCCACCAGGTCGGGGTTGGCGCGATCGCTTCGAGGCAGCAATACGCGCTTCCCTTTGACGTTGGCCGCCAGCTCTTGCGCCAACGAAACGCCCTGGTGTTTTGAGGCGGTGTACGCGACGTCAATACCTGCCAATCGCAGGGCCTGCGCCGTGGCCGGGCCCACGGCCGCCACGCGTGCATGGCCGAGCACTGTTTTCAGATCGAGGTGGAGTACGTGACAGCGCTCCTGCAACGCCCGAAGCGCGTTCTGGCTCGTCAGGAAGACCCAATCGAAATGCGCGATCTCGAGAACAGCTCGATCCAAGTCAGCAATGTTCTCCGGAGCGCCAAAAGCCACCATAGGAAGCACAACCGGCACGGCGGCCTTCTCTTGCAGCGCCCGAACCAGATCTCGGCTTTGCTCGGCCGCGCGCGTTACTACCACACGCTTCCCCTGCAGGCCACCAGCGGAGTCCTCAGCCACGTGAACGATTCACCTCGTCCAGAATAGCGCGAGCGCCGCTATCGATGAGCACCTGCGCCAGGTGTTCGCCCAATTGGGCAGCCTGTTCAGCGGAGGCAGTCGCTTTCTGACGAACATACTTCTGGCCATCAACGGAGCACACGACCGCCTCCATCACAAGTTCGGCCCGCTCGAAGCGCGCCCAGGCCCCCACGGGAACCTGGCAGCCGCCTTGCAACTTCGAGAGTAGCGCGCGCTCGGCGATGATGGCGGTGCGCGTCTCGTTGTCGTCGAGTTTGCCTAGGATATCCGCGGCTTCCTGGTCTTTCACGCGTGATTCAATGGCAATGGCGCCCTGGCCAACGGCCGGCAAGGAAATTTCCGTCGAAATCGGCTCGGTGATTTTCGCGCTCCAGCCAAGGCGGTCAAGACCGGCTTTCGAAAGAACAATGGCGTCATATTCGCCGCTTTCCACCTTGCGCAAGCGTGTATCGACATTGCCGCGCAATTCACGAATATCGAGATCCGGGCGGTGATGGCGGAGTTGTGCCTGGCGCCGCAGACTGCTGGTGCCGACGCGAGCTCCTTGCTTCAGGTTGGCCAGTATCGTGCCGCTATTGGAAACCAGGCAATCGCGCACATCGTCGCGGCGGCAAACCGCCGGAAAAGACAAGCGCGAGGGAGTTTCGGTGGGGATGTCTTTCACACTATGAACCGCGAGGTCGACGGACTCGTCAAGGAGCGCCTCCTCCAATTCCTTGATAAAGATGCCTTTTCCACCGATTTGCGTGAGCGGCGCCTGCTGCATCTTGTCTCCGGAAGTCTTGATGATGACGATTTCCGCTTCCACTCCCGCAACCTGAAAGAGCTGCTTGCGCACAAATTCAGCCTGCCAGCGCGCGAGAATGCTGCCTCGACTGCCGATGCGAAGGTGCTTCACGGTTTCTCCCGGTCCGATAGATACAGCGCCCGAATGGCCTCCACGCTTTGAATCTTTTTGCGAAGCTCTCTCTCACTGCGCAAACGCTCAGCGGGGACGATGAGCAACTTTTCGATCAACTCGTCCATCATCGCGCCAATGTGCTCGCGATCCTGCGGCGTGAAATGGTTCAAGCCTTCCAGTTTGTCTTTCAGGAAGGCCAAACGGCGTTCCTTCATGCTACCGCGCAAGGTATCTAGAACGCCGATTAATTCCACACTGGCCTGCCAGGAAATAAACTTGCCGACATGCTCTTCGACGAGCGATTCGGCTTTGGGCACCTCGTTTTTGCGGGCGGCGCGGTTCTGGTCGACGATCTCGGTGAGATCGTCCATGGTGTAAACGTAGACGTTATAGAGGCTGGCGACGGCAGGGTCGACGTTGCGCGGCAAACCGAGATCCATCAGGAAGAGGGCGCGATTGCCGCGCACGGACATGGCGCGTTCAATCAGCGTTTTGGTCAGCAGCGGTTCCTGCACGCCGACAGCCGAGACAATCACGTCCGGAGACTTCAGGGAATTATCCCAGTCTCCCCACTCCATGACCTTGCCATCGTACTGGCTGGCAAATTCCTCAGCTTTCTCGCGGGACCGGTTGGAAAGATAAAGATTCTTGATGTTGCGGTCGCGCAGCTGCGAAACCACCTGTTCGCTGATGGTGCCGGCGCCAAGAACCAAGGCGCTGCGGTCGCTCAACTTGCCGAAGATGCGCTCGGCCAGCTTCATGCCCGCCGACGCGACGCCCATCGGGCGCGTCCCCAGCTCGGTTTCGGCCCGCACGCGCTTGCCAATTTCGAGAGCCGCCTGAAAAAGACGGTTTAGGACCGGCCCCGTGGCACGCCCTTCATGCGCACGCAAATAGGCATCGCGCACCTGCCCGAGAATTTCGGCTTCGCCCAACAACATGGAGTCCAGTCCCGCGGAAACGCGGAACAGATGGCGTACCACATCATGATCGTAATGGTGGTAGAGGGAAGGATTGAGCAAGTCGGGACGCAATTGGTGAAACGTACTCAGGTATGTGGAAAGGGCGTGGGCAGATTCACGATTGCTGCCGGGATTCACGCCGTAGACTTCGCTGCGATTACAGGTGGAGAGTACCAGGGTCTCTTCCAGAATTCCCTGCGAACGCAACTCTTCGGCGGCGCGCAGGGCCTGCTGATGGGAAAAGGACACCTTCTCCCGCACCTCCACAGGTGCTGTTCGGAAATTCAGGCCAACGAGAACAATCTCCATGATTCCGGTTGGGCGCTCCTAAAAGTAGCGGTGGTGCTGCGAAAAGTAGAGATTCACCACGGTGAAACTGAGTATGACCAGCGCGAAATTGAAGACGCACAGCTTCGATGCGCGCGCTCCTCGCCAGGCAGCGGTGCGAGCTAACCGGAAATACACCACATACAGAGCCAGCACCAGCAGCGTCACCAGGTACTTCGGGTCGAAGTAGGTCTGCTGTTGCGGCAAGCGGTCGACGGCGACGAAACCCAGCGCGGTGCCGACGGCGATGGTCACTAGACCGACCAGCACGCTGGTATGGCTCATGCGCTCCAACAATTCCAAGGACGGCAAACGCCAGACAACATCGCCGAGCTGACGGATCTTGAGCAGGCGCTCTTCGGCAAGGTAGATAAGGCTAAGGACGCAGGACAGCGCGAACGCAGCGTAGGCGAGGATGCTGAGCGTCACATGTAAGGCAAACACAACGCCATGGGGCAGGTTCTGAACCGCCGTAGGGTGAGATGGAGGAATGAGAAAGGCGGAAGCCAAGAACACCAGAATGACGGGCAGGACGAAGGGGCCGACGGTACGCTGCCGATGGTAGATTTCCAGGCAAAGGTACGTGACGGCCAGAAGCCATCCGAACAAAGACATGGAGCCTTGCAAATCGTGGTAAGGGACCGTGTGTGTACCCTTGGCGCGCATCAGCAATGAAAGGTAATGGGCCACTAAGCCCAAGAACATCAGCGCGGTAGCCAGTCTTCCGGTCAGTTCCTTGCCGGTGTAAAGAAAATTCAGGTACAGGCCCCAGCTTGCGAGATAGGCCAGAACTGTAAGTATGACAAATGGTTGAGTCATCGGCCCTGTCCACGCCGATCTGGGCGGTAGCGGGAGCGTGCCTGGCCCAGGCTTCGCGATATGCGGACACGGTGAGTATAGCGCACTCGGGATTGTTCACGCACGGTGCTGCGTCACTGTCAACAATCACAGGGATTTGTTATTCTGCTTACCTATCGCTATGACACCTCAGGCCACCGAACTGAGCCGCAAAGACTTGTTTCTGCGAGCGTGCCGCTGCGAGCCTGTGCCAAGGCTTCCGGTATGGATGATGAGGCAAGCGGGGCGTTATCTGCCGGAATACCGGGAAATTAGAGCTAAACACTCCTTTTTGACCGTCTGCAAGACCCCCGACTTGGCGGTCGAGGTCTCCGTTCAACCCTTCCGGCGGCTGGGGCTCGACGCCATCATTATCTTTTCGGACATCCTGATTCCCGCCGAGGCCATGGGCTTGAACCTGGAACTCGAAGACGCGGGGCCCATTCTTCCCAATCCGGTACGGACAGAAGCGGACGTAAAGAAACTCCACATTTTTGATCCCGAGAAGGAAACCGGATTCCTGATGGAGGCGCTGCGGCGCACGGTGAAACAGGTTGGGCCCGACGTGCCTGTGCTAGGTTTCGCGGCGTCGCCCTGGACGCTGGCGTGTTACATGGTCGAGGGAAAGACGAAGGAAGGCTTTGCGACGGTTAAGAATTTCCTGTACCGCGAACCGAGAGTGTTTCGCGAACTGCTGCATCGGATTGCGCAAGCCACAATTCCCTACTTAAAGGGACAGATTCAGGCGGGCGTAACTGCGGTGCAATTGTTCGACACCTGGTGTGGCGAACTGGATTTGAACGACTACACGGAGTATGTGCTACCCGCGGTGCAAGAGGTGATTTCCGGACTGGGTAGCGCGGTCCCTGTGATTTATTACACCAAGGCGTCTTATCACCTTCTGCCGTCAGTGGTGAAGGCGGGTGCGGATGTGCTCAGCGTCGACTGGCGCGTCCCGCTGAGCGCTGTGCGAAAACTGGCTGGGCCGCGCTTGGCGCTGCAGGGGAATCTGGATCCGGCGATTCTGTTTGGGCCGCAGGAGAAGATTCGCGAAGCGACGCTGGATATTGTTTCTCAGTTGGGCGGGCACGGACACATCCTGAATCTTGGGCACGGGATTTTGCCGCACACACCCGTCGAAAATGCTCAACTGTTCATTCACACCGGCCAGCAAGCCGCGCTTACTGATGCCAGGCCTGCGGCCCAAGCGCGTCGCTGAGGACCGGAGGTTCGTTATGTCCATCATGAATCCCACATTGCGCGAGATGCACCAGGAACTTTCGGTGGGCGAAGAGTTCGTAGCACGCTATAACCGCCCCGGGCCCCGCTACACGAGCTATCCGACCGCGCCTGTGTGGACGGACGCATTTGGTGTGAAAGAATACGAAGAGGCGATCGCAGCGGCCGAGCGCAAAAACTCTCCGGTGTCACTCTACATGCATCTCCCCTTCTGCGAGAGTTTGTGCCTGTTCTGTGCGTGCAACGTGGTGATCCGCAAGGATAAGAGCGTTACGCCGCCGTATCTTGCGATCCTCAAGAAGGAAATCGATCGCGTCGCGCGGGGAGTTTCGAAAAACAGGCAGGTGACGCAATTCCACTGGGGCGGCGGCACGCCGACTTATTTGTCGCCGGAACAGATCGAGGACCTGTTCGCGTACACGCGCGAGCGATTTAATTTCGCGCCCGACGCGGAGATTGGCATTGAAGTTGACCCGCGAGTAACCACGAACGCGCACATGGAAATTGTGCGGAAGATGGGCTTCAACCGGTTGAGCATGGGCATCCAGGACTTCAAGGAAGACGTGCAGAAAGCGGTGCACCGCGTGCAGCCTTACGAGATCACGCGCGACCTGATTGCCACGGCGCGGCAGTTGGGCTTCGATTCCATCAACGTGGATCTGATTTATGGCCTGCCGTATCAAACCGCGGAGAGCTTCGCGCATACCGTGGAACAGATTGTCGGACTGTCCCCGGACCGCATCGCCATGTTCAGCTATGCGCATGTGCCATGGCTGAAGAAACAGCAAGGATCCTTTGTCGCGCACCTGCCGGAAGGCATGAAGAAATTCGATATTTTCCGCAGCGGCTTGCTGAAATTCCTGGAAGCCGGCTACCTGTACATCGGCATGGATCATTTCGCGAAGGAAAACGACGAACTGGCGGTTTCGCAGCGCAATCGGACGCTGCACCGGAATTTTCAGGGATATACGACGAAGGCCGGCGCGGACCTGTACGGCATGGGGATCACCGCCATCAGCGGAGTGCAAGACACGTACGCTCAGAACTATCGCGACATTCCCAGTTGGGAAAAAGCGGTGGACGATCACGGACTGGCCACCATGCGTGGTTACCGGCTGTCGCAGGACGACATCATCCGGCGCGAAGTCATCAGCCGCCTGCTGTGTCACACGGTCATCGTCAAAGATGAAATTTCCAAGAAGTTTGGCATCGACTTCAACGATTATTTCGCTCCGGAACTGGAGCACCTGAAAATGCCGCAGGCCGACGGCCTGGTTGTGGTAAACGACAAGGAAATCCGTACCGCGTGGTTGGGCAGGATTTTCATCCGCAACCTTGCCATGGTATTCGATCCCTATCTCGAGAAACAGCAACTCGCTGCTCGCCCCCTGTTCTCGAAGACCCTGTAAGTTCCGAGGCGCGTAACTATGTCGACCCAGATCCAGACACTGGTGGTGGGCGCAGGCATCTCCGGACTCGCGACCGCATACGCCCTGCAGAAGGCCGGCGTGGCCACCATTATCGTGGAGGCTGCGGCGCGGCCCGGCGGCGTGATTCGATCGATGGAGCGCGAGGGCTATCTGCTGGAGTGCGGCCCGCAGAGTTTCAGCGGCAATGCCAGCATTACTTCGATTTGCGGTGACCTGGAGATTCTGAGCGAGAGGGTGCTGGCGGATCCGAAGGCGCCTCGGTACGTCCTGATCGATGGAAAATTGCAGAACGTTCCGATGGGGCCGGGCTTGCTGGCCTCGCCGATCATGGCCGGGGGAACGCGCGCGGCAATCCTGAAGGATCTGCTTGGCAAAAGCCGCGCGCCGGAGCCCGACGAATCCATCGCTGATTTTGTGCGCCGCAAATTCTCGCCGACTCTGCTGGACCGCCTGGTTGGCCCATTCGTTTCCGGGATTTATGCCGGCGATCCCGAAAAAATCAGCCTGCGGGCGGCGTTTCCCATCCTGTACGAAGCCGAACGCGCGGGTAGCAGCGTGGTTCGCGGGGCGGTCAAGGTATTTAAGGAAAGAAAGGCGAAACGGGGGAATGCTCCGCGAGAGAAGGCCACGCTGCAGACGTTCAGGCAGGGCAACGAGGCCCTGATCCAGGCATTGGCCGCAAAACTGGAGGAACGGCTTTTCTGCGGCGTCGAACTCAGCTCCATCACAGCGATCGATCCCAGGCAGCAGGCGAACGCGCCGCGATTTCTGGTGACCATGAGCACGCCGAGGGGCCAGGAAAAATTGGAAGCGGAGCGGGTGGTGCTGGCTGTGCCGACCCAGGCTGCGGGAAACTTACTGGCGGGACTGCATGCGGGGTTTCAACAGCCACTGTGCGGCATCGAATACGGGGGCGTGGGTGTGGTGTCGCTCGGCTATCGAAAAAAGGACGTCGCCAATGCTCTGGCGGGATTCGGATTCCTGGTGCCGCGCTCCTCCGGATTAAACATCTTGGGCACGGTCTGGAATTCTTCGCTTTTTCCGGGACGCGCGCCCGATGGTGAGGCGCTGTTGACCAGCTTCGTCGGCGGCGCGACGAATCCGGGCATCCTGCAAAAAACGGCGGAGGAACTTGCCACCATTGTGCACAGGGAAATCACGCCAATTTTAGGAATTCGCAAGGAGCCGGTATTCTCCCATGTGACGGTCTGGCCGCGGGCGATTCCGCAATACAATCTGGGCCACCTGGCACGCCTTGCGGAAATCGAGAAACTGCGACTCTCTTTTCCTGGCTTGTATCTGGTCGGGAGCTTCCTGAACGGTCCGGCAATCGGAACCTGCGTGGAACAAGCCCTGAAAGTGGCGGACGAAATCCGCGTCAGCTTTGCCAATTAGCGCCTGGTGTTTCTTTCGCGGTGAGCCAGTCGTATCTCGCGCCGCTTGGCGGCTTCTTTCCATCGGCGCCGTTCCTCGGCTGTTTTCACGATGAGCGGTGGAACAGGGTGAGGCTGGCGCGTGTGTTCGTCGATCGCGACAAACGTCACATAAGCACTGGTGGTGTGTTTGCGCTCGCCAGTCAGAATATTCTCCGAGAACACGTCCACGCCGATTTCCAGTGAAGTATGAAAGACGCGGTTGACGTGGGACTTGAGGATGACGATTTCCCCAAGGCTCACGGGGTTGCGAAAATCGATGTAATCGACGGAGGCGGTCACCATGTAGCTGTTGGCGTGGCGGCTGGCCGCCATTGCCGCCACAATGTCCACCATGTGCATCACGTGGCCACCGAGCAACTTGCCCAGCGCATTGGTCTGCGCGGGCAGGACCACCTCTGCCATCTGCGAGGCCGAGGCACTCACCGGCTTGCCCTTCATTGGTTCTTCGCGGAACTGCGCTTTACGGACTCCACCTGTTCGCGGCATCTGGCTCCTCTATCGACGGCTTTTGGATGCTTCCCTGCCCTGACCGTATAATACGAGACATTCCCATGACCGAACAAAACAAAACCCGCCGGCAAAAGCTGGAAGAATTCCTTACGAAGAATCCCGGCGACGCGTTCAGCCGCTACGGCATCGCTCTTGAATGCGTAAGGGAGGGCGATTTAGCCGCCGCGGAGGCGCATTTCCGCGCATTAATCGAAACGAACCCCGACTACGTTCCGGGCTACCAGATGTACGCGCAGACGCTGGCGCAGAACGAGCGGAGCGAAGATGCCAAGGCGGTCCTCACGCAAGGGATTGCGGCCGCGATCCGCCAGGGCAACCAGCATGCGCGGTCCGAGATGGAAGGGCTGCTTTCGGAGTTGTCGTAGCCGCGAGAACTGTGATGGAAAGCGCAGTTAATGAGATTCTGGTGCGGGAGAGAGGACTTGAACCTCCACGACCTTTCGGCCACAAGATCCTAAGTCTTGCGCGTCTGCCAGTTCCGCCACTCCCGCACCGGCACTCCAAATGATACTTGGAATGCCTTGTTCTTGACCAGAACCAGGAAGTACATGGTGCCAGAATCTGCGAAAGTCCACGCCGGCGGAAAATTCCGAAACGTCCCGTCTGGAACGT
>Ga0335077_10000600_pt1:20000-40747 | contig 40747 bp, 27 predicted proteins | sample Lox_Sample_31_FD_207151 | JGI IMG/M metagenome (GOLD analysis project Ga0335077, IMG submission 207151) | Soil microbial communities from Loxahatchee National Wildlife Refuge, Florida, United States - Lox_Sample_3.1 | ecosystem: Environmental > Terrestrial > Soil > Wetlands | place... | reverse complement strand
AGGACGATCACCGCGTCGCCGTCCGCCCAGATGCCGCGGACGCTCGGCGCCAGCGGTCGCTCGAGCCGCGCCGCGAGCGGCGACAGCACCTGGTCCTGCAGCTCCTTCAAGCCGTACGTCTTCGAGCGCGGCGACGACGAGCCCGCGATCGTCCAGCTCGCGTCGGGCGCGAGGAGCTCGAAGGGAGTGCCCGTGCCCGCGCGCCAGCGGTCGAAGGCCGCCTGTACCAACGCCCTGTTCGCTTCCGTCTCGCTCATGGGCGAAAGCTTAGCGGCTCGGGCACGGCAACTGCAGGGATTCGGGCACGAAGGAGATTCCCGAATGGCCGACATGAAGAGCTGCGCGCACGGGCCCTGTACCTGCCACGCGCGCGCGAATTCGCGCTTCTGCTCCAACGAGTGTGAAAAAGCCGCCGGTCGAGACGCTTCGACTTGTAGTTGTGGCCACAAGGGCTGCCAGGCGAGCGAGCACCGCGCGCGCCAGCAGGCGGGCTAGCCGTCACACCATCGAGAGCCCGCCGCTCACCGAGAGCGTCTGGCCGGTGATGAACGCGGCGTCGTCCGAGATCAGGAACGCCACGGCGCCCGCCAGATCGGCGGGCTCGCCGATGCGCCCGAACGGCACGGCTCGCGCGAGGGCGTCGACGAGCTTCGGGTTGTCGGCGCCGACCTCTGCGAGGAGCGGCGTGTTCGTCGGGCCCGGGCAGACCACGTTCACGTGGACGTTCGAGCGCGCGACCTCGCGCGCGAGCGCCTTCGAGAAGCCGATCACGCCCGCCTTCGCGGCGGAGTAGACGACCTCGCCGCTCGAGCCGACGCGACCGGCGTCGGAGCTGATCGAGACGATCCAGCCGGCGCGGCGCTCGAGCATGCCGTCGAGCACCGCGCGCGTCACTGCGATCGGCCCGCGCAGGTTGATCGCGAGGACCTTGTCCCAGGTCTCCTCCTTGGCCTTCACGAACGGCTCGACCTTGTCCCAGCCCGCGTTGTTGACGAGCGCGTCGATGCGCCCGAAGTGCGCGATCGCCTCGCCGACGCCGTTCCGCACCGACGCGGAGTCCGTGACGTCGAGCGCGATGCCGCGCGCGCGGCCGCCGATCTCCGCCGCGGCGCGCTTCGCGCCGTCGCCGTCGATGTCGGCGATCGCCACGCTCGCGCCTTCCGCGGCGAGCCGTTCGCAGATCGCGCGGCCGATCCCGCGCGCGCCGCCCGTGACGAGCGCGATGCGCCCGGCCAGTCCCTTCACGACGCCCTCCTCGGCCGGAAGCTCGGCAGCGCCGCGTCCGCGCCCACGCGCTCGAACACCACCTCGACCGGCAGGTCGAGCCGCAGCTCGCGCACGTCGGCCTCCGCCAGCCCCGCGACCATGCGCACGCCCTCCTCGAGCTCGACGACGAGCGCCGCGAACGGCAGGCGCGGGGCGAACGCCGGGATGGGCGACTGGTGCGTGACCGTCCACGAGTAGACGCGCCCGCGCCCGCTGGAGCGCTCCCACGCGAACTCGCCCGAGCCGCAGCTCGCGCAGCGCAGGCGGGGCAGATGCCGCCACGTGCCGCAATTGCCGCAGCGCTGGAAGCGCAGCTCTTCGCGCGCGCAGTGCTGCCAGAAGGCGGCGTCGAGATCGTCGTCGGGCTGCGGCAGCGGCCGGTCGCTCACGTGCGCCCCAACACCGCGACGCTGCCGTCGCCCAGGTCGCCCCAGCCCGTGACGATGCCTAGCCGCGCCCCTTCGACCTGCGCGGCGCCGGCTTCGCCGCGCAGCTGCCGCACTGCTTCGACGACGTGGTTCATGCCCCAGACGTGCGCCTGCGAGAGCAGGCCGCCGTGCGTGTTCACGGGCATGTCGCCGCCGAGCTCGATGCGGCCGTTCTTCACGAAGCCTGCAGCCTCGCCGGGTCCGCACAGCCCGAGCGCCTCGATCTGCAACAGCACGGTGTAGGTGAAGCAGTCATAGAGGCCGAGGAAGTCGGCGTCTTCCGCGCGCACGCCCGCCTGCGCGAGCGCGCGCGGCGCGGCCCAGTGCAGGCCGATGCGCAACAGATCGGGCCGCGAAGGCACGTCGTCGGCCGGATACGGGTGGCCTTCGGCCGCGCCGAGCACGGCCACCGTCGGCCGGCGCAGGTCGCGCCCGCGCTCGGCCGAGCTCACCACGACCGCGCACGCGCCGTCGGTCTCGAGGCAGCAGTCGAACAGGCGGAACGGCTCGGAGATCCAGCGCGCCGAGAGATACTGCGCCATGGTGAGCTCCCGGCCCCGCATGACTGCGCGCGAGTTCAGCTGCGCGTGCTTGCGGCAGGCGAGCGCCACGGCGCCCGCGGCTTCGTCGGGGATGGCGTAGAGCAGCTTGTAGCGGGTCATGATCCAGGCGTACATCTGCGCCGCGCTGATGACGCCGTACGGCATGTAGAAGTCGCGCACGGTGCGCTCGAGCGCGGCCAGGCTGAGGCGGTCGCGCCGGCGCGAGCCCGGCTTCGGGCGCATGGCCGAGTAGCCGTTCCAGCCGACCGTCACCAAAATGTGTCGTGCTGCGCCGGCTTCGATCGCGCGAGCCGCGTGGCCGATCGCCGCGATGGGGCTCGCCCCGCCCATGTGCACCGTGGACGCGAAGCGCAGGTCCTCGATGCCCAGGTTCGCGGCGAGCTCCTCCGCCGTGGTGTACGCGGGCGGGGGGATCAGCCCGTCGATGTCCTTGCGCGCCAGTCCCGCGTCGGCGATCGCCGCGGTGCCGGCTTCGAGCATCCAGTCGACCGCGCTGCGCTCGGAGCCGCGCACGTAGTCGGTCTCGCCGATGCCGACGATCGCGGCTCGAATTCTGCTCACGCGGCGATTGTAGCCCGGCGTGCCGAGCGCGTAGGATGGGCCCGTGCGGCCCTGGAAGGACATCGAAGCGCGCGCCGAGAAGCGGCTCGGCGGCGCGAAGGCATTGGCCGGCGAGCTGCCGAAGGCGAAGTCGCGGGCCGCGCTCTTGCGCGTGCCCGACTCGCGCTGGCTCGCCGAGATGACGCGCGGCGTGTTCCAGGCCGGCTTCGTGTGGCGCGTGATCGAGGCGAAGTGGCCGGGCTTCGAGGCCGCGTTCGACGGCTTCGAGCCCGCGAAGGTGGCGCGCTACACCGAGAACAAGCTCGCGAAGCTGAAGCAAGACGACCGCATCGTGCGCAACCCGCAGAAGATCGCGGCCACGCGCGCGAACGCGGCCTTCCTGGTCGAGCTCGCCGAGCAACACGGAAGTGCGTCGCGTTTCATCGCGGACTGGCCGGAGTCCGACATCGTCGGGCTGTGGGAGGTGCTGCGCACGCGTGGCGCGCGGCTCGGCGGCTTCACGGGCCAGTTCGTGCTGCGCCACGTGGGAAAGGACACTCCGATGCTCACCGACTCGGTGCTGAAGGCGCTGCGCCTCGAAGGCGTGGTGGAAGGGAAGACGCCGACCTCGCGCGCGGCGCTGGCGCGCGTGCAGGAGGCCTTCAACGCGTGGCGCGACGAGAGCGGGCGCGCGCTGTGCGAGCTGTCGAAGATCCTCGCGCTGTCGGTGGACTGAGATGGCCGTACGCGTGCAGACGCTGGGGCCGCTGGCGTGGAACCTGTTCCGGCCCGTCGGCTCGATCCAGGGCACGGACGAGGAGGCGCAGATCAACCCCGAGATCTCGCCCGTGCCGAACCTGCACCCGCAGCGCACGCCCGGCGGCAAGTTCAAGCTGCCCTCGTTCACGATCTCGGTCACGGTGAATCGCCAGGAGACCATGGTGATCCGCACGGCGCGCCAGACGGCGGAGCTCTTGAAGCACGAACAGGGTCACTACGACCTGCTCGTGCTGGTCGCGCGCGCGCTCGCGCGCGAGTACGAGTCACTCGAGGCCGACTCGGTGCAGGACCTCGGCCAGCTCGTCGCCACGGCGCAATCGACGCACGACGCGCGCGCCCAGGCCGTCGACGCGCTGTACGACAAGGAGACCGACCACAGCCGCAACCGCAACGGCCAGCAGCGCTGGGACCTGGCCATCGCCGCGGCGCTCGCGGCGCAGAGCGCGGACAAGATCCTGAACCAGGACCTCTGAGCGGCATGCCGCACCTCGTCGTCGTTCCGCACACGCACTGGGACCGCGAGTGGTACCGCACGCACGAGCAGTTCCGCGCGCGTCTGGTCTCGCTGCTGGATTCCGTGCTCGACCTGCTCGAGCGCGATCCCGAGTTCCGCTGCTTCAGCCTGGACGGCCAGACGATCGTGATCGACGACTACCTGGCCGTGCGTCCCGACGCGCGGCCGCGTCTCGAGAAGCTCGTGCGGGAAGGCAGGCTGGCGATCGGGCCGTGGACGGTGCTGCCGGACGAGTGGCTCGTGTCGGGCGAAGCGCTCGTGCGCAACCTGCGGCTCGGGCTCGCGCGCGGCGACTCGCTCGGCGGCGCGCAGCGGCTCGGCTACGTGCCCGACCAGTTCGGCCACGTGGGACAGCTGCCGCAGATCTTCCGCGGCTTCGGCTTCGACGCGGCCGTGCTGTGGCGCGGCGTCGGTGCGGACGTCGCAGAGACGCTGTTCACGTGGGAGTCACCCGACGGCACGCGCGTGCTCGCCGGCTACCTGCCGAACGGCTACTTCAACGGCCAGCTCCTGCCCGCGAACGGCGAGGCGCTGGCGCAGCGGCTCGCGCGCGAGATCGAGCGGCTCGCGCCGTTTGCGAAGCTCCCCACGCTGCTCATCATGAACGGCAGCGACCACCAGACGCCCGAGCCGCGGCTGCCACGCGCGCTCGCCGATGCGCTGGGCAAGCTGGACGGAGTCTCGGCCGAGATCGGCACGCTCCTCGGCTACGTGCAGCGCGCGCGCGGCGAGGCGCGCGCCGAGCTGCCGCTGCACCGCGGCGAGCTGCGCTCCGGCCTGCGCGCGCCGCTCCTGCCCGGCTGCGCGTCGGCGCGGTTGCCGCAGAAGCAGCGCGACTTCGCGAACGACCGCCTGCTGGTGCGCGCGCTCGAGCCGCTGTCGGCTTGGCTGGCGGCGCTGGGCGGCACCGCCGATCCCGGCACGATCGAGTTCGCGTGGCGCGTCGCGCTCGAGAACCACCCGCACGACTCGATCTGCGGCTGCTCGGTCGACGCCGTGCACGCGCAGATGGAGACGCGCTTCGACCGCGTGGCGGAGATCGCCGGCGAGGCGCTCGAGCGCGTGGGCCGGCAGTGGGTCGCGCGCATCGCGCCCGTGCCCGGCGGCGGCGCGGCGGGCGATCCGTTCGCGGTGTGGAACCCGAACGCGGGCGGCACCGCGCTCGTCGACGCAGAGCTCGAGCTCGACGTGCCGGGCGTGCCCGCGGACAAGCGCGCCGGCCGCGTGGCCGCGCACGTGCGCGATGCCGCGGGCCGGCGCATTCCCGCGGACGTCGCGCTGGTGGGCGCCGGCAGCGCGTGGGCCGCGAGCTTCCCGCGCGCGCTCGCCGAGTCGATTCTTCCCGGCATCGGCCGCGAGTTCCTCGGCTACCACGTGAACGAGGTCGTCGCGTCGCGCGAAGGCGAACGCCTGCGCGTGCGCGCCCGGCTCGGCGCGTCGCCGCGCGGCGATCTGGACGTGGAGGCGACGCGGCTCGCGCTCGCGCGCGCGCTCGCCGACCCGGCCGTGCAGACCGTCGAGGTCGAAGCGTGGCGCCCGCCACGCGTACGCCTGCGCTTCGCCGACGCGCTGCCGGGCCACGGGCTGCGCAGCTACCGTGTGTTCCGCGGCGGGACGCGCGGCGCGGCGGCGGTGTCGAGCGGGCGCAGTCCGGACGGCGGTGCATGGCTGGAGAACGAGTTCGTCCGCGTCGAGGCCGACCGCGCGGGGCGCGTGCGCATCGCGCGGCGCGCGGACGGCGGCGCGGTCGTGGCAGACGCGCTGCGCATCGTGTCCGAGGGCGACCGCGGCGACGAGTACAACTTCGACCCGGTGCCGCGCTCGCCGGCGGTCGAGCGGCCTGCACGCGCGAGTGTACGGCTCGTGCGCGCGGGCGCGGCCGCCGCGGAGCTCGTGGTGAACGCGAGCTACCGCGTGCCGGAGTCGCTCGCGGCCGACCGCGGGGCGCGGGCGGCGAAGACGGTCGTCCTGCCCGTCTCGCTGCGCCTGCGGCTGGCGGCGGGGCTCGACCGGCTCGACGTCGCCGTCTCGCTCGACAACACGGCCCGCGACCACCGGCTGCGCCTGTTCGCGCGCGCGCCCTTCGCGGCGAAGCGCTTCCGCGTGGAGTCGGCGTTCGAGACCGCCGAGCGGCCGATCGCGCCAGCGCCCGACGCTTTCGGGCCCGGGCGCCCGGCCGAGCTGCCGGTCGGCGCCTGCCCGCAGCGCGCGTTCGCGACGCTCGACGACGGCGCGCGCGCGTTCTCGGTCGCGAACCGCGGCAACGCGGAGGTCGAGGCCGTGCCCGAGGCCAGCGGCGGCACCTCGCTCGCGATCACCCTGCTGCGCGCCGTGGGCGCGCTGTCGCGCGGCGACCTGGGGCTGCGGCGCGGCCACGCGGGCCCGCCGTTCGAGACGCCGGCCGCGCAGGTGCCCGGGCGGCACCGCGCCGAGCTCGCGCTGTGCTGGCACGGCGCGGACGACGCCGACGCGGTGGCCAAGCTACACCGATTCGTGTACCCGCCGGTGGCGGTCGCGGGAGCCGGTCCGGCGGACGCGCCGCTGCGCGACGGAGCGCGGCTGCTCGAGGTCGACGATCCGGCGGTCGTCGTGTCCGCGATCGAGCCGCGCGCGGACGGGAGCGCGATCGTGCGCGTGTACGAGGCGGCCGGCCGCGCGCGCACCGCGTCGCTCGCCTGGCACGCGCCCGGCGGGTGGACGTGGCAGGCCGTGGACCTGGCCGAGCGCCCCGAGCCGGGGGCGCCTCTCGAGAGCGATGGCAGCCGCGTCCGCGTGCCGCTCCGGGCCTGGGAGCTCCGCAACTTGCGCGTTCAGCGCGGCTGAGCCAGCTCGCGCACCTCGATCGCGCCCCACGCGGCGTGCGGCACGGTCTTGGCGATCTCGATCGCGTCCTCGCGGCTCGCGGCTTCGATGAGCGCGAAGCCGGCCACGACCTCCTTCGACTCCGCGAACGGGCCGTCGAGCACGGCGCGCCGGCCGCGGCGCACCGACACGCGCACCGCGGGGAGCTGCGGCGGCAGCGCGCCGTCGCCGAGATACCGGCCCTGCCGCTCGAGCTCGCTCGTGAACGCGCGCATCTCGGCCATGCCCTGGCGGATGCGCGCCTCGTCGGGCACAGGGGCGCCGCGCTCCAGCAGGTAGAGCAGCAGGAACCGCTTCGCGCCACGCGGCGCGCGGCCGCACCGCACGCGTCCCGGGCGCACCTCGACCGCGCCGGCGCGCGCCGACGGACAGCGCTCCGCGACGGCGAGCGCCGCCTCGCGGTCCGCGACGTCGAGCGCGAGGCAGCCGGCGAGCACCTCGGGCGCCTCCGCGAACGGGCCCGCGACGACCCGAGCGGCGCCGTCCCGCACGCGCACGCGCGCGGCCTCCGCTTCGGGCCGGAGCGGCGCCCCGGCCAGGCGCAGCGCGCCCCGCGCGCGCAGCTCGTCCGCCAGCTTGGCCAGCTCTTCCGCGTCCTGGGCCGCGAGCGGCAGCAGTCCCGGTTGCACCACGAACAGAAGCACGAGCTCCATGTCGACCTCCCTGCTCGGAACGACGAGCGTACTGCCGCCCGGTCGACATTCCGCGGCGGAATTCCAGGCGCGGGCGGCTGCGGCGGGTCTGATATCGTGCCCCGCCTGACCCAAACTGCCTCACCCCGAGGGCCGCTCCGGCTCCTGCCTGCGTTCGAGTCGCTGCGCGGCTACGGCGCGGAGGCCGCGCGCGCCGACTTCGTGGCGGGCCTGACGGTGGCCGCGGTCGCCGTGCCACAGGCGATGGCGTACGCGCTGGTCGCGGGTCTGCCCCCCGTGTACGGGCTGTACACGGCGATCGTGATGACCACCGTGGGCGCGCTCTTCAACGCGTCGCGCCAGCTCGTGAACGGGCCGACGAACGCCATCTCGATCGCCGTCCTGTCGGTGCTCGCGAACGTGACCGACATGGACGCACGCGTGTCGGCGGCGATCCTGCTCGCGCTGCTGGTCGGCATGATCCAGCTCGGCATCACGCTGTTCCGGCTCGGCGATCTAGAGCGCTACATCTCGCACTCGGTGATCGTGGGCTTCACGGCCGGCGCGAGCGCGCTGCTCGCGCTCGACCAGCTGAAGAACCTGGTCGGGCTGAAGGCGGTCGGCGACGCGCACGCGCACTTCCTGGTGCGCTTCTGGCGCTCGCTCACGGAGAGCGGCGGCGCGCACGGGCCGACGGCGGCGGTCGGGCTGGGCTCGATCGCGCTCGTCTTGCTCCTGCGCGCGGGGAAGCGGCGGCTGGGCTGGCGGCTCGCGCCCGACCTGCTGGCGGTGGTGATCGCGGCGGCCGGACTGACGGCGTGGCTCGGGCTGGACGCCCGCGGGGTCGCGGTGATCGGCGAGATCCCCAACCGGCTGCCGTCGTTCGGCGCGCCGGCGTTCGACGTCGACGAAGCGCGGTCGTTCGCGACGGGCGCGCTCGCGATCGCCGTGCTGGGGCTGCTCGAGGCGATCTCCATGTCGAAGGCGCTCGCTGCGGTGTCGGGACAGAAGCTCGACATGAACCAGCAGTGTCTCTCCGAAGGGCTCGCGAACCTGGCGGGCAGCTTCTTCCAGTGCATGCCGGGCTCGGGCTCGCTCACGCGCTCCGCGATCAACCAGCAGGCCGGCGCGAAGACGCAGTGGTCGGGTGTGATCTCGGCCGTGAGCGTGGCGCTCGTCATGCTCGTGTTCGCGCCGTACGCGCGCTACGTCCCGCGCGCCGCGCTCGCGGGCATCCTGATGCTGACGGCCTGGAACATGGTCGACTGGCGCGCGCTCTTCTACCACCTGCGCACGACGCGCTTCGACGCCGCGATCGTGGCCGCGACCGCGATCGCCGCCGTCGGCGTCTCGATCGAGTTCTGCGTGCTGATCGGCGTGTTCATGTCGTTCATGCTCACGGTGCCGCGCGCGGGCCAGATGCTGATGACGGAGTTCACGCTGACGGGCGGCGGCGCGCTGCACGAGCGCCTGCCCGGCGATGCGCCCTGCGCGCGCATCCTCGTGTTCGGGCTCGAGGGCGAGATGTTCTTCGGCGCCACGGCGGCGCTCGAGGCGCACTTCGCGGCCATGGAGGCCCGGCTCGGCGCCGAGGCGCGCGTGCTCGTGCTGCGGCTGAAGCGCGCGCGCAACCCCGACGCGGTGGGACTCACCCTGCTGGACGACTTCCTGAAGCGCGTGGCGGCGCGCGGCGTCGCGACGCTGCTCTGCGGCGTGCGCGCGGAGTTCGCCGACAAGCTCGAGCGCACGGGCATGAGCGCGCGGCTCGGCGATCGCCTGTATCTCGAGCACCCGGTGCGGCTCACGAGCACGACCTTGGCGATCCGGCGCGCCTACGAGATCATCGGCAAGGACACGTGCAGCGTGTGTCCGCGCGGCGGGCACACCGCGGCCGTGGAGGTCGGCTATGAGATCTGAGTTCGCGGTCACTCGGCTGCGCGGCGTGAAGCCGGGCGACGGCGAGCCGGGCTCCCTGCGCGCGCTGCTGGCGCGCGCAGCGGTGGTGCGGCTCGAGATGGAACGCGCGCTCTCCGACGAGGAGCTGCAGGACGTCGCGCGTCTGTTCGGGCCGATCAAGGATCCGATCGGCCGGACCAAGAGTGGCGAAGAGCTGCGCTATGCGAATCGGCGCCAGATCATCGACTCGGGCGCGCTCATGGACGACGAGCTGCGCGCCAAGCTCGGCGGCGCGGCGCACGGCGGGCTGGACGACGCACGTCCCTTCTTGTTCGAGACCTTCCACGTCGACGACACCTACACCGAGGCGCCCGCCGCGGCGACGGTGCTGCACGCGCGCGCGCTGCCGCCGAGCGGCGGCGGCCCGACGTGCTTCCTCGACATGCGCGCCGCGCTCGAGCTGCTCGACGCCGAGACGCGCGCGCGGATCGACGGGCTGCGCGCCGTGTACGCGCACAACAACGAGGACGCGTTCCCGCCGCGGCGCGCCGCGCGCGGTCCGAACGACGCGCTGGTCGAAGTGACCCACCCGCTCGTGCGCACGCATGCGCTCGCCGGCACGCGTTCGCTCTTCCTCGACCTGGACCGCGCGAAGCACGTCGCCGGCATGCCCGTCGCGGAGGGCCGTACGCTCTTGCGCCGGCTGCAGGATTTCGCCGAGTCGCGCGCGCCCGGCTGTCAGCACGATTGGAGCGAGCACGACGTGCTCGTGTGGGACAACGCGTCGGTGCAGCACAAGGCCGGCGGCAACTTCAAGCTGGGCGAGCCGCGCCGCTTCTGGCGCTACATGGTCGAGGGCGAACGGCCCGAGTGACTCGCGCCAGATTCAATAGATGTCGAGTGCGCGCAGGATCTTCTTCGGCAGCGACGCGTCGGGGTGGTCGAACGAGAGCTGCTTCAGCTCGGTGATCGGCTCCTTGGCTTCCGGGCTCGTCGGGCCGACCTTGAGCAGCGTGCAGCGGATGCGCTCGGCCTTCAGGTCGACCTCGTCCGGGATCGCCTTCTCGCCGATGAGCAGAAGGCGCTCGCACTCGTCGAAGTGGCCCGTGCCGCGGTAGAGCTCCGCGGCCAGGAAGTACGTCTCGGGGAACTTCGGGTACTTCTGCACGAGCTTCTCGATCGCGTCGCGCGCGGCGTCGCGGTTCGCGATGCCCACGTCCTCCGACGCGCCGAGCAAGAGCAGGATGCCCGGCCCGTCGATGGTCTTCTTGTCGACCTGCGGCAGCACCCGGTAGATGTACGTCGACGCCAGCGTGTTGCGGCCGTCCTGCTGCAGCGCGTCCTCGAGCTCCTGCTTGCCCTTCGACACGTCGCCGTTCACGACGTCGATCACACCGATGTTCCCGGTCAAGTACGACTTCGTGCGCAGGCCGCGGAACTCGCGCTCCGCCGCAGGGCTGGCGAGCAGCTTGTCGAACTCCTCGCGCGCGTCCTTCAGCTTGCCGAGCCGCACGAGCGTGTGCGCGCGCTGCGCTCCCGCCGGGAAGCTGTCGGGCGACTCCGTGACGATGACGTTGAAGTCCAGCAGCGCCTCGTCGAAGCGGCCGAGCGAGTAGTACACGAGCCCGCGGTCGAAGCGGAACGACGGGCTCGTCTGCAGGCGGTCGGCGATCACCGCGTACGTGTCGAGCGCCTCCTTGTACTTGCCTTCCTTGTACAGGTTGCGCCCGTCCATCTGGCAGATGTTGACCTGGCAGCCCTGCTCGTTGAGGCCGTCGCGCAGCTGCTTCTTCGCGGCCAGGTCGCGGCACTGCGCGATGCACGGCGGCTCGTCGGCGCGCGCCCCGGCGGCGAGCGCGAGCGCAGCGGCGAGCGCACAGGCGGCCGCGGAGCGCGCGCGCGGACTCACGGGCGAGGCGGCCGATCGAACGGATTCGCGCGCTCGATCGTGGCGTCGCGGCCCGGCCCGACGCCGAGGAGATCGACGGGGATCTCGAGCCCGTCCTCGATCCAGCGCACGTAGTCGCGCGCGGCCTGCGGCAGGTCGGCGAGCGAGCGCGCGGCCGCCAGTGACTCGCTCCAGCCGGTGAACGTGCGGTAGACCGGCTCGCACCGCTCGAGCGCGCGGATGCTCGCCGGGATGTCGCGCACTTCCTTGCCGTCGAGCTTGTACGCGACGCAGACCTTCACCTCGGGCAGCCCGGTCAGGATGTCGAGCTTGCCGAGCGCGAGGCCCGTGATGCCGTTCACGCGCACCGCGTAGCGGGTCACGACCAGGTCGAGCCAGCCGCAGCGGCGCTTCCGGCCGGTGGTGGCGCCGAACTCGTGGCCCACGCGGCCCATGTGCTCGCCGGCGTCGCCCTGGTCCTCGGTCGGGAACGGCCCGCCGCCGACGCGCGTCGCGTACGCCTTGCTGACGCCGATCACGGCGTCGATGCGCGTCGGGCCGAGGCCCGCACCCGTGCACGCGCCGCCCGCGATCGTGCTCGACGACGTGACGTACGGGTACGTGCCGTGGTCGACGTCGAGCAAGGTCGCCTGCGCGCCCTCGAGCAGGATCGAGCGGCCTGCGCGCATGGCGCGGTCGATCTCGACGCCCACGTCGTCGACGTACGGCGCGAGCTTCTCGCCCCACACCACGGCGCGCTCGAACAGCTCGTCGGGCTCGACGCGCGGCCACTTGTACAGGTGCTCGAGCAGGAAGTTGCGCTCGTACAGCGCGAGCTCGATGCGCTCGCGCAACACGTCGGGCTCGAGCAGGTCGGACACGCGGATGCCCGTGCGCGCGACGCGGCTCTCGTAGGCGGGCCCGATGCCGCGCCCCGTGGTGCCGAGGGTGAGCTGGTGGCGCGACTCCTCGCGCGCGCGGTCGAGCGCGGAGTGCACGGGCAGGATCACGTGCGCGCGGTCCGAGATGCGCAGGCGCTCGCGCCCGACGGGCACGCCGCGCGCCTTCAGCTCGGCGATCTCGGTGAGGAGCAGGTCGCAGTCCAGCACGACGCCCGGCCCGATCAGGTTCAGGGTCGCCGGCTGCAGGATGCCCGAGGGCACGAGATGCAGAATGGTCGTCTCGCCGTCGACGACGATCGTGTGGCCCGCGTTCGGGCCGCCCTGGAAACGCACCACGAGATCGGCGCGGCAGGCCAGCTGGTCGACGACCTTGCCCTTGCCCTCATCGCCCCACTGGGCGCCGACGACGACGACGTTCGGCATCGCGGCTAGGTGACTCGCGCGCCCAGGTCGAGCAGCACCGCCGTCTCGACGTTCTCGAGCTTGCGCACCGCCTCGAGGAGCTGCTGCGACGGCATCGGCTCCACCGACAGGAGCTGCAGCGCCTCGTTCGTCTGCAGGTGCAGGCCGAGCTGCATGCGCTTGATGTTGATGCCCGCGCTGCCGAGCAGCGTGCCCATGCGGCCCACGACGCCGGGCCGGTCCTGGTTGCGGATGAGGAACGTCGGGCCTTCGGGGATCGCCTCGAAGCGGAAGTCGTCGACGCGCACGATGCGCGGCTGCGTGCGGCCGAAGATCGTGCCTGCGACCAGGTGCTGGTGGCCGGCGCGGGAGCGCACGCGCACCGTCAAGAGCGACACGTAGTCCTCGGGCGCGGCCGACTTCGTCTCGATCACGCGCACGCCGTGCTTCTGCGCGACCACGGGGGCGTTCACGAAGTTCACCTCGTCGCCGACCCACGGCGCGAGGATGCCGCGCAGCACGGCGACGGTGATCGCCGCGACGTTGCGCTCGGCGATCTCGCCGGCGTACTCGACGTCGATCTCGGCGATGCCGCCGTGTGCCACCTGACCCTGGAACAGCCCGAGCTTCTCGCCCAGCACGATGAACGGCCGCAGCACGTCGACGTCTTCGGCCGACACCGACGGCAGGTTCACCGCGTTGCGGACGATGCCGGACACCAGGTAGTCGCGCACCTGCTCGGCGACGGCGATGGCGACGTTCAGCTGCGCCTTCTCCGTGGCTGCGCCGAGGTGCGGGGTGAAGATGACCTCTTCGCGCGCGAGCAGCGGGTGGTCCTTCGGCGGCGGCTCCTGCGCGAACACGTCGAGGGCCGCGCCGGCGACCCGCTTCGCTTCGATGGCCTCGACGAGCGCGGCCTCGTCGACGATGCCGCCGCGCGCGGCGTTCACGATCAGCACGCCCCGCTTCATCTTCGCGAAGGCCTCGCGGCCCAACAGGCCGCGCGTGCCCTCGGTCAGCGGCACGTGCACGGTGATGACGTCGGCCTGGCGGAACAGCTCGTCGAGCGAGACCAGGTCGACGCCCAGCCGCTGCGCGCGCTCGTCGGAGACGAGCGGGTCGAACGCGATCACGCGCATGCGCAGGCCGCGGGCGCGGTCCGCGACGATCGAGCCGATGTTCCCGAGGCCGATCACGCCGAGCGTCTGCTCGTAGAGCTCCTTGCCGTTGAAGCGGTTCTTCTCCCACTTGCCGGCGCGCATGCTGGCGGTGGCCTGCGGGATCTGGCGCGCGAGCGACGTCATGAGCGAGATGGCGTGCTCGGCCGTCGTGATCGTGTTGCCCTCGGGCGTGTTCATCACGATGATCCCGCGCGCCGTCGCGGCGGGCAGGTCGACGTTGTCGACGCCGATGCCCGCGCGTCCGATCACGCGCAGCTTTTTCGCCGCTTCGAGCAGATCGGCCGTCACCTTCGTACCGCTGCGGATGATGAGCCCGTCGTACTCGGGCAGGATCCGCTTCAGCTCGTCGGGCGGCAGGCCCGGCTTGTGGTCGACCTGCAGCTCGGGCACGGCCGCGAGAATGGCGAGGCCCTCGTCGGAGAGCTTGTCGGAGATGAGGATGCGCGCCACGGCTAGGCCTTCTTCAGCCCGGCTTTGCGGAGCAGCTCCATCGCCACGCGCGTGCCCTCGCCGAGCCGGACCGAGTGGCCCATGTCGGCGAGCGTCATCTCGACGGCGGCGACGGCGCTGATCATGTCGAAGCCGTCGACGTCGCCCATGTGGCCGATGCGGAAGATCTTGCCCTCGAGGTGCCCCTGCCCGCCCATGAACGTGACGTTGTACGCGTCGCGCAGGTGCTTCACGAACTTGCCGCCGTCGACGCCGTCGGGAACGTACACCGCCGTGCACGCGAACGACGGCGAGTCGGGCGCGACGAGCTTGAGCCCGAGCGCGGTCATCGCGGCGCGCGTCGCGCGCGCGAGCGCCTCGTGGCGGGCGAACACCTCGTGCAGGCCCTCGTCGAGGATCATGCGCAGAGCTTCCTGCAGGCCCACGACGAGCGACACCGGCGCGGTCCACGCCGTCTGGTCGTCCTTCTGCGCCTTCAGCTCCTTGCGCAGGTCGAAGTAGTAGCGGCTCGCCTTCGCGTTCTTCACGGCCGCCTGCGCCTGCTTCGACAGCGCGATGAACGCGAGCCCCGGCGGGAGCAGCCACGACTTCTGGCTGCCCGACACCACGACGTCGAGGCCCCAGTTGTCCATGGGCAGGTCGTGCACGCCGACGCCGCTGATGCCGTCGACGACGACGAGTCGCTCGGGCTTCTCGTGAGTCACTTCCGCGAGCTCGCGAATCGGGTGGTACACGGCGGTCGACGTCTCGGAAGCCTGCACGAAGAGCGCCTTTGCCTCCGGCGCCCGCGCGAACGCGGCGCGCACGGCGGACGGCTCGACGGCCTTGCCCCACTCCACGTCGACGTTCTCGCAGCGGATGCCGTTCGCCTGACAGATCTCGGTCCAGCGCTCGCCGAATTTCCCGCCGCGCACCACGACGGCGACGTCGCCGGGCGACAGCGTGTTCACGACCGCGGCTTCCATCGCCCCGGTGCCCGTCGACGCGAGGATCAGCACGTCCTCCTCGGTCTGGAACACCTTCTTCAAGTTCGCGCGGACTTCCTTGAACACGGGGATGAACGCGGGGGCGCGGTGGTGGAGCAGCGTGCGCGCCATGGCGTGCAGCACGCGCTCTGGAACGGCCACGGGTCCCGGCGTCAGCAGACGGTACTTCGGCATGAGATCTCCCGGCGCACACGAGCCCCAAAGGGGGGCGCGCAAACGGCGCCGAGATTATCCCGGCGATCCCGGGCGGTCAACGCGGTCCGGGCCGGGGCGGGAAGTTCTTTTTCCTTCCATTTCAGCGGGTTAGCGCCTGTGCTACGGTTCGCAGCCCATGGGGGAGCTGGCCGTCGCGCGGATCGCCGCGCCCGACGCAACCGTCCACGTTCCGGGCTCGAAGAGCCTGACGAACCGGGCGTTCGTGTGCGCCGCCCTGGCCGAGGGCCCGAGCCGGCTCATCGGCTGGCTCGAGAGCGACGACACGGCCGCGATGACGGACGGCCTGGCGCGGCTGGGCGTGCGCGTCGAGCGCGCGGGTGCGGACGTGGTGGTGCACGGCACGGGCGGCAACTTCGCGATCCCGCTCCACCCGATCGATTGCCGCGCCTCGGGCACGACGATGCGCTTCCTCACCGCGTGCGCGGCGCTCGTGCAGGGGCGCGTGGTGCTCGACGGCGTGCCGCGCATGCGCGAGCGGCCGATCCAGGACCTGGCCGATGCGCTGGCCGCCCTGGGCGTGCAGGTGCGCACGGTCGCGGGCTGCCCGCCGGTGACCGTGCAGGGCGGCCGGCTCACGGGCGGGCGCGTCGCGGTCGAGGCGTCGAAGTCGAGCCAATTCCTGTCGGCGCTGCTCATGGTGGCGCCGCTCGCGCAGGGCGAGGTCGAGATCACCGCTTCGCAGATCACCTCGCGGCCCTACGTCGACCTGACGCTCGAGACCATGAGCTCGTTCGGGATCTCCGTCGACGCGCGCGGCGAGACGTTCCGCATTCCCGGCGGGCAGTCGTACCGGGCGCGCGCCTACCTCGTCGAGCCCGACGCGTCGGCGGCCACGTACTTCTTCGCCGCGGCGGCGGTCACGGGTGGGCGCGTGCGCGTCGAGGGCATCTCCGCGGCGTCGCTGCAGCCCGACGTGCGCTTCGTCGAGGTGCTCGAGCGCATGGGCTGCACCGTCGAGCGCGGGCCGCGCTGGATCGCCGTGCGCGGGCCGCGCTACCTGCACGGCGTCGACGTCGATTTGAACGCGCTGCCCGACAGCGCGCTCACGCTCGCGGTGGTGGCGCTCTTCGCGCGCGGGCGCACGGCGATCCGGAACGTGCCGAACCTCCGGCTCAAGGAGACCGACCGCATGGCCGCGCTCGAGACCGAGCTGCGCAAGCTCGGCGCGCGCGTGCAGACCTCGGCCAACGATCTCGTGATCGAGCCGCCGGCGCAGCTCACGCCGGCGTCGATCGCGACGTACGACGACCACCGCATGGCGATGAGCTTCGCCGTGGCGGGGCTGGCCGTGGACGGGATCACCATCCAGAACCCGGAGTGCGTCGCGAAGACGTTCCCCGGCTTCTTCGACGAGCTGCGGCGGCTGTCGGCCTAGCGGGTCAGTCCGGCACGGGCGCAGGAGCCTGGGGATCGGGCTTCGGCACCATGGCGCCCGGCGGCGCCTCGGGCGCGTCGTCGAAGCTCGGCTGCGTGGCGTCCTCGGGGTTCTGCGGCATGACCTCGTCGTGGCCGGCGGCCGGCGCGGGCGCCGCCGGCGGCAGCGCCGCGGGCGCATCGCTCGCGGGCTGCGCTGCGGCGGGCTGCGCTGCGCCGGGCGCGGCGCCGGGCAGGGTGTCGCTCGCCGCGGCGGGCGCCGTCGGCTCGGCTGCCGGGGCGGCCTCGGCGGCCGCGGGCGCCGCAGGCGGCTGCGCGTTCGGGTTCGCCACGGCGTCGAGCGCCGCCAGGTCCTTCACCTGGTATGGTCCGACATCGATCACCTCGAGCGAGCGCTGGCCGGCCACGAACACGTAGCGGCCCGACATCGCCATGGCGTGGTCGCCGTGGACCTGGATGCTGTCGTAGACGCTCTTGCCCTGGGCGTCGGCCACCTGCAGGCCGCGATCGCCCAGCATGTACGCGTGGTCGCCGTCCGTCGCGAAGTCGGACAGGTGGCCGACCTTGTCGGCCTCGAGCGGACCCAGCGCCTGCGGCCGTGCGGGATTCGCGAGCGAGATCTCGAACGCCGAGTCCTTGCCGAACACGACGAACGAGTGGCCCGCGATGCGGCCGCCCTTGGCCACGAAGTTCTCGGGGAACGTCACGGCGCCGCCCGTCAGGTGGCGCAGGAGATGCTGCGGCGTGGTGACCTCGGCGCGGTTGGGGCGCGCCAGGTAGATGAACGGCCGGCGCACGTCGAGCGCGACGAAGCTGCCTTCGAGCAGCCGGTGCGCCTGCAGGCGTTCGGAGCTGAGCCGCACCGCGTACACGCCCTTGGAGCCGGCCAGGAGCGCGGTGTCGCCCCACATGCCGGCAGCCTGGATGGAGCCCACCTCCGCGACCTCCCAGCGGCCGCGTTGGATGGGCTTCTCGGCGGTGCGCTCGATGAGCTCGGCGCCGTCGGGGCCGTAGATCAGCACGCGCTTGTCGTCGACGATGCGGATGCCCGTCCAGTTCGACAGGTCGTCCTCGCGGCGGAAGCGGTCGACGACCTGGGGGTCGAGCGGCGACGAGACGTCGACGAAGTCGAAGCCGCCGCGCGCGAACAGCAGCGCGGCGCGGTCCCCGCGCAGGTCCATGGCGCGCACGTCCTCGAGGTAGTCGAGGTGCTGCACGCGCGACTCGGTGCTCGCCCACAGTGCGACGGGCACGAAGAACTGGTTCCAGAACGGGTAGCGCGAGTTGCCGAACACCGTCTTGTCGCGCGCGTAGCTGCCCTTCGCGATGTGGTCGGCGGGCGCCTCGAAGGTGCGGTCCCAGATCGGGTCCTTCGGCGCCGACTTGTGGTAGAGGCGCACGCGGCAGCGCGCGAGCACCGTGGCGCCGCCGAACGTGCCCGACGCCGACGACTCTTCGTAGTCGAGCCGCAGCCAGCCGTCCATGTCGGCGGTGGGCTCGGCGCCCGTCGGGATGAACGTCACGTCGACGCCGTGCTCGCGGTACTCCTTGGCCATGATGGCCACGAAGCCGCGGCGCACGCGCTGCGGCTGGGCCGTGTTCGGCGACACCTCGACGCGGATGCCCAGGTGCTTGATCGCCGTCTCGCGCTTGAACGCGACGAGGTCGAGGCTGCGCTGCGCGTCGGTCGCGAAATCGCTCTCGGGATACTGGCGCATGAACTCGCGCAGCGTCGCGATGCTCGGGTTGCTGCCGACCATGCGCACGTACGCAAGGTCGCCGTTCGCGCGGCGCGAGAGCTCGCCGTCCGGATAGTCGGACAGGAACTGGTTGTACGCCTCGGCCGTGTTCGCGCTGCGCGCGCGCTGGAAGTAGAGCGGCTCCATCGCGCGGTGGAGCTCGGGCAAGAGAGCGCTCTGCGGATAGGTCTCGAGGAACTTCTGGTGCGCTTCGATCGTCTGGTGCCCCAGCACGCGCAGAGCGGCGATGTGCTCCTGCGCGTCCTTCGCGTGCTCCGAGTTCGGGTTGTCGCGAAGGAAGCGGCTGTAGCTGGCGACGGTGTTCGCGCTCTGCGCGCCTTCCCACGTCGCTTCGGCGCAGCCGAGCGCGCCGAGCGCGAGCGCCAGAGCGGCGGCGCCGATGACCAAGCCAGACGTCGTGGTGCGCACACGGACCTCCTGCCCCGCAGAGGTGCCCGGGGCTCTCTCGGGGGTGTTCGGAGTCGTGTGCAGCGGACTTGAGGCGAGCGCTCACGCCGGAGCGCGCCGTTTTCCGCTCAAGTCGCGACGGAGTTGCCCGATCCAGATATCGGGTGACGGGAACGCCCAGGAGGGGAACTTGGGGACTGCATTTTTCGTGGGGGGAATCGCCACGCTGGCGCTGCTGGCGGGCCTGACGCGCACCAGCGCGCGGCGCCGGCGCGCGAGCATCCGCGGCATGCTCGACCGCTCGCGGCCATGCGCCGTGCGCCGCGCCTCGCCCTGAAAATGCGACGGCCCCGGAGCATTGCTGCTCGCGGGGCCGTGCATGTTGAACCCACCGTCGCGCTACTCTCCCACCGAGTAAGCTCGGCAGTACCATCGCCGAAGCGGGGCTTAACTTCCGAGTTCGGGATGGGATCGGGTGTGGCCCCCGCTCTATGGACGGCGGGAAAAATCGTTGGATGTTCCGTGCTAGCCGAAGCCGAGCATGAGCAAAAATTGACGGTTTAGGTCAAGCCTCACGACCGATTAGTACTGGTCAGCTCCACGCCTTACGGCGCTTCCACACCCAGCCTATCAACCTCCTGGTCTCGAAGGGGTCTTTAGCGGACCGAAGTCCGAGGGAGATCTCGTCTCGAGGTGGGCTTCCCGCTTAGATGCCTTCAGCGGTTATCCCGTCCGCAGATGGCTACCCGGCTGTGCCGTTGGCACGACAACCGGTGCACCAGAGCTGCGTCCATCCCGGTCCTCTCGTACTAGGGACAGCTCCTCTCAAATCTCCTACGCCCACGACAGATAGGGACCGAACTGTCTCACGACGTTCTAAACCCAGCTCGCGTGCCACTTTAATCGGCGAACAGCCGAACCCTTGGGAGCTGCTTCACCCCCAGGATGTGACGAGCCGACATCGAGGTGCCAAACGGCGCCGTCGCTGTGAACGCTTGGGCGCCATAAGCCTGTTATCCCCGGCGTACCTTTTATCCGTTGAGTGATGGCCCTTCCATACGGAGCCACCAGATCACTAAGACCGACTTTCGTCCCTGATCGACTTGTAAGTCTCACAGTCAAGCCCACTTATGCCTTTGCGCTCTACGGCTGGTTTCCAATCAGCCTGAGTGGACCTTTGTGCGCCTCCGTTACTCTTTAGGAGGCGACCGCCCCAGTCAAACTACCCACCACACACTGTCCCGGACCCGGATGACGGGCCGCGGTTAGGACGTCAGACACACAAGGCTGGTATTTCAACGTTGGCTCCACCGAGACTAGCGTCCCAGCTTCAAAGCCTCCCAGCTATCCTACACATGCAAGACCGACGGCCAGTGTGAAGTTGTAGTGAAGGTGCACGGGGTCTTTCCGTCTAGTCGCGGGTAGACGGCATCTTCACCGCCATTTCAGTTTCGCTGAGTCCCTGGTTGAGACAGTGGGGAAGTCGTTACGCCATTCGTGCAGGTCGGAACTTACCCGACAAGGAATTTCGCTACCTTAGGACGGTTATAGTTACCGCCGCCGTTTACCGGGGCTTCGGTTCATCGCTTTGCCTCCGAAGAGGCTGACAAGTTCCCTTAACCTTCCGGCACCGGGCAGGCGTCACACCCTATACATCCTCTTGCGAGTTAGCAGAGTGCTGTGTTTTTAGTAAACAGTCGCTACCCCCTGATCACTGCGA
>Ga0335077_10000600_pt1:0-15000 | contig 40747 bp, 27 predicted proteins | sample Lox_Sample_31_FD_207151 | JGI IMG/M metagenome (GOLD analysis project Ga0335077, IMG submission 207151) | Soil microbial communities from Loxahatchee National Wildlife Refuge, Florida, United States - Lox_Sample_3.1 | ecosystem: Environmental > Terrestrial > Soil > Wetlands | place... | reverse complement strand
CGCGGTACTCGCGGTCGAGGATCTTGATGACGAGCGGCCGGGATCCGTTCGCCACCGCGCTCACGCCCCACCGCCGGCGGCGGACTCGGCGTCCGCGGCCGCGAGCAGCCGGTCGACGTCGGCCAGGAGGTCGTCGATGCGGCGCACGAGCTCCGCCCGCGCGCGCTCGCTGGCGGCCAGCTTGGCGTCGAGCTCGACGATCCGGCGGTCGCGCGTGGCCACCGCCTCGCGCGCCTCACTCACGGCGCGCTGCGTCGCGCGCTGCCGCTCGACCAGCCGGTGGACGCGCTCTTCCAGAACGCCGACGAGATCGTCCTCGAGCACCGTCGGTCGAACCTCGCTGCGAGGCTCGAACAGGTCTGCGGCTTCCCCGATCACGGCCAACACCCCTCGCGCTCGCGCGCCTTCGTGCTTCACGTGGGGGGTAGGCCCATGTTTCACCGGCAAGCGCACGGCGTCAAGCGCCGAGGCGCCTCGAAAATCCAGAAGGAGCACCGCCTTGGCTCACTTCTCGAACGCGCCGCTTTCCGATGTTCTCCAAGCCCCAGGTCTTGCTTGACACGCTTTCGCGGCTTCCGCTAGCCTAGCCTCGGTCAAAATCCCCGAAAAATCGCGCACTTCCGATCGACTCATCCCCCTTCGCGAACCCCTCTCGCACCGCCGAGAGCGCTGTGAAGGCGGTGTGAGACACCGGAGAACGCGGCGCGACTCGAAGGGGAGAGCTCCGGTACTTCCCTCCCTGCCCGCCACCTCGGCCCGAGGTGTGCCCGAGCACGGACGGGGTGCGCCCGGAGTGTTCGAGTGACTGCGCGAGGTGTGTCGAGGTCGTGTGAATGAGCCAGCCCAGCGTGCCTGAGCGTCAGGGACTGTACGATCCGCGCTTCGAACACGAAGCGTGCGGGATCGGCTTCGTCTGCAACATCGACGGGCGCGCGTCGCACGAGATCATCCAGCGCGGCCTGCAGGTGCTCGTCAATCTGACGCATCGCGGCGCGACGGGCGCGGACGCCGAGACGGGCGACGGCGCGGGCATCCTGATGCAGATCCCGCACGCGTTCCTCGAGCGCGAGTGTGCGAGCCAGGGCATCCGCCTGCCCGAGCCCGGGGACTACGGCGTCGGCGCCGTGTTCCTGCCGCAGGACCCGCTCGCGCGCGCCCGCTGCGAGTCGACGCTCGAGCGCGTCGTGGGCGAAGAGGGCCAGCACTTCCTGGGCTGGCGCGATGTGCCCGTGCACCCCGAGTTCATCGGCGAGACCGCGCGCCGCAACGTGCCGCGCATCCGCCAGTGCTTCGTGCTGCGCGGCCGCGGGCTCGACGCCGCGGCGTTCGAGCGGAAGCTGTACGTCGTTCGCAAACGCGTCGAGCACGCGCTCGCCGCCGACGGCGTGCACGGCTTCCACGTGCCGAGCCTCTCGTGCCGCACGCTCGTCTACAAGGGCCTGCTGCTCGCCTACCAGGTGAAGAAGTTCTACCCGGACCTCGCCGACCCCGCGATCGAGAGCGGGCTGGCCCTCGTGCACCAGCGCTACAGCACGAACACGTGGCCCACCTGGGAGCGCGCGCACCCCTACCGATATCTGTGTCACAACGGCGAGATCAACACCGTTCAGGGCAACTACAACTGGATGCGCGCGCGCGAAGCGGTGATCCGCTCCGGTGTATGGGGCGACGACCTGCCGAAGGTGCTGCCGCTCGTCGACGCGAGCAACTCCGACTCGGGCAAGATCGACAACGTGCTCGAGTTCCTCGTGCTCTCGGGCCGCGACCTCGCGCACGCGATGATGATGCTGATCCCGGAGGCCTGGGATCGCGACCCGCTGATGCGCGACGAGAAGAAGGCCTTCTACGAGTACCACCAGTGTCTGATGGAGCCGTGGGACGGCCCGGCCTCGATCGCGTTCTCCGACGGCACGCGCATCGGCGCGGTGCTCGACCGCAACGGCCTGCGACCGTCGCGCTACTGGGTCACGAAGGACGGCTTCGTGGTGCTGTCGTCGGAATGCGGCGTGCTGCCGATCAACCCCGAGGACGTGAAGTACAAGGGGCGGCTGCAGCCGGGCCGCATGCTGCTCATCGACACCGGCGAAGGCCGCATCATCCCCGACGAGGAGCTGAAGGCGTACTACGCGCGCCGGCAGCCGTACCGTGACTGGCTGCGCGCGAACCTGGTGAAGCTGGGCGACCTGCCCGCGCGCCTGGCCGAGCGCGCGCGCGACGCCGAGCCCGACCGCAAGACGCGCCAGAAGCTGTTCGGCTACTCGCTCGAGGACCTGCGGATCCTGCTCGCGCCCATGGCCGCGACGGGCGGCGAGGCCGACGGCTCGATGGGCAACGACACGCCGATCGCCGCGCTCTCGGACCGCCCGCAGCTCCTGTTCAACTACTTCAAGCAAGTGTTCGCGCAGGTCACGAACCCGTCGATCGACTCGATCCGCGAAGACAGCGTGATGTCGCTCATCAGCACGGTCGGCGCGGAGAAGAACATCCTCGACGAGACGCCTGAGCACGCGCGCCTGTTGGAGTTGGCGCAGCCGATCCTGTCGGAAGAGGACCTCGAGAAGCTGCGCCAGATCGAGCACCCGTGGCTGCGCGCCGCGACGATCGACTGCGTGTTCGACGCGGCGGGCGACGACCTGCCGTCGGCCGAGGCGTCGCTGCGCCGCGCGCTCGACCGGATCCGCAGCGAGGCCGCGGCCGCGGTGCGCGGCGGCGCGTCGATCCTCGTGCTCTCCGATCGCGCGGCGGGCCGCGCGCGCGCGGCCGTGCCGAGCGTGCTCGCCACGGCCGCCGTGCACCACCACCTGTGCCGCGAGGGCCTGCGCATGCGCTGCGGCCTCGTGGTCGAGACCGGCGAGGCGCGCGAGGTCGCGCACTTCGCGCTGCTCATCGGCTTCGGCGCGGCCGCGGTCCACCCGTACCTCGCCTTCGAGACGATCCGCGGCCTGGTCGACGACGCCGCGTGGGTACCCGCCGAGCTCACGCCCGAGAAGGCCGCGTACAACTACGTGAAGGCCATCGGGAAGGGCCTGCTCAAGATCTTCGCGAAGATGGGCATCTCCACCCTCGCGAGCTACCGCGGCGCGCAGATCTTCGAAGCCGTGGGCGTCGACGAAGGCGTCGTGCGCGAGTTCTTCACCGACACGGCCACGCGCATCGGCGGCGTCGGCCTCGGCGCCATCGCGCGCGAGGCCCTCATGCGACACGAAAGTGCGTACCCCAAGACCGTCGACTTCGAGCGCGAGCTCGACATCGGCGGCGAGTACCAGTGGCGGCGCGGCGGCGAGCGCCACCTGTTGAACCCGACCACGATCCACCGCCTGCAGAACGCGGTGCGCAAGAACGACCTCGGCCAGTACCGCGACTACGCCAAGGCGATCAACGACCAGAGCCGCGAGCACTACACGATCCGCGGCCTGCTCCGCTTCAAGGGCGGCAGCTCGCCCGTGCCGCTCGACGAGGTCGAGCCCGCAGCCGAGATCATGAAGCGCTTCTGCACCGGCGCGATGAGCTTCGGCTCGATCAGCGCGGAAGCGCACGAGACGCTCGCCATCGCGATGAACCGCATCGGCGGCAAGTCGAATTCCGGCGAAGGCGGCGAGGACCCGAAGCGCTTCACGCCCGACCCGAACGGCGACTGGCGGCGCAGCGCCATCAAGCAGGTCGCGTCGGGCCGCTTCGGCGTGTCGAGCTGGTACCTCGTCAACGCCGACGAGCTGCAGATCAAGATCGCGCAGGGCGCGAAGCCGGGCGAAGGCGGCCAGCTGCCCGGCTACAAGGTGAACCGCTGGATCGCGCGCGTGCGCAACGCGACGCCGGGCGTCGGGCTCATCTCGCCGCCGCCGCACCACGACATCTACTCGATCGAGGACCTCGCGCAGCTGATCCACGACCTGAAGAACGCGAACCCGCGCGCCGACGTCTCGGTGAAGCTGGTGTCGGTCTCGGGCGTGGGGACGATCGCCGCAGGCGTGTCGAAGGGCCATGCGGAATCGGTGCAGATCGCCGGCTTCGAGGGCGGCACCGGCGCGTCACCGCTCACTTCGATCAAGCACGCGGGCGTGCCCTGGGAGATCGGCCTGTCCGAGACGCAGCAGGCACTCGTGCTGAACGACCTGCGCGGGCGCATCCGCGTGCACGTGGACGGCCAGCTGCGCACGGGCCGCGACGTGGTGATCGGCGCGATCCTCGGCGCGGACGAGTTCGGCTTCGGCACGATCGCGCTCGTGGCGCTCGGCTGCATCATGATGCGCGTCTGCCACCTGAACACGTGCCCCGTCGGCGTGGCCACGCAGAACGAAGAGCTGCGGAAGAAGTTCACGGGCGACCCCGAGCACGTGGTGCGCTTCCTGCGCTTCGTCGCCGACGAAGTGCGCGAGATCCTCGCGTCGCTCGGCTTCCGCAAGCTCGAGGAGATCATCGGCCGCACGGACCTCGTCGAGGCCGACCCCACCGCGACGCACTGGAAGCTGCCGAACGGGCTCGACTGGAGCGCGATCCTGCACCGCCCCACGCCGCCGTACGAGGGAGTGGCGATCCGGCGCACGTGCGGCCAGCAGCACGGCCTCGACAAGGCGCTCGACGTCGAGCTCCTGCGCTTGTGCCGACCGGCGCTCGAGAACATGGAGCCCGTCGAGCTGTCGCTGCCGATCCGCAACGTGAACCGCACCGTCGGAACGATGCTCGGCTCGGCGCTGTCGCTGCGGCACGGACTCGAGGGTCTGCCCGACAATACGATCCGCATCCGCTTCACGGGCAGCGCGGGCCAGAGCTTCGGCGCCTTCATCCCGAAGGGCATCACGCTGTCGCTGTGCGGCGACGCGAACGACTACACCGGGAAGGGTCTCTCGGGCGGGCGCCTCGTGGTGTTCCCGCACCCGGAGTCCACGTTCGATCCGGCGCAGAACATCATCATCGGCAACGTGGCGCTGTACGGCGCGACGAGCGGTGAGGCGTTCTTCCGCGGCGTCGCGGGCGAGCGCTTCTGCGTGCGCAACAGCGGCGCGCGGGCGGTGGTCGAGGGCGTGGGCGACCACGGCTGCGAGTACATGACGGGCGGCCGGGTGGTGGTACTCGGCGGCGTGGGGCGCAACTTCGCCGCGGGCATGAGCGGCGGCATCGCGTACGTGCTCGATCCGCTGCACGCGTTCCCCGAGCTGTGTAATCCCGGCACGGTCGACCTCGAGCGCGTGGAGACCGACGCCGACGAGCGCGAGCTGCGCGACCTGATCGAAGCGCACTTCCGGCACACGCGCAGCGAGCGCGCCGAGCAGGTGCTCGAGAAGTGGGCCACCACCCTGCCCCATTTCGTGAAAGTGTTCCCGCGCGAGTACAAGCGCGCGCTGCTCGGCATCGAGTTCGGGAAAGAGAACTACTGATGGGGAAGCCGACGGGATTCCTCGAGCTCGGCCGCAAGACGCCGGCGCGGCGCGGCGCGAAGGAGCGGATCGAGGACTACCTGGAGATCTACGCCGATCCGCCGGAAGACGCGATCCGCGCGCAGGCATCGCGCTGCATGGACTGCGGCGTGCCGTTCTGCAACTCGGGCTGCCCGCTCGGCAACATCATCCCCGACTGGAACGACCTGGTGTATCGCGGCAAGTGGCGCGAGGCGCTCGACCGCCTGCACCGCACGAACAACTTCCCCGAGTTCACCGGGCGCATCTGCCCCGCGCCGTGCGAGTCGGCGTGCGTGCTCGGCATCAACGACGACCCGGTCACGATCGAGTTCATCGAGAAGACGATCGCCGAGCGCGGCTTCGCCGAAGGCTGGGTCGTGCCGCAGCCGCCTGCGACGCGCACGGGCCGGCGCGTCGCGGTGGTCGGCTCGGGACCCGCGGGCCTCGCGGCCGCGCAGCAGCTGAACCGCGCGGGCCACCGCGTGACGCTGTTCGAGAAGAAGGACCGCGTCGGCGGCTTGCTGCGCTACGGCATCCCCGACTTCAAGCTCGAGAAGTGGACGATCGACCGTCGCGTCGAGCTCATGATCGCCGAGGGCGTCGAGATCCGGACGGGCGTGCACGTCGGCCGCGACGTGTCGGGTCCCGAGCTCCTGCGCGAGTACGACGCGGTGCTGCTCGCGGGCGGCGCGGAGGCGCCGCGCGACCTCACCGTGCCGGGCCGCGACCTCGCGGGCGTGCACTACGCGATGGACTTCCTCGAGCAGCAGAACCGCCGCGTCGCCGGCGACGGCGTGCCCGACGCGGGCGCGATCCTCGCCACGGGCAAGAACGTGGTCGTGCTCGGCGGCGGCGACACCGGCTCGGATTGCATCGGTACGAGCCACCGCCAGGGCGCGAAGCACGTCTACAACTTCGAGCTGCTCGAGAAGCCGCCCGAGAAGCGCGGCGAAGACGTGCCGTGGCCCGTGCATCCCGCGCCGTCGCAGATCCTGCGCATGTCGTCGTCGCACGAAGAGGGCGGCTCGCGCGACTGGGCGATCTCGACCGTCGGCTTCTCCGGCACGGACGGCCGCGTGGAGAAGCTGCACGGCGTGCGCCTGCGCTTCGGCCCGCCCGATCCCGCGACGGGCCGGCGCGACATGCAGACCGTGGCGGGCAGCGAGTTCACGCTCGACGTCGACCTGGTGCTGCTCGCCATGGGCTTCCTGGGCCCGGTGCGCGACGACATGCTGAAACAGTTCGGTGTCGGCATCTCCGAGCGCGGCAGCGTCGCGACGCGCGGCTACGCCACCACGGTGCCGCGCGTGTACGCCGCTGGCGACATGCGGCGCGGCCAGTCGCTGGTCGTGTGGGCGATCGCCGAAGGCCGCGAGGCAGCCGCGCAGATCGACCGGGAACTATCGTCGGACTCTCGCTAGCCTCTGGTCCGACGGGCTAGGGGTTCGATGCTCAGAAAACACAGCGAGGTGTTGCGCGGGCTGCTCGCGCTGGCGGACCTGGCCTTGGTGTCCGCGGCGTGGTTGGGCGCGATCTGGCTGCGCTTCGAGTCGGGCTGGCTGCCCGACCCGACGCACGCGTACGACGTCGCGCAGTATCCGTGGCTCCTGCTCGGCATCCTGCCGATCTGGCACATCCTGTTGCGCTGGCGCGGCCTGTACGACGGCCACCGCGTGCACTCGCTGGCCTCCGAGACGCGCCGCCTCTTCGAAGTGTGCGTGCTGGGGACGGTGTTCCTGGCGACGCTCACGTTCTTCGGCCAGCTCGCCTGGGTGTCGCGCCTCACGGTCACGGTGTTCTCGGGGCTCGCGCTCGCCGGGCTCGTGTCGTCGCGGCTCGCGCTGCGCGCGCTGCTCCGCGGCCTGCGCCGCCGCGGCCGCTTCGTGCAGAGCGTCCTCATCGTGGGCACGGGCACGCTCGCGCGCGAGATCCACGCGCGCCTCGCGCGCCACCCCGAGCTCGGCTTCCGGGTGCGCGGCTTCCTCGGCCCCTCGCCCGCCGGGCTGGGCGGCGACTCCGCGCCCTGGCTCGGCACGTACGAGAACCTACACAACGTGGTGTTGAGCGAAGACATCGAGCAGGTCGTGCTCGCGCTCGACCGCAGCGATCCGGCGAACCCGCTGAAGCTGCTGCGCGAGCTGCACGACACCACTGCGGCCGTGCGGTTCGTGCCGGACCTGCTGGGCATCGACACCGTGCAGGGCGGCATCGAGGACTTCGACGGGCTGCCCATGATCCGGCTGATCGAGTCGCCCCTCGTCGGCTGGAACGCCGTGCTGAAGCGCGCGCTCGACGTGGTCGGCGCGGGCGCCGCGCTCGTCGTGGGCGCGCCGATCTTCGCCGCGCTCGCCGTCGCCGTGAAGCTCTCGTCGCCCGGGCCCGTGTTCTACCGCCAGGAGCGCATGGGCCTGGACGGCCGGCTCTTCTCGATGTGGAAGTTCCGCACGATGGTGCAGGACGCCGAGCGCGAGACCGGCGCGGTGTGGGCCGTGGCGAACGACGCGCGCCGCACGCCACTCGGCGCCTTCCTGCGCCGCACGAATCTGGACGAGATCCCGCAGTTCTGGAACGTGCTGGTCGGCGAGATGAGCCTGGTCGGCCCTCGGCCCGAACGACCGGAGTTCATCCGCGAGTTCCGCGCCGGCCTGCCCGGCTACATGCTGCGCCACAAGGTGAAGGGCGGACTCACCGGCTGGGCCCAGGTGAACGGCTGCCGCGGCAACACGTCGATCGAGAAGCGCCTCGAGTACGACATGGCGTACCTGCGCCGCTGGTCGCTCGGCTTCGACGTGCGGATCCTGCTGCTGACGGTCGTGCGCAGCTTCAACGACCCGAACGCCTACTGACTCAAGAGCGCCCGGAGCTTCGCGGGCAGGTTCGTGAAGATGCCGTCGACTCCGGCGGCGACCAGGCGCTTCTGGTCGTCGGGCCGGTCGACGGTCCAGACGTTCACGCGGAAGCCCGCGGCGTGCGACTCGGCCATGCGCGCCTCGCTCGCCAGGCGCAGGTCGAGGTGCACCGCCTCTGCAGCGACCCGCTTCGCGCGCGCCAGGATGTCGCCGGGCCGGCCCGCGGACACCAGCGTGCCGAGCCGCGCCTTCGGCTCGAGCTCGCGGAGTTTCGCGAGCACCGCGTCGGAGAAGCTCGAGAACAACGTACGCGCGAGGCCGCCGCGCCGGCCCACCTCTTCGAGCACGCGCGCCTCCAGCCCCTCGTACGGCCCGCTGCGCGGCGCCTTGATCTCGAGGTTCCACGCGATCCGCCCGGCGAACCGGTCGAGCGTCTCCTCGAGCGTGGGCGCGGCGGGCAGCGCCGTGCGCAGCTCCGCGAGCGTGTGCGCCCCCACGAGTCGCCCGCCCACGTCGTCGTCGTGGTAGAGCACGATCGCGCCGTCGCGGAGCAGGTGCAGGTCGGTCTCGATCATGTCGGCGCCCTGCTCCACCGCCAGCTCGAACGCGGGCAGCGTGTTCTCGGGGCGATCGACCGACGCGCCGCGGTGCGCGATGACGAGCGTCACGAGCCGCCGGCCCAGCCGCGCGAGCGCTCGACCGCGCGCAGCCAGCCGCGGTAGAGCTCCTCGCGCTTGGCCTCCGAGATCTCGGGCTCGAAGTAGCGGTCCTCCTGCCAGTTCTTCGCGATCTGGCGGCGGTCCTTCCAGAAGCCCGTGGCGAGCCCGGCCAGGTACGCGGCGCCGAGTGCCGTGGTCTCGAGCACCTTGGGTCGCCGCACGGGCACACCCATGACGTCGGCCTGGAACTGCATGAGGAAGTCGTTTGCCGTCGCGCCGCCGTCGACCTGGAGCTGGTTCGTACGCACTTCTGTGTCGGTCTCGAAACAGCGCAACAGATCCGTGCTCTCGTACGCGATCGCCTCGAGCGTGGCGCGCACGAGATGCGCGCGGCTCGTGCCGCGCGTGAGCCCCACGATCGTGCCGCGCGCTTGCGGGTCCCAGTACGGCGCGCCCAGGCCCGTGAACGCGGGCACGACGTACACACCGCCGGTGTCGGGCACCGAGCGCGCCAGCGCCTCGCTCTCGGCCGCGCTGTGCAGCAGGCCGAGCTCGTCGCGCAGCCACTGCACGGCCGCGCCCGCCACGAACACGGCACCCTCGAGCGCATACTCGACGGTGCCCCCGATGCCCCAGGCGATCGTCGAGATCAAGCCCGACGCCGAGCGCCGCAGCGTCGTGCCCGTGTTCATCAGCATGAAGCAGCCGGTGCCGTACGTGTTCTTCGCGCTGCCCGCTTCGAAGCACGCCTGGCCGAAGAGCGCCGCCTGCTGGTCGCCCGCGACGCCCGTGATCGGAATCGCCGCGCCGAGCAGCTCGGCGTCGGTCGTGCCGAACGCGCCGCTCGAGTCGCGCACCTCGGGCAGCACCTCGCGCGGGATGTCGAGCGCGTCGAGCAGCTCCGCGTCCCACGACCGCCGGGCGATGTCGTACAGCATGGTGCGCGACGCGTTCGAGTAGTCCGTCGCGTGCACCTTGCCGCCGGTGAGCTTCCACACGAGCCAGGCGTCGATCGTGCCGAACGCCAGCTCGCCGCGCCGCGCGGCATCGCGCGCGCCGTCGACCTTCGCCAGGATCCACGCGAGCTTCGTCGCGGAGAAGTACGCGTCGACGACGAGCCCCGTGCGTTCGCGCACCACGGGCTCGAGGCCGCGCCGGCGGAGCTCGTCGCACAGCTCGACGGTCTGGCGCGACTGCCATACGATCGCCGGGTAGATCGGCCGGCCGGTCGCGCGCTCCCACACGACGGTCGTCTCGCGCTGGTTCGTGATGCCGAGCGCCGCGATCTCGTCCGCACGGATCTGCGCGCGTGCGAGCGCGCCGCGCGCGGCGCGCAGCTGCGTGTCCCAGATCTCGTTCGGGTCGTGCTCGACCCAGCCGGGCTCGGGATAGTGCTGCTTGAACTCGTGCGCCTGGCTCGCGACCGTGTTGCCCGCGGCGTCGAACACGATCGCGCGCGAGCTCGTGGTCCCCTGGTCGAGCGCCAGCACGTACATCGACATGGCGCTTGTGGTTAGCGCGGTCCGGTATGCTCGCGCCATGGCGCGAGACGTCGACCTCTTGATCCGCGGCGCGACGGTCCACGACGGCACCGGCAGCGCGCCGCAGCGCGCAGACGTCGCCGTGCGAGGCGACCGGATCGCCGCGGTCGGCGACTGCTCGAAGCTCCGCGCGAGCGCATCGCTCGACGCGAGCGGCCTGGCGCTCGCGCCCGGCTTCATCGACGTGCACACGCACGACGACTTCGCGCTCCTGCTCCGTCCCGAGATGGACTTCAAGGTGCAGGGCGGCGTCACGACCTGTGTCGTCGGCAATTGCGGCATGGGGGCGGCGCCGTTCGCCATCGCGAAGCTCATGGCTCGGTCGTTCCATCCCGACGCCGACTTCGCGCCCTGGGAAGGCTACGCCGGCTATCTGGCGCGGCTCGACGCCGAGCCGCCGAGCGTGAACGCTGCGGTGCTGATCGGCCACGGCACGGTGCGAGCCGCGGTGATGGACGTCCGCCGCGGGCCGACGCGAGGCGAGCTCGACGCCATGCGCGCGCTCGTGCGCGAGGGCCGCGACGCCGGAGCGGTCGGCCTGTCGACGGGGCTCGTGTACGAAGCGGGCCGGAACGCGGCCACCGACGAGATCGTCGAGCTCGCCGCCGAGCTGCGCGGCACGGGCGCGCTCTATGCGACGCACATGCGCAACGAGGGCTCCGGGCTGCTCGACAGCGTGCGCGAGGCGCTCGAGATCGGCCGGCGCGCTCGCGTGCCCGTGCAGATCTCGCACCACAAGGCGTCGGGCCGCGATGCGTGGGGCAAAGTCACCGAGTCACTGCGACTCATCGAGGACGCGCAAGCAGAGGGCCTCGACGTGCACGCCGACCAGTACCCGTACACCGCGGGCAGCACGGTGCTCGCAGCGGTCGTGCAGAACGGGGCTTTCGACCCCGGCGCGGCCTCGCGCGGCCTGGGCGGCGTGGAGCCAGGCGACGTCGCAATCGCCTCGGCGAAGGGCCGCGAGGCATGGGAGGGCCGCAGCATCGCCGAGCTCGCGAAAGAGCTCGGCCTGCCCGCGCGGCAGACCGCGGAGCGCGTGCTCGCGGAAGTGCCCCATGCCACGGTCGTCATGCACACGATGAGCGAGGACGATGTGCGCACCGTCATGCGCCACCCGAGCACCATGATCGGCTCCGACGGCGTGCCCACGCTGCCCGGCAAGCCGCACCCGCGCCTGTGGGGCACGTTCGCGCGCGTGCTCGGTCGCTACGCGCGCGACCTCGGGCTGTTCCCGCTGGAAGAAGCGGTGCGCCGCATGACGAGCTTCCCCGCGCGGAAGTTCGGCCTGCGCGACCGCGGCGAGCTCCGCGCAGGCGCGTTCGCGGACCTGGTCGTGTTCGACCCGGCGCGGATCATCGACGTCGGCACGTACGAGGACCCGAACCACCCGCCCGCGGGGATCCGCGACGTGTTCGTGAACGGCACGCGCGTCGTGCGCGACGGCGCCCACACGCACGCGCGCCCGGGCCGCGCCCTCCGGCGCGGAGCATGAGGCTCACGAGCGCCCAGGTGCTCGCCTTCCGCGAGCGCGGCTACACGAGCCTCGGCCAGGTCTTCTCGACGGCCGAGCTCGAGGAGATCCGCAGCGCCTACGACCTCGCGCTTGCGAAGCCCATGCACATCGGTGAACGGGGCAAGTCGAAGTTCGAGTACGCCCCGCTCCTGCAGCTGCGCAGTCCCGCGCTGCGCCGCTTTGCGACTTCGCGCGTGCTGGTCGAGCCGCTCCTCGAGCTCCTCGGACCCGAGGTGCGGCTGTACTGGGACCAGGCCGTCTCGAAGCCGCCCGGCACGGGCTCCGAGACGCCGTGGCACCAGGACAACGGCTACGGCGCAGTCGAGCCCGCCGAGTACGTGACCGCGACACTCGCGGTCGACGCCATGACCGCCGCGAACGGCTGTCTCTGGATCCAGCCGGGAAGTCACCGCGCCGGACCGGTCCCGCACCGCGACACCGGCGCCTTCTTCCAGATCGGCTACGAGGGAAGCGCGACCGGCGAGCCGCTCGAGCTCGCTGCGGGCGAGGTCGGGATCTTCTCGTCGCTCACCCTGCACCGCGCGGGTCCCAACCCGACGGCGCTGCCGCGGCGCTCGTGGGTGATCCAGTTCATCCCGGCGCACGCCATCCACGGCGAGACGCGCAAGCCGTTCGACGACCGCCTCTGGGTCGCACGCGGCGGATGCATCCTCGAGGAGCCATGGTCCGAACGACCGTTCGAGCTCTAGGGGTGCGGTGCGGACCCGCGCGGGGCCGGGCGCCGTCGGACGGTTCGGATCGGAGTGGCCGGAGCGCGTGGCGCGATCTGCTTCTCACCCGCGCGCACCACGAGCGCGAGCTTCTGCTCCGCGAGCCGGACCACCAACCGGTGGCCATCGGCGAACTCGAGGCGGTCGGACTCGATGCCATCCGCAAAAACGACGCCACCTTCCGCCATCTCCGAGGCGATCTCGAGCCCGGCTGAGCGCGACAGCCCGCCGAAATCGAGGGACACCTGGGTGCTCACCGACGGGAAAGGCTCGCGCACGAGCCACACGGCGCGATCATCCTCCGGCCTCGGAAGCTCGTCCTGTAGCTTGCGCTGCCTGGCGATGGAGAGCGTCCAGCCGGTGCAGCCCGTGCCCGTCGCGCAGAGCACTCCGGACGAGGACTGTCGTTCTTCTCGCCCCTCGACCCGGATGCGGTAGCGCGCCGACTGATGGCTCTGGTGCCCGATGAACACCTCGTTCAGCGCGAGTATCCGCTGGCCATCTTCACGCTGGGCCGCGAGCATCGTCCGGCGCTGGACATCGTATTCGGGCCGATCGCGAGTGCGCAGCCAGTCGAGGAGCGCGCGGGCGTTCTTCGGTGCGTGCCTGCACAGCACGCCGTCATAAGAGGCCGGATCTGGGTTGATGCCGATAGTGAGCTGGCCGGTGAGATACTTCGCGGTGTTCGGGACGAGACCATCCTGCCCGACGATGAGAACGATGTCGTCTTCTGCGAACTGGAAGCGGTCGAGCTGATCGCGCTCGACGCGAGTACGCCGCTGCTCGGGCGGCAGTGACTCGATCACGGCGTGCAGAGCTGCCTCGAACCGCGCGTGGGTGCGGCGGTAGTCCGAGATGTCCTCGCCGCGCGAGCGAAGATAGAACTCTGCTTGGCCGATGGTCCCGTGCCGCAGCAGCAGGAGCTGCAGCGGCGTCTTGCGCGTCACGACTACCACTCGCGGAAGCGCTCGTCTCTGCATCAGTCGCCGGCTCTCTCGCGGAGGAACTGCTGCAGGGCGGCCCCGAGCAGGTCAGGCGTCAAGTTGAGGTGCTGGATCGCCTGGACGTGTCGAGCGAGCTCCTGCAGCGCAATTCCGAGCGCGACCGCACTGGGCGCCGAGCGGTAGATGTCCACCCGGCGCGCCTCGGCCTCGGCGGCCGCAGCCGCCATGAGCCGACTCGCCTGCGCATTTCCCGTGGCGACGAGCTCGAGCCGGCTCGCCTCGGCCTCGGCGCGCAGCCGATCGGCCTGGGCATCTTCTTGGGCGTGTAGACGGGTGTTGGCGCCCTGTTGGCGAATGAGCTCCTCCTGTCTTCGCGCGAGCTCGAGCTCCGTCGCGAGCTCGTTCTCCTTGATGGCGCGCTCCTTCTCGACGGCGAGGGCTCGGCGCTGAAAGACGGCCTCATCCGCGCGCTGCTGGATCGACTCACGCGCCGGTGTTTGGATGGCCTTCTCCAACTCCGCCGTCGGCGCGATCCGGTCGATCTGCACACTCACGATCGACACACCGACGGCGGCAATCTCGCCGTCAGAGTGAAGCGCCGCCTCGATGCGCTGTTGCACGACGGTCGCTCCGGCCTGTGCGGCTTCGACGATCGGAACGGTGATCAGATAGGAGCGAGCCGGGAGCTGCGCTCGCTGACTCAGAAGCGCGGCGATGCGCTCGAGGGGCTTCTCGAGCCACGCGCCGCTTGCAAGCGACACGGAGAAGTTGGTGCGCGTGGCGGCGCGCTCCGGGTCCGAGAACCGGTAGGTCACTGTGCACTGGACGACCACGTTCTGGAAGTCGGCGCAGCGCTCGTTCAGGACGAACGTCGTCTCGCAATCGTCGATCGGCACCTGGGCGACCGCAGAGGACAGAGGCGTGAACCAGTAGGCCAGGCCGGCGCCTTTTCGGACCGCCCTGCCCCGCCGGAAATGCAAGATGAACTGGTTCGGCTCAGCGCGCAGGTGGCGGGTGAAGGGAAAGCGGCTGATGGTCGCCATCGGTCCTCTTCCCGGGTGATGATGAGCGAAAGAGGAGTGACCTTCAACGAAATCCGCACCGTCTCGCGCTGAGGCAAGCTCCGAAGGCACCGGAGCCGACCAGACTCAGTCGGGCGCGAAGAGAGCGGTGGCGAACTCCGCGGCGTCGAAGTCGGCCAGGTCGTCGAGTGACTCGCCCAGCCCGGCGTAGCGCACGGGCAGGCCCACTTCCTGCGCGACGCCGAGCACGACGCCGCCCTTCGCCGTGCCGTCGAGCTTCGTGAGTGCGATGCCGGTGACGGCGACGGCCTTCTTGAACTCCTGGGCCTGGCGGATCGCGTT
>Ga0335077_10000599_pt1 | contig 40823 bp, 30 predicted proteins | sample Lox_Sample_31_FD_207151 | JGI IMG/M metagenome (GOLD analysis project Ga0335077, IMG submission 207151) | Soil microbial communities from Loxahatchee National Wildlife Refuge, Florida, United States - Lox_Sample_3.1 | ecosystem: Environmental > Terrestrial > Soil > Wetlands | place: USA... | reverse complement strand
TTTTCGCGCCGCGCGTCTCCGCCGCACACGCGGCGATGCCGCGCAAGTGGCTCCCGGACTGGCATGCGGGGCTGGTCTGGCGGCTGGGCGCGCTGTTCCTGTGCATCAACGCGATCTACTTCAGCGCCAACGCCTTCATTCCGATCTACCTCACGAGCGCCGGCCGCCCCGACCTGATCAGCGCCGCGCTGACCGCGCTCAACTTCGGGCAGATCCCTGCGTCGCTGCTGCTGCTCGTCGTCGCTCGGCGCCTCGAGCGCCGGGCCTGGCCCTACGTGGTGTCGGGCCTCGTGTCGCTCCTCGCGATTGGCGGGATCGTGCTCATGGTCGGTCCGGCCACGATCGTGTGGGCGGCGATCCTCGGGTTCTCCGACTCGGCGGCGCTGATCGTGGGTCTGACGCTGCCCGCGCTCCTCTGCCGGCCCGAAGACGTCGCGCGCACCTCCGCGGGCATGTTCACCTTGAGCTACGGCGGCGCGGTGGGGATTGCCGTGCTGAGCGGCGCGGCCTGGGACGCAAGCCGGATTCCCGCGCTCGCGTTCGTGCCGCTGGCGGTCTGCGCCGTCGGGCTCGCCGTGGCCGCGCTCAGCCTGCGGGCGAAGCGCGAGCTGGTCTGACCGCGCTCGAGCGGCCGGGCGAGCTCAAGTGCGGCGCAGGTCCTGGCTCTTGAGCGGCAGCGATCGCACGCGCTTGCCCGTCGCGGCGAAGATCGCGTTGCACACTGCGGGCTGCAGCGGCAGGATCACCGGCTCGCCGTGGCCGCCCCAGAATCCGCCGGTCGGCACGAGCACGGTCTCCACCTTCGGCGCGTCGGCGATGTGCGGCAGCGGGAAATCGTGGAAGTTGGACTCCACGACGTGGCCGTCCCTGATGTTGATCTCCTGGCCGGTGATGGTGCCGAGCCCGTACACGACGTTGCTCTCGGCCTGCGCGCGGCAGGTATCGGGATTCACCACGTAGCCCGAGTCGACCGCGACGACGACGCGGTGCACTTTGAGCTCGCCTTCGCCGGTCACCGAGAGCTCGACCACCATCGCCGAATAGCTTCCGAAGCCGTCGGCGACGGCCACACCGCGGTACACGCCGGTGGGCAGCGGCGAGCCCCAGCTCGCGGCCTTGACCACCGCCTCGAGCACGCCCCGGTTCTTGTCGCCCGCCTTGAGCATCGCCAACCGGTATTCAACCGGGTCCTTGCCCGCGGCACCGGCCAGCTCGTCGATGAAGCACTCGCGGTAGAACGCGTTCTGCTGACCCGGCGCGCGCCAGAATCCTACCGGCACGTGGCCGTTGCGCATCGCATAGTCGACCTGCTGGTTCGCCACCGTGTAGGGCACGTCGTTGAACGAGCGCACGGCGCTGAAGTCGATGCCGTCCTTGATCGGCGTGTCGGGCAGGAGCACGCGCAGGATCGACGGACAGGCGATCCTGGTGTGCATCGCGACGAGATTGCCCTGCGCGTCGAGCCCCGCCTTGATGCGCACCAGGCTCGCCGGGCGATAGAAGCCGTGCTGCATGTCCTCCTCGCGCGACCACATCAGCTTCACCGGCACGCCGGGCATCTGCTTGGCGATCAGCACGCCCTGGCGCACGAAATCCTGCGCCGCACCGCGCCGGCCGAATCCGCCGCCGAGCATCATCTTGTGCACCTCGACCTTCTCGAGCGGTAATCCGGCGGTCTGCGACGCGACCGCCATCGACGACTCGGCGTTCTGCGTCGAGGTCCACACGTCGAGGAAACCCTCGGGCTTGAGCCACGCCGTGCAGGTCTGCGGCTCCATCGTCGCGTGGTTGAGGTACGGCGAGCTGTATTCCGCTTCGATCAGCTTGGCGGCGGATCCGAAAGCGGCTTGCGTGTCGCCGATCCTGCGCGCCTGCGGGAGGTCCGCGGCGGCGAGGCCCTCGCGGAACATCGTCATGATCGTGTCGTTGTCGAGCTTGTCCTTGCCGCCGTAGTCCCACTCGACCTTCACCTGCTTCAGCGCCTGGTTGGCGCGCCACCAGTTGTCGGCGACGACCGCGACGAAGTCTTCCTCGCGCACCACCTTCTTCACCCCGCGCATCGCAAGCGCGGCGCCGTCGTCGACGCTGCTGACCTTGCCGCCGAACACGGGGCACTGGGCGATCGAGGCGTGCAGCATGCCGGGGAGCGAGACGTCGACGCCAAAAACGGGCTTGCCCCGCACCTTGTCCGGAATGTCGAGCCGATGCACGGGCTGCCCTGCGATCTTCCACCGGGCCGGATCGCGCAGGACGACGTCGTTGGGCGGAGCGAGCTTCGAGGCTGCCGTCGCGACCTGCCCGTAGCGGAGCTTGCGCCGGGTGGGCCCGTGGGTGATGATGCCCTTGTCGACCGTGCACTCCGCGGCGGGAACCTTCCACTGCTGCGCGGCCGCGGCGACGAGCATCCCGCGCGCGCTCGCGCCGGCCTTGCGTAGGTATTCCTGCGAGGAGCGGATGCCCTGGCTGCCGCCGGTCGACATCGAGCCCCAGACGCGGTTGCGTCGGATGTGCTCGTTGGGCGAGGCGAACTCCGCGCTCACCCGGTTCCAGTCGCAATCGAGCTCTTCGGCGACGAGCTGCGCGAGCGCGGTGTAGCTGCCCTGGCCCATCTCGGAGCGCGCGACGCGGATGACGACGCGGTCGTCCGGCTGGATCACGACCCAGGCGTTGACCTCGGTGAGCGTGCCGGCCGCGGTCGCCAGCGGGAAGCGGAGCTCGAGCGCGAGGCCGCCGCCCAGCGCCGCGGAGACCTTGAGAAATTCGCGACGGCAGAGAGCGTGCGTCATGGCGATTCTCCTCTAGGCCTTCTTCGCGGCGGGCGCGGCGGAGCCTTCGGCGACGGCGTGAATCGCCTTGCGCACCCGCACGTAGCTGCCGCAGCGGCAGAGATTGGTCATCGCGGCATCGATGTCGGTGTCGGTCGGCTTCGGATTCTTCGCGAGCAGCGCGGTGGCCGCCATCATCATCCCCGACTGGCAGTAGCCGCACTGCGGCACCTCGTTCTCGATCCAGGCCATCTGCACCCGGCTCAAACCCTTCTCGGAGAGGCCTTCGATCGTGACGATCTTTCTGCCGGCCGCCTCGGAAGCCGGCGTCGCGCACGAGCGCTTCGCCTCGCCGTCGATCAGCACCGTGCACGCGCCGCACAGGCCGACGCCGCAGCCGTACTTGGTGCCGTGGAGATCGAGCTCGTCGCGCAGCACCCAGAGCAGCGGCATATCCGGTTCGACGTCGACGTTGCGCACGCGGCCATTCACGGTCAGCTTGAGCATGGGGAGGCTCCAGGACAGGCGGGCAGGCGATCCTTGCGTCGAAAATCCTACGCCGCTCGCGACTCGATTGAAAGCCGTGCTCCACGGCGCGAGGCGCAGGCATGCTGAGGTCGGGCGCAGGCTTCGGACGTCCCGGTGCGTCTGCGTCGCGCCTCGGCGAGCCTGGCGTCTCCCTGTCGCCTGCCGCGATCTGTCGCGTGGCGTCAGTTTGTGACGCGCAAACGCGACGCGGCGCCTCGCAGGGGACCGCGGCACGCCTGCGCCGCACCGCCCCAGGCGAAAAGTGGCGCGCTCGCACGCTCGACGGCCGGCGCCGGGCGCGGCGGCCCGAGCCTTGCTTGTCGCCCGCCGTCTCCACCCGAACCGGGGCCCGCCCGCCCACCGCGCCGAGCTTTGCACGAGCGACCCGCAACCCCAGCCATGGCTTACCTCCTGATCGTCGCCGCCTTGGGCCTCGCACAGTGCGCCGCGGCGGTGGCCGGCCTGATTCAACTGGGCCTGCATCCGATGCTCGCAGCACTCGCCGGCGGCGCGATGCTCGTCTTCGCTTCGCCGTTGCTGGCGCTGCCGGGACTCTACGGCGCCATCGCGGCATGGCACTGGCACTGGCTCGGAGCTTTCGCGCTGTTCTTCCCGACGCTGGCGCTGATGCTCCCGGTGACCGGTTTCTTCTCGGCCTGGAGCCTGTGTCAGGCCATCGTCAAGCGGCGAATCGGGTCCAGAGTGCCCGCGCTCCGCGCGCACATCGCACTGGGCGCGATGCTGATGCTCGGCATCGTCGCGGCAGCGCTGGTGATCACGATGCCGGAGACGATCGCCCGCGGTGCCTGGCCGGTCGCGGGACTCGAGGCGTCATCGCCGGTTCCGGAGGGCGCGATCCAGCCGTCGTTCGACTGCCGCACCGCGTCCCATCCCGCCGAAGCGCTGGTATGCGAGCATCGATCGCTGGCCGAGCTGGATCGCCAAGTCGGCGCACTGCTCGCGTCGTTGGCGGGCAAGCCCGGAGCGGCGAACGATTGGCGGGCCGACCAGCTGCAGTGGACGCGCCGCGTTCGCGACGCGTGCGCCACGGTCGACTGCCTGGAGATGGCCTACCGCAGCCGCGTCGAATCGCTGCAGATCGCGCTTCGCTCCGCAGCGGGTGCCGGATCGGCGGGGCGCGCGGGCGCAGCGGTTGCCAGGGAGGATCTCGTGCACCTCGCGGAGCGCGTGACGGAGCTCACGCGGAACAGCGGTGCCCAGGACTATCTCTTCCGGCTGTGCGGCATGACCGACCAGGCCGACGAGCTGCGACGGCAGGTCGAGGAAACGAGCGCTCTGTACTACCAGTACGGCAAGTACGTGCTCGACGTCGAGCTGAGCCCCTTCGAGCAGGCGATGGACAGCTTCGCCGCGGGGCAGCGGGCGGCGCGCGCGGAGCTCGTCAAGGACGGAGCGACGCAGCGCTCCGCGTGCTCCGAAGAGGTTCTGCGCGCCTTGCGCGCCCGCTACGAGGTGGAACGAAACGGCGGCAGCTACCGGGCCGAGCTCTACATCGTCATGGCCGCCGCGGTGGCAGACGCCAAGCGCAGCAAAGAGAGAGAGCACGATTGAGCAACGGTAGCCTCGAGCGCCCGCGGCCCCGTCGGCGCGGGCGACGATTCCGGATCCGCGCGGCGTGGGCGGGCGCTCTGCTCGCGCTGACGGTCCTTCTCTGGATCGCGGCCCTGGCCGCGACCGCCGCGCCGGTCCCGTTTCCACAGCAGACCCTCACGATCAAGCTCGACGGGATCGCGCTGGGCCAGGCGCTTCATCCGACTTCGCTCAATTCGCTCCGCTACACCGCGACCTTCAACGCCGGCGACGGCTTGTATCACCTGTGGGTGCTCAACGGAGGCGACAGCCAGACGCCGGCCGACATGCAGGTGTCCGACATCACCCATGCGACCTCGTTCGACGGCCTCAACTTCACCTCGCTCGGCAAGCTCGCCCCGCCGGCGAGCTGGTGGACCGCCGTCGCCGGCGTCGGCGCGACCGTCGAGCCCTCGGTCAACTTCCTGCGCGTCGACAAGCTCGGCGGCGAGTGGTTTCTCACCGCTCGGCTCGATCGCGATGACGGCGCTGCTCGCCGCGAGCGGGCTCGTGCTCGCGCGCCGCCGGCTGCGGCGCCCCGCCTAGCGACGCGCTACTTCACGCCGCATACGCCGGGCGCGGTACGCGCACCGCCGACCGCCTGGAAGATGTACGAATCCGGCGCGATCACCCGGCTTGCGTCCCGCCCTTCGCGCTTCGCGATCAGGAACCGCGAGATCTTGCGCGCTTCGTCCTCGGGAAAAATGAAGCGGATCTGCCCGTTGTCCTGAACGAGGCCCACGCCGAGACCGAAGGCGGCCGTACCGTCGGGCTGCACCGTCCGAGGCGGCCGCACCACGCCCACGACGGGGCGATCGGCGTAGGAATAGCGCTGCCTGTCCAGCCAGCTCTTGTCGGCTTCCGCGTCCCCGGTCGCCTTCGCACGCCTCGCGGCGTCCATGACAGGATAGATGTAGGAATGCACGATCGGGATGTGGCGCCATTCGCGCGCCGGCGTGATGTACGAGGCGCGCCAGGCGAGGAAGGTTTTTCCGAACGACTCCTTGCGCTCGACGACGTCGCGAAGCGCGACATACGACAGGTGCGTCGTCGTCGTCGCTCCCTTGCGGCCCTCCGCGAGCAACGGCGTCAGGCCGATCGCGACGTCGTCGCAGCCTCCGCGAGCGCCCTGGAAGTCGAGCGTCTGCAGCGCGAAGGCGTAGTTGAAAAGTCTCGTCGCGTCGTTGGCGATCGGGCGCATGGCCGGCGGCAGGCCGTTTTCCTCCACCGGCGTGCCGTTCACTCGGACGTCGAACTCGACGCCGAGGACCTCGGGCCTGCGGAACGCGTCCGTCTCGACGGTGAAGACCGTGTAGCCGACGCCCTCGTGCGGCCCCTGGCTCAGCGCCTCGAGCGACGGCGCGATCCAGCGCCGAGTCTCCGACGCCTTGGAGATCAGCTCGTAGGCGACCGGGCGCAGCGGCGGAAACCACGGCGGACCGAGCTCGCCGGTCGTGCCGGCAGGACAACCCGAGAGCCAGCCGGTGCTCAGCGCGCCGGGCTTGCACATCTTCCCTTCGGCGCAGTCGAAGAGGTCGTAGTCGGATCTCGTGCGCGGGAGATTCGACGGCCGCTGCAGGCACACGCTGGTGATCACCGGCGCATCGGTGGACAAGCGCGCATCGCCCTTGATCTCCGGCACGATCGTGCCCTTGATCGTCTCCCCCGGCACCGGGTAGGAAATGTCGTACTGGAAATAGGGAGAGCCGCCCGCGTCGAACTGATTGGTGATCCGACGCTGCAGCGGCGCACGGTTGGTTCGCAGCAGGTTGATCACGAGCTTGTCGGAATACTTGCGCGTGTCCTTGCTCGACCCGCGCGCGAAGTTGAAGCGGAAATCGATCGGATCCGGCCACGCGGCGTTGGGATCGACCTTTTCGTAAGGTCCGATCACGTAGCTGTAGATCGGCGCGAGGTACTGGTTCATGCACTTGCGGATGTCGTCGTTCTCCAGCTTGGCGACCGCGCCGGTGAGCTTCTCGGAAGCGCCGCGCAGCGCCGTGGTCTGACTCTCGATGCCCACCGCCGATTTGACGCCACGGACGAGGGCCTGCACGTCGAGCGACAGGCCGGTCTTCTGGATCTGCGTGAGATTGGACAGGCACGCCCGCTCCGCAAGCCCCACCGCGGTCTCGAAGATCTTCAGCGCGTCGGCGAAGTTGGCCGATTGACGCTGCGCGGCCTTGGCCGCTTCCGTCTGGTCGCAGACGCCGGGCGACGCGGCGCAGGCCAGCGCCGTCGCGAGAAGGCCGTGGAGGACGCCGCTAGAGGCCGGTGGCAAGCGCACGGATCTTCTCCGACCAGGGTTCCATGCATTTGCGGATGTCGTCGTTCTCGATCTTCTTCACCGCATCGGGCAGCGCGGCGGCCGCGCCGCGCACCGCGTCGCGGGTCCGTGCCACGGTCGCATCGCCCTCCGGCTGCCGGGTGATCCCCTTGAGACTGATCCGCAGGTTGGCGCCTTGCGCGTCCTGCGTGTTCGACAGGCACGCTCGCTCGGCCAGCTCGGCGAGCTCCGCGAGCTGCTTGAGCTTCGGGTCGTCCGGTTTGTCGCGGCCGACGTAGAACACCACCAGCAGCGCGACCAGGAACACCGCGGCCGCAGCCAGGACGTATTTCATCGCGTCTCCCTCTTCTGAACGTTATCGGTTACGATCGGCGCCGCTCACGCCTACGAGGTTGACCGCGACGACCTTCGAAACACGAGCAGCACGGCGTCGTACGGCAGAGCGATCGCTTCCTTGAGCACGTAGAGCAGCCATTTCCACAGCGGCAGGTGCGGACGCTCCTTCGGCATCGAGCGCACTTCCACGCGATAGCCGAGCATCCGGAAGAGCAGGGCGCAGCGCAGGTTGTGGTAGGCGCTCGAGCACGGGATCAGCAGATCCACGTCGGACCGGCTGCGCAGGAGTGCGTCGCACAGCAGCACCGATTGCAGCGTGTCCTCCGCCTGGTCCTCGACGAGGATCGATCCGGGATCTACCCTGGCGGCGAGCAGCAGCTTGCGGATGATGACCGCTTCCGCCGGGCGATACCGCCCGACCCCGCCGGTGGCGAGAAATATCGGATCGCGAAGCTCCCGAGCGATCGCGAGCGCGCCTTCGACCCGCCGCGCGAGGCTGCCGCTCGCCGTGCCGTCCGCGCGGACGGCGGCGCCGAAGATGACGAGGTACACGCTCACGTGCGGGCTCTCCCTGGGCGCGCCACGCCGCTATTCTGCACCGGTTCTCCATGCGCCTGCCTGCTTCGCTTTCGGATCGCGAGCTTTCGTCAAGCGAGCAACCCGACCTTTCCCAGGATCCCGAGGACCTGGTCGATGAATCCCAGCACCTTGGCGGCGCCGTCGATCGCCTGCCTGGCCGTGTTCATCTCGCGCGTGGCTTTGGCGATCTGCTGCGTCAGCATCGCGAGCTCCTGCACCGAATCGACGATGTCCGGATCCTTGTCGATCGTCTTCAGGTCGCGCAGCATGATCTTCTGCTGCCGGCTCACGAGCTTCCTGTACAAGGCGAAGAGCTCGTCGCGTGCGTCGCCGGAAGCGCCGAGCGCCTGCGCTCGAACCGCCGCCAGCGCGTCGCCGAGCTCGTCGCTCGCGCTGTGGAGGACGTCGGACGGAGCCAGGGTATCGGTGTTCGGCATGGCCAATCTCCCGTCGTCGTTTCAAGTCCGCAGGTTGCGGGCCCGGCTGCGCCGGAATCTCTCTCGCGTCACTTCGCGTTCGCGCCGCCGGCGCGCGCTTTCTCAACCGCGTCGTGGGCTGCCCGCGCCTTGTCCGCGAAGTCGCTGACCGCCGCCGCCACCGACTCGTACTGGCGCCTGGGGTCGCCGAGGGCGAGCGTGAGCTCGTGATGCGCGTCGGCCAGCGCCTTGAACACCGGCGTCGGGCTTGTCGCGAAGAGCGACAGGTAGCGCTCTCGCGCGGCGCGCGTCTTGCCGTAGGCGGCGGCCCAGGCATCTTCGTCTCGAGCCGGCTTCCCCGGATCGGGAAAGGACCCGAGGTAGGCGAGTCCAGCGTCCTGCAGCTCGAGCGCCGTCATCGGCATGGCGACGTTCGACAGGATGATCGCCGCCCGCGTGACGACGGGATCGGCGCCCGCGGTCACCTCGACGAGCGCGCGGTAGCGGCGCTGCTCGAGGATGGCGACGAGCGCCGTGCCGACGAGATCGGCGACCGGGCCGATCGTGGAGACGTAGGGCGAGGTCTTGCCGTCGAGGCCGTCGATTCGCGTGCCCAGCCGGGTGATCTGGTCCTTCGCCTTGCCGACCGATTCGAGCAGCGCGGTGCGATCCGCCGCGTCGGCGATCCCGGCCAGCGCCGCGGCGTAGCCCTTGAGCGCGGGGAGAAGCTTCGGCGCATTGGTCAGCAGGACTTCGGCGTCGTCGATGGCGGCGGTGTCGATCCCATCGCGCCTGCGGATGCCGATACTGCAGGTCAGCGCTTCCTTCTCGCCCAGGGCCGCAAGGTCGTAGAACACGTAGTCGCCTCCGCGGACGCTCTCGCTCGCGCCGGGGCAGGCGGGCTTCGGGCCTCTCGTCGCCTCGGCTGCGGCCCGGTACGCCGCCCACCCGGCCAGGCAGCTCGTGTCCTTGGCGAGCTGGCCCTCGGTCACGGACTTCGTGCAGTCTCGGGAGACGGTGATCACATCCTCGTTCTCGGCGAACTCCTCGAACTGCAAGCTCCGGTATTTCGCCAGCGCCTTCGCATGCAGGGCATCGAACGCGGTGGCCGCATCGTCGACGCCCCTGCCGAACGTCGCGATGTCGTCCTTGTAGACCATCGGGGTGCACGCCGCGGCGAGGAAGCAGCACGAAGCGACCAGGCAGACGCTCGCCGCCGCGAGCGGAGGTGATCGGGGCTCGCGCATGGGGGTTCCTCGCGCTATCGCGTCAGCGCGAAATCGCGCATCTGGTCGATCTTCCGGCGCATGGCTCGCTTGCGCTGCGCCGAGGCCTCGAACTCGACGGGCACCGAAGCGCTGCGCCTGCCGAGCACGCGGGCGAGCGTCGCGAGCACGGTGGTCTTGTCATCGTCGAAGTCGCCGTGATGTTTCGCACGGGAGGCCGACGGCGAGCCCTCGCCCTCCCTGTTCGGGGCGATGACCCAGTCGGCGGATCCGTTCGGGCCGAAGAGCCTGCTCAGGACCGGATCGCCCTTGATGGCCTTCTGCATGCCGAGGATCGGCTCGCCGTCGGGGTGCACCAGCGGCACGCGAAAGGTCTTCTCGAAGGCATCGGAAACGAGGTAGAGCAGCGACTTGTGGTAGATCGACGCGCAATCGTCGTCCTGCTCGGTCTGGTCGTCGAGAGTGAAGACCGCGAACCGCGACACGCCGGCGAGCGCGGGCAGCCAGGCGTCCTTGAAGAGCTCGACGGTGATCGCCGGCGCCCACAGCGTGGCCGAGGCGACGCCGAGGCCCAGGCCGTTCTGGCCCTGCATCGGGCCGCCGGCGATCCGCCCCTTCGCGGCGAGGTACTGGACGATCGGCGCATGGAAGATGCTCCCGGCGCTGTGGCCGACGAGATGGAATTCGTACGCCGAATCGGTTGCGGCGAGCTTGGCGAGCTCGTCGAGCACGAGCCTCGCGCCGCCCTGCGCCGACGCCGTCGCCGCCAGGGCGTTGTCCTTCATCTCGCTCCACATCGCGAGCCCGCCGAGCGTGCGCGCGAGCGGCTCGAGGGCGTCGTCGAGGCGATCGAGCATGAAGTCCTTCGCCCCGTCGATGAAGCCTTCGGGCCGGCGATGGTCCGCAGCGCCCTGGAGGATGTCCTTGATCGTGCTCCAGGCGTCGCTGTGCCAGATGAAGGCGAGCGGATAGCACTGGGCGTCGAGCATCGGCTGGCGGTAGTCGGAGACTCGCTGCAGCGCCGAGTCCTCGTTCACCAGCCCGCCGTGCGCATACAGCACGATGCGCTTCTTCTTCCAGCCGTTCGTGATGCGCGGAATGTCGCTCCGGACGATCTCCTGCACGAGCTCCGGCGTGGTGCCGACGTTGCCCGCCGGGTCGAGCAGCCCGTGATCGCCGATGCTGATGACGTGCGGGCGCAGGTCCGTATAGGAATAGGCCTGCGCGCGGACGGCGCCCGCGAACACTGCCCGCTGCGAAGAGCGCCGCGTGGGCAGCTCCACGGGCACGGCCAGCCTCGCGACCCAGGCGTCGGTGCCGTTCGAGAGCCAATCCTCGTAGGCGATGTGGGCGAATCCCGAGCGACCCCAATCGGCGCCCCAGGAATTCTGCAGCCAGAAGCCGTTCTCGTCGTAGGCGACGAGCGCGAAGGCGTGGCCGCCGACGTTGTCGTCGACCTGCCGGATGACGCCGTCTCGTCCGACCTGGTCCCAGCCGGAGTGCACGTTGCTGCTCACGTACAGCGCTCCGACCTCCGTGATCGCCGCATGCATCGCGACCAGGTCCCGATGATTGACCCGGAAGTAGGCGCCGAGCGGGCGCCTCGCCGCGTCGTTGGCCTGCGTCTCGGAAAGCGGCTGGCCGCCCGAACGGGGCCAGAGCCCGAGCTCGCATACGCCGTGCTTGTGCCAGCCTTTCATGGCGCCGCGGCAGCTCGATCCCTCGTAGCGCTCGCCCGCCCATTCGTCGTAGCGGCGCGCCATGTCGTAGAGCATGTACGGGCTGATGCGATGCTCGTCGGGGACGGTCTTGCGCACGCGCATGAGGTAGTGCACGACGGTGGCGAGGCCGAATCCCGTGCACGCGCCTTCCTGGCCCTGGTCGAGAATCGGAGCCTGCGCTTTCCGATAGTCCGAGAGGCGGCGATGCGTCGGGACTTCGACCAGCGTCGGCGTGTACATCAAGTCGCGGAAATCGACCGTATCCGGCCGCACGGTGAGCCGCCGTTCGCGCGCGGCGATCGGGGCGCGACTTCTGGGTTTGCGAGGCATGTTTCCTTCTCCCTGTTATGGCCTCAGCGGACGCGGTTGGAGCGGTCTATCCGCTGCCGGCGTTCGCGGAGTGCTTCGTGTCGGCTGCGAGCAGCGCATCGACGAGCGCGGCGATGGTCGTCTGCGGCTTGTCGAAGTAGTGCGTGTGCGCGCCGGCGCCGATGCTCACGTCGCGCTCGCGTCCGGGCCCCAGGAGCGATCCCGGATCGGCGAGGTCGACGTCGGTTTCGTAGGCATCCTTGCCCGCCGCGTCGACCTGGTCGATCTCCGGCGGAGAGACGTCACCATCCGCGGGCAGCCGCGACCAGATCCAGCGCCCGACGTAATCGCCGGTGGCGTAGGCATTGACCCAGCGCTGCGTCCCGACCACGGCAGCCGAAGGGCCCATGCGGCCCGCGGATTCCGCGAGCGGCCAGTCGTAAAGGATCGGGAACCGCGCCGCATAGAGCTGGCGCAGCGGGCAGCCCGCGGTCAGGAGCCGGACCCTTCCCTCGAGGTTCTCCCATAGCTGCCGAGCGGGGTCGCTCTCGGGCACGCGCCGATCGGCGGCCCGCTCCTTGAGGTACTTGAGCAGCTCGGTCGAGATCACCGTGCCCTGGCTGTGGCTGACGATCACGATGCGCTCGTAGTCCTGGCTCGCGAGGTAACGCAGCACCGCGACGAAGCGCGAGAAGATGCGCACCCGCGGGATCGCCTTGCGCGGAAACTCGCGCAGATGATTGTCGACGTCGAGCGCCGCGTCGAGCGGCGCGCGCAGCCAGGGGACGTACTTCGAGAGCAGGCCGCCGGCCGCGCTCAGCACGAGCGTCGCCGTGGCGGCGGTGATGACCAGCGGCTGCAATAGTCGGCAGGAGAGCGTGGAGAATCCCTCGTCCCAGCCGGTGAACGATTGCACGAGCGCCTGGCCGCCGAAACGATACGCGGCCATGATCACGCCGGTCGCGAGCGCGGCGATCACGCCGAGGAAGACGACGGCGGCGAGCACCGCGTCCAGGCTCCGATAGCCGCCGGTGAGCCACCTGCCGAGCAGGCGGAACTTCTGCTTGATGAGCTCGAGCTCCGCCAGCGCGCTCGGCGTGAGCACGACGAGGAGATAGGCCACCAGCGACAGCAGCAGCACCGCGGTCGCCGAGAACGCCTCGGTGCTCTTCACGAAACGATCGTGCAGGAACCAGGCCGCGCCCTTTCCCGGGTCGACCTTCGTCGGGCAGGCGGCGGAGCTCGCGGTCTGTGCCGAGGCGGGAGCGGTGAAGACGATCGGCGAGTACTCCTGCATATCCTGGACGGAGAGCTCGAGCCCGCGACTGATGAGCGCCCACGCCGCCATCGTCAGCACGAGGAAGAAGCCGAGCGACACGACCAGCCCCAGCCGCCCGGTGGCCACGGTGGCGCGCGCCTGGAAGCGCGCGAACAGCGCCGCGTCTTCGCCCGTCTTGCGCGCCGAGCGCGTCGCGAAGTGCCCGGCGATGAGCCACACGACGAGGAGCGGCCCCGTCACCCCCCACCACACGACGATCAGCAGCAGCACCACCTCGACCGCGTGCAGCGCGCCGATGACCCACATCCGGAGGTCCGGCGTCGGCGCGATCGCGGGCGGCACGAGGACCGCTGCGAGCGTGATCAGCCAGAGCACCCAGCCCACTCGGCGCACCATGCGGAAGCGCTCCTCGCACACGCGCAGCCACCAGTCGTAGAAGACGCTCAGGATCAGGAGCCACGTGGCACCGACTTCCCAGGCGGCGCCGGGCGGCCATGCCCTCGCGGCGAGCCAGAGCGCGCCGCCGAGCGCGACGCCCGCGACGGCGCCGAGCAGGAAGCGGCGCCACGCATAGAAGATGCCGAGCGCGAGCCCCGCGGCCGCCGCGCCGACGGTGATCGTCTGGAGCGCTGCCGTGCTCCCCGACGCCAGGTTTAGAGGCACGAAGATCAGCACGAGCATCAGGAGCTGGAGGAAGAGCAGCGCGAGCACGCGCGAATAGAGCCAGTCGAGCACGGTCTGCAGGCTCGCGAGGACGCGCCACGAGCGCAGCTTCGAGAAATGCGCCGCGGCCGTCTGGACGGTGTCGCGGCCCAGTGCCGAGAGGCGGAACAGGAGCGTGAAGAGCTCGGTCAGGATCCGCGGCACCTGGCCCGAGAGCCGCGAGAGATCCGCCCAGTACATCTCGATCGCGTCGACCCGGTCGGTGACTCCATCGTGCGTGCGCGCAAGCCCGATCTGCCGCGCCGTGTAGGTGTCCGGGTCCATCGCGTTCTGCTCGGCCTTCGCGAGCAGATAGTCGGTGAATTCGGCGCCCTGGCTCAGCGTGCCCGCGCGTTGGCCGAGCGAGCGCTGCGCCCCTTGGCTTGCCCAGTTCTCGCGCAGGAAATCGGAACGGGTGGACTGGTTGAGCCGCTTCCTGAAATCGTCCGGCGCCCGAGCGACGGCGTGGATCGGCGCGAGCGGGGGCACCTGGAGCGTCACGTCGCTGCGCAGCCCCGGCGCGTACGAGCATCCGTTCGGCGCCTGCGCGATCAGCAGATCGGCGAGCGCCTGCACCGTCGCGCCCGGCGCCTGGTCGGCCACGCCGTGAATCGCGACGACCGCGATGCGCCGTCCCGAGCTCACCGTGCGCCCGCCCGGCAACCACGAGCTCGCGAATGCCCGATCATTGCAGGCTGCGCCGGATCTCCGGTTCCACGAAGTGCCTCGCGCCGAAACGCCCGCGAAGCTTCTGCGCGTTCTCGGGACTCGTTTCGATGGTCACCATGTTGCGATTTTTCGGGTCTCGTCCATGCGGCAACGGGCTTTCGCCGTCCTCCGCGAGGCTGCTGCTTCAGTGGATCGAGTGGCGCGATGCTAGCCAGGGTGCACACGCGGCCGGCAGGGAGCATTCCCCGGCGAAGTTGCGCAATTTTCGCCTTCGAGCGGCGGCGATCGGGCGCGAGATCGCGCCCTGGATCGCGCGCAGGCCGGCGCAGGCACTTCGAGCGCAGGACGCCCAGGCGCGTGGGGACGACCTCGTCGACCTTCAAGCCGCGATCCTCGGGGAGCGGCGAAGACGAACGACGCGCGCGGTTGTCGCGCCGGTTCAGCGCAGGTGCGGAGAGGCCAGGCGATGCCGGGCGGCCTGCGCTCGCCCGGCACCGCGGCGCGAAAAGGTCCCGGCGGTGAATTGTGGACTGCTGTTGCCGGGGCGCGCGCAAGCGCGCGTCTTGGGAAGTGTCCGTACCATGAGCCCTCCCCGTGAGGTCGGCGGACGGTTGCCGGTCGCGTGTCACTCCCAGTGCGGCTGGCGAACGTAGTAGACAATATCCCCCTTGAGAAAGCAAGCGCGGATTCGGCTGGCCTTGCGGGCGGCGACGGCGAGAGCGCCGATATGCCATGAAAACACGTGCTCTACCGACGAGCGAAGGCCGGTCGTGCAAGGCACTGACGCCTAGGTTCGGCGAGAAGCTGTTATCGACAACAAGCCGATTCAGTATTCGAACTGATACGAGAGCCCGACGCTGCTTCCCGGGTCGTTCTCCGGTGTCGTGCCCTGGACCGGCACGGTGCCCCCCATCCCCAGCGTGGCCTGGAGCTTCAGATTCTTGGTGAGATCGACCTGCACCTGCGCCTGCGTTCCCCCCTGCGTGTTCTGCTTCGCGCCGACGTAGACGCGCTCGGACACGTAGCGCCCCGCTTCGACCGTCGTTCCCCCGGTCGCCGTGCTGCCTGCGGAAAGCCGGTCGAGTCCCAGGCCCTTCTGGATGGCCGTCAGCGGATTGTGATCGCCGCTCACGCCCGCGATCGCCGCGATCGCCGCAGCGATCTGCGCGAGCTGCAAGGGCGTGAGCTGCTTCGCGCTCACCCCGAAGAGAAGCCGGGACAGGATCTCGTCCTGCGGCAGGTCGGGGATGCTGCTGAGCGCGATCCGAGGCGCGTCGGCGTAACCGGTGACCGCGAGCGTTGCGGTGATCCCGTTGGAGGTGCTCTGCGCCAGGAAGTCGAGCGTGGGATCGATCTTCTGCGACAGGCCCGTCCCCGCGAAACTGACCCGGCCCGAGGTGAACTGCAGCGTCGCGCTGCCCAGGTCGAAGCTGCCGCGCCGCAGATCGAAGCCGCCGCCGACCTGCGGCGCGGCGCTGGTGCCGCGCAGCTTGAGATCGCCGCCGGTCTCCACGTCGAGCCCGCGCCCGCGTACGAACACGCCCCTGGGCGCCGAGACGTCGAGGTCGAGACCGACGACCAGGCCTGGAGCGGACGGCGCCGGCGGTTTCTGCCCGGGCTTGCGCACATCGAGCACCGCCACCGTCGGCGGCAGCGCCTTGGGGATCGTGATCTGCGCGCGATGGACGGTGATCGTCCCTGCGGCATCGAGGCGCGCCTGCGCCTGGCCCCGCAGCGTGACGTCCGCGTCGAGGTCGGCCGTCAGCAGATCGGTCGCGAACAGCTTGGCGCCGCGCGCGGCGACCTTGAGCTCGACGGGACGCCCCGGCACGAAGACGCCGATGGTCCCGCTCGCGGAAACGCTCCCCGTTCCGGCCTGCGCCGTAAGGCTCGTGATGCGGATGCTGTCGCCCGCGGCGTCGATCACACCTTCGATCTTCGTGAGCTGGGTGCCGAGGGCGTAGTCCTGCAGCTCGCCGTCGCTGAGCCGCAGGCTGCCCTCCACGCGCGGCGCGGCGTAGGTGCCGCTCGCCGCCAGATCGACCGCCATCCGGCCCTTCACCCGGCGACCGTTCACCTCGAGCAGCGGATTGGCGATGGCCGCATCGAGCGTTCCGCGGGCATGCAGGTTGAGCGCGCCGCTCGCGGACAGGGGAACGCTGCCGGTCGCGTCGAGTCCGACTTGACTGCCCGCGGTAATCTTCACGTCGAGCTGCGCCGACGAGCCGTCGAGCTCCGCGGTGGCGGCGATGTTCGCCGGAGGCAGCGATCGCGCCGAGCCGGTGCGCATCCGCAGTCCGCTCGCCGCGAGCTTGACGCTCCCATGCGGGCCCGCCAGCGTCCCGGTGAGCCGCGCGTCCATCGTCAGCGTCCCATCGGCCTGCAGGTCCTCGTCGACGGCTCGCGCGAGCGCCGGCGCCGCGTTGCGCAGCGACGCGGTTAGATCGAGCGTCGGCGCGACGCGTCCCGCGACTTCCAGCACCGCCTGTTGCACGCCCAGGCACAGCCGGTCGACCGCAACGCCGTCGCGCAACGAGAAGCGCGCCGGCGCGAGGAGCTGCACGGACTCGCCCCGGTAGCGCGACTGCAGCGTGGCGAGCGTGAGCTGCCGCTGGGGCGCATCCAGCGTTGCGGAGGCGGCCAGCGGCACGTCCCCGTACATGGCATGGTGCAAATCGGAAGTAAGCGCCAGCTTCAAGGCATCCTGAGGCCCGTTGACCTGGAGCTGTGCGCTGCCGGTCATGCCGTAGGCGGCGATGCCGTCGGCAACCAGCTGCAGCGCGAGCTTGGGCTGGTGCGTCGGGTCGGCGAGGGTTCCGATCAGCGCGGCGCGGCTGATCCGGCCGCCCCTCGCGGCGAGCTCGCGGCCCTCGACGTCGACCCGCGCCTGCGCGCGTCCGTCCGCGCTCGTGAAGTCGATCCTGCCGCTGAGGCCGCCCTCGACCGGCCCACCGATCCACGGCTCCAGGTCCCCCAGCTGCGCGATGCGGAAGCTCACGCGGCCCTGCGGCGCGCGGTCTGCGGAGCGAACCGTAACCTCACCCTCGGCGTGGGCGCTCTTCCAGTCCGCGCGCTGGATCGTGGCGTGCAGCGCCGCGTTGCCGGCGCGCTCGAGCGTCAGCGCGAGCGCGAGCGGCGAGCCGTCGAGGGTCGCGGTCGCCTCGATGTTGCCGGTCGGCGCCGCGGCCAGGCCGCGCAGGCGCACGGCCGCCTTGACCGGTCCGCGCGGAAAGCCGTGGGTCGCAAGCTCGCCGGTGGCGTCGGCGGTGACTTCGAGGCTCGGGGCTGCCCCGCGCACCCGGCCCTGCGCCTCGATGCGTCCGGATATCTGCGGCGCGAGCATCCCGAGATCCGGCAGCGCGACCCGCCAATCCAGATCGAGCGCGTCGCGCCGGCTCGCCCCGCGTGCCGAGAGCTGCAGGGATTTGCCGTCGAGCTGGATCTGCGTGAGGGTGATCTCGTCGGCCTGCAGCGTCGCGGCCAGGGCGATCGTTGCCGCATTGCCGACCAGCGCGGGCAGCGGCGCCTCGCCGCCGGTCAGCGCCACGGTGCCGCGGACGCGCACGTCGGTCGTGGCACCGTGTCTCGCCAGCTCCGCATCGAGCCTCGCCCGGCCCTTGAGATCGACCCCGGCGATCGCCGCCAGCGGCGCGAGCGAGGGCACGGTGACGCTCGCCGAGCCGCGCAGCTCGCCTGCCGCCTGGCCGCGTCCCTGGAGCGAGAGCAGCGGATGCGAAACGGCGAACGTCACGGGGCGCTCGGGGTCGTCGAGGCGCAGCTCCGCGGTGAGCTCGACCGGGGCGGATTCGAACGCGGTCGGCTGCGGACCGGGCACGCGCAGTCCCTCCAGGGTCGCGCGCAGGGTCACCGCCGCGCGATCGCCGCGGACGTCGGCGCGCACGCTGCGCAGCCGCGTCTCTCCCGCCGCCAGCGCTTCGACGCGCAGCTCGCCGTCGGCGCCCGGTCCGCTGAACGGCCCGCGGACGTGCGCCTGCAGCGACGCGCTCTTCCATCGGAGATCGGGCCGCGGCGCCATCGCCGGGCTGCTCGCGGTGAGGTCGATGTCCACCGTCTTGGCGTCCAAGTCGACCAGGCCCTTGCCTTCGGCTCGCAGCGCTCCGGCCGAGAGGGTGAAGCGCGTGGCCTCCGCGTTGCGCGGACCGTCGATCGCGAGCCGCAGCGAAAGCGCGCCGAGATCCGGCAGCTTCGCAAGGCCCGACAGCAGGCCGCCGGCGGGTTCGTCGGCTGCGATGTCCGCCGTGAGCACCGAGCCGTCGACGCGCCCTGCGAGGCGATAACTTCCCGGTGCGTCGATCCGGGCGGCGGTCAAGTCGAGCTCGAGGTCTCGCAGCGACGCGACGTGGGCGGCGCCTTGGAGGCTGAGCGAGGCGGGCGCACCCGCAATCGGCTGCCCGAGGTCGAGCCTGCGGATGTCGACACGATCCAGGTCGAGCCGGCCCGAAGGCTCGTGCGACTCGCCACCGCTCCCGCTCTCCGGGCGCCTTTGCAGCTGCACGCGATCGGCGCCGAGGAGCTGGATCTGCACATGCCTGTCGATGAGCCGCGACGGCGACCATTGCAGCGTCAGGCCGTCGGCAACCAGCCACGCGCCCTGCGCGTCGGCGATCTCGGCGTGGGCGAGGGTAAGGTCGTCGGGAAAGTGTCCCGCGAGACCGGTCACGACGACGCGTCCGCCGGAGAGCTCGCGCACCGCGCTCTCGATCAACCGCCGTCCGCCATCGGTGTTGGCGCCGAGGAGCAGGGCGACGACCGCGAGGGCGGGGAGCACGATCAGCGCGCCCGAGACCCACGCCGTGATCCTCATCGCCCTTCGCATCAGAACGCCTGGCCCAGGCCGATGTAGATCTCGTAGCGGTCGCCGCCGGGTTGGCGGTTCACCGGCACCGCGAGATCGAAGCGGATCGGCCCGATGGCGGTGTAATAGCGCACGCCCGCGCCCACGCCCACGTGCAAGGTGCCGGTGAACGGCGTGCTGGTCGCGCCCACCTGGCCGGCATCGACGAACACCGCCGCACCGAAGTTGGCCGGCAGGCGCTGGCGCAGCTCGATGGCCGCGGCGTCGATCGACGTTCCGCCGATGGGCGTCTGGTCCGGGAACTGCGGGGCGATCGACTGGTACTTGAAGCCGCGCACGGTCGTGCTGCCGCCGGCGTAGAAGCGCTGATCGGGCGGGAGCGAGAACAGCGACGCGCCCTGCGCCGAACCGATCAGACCGCGCCAGGCGATGACGGTTCCTCCGGGCGGCCCGAGGCCGAGCGCACCGAGATCGATATAGCCGGACGCGCTGCCCTGCAGGATCAGGAACGTGGCGCTGCTGTCGCCGAAGGACTGGGTCGGCGTCACGGTCACCGAAGCGCGCAGGCCGTGGAGCGGATCGTCGAGCGGATTGACGAGGCCGGTGCTGTCGTACTTCGCGTTCACCGGCAGCGAGAGCAGCGTGTAGTAGCGCGTCTCGCCTTCCTGCAGGATGCGCTCCTTGATGCCCGAGACGCCGACGCTGCCGCTCCATTCGTCGGAGAACTTGCGCCGCACCGACGTGCCGGCGACGATCGCCTCCTGGTCGTAGGCTTCGAGTTGTTGCTTGAGCGCGCCGACGCTCAACTCGAGCTGCTGATCGCGATGCAGGAATTCCGGCTTGACGTATTGCGCGCTCAGGTTGTAGCCGAGCCCGGTCGTGGCGCTCCCGCCGATGCCGACGATGGCCGCGACGAGATTCAGCTGCTCGGCGTTGCCGAAGAGATTGCGGTGGCTCCATGTCGCCTTGCCGCTCGCCCCCAGGTCGGTGGAGAACGCGGCGGTCAGGCCGACGACGCGGCGCAGGCGCTCCTGCACGTCGAACGTGATCGGGATGCGCCCCTGCGCATCGAGCTCGGTGGCCGCGCGCACGCTCACGCCGGCGAAGACGCCGAGCGAGAGCAGGTCCTGGCGCGCCTTCTCGATCCGGCTCGGGCTGTAGCGCTCGCCCGTGTGGACCAGCAGCCGCTCGCGGACGAGACTCTCGTGGACGTCGTGCAGCCCGTTGACGCTGATCTCGCCGATGTCGACCTGCGGGCCCGCATGCACCTGGTAGCTCACGTCGAGCACCTGGGCGGCGGGGTCCTCGTAGGCGACCGGCGCGCTGACCGTCGCGAGCGCGTAGCCCTGCTCCTGCAGCGCGGTGAGCAGTCGCTTCTGCGCGTCGAGCACCTGCGCCGCGACCGCCGGCTCGCCGGAGACGAGACCGAGCCGGGCATACGCGTCCTCGGGCATCTGGCCCTCGAGTGCGATCTTGCGCAGGTGATAGAGCGGGCCGAGCTCGACCGAGACGGCGACGGCGGCGCTCCTGTCCTTCGGCAGCGCGTCGAGCGCGTCGGGCAGTCCGGGATCGTCCAGCGGGCGGTCATCGACGGTGATCGTCACCTTGCCATCGTAGTAGCCGAATGCCTGCAGCACCGTCTGCAGCCGCTCTACGTCCTGCTGCGCGCGGCCCACGAGCGCGAAGGGCGCGATCGGTCCCGCCGCCTGCAGCGACTCGAGCTGCGAGCTCGCCTTCATTGCGTCGTCGAGCGCGTGGTTGCCGGTCGATGCGAGCGCGACCGTGTAGGCCTGGGGATCGGACGCGCGCGCGATCTCGACGGCAAGCAACACCAGCGCGGCGACCAGGACCCAGCGATGACGCTTCGAACCGCCGCTCCGGCACATGCGCCAAACTTACGCGAAAACGGGCCGCTTGGCTGTCGGGGCTGAAAAACGCAGGCCGCAGGGCACGATCGCCGCGCGTCCGAGGCATCGGCGCGGGCCGTGTTGACAAGCCGCTCCAACGCGCGCAAATTGTGCCGGTCCACTCGTCGAGGAGACTGACGATGAAGCGCCTCATGACAGCCGCTGCGCTCGCTGGATTCGCCATGTTGCCGCTGGCCGCGTCCGCCTGCGATGCATACGACGAAACGATGGCGACGACCACACCGCCGGCCGCGCTGGCGTCGACCCAGCCCGCCGCTTCGAAGCTCCCCGCGGCGACGATCGCGAAGGCGAGCGTTCCGAAGAGCACGAAGCAGACCGTGGCCAGGCCCGACGCGAAGGCGTCCACCACGAAGGTCGCGGCGGCGCCCGGCAACTAGCCCGGCGTCTCGTAGCTCAACGTCGACGGCGGCCTTCGGGTCGCCGTTTTCGTTGGCGGATGCCAACCGCTTTGTGCTGTCGAGCCCGCTTCGCCCGCAGAGATTGCGCCTTTAGCGCGCCCCCTCTTCCGGCCATTCCACGACCAGGGGTGAGAAGTCCAGCGGCTCCGGCGGCGGCAGCGGACTCGGATTCGTTCCGAGGTACATGAAGCCGACGATCGCGTCGCTCGCCCCGAGGTCGAAGGCCGCCTTGATCGCGGGATCGTACGCGGCGTCGCCGGTCTTCCAGGCGCAGCCGAAGCCCAGGGCGAACGCGGCGACCATCACGTTCTCGGCCGCGGCGCCTGCGGACAGAATCTGCTCGATGGGAGGAATGTGCGACTGCTCGTTGACCTTCGCCGCGACCACGAGCACCAGCGGCGCGCGCAGCGGCTTGTTCGCTTCCTTCTCGACCTGCGCCGGCGTCGCGTCCGGATGACGGCCCTCGTAGGCCCGAGCCATCAGCGAGCCCAGCCTCCTGCGCGCTTCGCCGCGCAGGACGAAGAAGCGCCACGGCCGCAGCCGCCCGTGGTCCGGTGCGCGGGCGGCGGCGGCAAGGATGGAATGCAGCTCGAGCTCGTTGGGCGCGGGTTCCACCAGTCCGCTGCCGGAGACTCTTTTCGTCAGGGCGTCGAGGGCGTCCACGAGTCGTTTCCGCCTGGAGTGTTGCGCGATCTTATCGGAGAAGGGCGTTGCGGTCAGCGGGCCGGCGTTGCCGCCGACGGCGCGCTCGCGCGCCGGGCGTCGATCGCGCGAGCCAGCGCCGAGAGCTCGACGTGGGCGAAGAACTCTCCGACGGGCAGGTCGACGCCGCATTCGCGCCGGATGAGGCTGAGCACGCGAAAGACGGTGATCGAGTCGCCGCCGAGATCGAAGAAGTTGGCGCCGCGTGTCGTGCACGGTACTTCGAGGACCTCCTGCCAGATGTGCGCCACGGTCGCCTCGGTCCCGCTCAGAGAGCCGGGATCGCGCCGCGGCTCTGCTGCGGAGCGCGGGACCGCCGGCAGGCTGTCGCGAAGAACCTTGCCGCTCGCGAGGCGCGGCAGCTCGGGCAGCCGCACGAAAGCCGTCGCGGCCGCGCGCGCCGGCACGATCGAATCAACCGCGCGCCGCAGCGCCGCGACGACTCGGGAATCCTCGCCGGTCGCGACGTAGAACACGACGAGCCGGGGCTCGTTTCGGCGTCCGGCACGCAGCACGGCGGCGGCTTCGACGACCCCGGGCACCGCGCTCGCCGCGCGCTCGACTTCACCGAGATCGACTCGATAGCCGTGGACCTTGACGATGAGGTCGCGCCGCCCCGCGAGGAACATCCGTCCATCGGCCAGCCGATAGCCCAGATCGCCGGTGGCGAAGGGAAGGTCGAAGGGCTGCACGCGGCCCGTGCGCGCGTCCCAGCAGCCGCTGGCAAGCATGTTCCCGGCCACGCGGACTTCCGCCAGCGCTTCGTCGTCCGCATCGCCCTGCGCGTCGCCCTGCGCGTCGCACAGCGTCGCGTGGACGCCTTCGACCGCCGTTCCGACCGGGATGCGCCCCGCGACGATGCGCGTCTCGCGATCGATGACGTACTGGCAGATCGTGTCGGTCTCGGTGGTTGCGTAGCCGTTGACCAGCTTGCAGGGCAGTGGAAAATGGCGCCGGAAGCCGTCCACGTCCCGCGCTTCCACGGGCTCGCCGCCCAGACGCAGCACGCGCACCGCCGTGAAGCTTTCCGTGCTCAGGCTTTCCAGCAGCGTGCGGAACAGCGTCGGAACCGCATAGAGCACGGTGATGCGCGTGTCCTCGAGCCAGCGGGCGAGGCCCGCGACGCCGCGCTCGCGGACGTCGTAGAACGCGAGCGTGGAGCCGGCGAGCAGCGCACCGAAGACGTCGCGCACGCCGGCGCTGACGGCGTGCGAGTGGAGGAGCGCGACGCGATCGGCGGGCCGCAAATCGAAGTCCGCCCGGTAGCGGGCCGCGCGCTGTCGCATCGCGCGGTGGCTCAGAACGATTCCCCGGGACGCGCCGCTCGAGCCGGAGGTGTAGAGGACGCACGCCGGAGCGTCGGGCGATGCGGGCGAGCCCCGCTGAGGCGGCGACGCTCGCATGTCGTCGAGACAGAGCAGCGCTATCGCATCGCCGGCGAGCGCGCGAGCGGCGTCGCGCTGTGCGCGATCGCAAAGGATAAGCTCGGGCCGCATCTCGACGAGGATCGCCTGCAGCCGGCCGCGCGGCAGGCGCGGGTCCAGCGGCAGGTAGAATCCGCCGGCGCGCAGCGTGCCGAGGACGAGCGGCAGCAGCTCGAGCCCGTGAGCGCAAACGACGGCGACCGGGCGCGACGCGTCGAACCCGCGGCCCAGCAGCGCGCCGGCAACCCGGGAAGCGAGGACGTCGAGCTCGCCATAGCTCAGCTGCTGACCGCGATCGATCACCGCGCAGCGCTGCGCCAGCAAAGCGGCGATCTCGGCGAACGAGCGATCGACCGCACCCCGCGCATCCGTCTCGTCCGCGCGCGGTCCGGGCTCCGCGCCTGCGATCGGCACGGCCTCGCGAGAGTGGCCGTCGGCCAGGGATACCGGCGCGAACAGCGCCTGATCCGGCTTCACTGCACGCTGGAGCTTGAATGCCGGCATGCTGTTCGCGACATGCTCGACGCGGCCGACAGTGAGCGTCTCGACCGCCGCGGAGCGCTCCGCGAGCAGCCGTCGGAACGCCGCGCCGACCGAGGCGTCCATGTCGCGGGACGACTGATACCGGATCTCGACGTGGTCGGGGCTGTGCGCAACGCATTGGAGCTTCACGACGCCCGGCAGCTCGAGCTGCGAGAGCTCGTAGACTTCCAGTGCAACGAGCCCGCCGTCGGCGCGCCGCACCGGCAACGCCTCGTAGGTCTTTCCCTCCAGTCGCAGAAGCGTCTCGGCACCGAGCCCCGCGCTCCCGAGAATCGCGTAGTCGTGGAGGTCGAAGCGGATGATGGGCAGCGTCGCATTGACGAGGCTCGTGAGCAGCACCCGACCGCGCGCGCGGGGTTGCACCATGCGGTTGGCGGCGTCGACGACTTCCAGCAGGTTCGTTTCGGCGAGCACCTCGAAATGCGCGCCGGGACGCTGCACCGCCATGCACAGCGACTCGCAGGCGCCGTAGACCTCGTAGATCTCGGCATTCCACGCGGCCTCGATCTGTGCGCGGACGGCAGGGGTCAGCCGATCGCCGCTCGACACGACGGTCCGCGGTGCGATGCGCAGCTTGCCCTGCAGCGTCCATTCCGCGAGCCAGCTGAGCGCGCTCGCATAGCTGTGCAGGCGCTCGGGCTTAAAGGCGTTGAGCCGCGCGCGGACCTCTTCCACGGGATCGAACACCGACAGGCTCAAGAGCTCGTGCGCCGCGTGGGAGGCGAGCCGCGCGCTGACCGCACCGACGAAGTGACGCTCGCTCCAGAAGTAGAAGGCGCTGCGCAGCCGCGGCGTCACCCCCTGTTTCAGCGGCAACAGCAGCGGCGCCGCCGCCGTCGTCACCCGGCGCCACGTCTCCGGGGTGTAAGGAACGTAGCTGTGGATCCCCGTTCCTCCGGACCCGTGGACGAAGATGTACCGGTCGAGGTAGACGCTCAGCGGATCGGTATCCTGCTGCAGCCAGCGCTCGAGGTCGTCTCGGCGCAGGCGCGTATCGGTGACCGCTTCGTCGAAGCGCACCATGAGATCGGCCTTCGAGACGACCGGAAGATCGGCGAGCGGAACATGAGCGAGATCCCGCTCGCGGATGCCGTGCGCGGCGTACAGCTCGCGGTAGAACGGCGAGTGCCGCCAGGCGTGCGCGAGGAGATCGCGCAGACGTCGCTCCGATGCGACGGCGTCCGGTTTGCTGCTCGCGTCCATCGTCGATCGATAATGTACGATCGCCGCGAGCGCGCGTCGAGCGCCAGCGGTTGAAAAGCGCAGCGTCAGCCGCGCCGCATCCGCTCGCCGGCCGGGTCGTACAGCGGCTGCCGCGCGATCGTTGCGCGGCGGCGCTCGCCGAGAATCTCGATTTCGAAGCCGCCGCTCGCGGAAGCGAGCGCGGCAGGAACGTAGCCGAGCGCGATCGACTTGCCGACGCAGTGCCCGTAGCCGCCGGAGGTGATCCAGCCGACCACCTCGTCGTCGTGCCACACCGGCTCGTCGCCATTGGCGTCCGCGTCGCCGGCATCCACGGTGAACGTGACGAGGCGCCGGGCGGGACCTTCCCCGCGATCGCGCAGGACCGCGTCTCGGCCGACGAAGTCCGGCTTCGAGACATCGACGAAGCGATCGAGCCCCGCTTCCGACGGCGTGTAGATCGGCCGGTATTCGCGCGCCCAGTTGCCGAAGCTCTTCTCCAGTCGCAGCGAATTGAGCGCGCGCGAGCCGAAGTGCCTGAGGCCCAAGTCTTCGCCGGCGGCGACGATCGCCTGGTAGAGCGCGAGCTGGCAGTCCGCGGGCACCCACAGCTCGTAACCCGATTCGCCGGTGAACGAGATGCGCCCCGCGTGCACGGGGAGCATCGCCACTTCCATGGGGCGGAACGAGAGGAAGGGAAGGGCTTCGTTCGAGACGTCCTCCGGCGTCAGGCGCGACAGGAGCTCGCGCGCCTTCGGCCCCGCGATCGCGAGGCCGAGGAGCTCCGTGCGAAGCGCGCGAAGGCCGACCCCGGACGAGGGCAGGTGCGCTTCGAGCCAGCGCAGGTGGTACTGCTCGGCGACGCCGGAGCCGAAGAGGAAGAAGCGGCCGCTGCCGGCGTTGGCGATCGTGAAGTCGCCGATGAGCTTTCCGGTATCGTTGAGAAGGGGCGACAGGGTCAATCGTCCCTCGCGCGGAAGGCGGTTGGCGAAGATGCGCGCGAGCCAGTCGGCCGCGGCGTCCCCCGTGACGGCGTACTTCGCGAAGCTCGAGGTCTCGCTCAGGCCCACGCGTTCGCGCACCGCGCGGCATTCGTCGCCGACGGGCGCGTGAGCGTTCGAGCGGCGGTAGGTCACGTCTTCGCGCGCCTCGGCGCCGGCGGGCGCGTACCACAGCACGTGCTCGAGACCGAACGCGGCGCCGAACACCGCGCCCCGGGCCGCGAGGCGGTCGTAGACCGGCGTCATCCGCAGCGGCCGCGCCGCGGGCAGCTCTTCGTTCGGAAACCGGATGCGGAAGCGCCGGGAGTAGTTCTCGCGGACCTTGGCGTTGGTGTAAGCCATCGTCGCCCAGTCGCCGAAGCGCGCGACGTCCATCGCCCAGACGTCGAAACCGGGATCGCCGTGCACCATCCAGTTCGAAAGCGCGAGACCCACGCCCCCGCCCTGGCTGAAGCCCGCCATGACGCCGCACGCCACCCAGAAATTGCGCAATCCGCGGACCGGACCGACGACCGGGTTGCCGTCCGGCGCGAAGGTGAAGGGACCGTTGACCACGCGCTTGATGCCGGCGTGCTCGAGGGCCGGAAAATGGCGAAAGCCGACCTCGAGGCTCTCCGCGATGCGATCCAGATCCGGCGGCAGCAGCTCGTGCGCGAAGTTCCACGGCGTTTGCCGCTCCGACCAAGGCACGCCGTTCTTCTCGTAGGTGCCGATCAGCATCCCGCGCCCTTCCTGGCGCATGTAGATCTCGCCCTCGAAATCGATCGCGTGCAGCATCTCCTTTGGCGAATCGGTCACCTCCGGCATCTCTCCGGTGACGATGTACTGGTGCTCCATCGCGAGCACGGGCAGTTCGAGCCCTGCGAAGCGCCCGACCTCACGTGCCCAGAGCCCCGCGGCGTTGACCACGTGCTCGGCGACGATGTTGCCGTGATCGGTGATCACGTCCCAGGCGCCGTCGGGGCGCGCCTTGAGGTCCGTGACGCGCGTGAAGCGATGGACCTCGGCGCCGAGCTTGCGCGCCGCCCCGGCGTAGGCCTGCGTGACGCCCGAGGGGTCGACGTGGCCTTCGAGCGGGTTGTAAAGCGCGCCGACGAAGTGCCGCTTGTCCATGATCGGAAAGATCCGCGCCGCTTCGTCGACCGAGATCATCTCCATCCCGAGGCCGAGATAGCGGGCGCGCGCGCAGGCCTGCTTGAGGAAGTCCATGCGCTCGGGTGTTCCCGCGAGATCGACGCCCGCGGTGATGTGGATGCTGCACGACTGGCCGGAGGCTTCCTCGATCTCGCGGTAGAGCTCGATGGTGTACTTCTGCAGCTTGGCGACGTTGGGATCGCCGTTGAGCGTGTGCATGCCGCCGGCGGCGTGCCAGGTCGAGCCCGAAGTGAGCTCGTCGCGCTCGATGAGCACGGCGTCGGTCCATCCGGCCCGCGCCAGGTGGTAGAGCACGGACGCGCCGACCACGCCACCGCCGATGACGGCGACCCGCGTATGCGATTTCATGACAGGATCTGCTCCAGGAACGCCCGCGTGCGCTCCTTCTTCGGCGCGCTGAAGAGCTCGCGCGGCGGGCCGTCTTCGACGATGAGGCCGTGCTCGGTGAAGTAGACATGATGGGCGATCTCGCGCGCGAACGCCATCTCGTGCGTGACCAGGATCGAGGTCATGCCCTCCTCGACGAGCTGTCGGATGGTCGAGAGCACCTCCTTGCGCATCTCCGGATCGAGCGCGGAGGTGACCTCGTCGAAGAGCATCACCTGCGGCCGCATGGCGAGCGCCCGCGCGATCGCCACGCGCTGCTGCTGCCCGCCGGAGAGCTCTCCCGGGTAGCTCGTCTCCTTGCCGTCGAGACGAACCTTCTTGAAGAGCTCGTAGGCGCGCTGCTCGACCTCGGCCTTCGGCTGCCTTAGCACGTCGACCGGCGCCATCATGACGTTCTCGAGCGCGGTCTTGTGCGGGAAGAGGTTGTACTGCTGGAAGACGATCGAGACGTCCTTGCGCAGCGCGACCATCTCCGAGTCCTTGCGCAATCGGTGCACCGCATGCGTGCCCACGAAGATCTCCCCGCGGTCGATCGCGACGAGCCCGTTGATGCAGCGGAGCAGCGTCGACTTGCCCGAGCCCGAAGGACCGATGATGCAGACGGCCTCGCCCTTGCCGACCGCGAACGATATGCCGCGCAGGACCTCCGCTGCGCCGAACGACTTGTGGACGTCGGCTAACCGCACTATCGGCGCGGAGCCTTCGGGCGGGGGCTGGTTCGTGCTCATCTCGCGGTGCAGCGGATCTCGCCTGGAACGTCGATCACGCGCGGCACGTGCCCGGTGGCGGCGAGGAAGCGTTCGAGGTCGGCGTGCGCAATCACCATCGTCGCATCGTTCGTGAGCGGGTGCGCGTGCACGGCCGGGGCGTCCCAGAGCGCCCGATCGATCACGAATTCGACGACCTCCTGGCGATCGTTGACCAGCGCGAGCAGGCTCACCGAGCCCGGCGTCACGCCCAGGTGCTTCATGAGGCGCTCCGGAGAGGCGAAGCCGAGGCCGCGGGCGCCGAGCGCGGCGGCCAGCGCGTCGAGCTGCACGGCGAGATTGTGACGGACCGTCACCAGGATATGCCGCGCGCCCTTTTTGTCGCGCAGGAAGAGGTTCTTGGTCTTCGCACCGGGAAGCTTCGGTACGAGCCGCTCGGACTCCTCGACGGTCATGACCGGCGGATGCGAATGCCGCGACGCGCCGATGTCGTGCTCGCGCAGGAAGGCTTCGAGGTCCATCAGCGCAGCTCGTAGCGCGCCTCGAGGCGGCGCGTCCAGCGCGAGATCGGATAGCAGTAGAGGAAGAACCACAGCAGCACGTAGCTGTAGATCGGCACCAGCAGATCGGTGCGCGATTCGGCGTTGGTGATGCGCAGCGTGATCGTCATCACCTCGCTCACCCCGACGATCGAGGCGAGCGTCGTGGCCATGGTCAGGATGGCGTACCAGTTCATCCACGGCGGCAGCATGCGCTTCAGGCACTGCGGCAGGATGATCTTCCACAGCGTCTCGCGGCGGGAGAAGGCGAGGGAGCGCGCCGCGTCCCATTGCGCGGTGGGGATCGACTGCACCGCACCGCGCAGGATCTCCGCGACGTTGGCCATGATCGGCAGGGCGAGGCCGAGCGTGGCCTTGACCCAGTCGGGAAACGGGACCGTCATCTCGCCGACGGTGAACTGGAAGGGCAGCAGGTACATCACGAAGAACAACAGCACCAGCCACGGCGCGTTGCGAAAGAACTGCACGACGATCCACGAGGAGCGCGAGACGACCGGACGCGGCGAAATCCGCGCGAGGCCCAGCGCGAAGCCCGCGGCCGTTCCGAGCGCCATTGCGCAGAAGCTGATGAGCAGGTTGTACAGGAACCCGGTCGCGAGGAGCGGCGTCCACTTGAGGAGCAGATCGAGGACGCTCGGGCGATCGGCAGGGGTCGCGACCTGGGCGAGGGCGAGCGAGGCGACCAGGACGCCAAGCAGCGCCACGCCGCTCCGTCCCGAGAGCAGCGTTTCGCGGCTCCAGCGCGCGCTGGTCGGCGCGGCCCGGGCCGGTGGCGCGGGGCGGGCGGCGGCGAGCCCCGGGGCGGCGTCACGACTTGCCGTCGACGTGTTCATTGCCCGAACCCCGGCACGCGAAGCCGCGCCTCCAGCCACTGCATGACCTGGTTGATGACGCCGACAATCGCCACGTAGCAGACGAGCAGCACGACCATCATCTCGGGCACGTTGACCTGCTCCGACCACACCTGCGCGGACATGTAGACGAGCTCGGGGACCGCGATCGCGTACGCGAGCGTCGTCGTCTTGACGAGGTTCACCAGGTTGTTGGTCATGGCCGGCATCGTGGCGCGCAGCGCGAGCGGCAGCACGACGCGCCGATAGATCAGGAGGCGCGAAAAGCCGAGCGACGCGGCCGCCTCGGCCATGGCGTTCGGCACGGCCTCGATGCCCGAGCGGTAGATCTCGGCGGCGAACGCGGTCTCGAGCAGCGTCAGCGAGACGACCGCCCAGCCGAAGGAGCCGAGCAGGGGGGCGCCGCCGACCTTGGGCAGGAACGGCCCGACGGCGAAATAGAAGAAGTAGAGCTGGACGAGCGGCGGGGTGTTGCGGAACAGCTCGACGAAAGCCGTGGCCGCGCGCCGCAGGATCGTCGAGCGCGAGCCCTGCAGCATCGCCACCGCGGCTCCGAGGACCAGGCTCAGCGCCAGGCAGTACGCGGAAAGCTTGAGGGTGGTGAGGAGGCCTAGGAGAAAGCGTCCGCGATCGTAGCCGTCGTAGAAGATCGTCAGCTTGATGCCGGTCGCCTTGTACAGCGCGAGAAACCAGGACGCGACGTCATCCATGCCGCGGTCCCGGTTTCCGGCCTGCGCATGACACGGCTACTTGTACTTGTCGTGCTGCTCGACCAGGTAGGGCGACTGCGGAATCCCCCATTTCTTCTCGAGTTCGAGAATGAACCCGGTCTTGTGCCAATCCTTGATCACGTCGCTCATGTAAGCGGCAAACTTCGCGTCCTCCTTGCGCACGCCCACACCCCAGGGCTCTGGATCGATCGACGGCAGCACCATCGCGTAGTCGGCCCACTTGGGATCGCCCATGATCCCGGCGAAGAAGGTCGTGTCGAACACGGTTCCGACGCAGTTGCCCGCCTCGAGCGCCGCCATCGCCTCGGTCACGCCCTTGAAGCTCACGAGGTTGGCGCCGAACTCCTCGCCGGTGCGGCGGTTGTAGTACGCGCCCTGGATCGCGCAGACCGGCTTGCTCTTGAGGTCGGCCCACTGCTTGAGACCGGAGTTCTTCTTGGCGAAGACGTTGGCGGCGCCCGCGTAGTAGTACGGCTGCGGGATTCCGATCACCTCCGCGCGATCGGGCTTGTAGGCCATCGTCGCGATCATGAGGTCGATGCGCCCCTGCTTCAGGAATTCCATCCGGTTCGCCGCGATCACCGGCACCAGCTCGATCTGCACGCCCAGCCGCCTGGCGACGTCGTTAGCGAGATCGATCTCCAGCCCGACGATCTTGCCCGACGGATCGGTATAGCCGAACGGCTTGTAGTCCGCCTTCACGCCCACCGCGATCTTGCCCTTCTGCTTGACGCTCGCGATGGTGTCGCTCTGCGCCAGCGCCGTCCCCTCCGTCGCGAGCACCAGCGCTGCGAGCGCGGCCAAGCTCGACCATCCCTTCCCGAATCTCATCTGGGCTTCCTCCTCGTTGTGGACCGGCTTGTCGGGTCGAATCGCCCGCGCCGCCCAAAGGCCGCTAGAATAAGCGATCCGGCGTGCAAGCGACAGGGAGCTTCGAGCGCCGCGCCGCCTCTTGCATCCCGCCTTGAAGTACTCGATCTTCTCGCTCGCGCGCAACGCGCTCTCCTACCACGAGCGCTGGCCGCTCGCCTGGCGCAGTCCGGCTCCGAAGCCTCGCTACGACGCCGTCATCGTCGGCGGCGGCGGCCACGGGCTCGCCACCGGCTACTACCTCGCCAGGGAGCACGGCATCGTCAACGTCGCGGTGCTCGAGAAGGGCTACCTCGGCGGCGGCAATACCGGCCGCAACACGACGATCGTGCGCTCCAACTACCATCTCGACCCGAACGCGCATTTCTACGAGATGTCGCTCAAGCTCTGGGCAGGGCTGTCGCGCGAGCTCAACTTCAACGTGATGTACAGCCCGCGCGGCGTGCTGAACCTCTGCCATTCGCCGTCCGACATCGATGCGGCGATGCGGCGCGGCAACGCGATGCGGTTGAACGGCATCGATGCGGAGTTCCTCGATCGCAACGAGATCGCGCGGCGCATTCCGAACCTCGATTGCTCGCGCGAGGCACGCTTCCCGATCCTCGGCGGCCTGCTGCAGCCGCGCGGTGGCACGGCGCGCCACGACGCGGTGGCGTGGGGCTACGCGCGCGCCGCCGACGCGCTCGGCGTGGACTTGATCCAGCAGTGCGAGGTCACCGGGATCCGCCTCGACGGCGGCACGGTCGCCGGGGTAGAAACGACGCGCGGCTACATCGCCACGAGCAAGGTCGGCCTCGCGGTCGCGGGACATTCGAGCCGGCTCGCGGCGATGGCCGGCGTGCGGCTCCCGATCGAGTCGCACGCGCTGCAGGCACTCGTCTCCGATCCGGTGAAGCCCGTTCTCGACACGGTCGTCACGTCGGGCGCGGTGCATTTCTACGTGAGCCAGTCGGACAAGGGCGAGCTCGTCATGGGCGGCGATCTCGACTTCTGCAATTCCTACGCGCAGCGGGGCAGCGTCTCGGTCATCGAGCACGTGGCCAGCGCCTGCCTCGCGCTTTTTCCCAGCTTCGGCCGGCTCAAGGTGATGCGGACCTGGGGCGGAGTGTGCGACATGACCATGGACGGCAGCCCGATCATCGGCCAGCTCCCGGTCAGCGGGCTCACGATGACCGGCGGCTGGTGCTACGGCGGCTTCAAGGCGACGCCGGCGTCGGGCTGGCTGCACGCCTACACGATCGCCCGCGGAGCGCCGCACGCGCTGAACGCGGCGTTCACGCTCGAGCGCTTCGCGCGCGGCGAGACGATCGACGAAAAAGGCGCGGGCGCAACGCCGTGGGCGCATTGAGAGCGCGGCGATCGAGCCGGCGAGGACCATGCTCCTGATCCCCTGCCCGTGGTGCGGTCCGCGTGCGCAGGTCGAATTCACCTACGGCGGCGACGCCCGGGTCCGGCGTCCCGCTCCCGACGCACCCGAAGCGGCGTGGATCGAGTTCGTCTACCTTCGCGACAATCCCGCGGGTCCGCACGACGAGCTCTGGCAGCACAGCGGGGGTTGCCGGCAATGGTTCCGGCTGCGGCGCGACACGCGTACGCACGAGATCCTGGGAAGCGCCCAGCCCGGAGAATCCTTGCCGGGGGACACGCGGTGACGCAGCCCTTTCGCCTGGCTGACGGCGGCGCGGTCGATCGGGCCCAGCCTCTCTCGTTCGAGTTCGACGGCCGTCCCTACGATGGATTCGTCGGCGATACGCTCGCCTCGGCGCTGCTCGCCAACGGCGTGCACCTGGTCGCGCGCAGCTTCAAGTACCACCGGCCGCGCGGAATCTTCGCCGCCGGAAGCGAGGAGCCCAACGCGCTGGTGCAGCTCGCGCGCGGGGCGCGCACCGAGCCCAACGTGCGCGCGACGACGACCGAGCTCTATGCAGGCCTCGTCGCCGCGAGCCAGAACCGCTGGCCGTCGCTTGCGCTCGATCTGGGCTCGCTCGCCGGATCGCTTTCGCGTTTCCTGCCGGCAGGCTTCTACTACAAGACCTTCATGTGGCCGGCGACGCCGCAGGCCTGGCTCGGCTACGAGCGCCTGATCCGCGCCGCAGCCGGGATGGGGCGCGCCTCACGGGAGCCCGACCCCGATCGTTACGAGCATCGGTATGCGCACTGCGACGTGCTGGTCATCGGCGCAGGGCCGGCCGGCCTCGCCGCGGCCCGCGCCGCCGCCGCGAGCGGCGCTCGCGTGATCCTCTGCGACGAAGGCTTCCGCTTCGGCGGCGGCCTCGTGGGCGAGAGCGCATCGATCGACGGTGAGCACGCCGAGGCGTGGATCGATGCCACCGTGCGCGCGCTCGGCGCAAACCCGGAGGTCACGCTGCTGCCGCGCACGACCGCGTTCGGGAGCTACGACGGCAACATGATCGGCCTGCTCGAACGGCTCGCCGACCACCTCCCGGCACCGCCGGTTTATGGCGTGCGGCAGCGGCTGTGGAAGGTCCGCGCCCGAGCGATCGTGCTCGCGAGCGGAGCCCACGAGCGAGGCGTCGCCTATGCGAACAACGACCTGCCGGGCACGATGCTCGCGGGGGCCGCGCGCGGCTACGTGCGGCGCTACGCGGTGCGCCCCGGATCGCGCGCGGTGATCTTCACGACCGGCGACAGCGCCTACGCGAGCGCGCTGGCGCTGCACGAGGCGGGCGTCGCGGTCGCCACGATCGTCGACGCCCGTTCCGAGGCGAATCTCGGCGGAGCGCTGCCGGCACGCGCGCGCCGCGCGGGGCTGCCGATCCTCGCCGAGTCGCTGATCGTCGCCGCGCGCGGCGGCAAGCGCGTCGCTTCGGTCGACGTCGCCTCGGGCGCTCGGATTCGCCGGGTCGACTGCGACCTCCTCTGCGTGTCGGGTGGCTGGAACCCTGCGGTGCACCTGCACTCTCAGGCGCGCGGCGCGCTTCGCTACGACGAGCCGCTCGCGGCATTCGTACCGCAGGCGTCGTCGGCCATGATTCCCGCGGGCGCCGCGAACGCCCGCTTCGATCTCGCGGCGGCGCTCGCCGAGGGACACACGGCGGGAATCCGCGCCGCCGGCGGGCCGCCCGGATCGTTGCCGGCGCCGCGAGCGCAGAGCGAGTCGACCGGGCGGCCGCGGACGCTGTGGAGCGTGCCCGCGCTCAAGCGCGGCGCCAAGCGCTTCGTCGACCTCCAGGGCGACGTCACCGCCGAAGACGTCGCGCTCGCCGCGCGCGAGGGCTACGCCTCCGTCGAGCACCTGAAGCGCTACACGACGCTGGGCATGGGCCCCGACCAGGGCAAGACGAGCAACGTGGTCGGACTGGCGCTCCTCGCGGAGGCCACCGGGCGGTCGATGCCCGAACTCGGCACGACCACCTTCCGCCCGCCGTACACGCCGGTCACGCTCGGCGCGTTCCCGGGACGCTCCCGCGGCGCGCACGTCGAGCCGACGCGCTATTCGCCGATGCACGACTGGCACGCCGAGCATGGCGCGGGCTTCGTCAACGCGGGATTGTGGAAGCGCCCGCACTCGTATCCGCGCGCCGGCGAGACGCCGGAAGACGCTGCCAACCGCGAAGCGAAGAACGTGCGCAACGCCGTGGGCGTCGTCGACGTATCGACGCTCGGCAAGATCGAGCTCTCCGGCCGCGACGTTGCGGAGCTCCTCAACCGCGTCTACGCCAACCGCTGGGACAACGTCGCCGTCGGGCGCTGCCGCTACGGCGTCATGCTGCGCGAGGACGGGATCGTCTTCGACGACGGCACGACCACGCGCCTCGGGGAGCGCCACTACCTGATGACGACCACGACGGCGAATGCGGTCGCGGTGATGCAGCATCTCGAGCGGCTGCTGCAGGTCGACTGGCCGGAGCTCGAGGTGCACGCGACGTCGGTCACCGAGCAATGGGCCGCCGCCGCGCTGTCGGGACCGAAGGCGCGCGAGGTCCTCGCGCGTCTCGCCGACGTCGACGTCGCGAACGACGCGTTTCCGTTCCTCGGCGTGCGCCGCTGCGGGCTGCGCGCGCCCGACGGGACGATCCCGGCGCGGCTGCTGCGGATGAGCTATTCAGGCGAGCTCGCCTACGAGATCCACGTGCCCGCGGGACGAGGGCGGGCGATGTGGGAAGCGGTGATCGCCGCCGGAGAGCCCTTCGGAATCATGCCCTACGGGACCGAAGCGATGGGCACGCTGCGCATCGAGAAGGGGCACATCGTGGTCGGCGCCGAGGCCGACGGGCGCACGACCGCCGACGACCTGGGCCTCGGCAGCCTGGTGCACCCGGGCAAGTGGTGCATCGGCAAGCCGCTCGCGAGTCGTCCGGCGCTCAAGCGCGCCGACCGCTGGCAGCTCGTCGGGCTCACCGCGCTCGACGGTGCGATGGTGCCGCGCGCCGCCAAGATCGTCGCGGATCCCGACCGTGCGCTGCCGAATCCGATGCTGGGACACGTCACATCGTGGTGCTGGAGTCCGCATCTGGAGGCGTGGATCGCGCTGGCGCTGGTCGCCGGCGGCCGCGCCCGGCACGGGGAGATCCTGTGGGCCGTTTCGCCGCTCGCGGGTGCGAAGGCTCGCGTGAGGATCGGTCCGCCGTGCTTCATCGATCCGCAGGGAGAACGGCTCCGTGCCTGAGCGCCCTCACGCGATTGCGCCGTCTGCTCCCGGTCGCTACGGTGCTCCGGGCTCGGGAGTCGTCTTCGCGCCGGCCGCGATCGGCGCCGCCTGGAACATTCAGGGCGACGCGACGCGCGGAAGCTTCGCCGGCGAAGCGGAACGAATCTGCGGAGTCGCGTTGCCGGTCGAGCCCAACACGATCGGGCGAGGCGCGAAGGCGATCGCGCTGTGGCTGGGTCCGAGATCGTGGCTGCTTCTCGCGGGCGATGCGTCGGCGCTCGGCGACCCGGCCCGGGCGCGCGAGGCGCTCGACGCCGCCGCCGGCGCGCTGTTCGACCTGTCGGACGCGCGCGTGGCCTGGCGGATTTCCGGCGCGAGCGCGGCGAGCGTGCTGGCGAAGGCCTGTCCGCTCGACTTCCATCCGCGCGCGTTCGCCGTCGGGGCCTGCGCGCAGAGCGTATTCGGGCACGTCAACGCGCTCTACCTGCGCGACGCCGACGGCTTCACGCTGCTGGTCGCGCGCAGCTTCGCGCGCGACGTGTGGCACGCGCTGTGCGAGTCGGCCGAGGAATACGGCTACGAAGTGCAGGCGCAGGCGCCGTATCGCTGAGCTCTAGACGGCCGGCCGCAGGATCTCTTCACGCAGGCTTGCGAGCGCGCCGCCGTCCTCCGCCAGCGCGCGGACGGCTTGCTCGATGCGCGCGCTGCGTGCCGCGCCGAGCACCGGATCGGCGAGGCTTCGGTACTTCTCCTTGAGCTCGCCGTCCGGCAGCGGGTCCTCGGGGCCGCCGCGCGCCTGCGCGGGCTGCGAAGCGAACTGCCGGCCGTCGGCGAGCGCGATGCGCACGCGCGCCCAGCGCTCGGCCGGGAAGCGGCGCGAGAGCTCGACATCCTCGACGGCGATCGTCGCAGCGACGAGGCGTGCGACCCGCGCGTCGGCGAGGCCGGTCGCGTCCACCTCGGCGGCGCCGACGCGGCCGAACACCAGGGCGGCGGCCACCGGAAACGAAAGGCTGTATTGCGCCTCCTCGGTCGTGCGCGGCATCGCGCACTGCGAGCCCAGTGCCACGGCCTCGCGGAAACTCTCGATCGCCACGGTCGCGATGTCGCTCGCGGCGAATCCCTGCGCGCGCTGCAGCGCCAGCGCGGCTTCGACCGCCGGCTGCGCCCAGCGGCAGACGGGATAGGGCTTGAGGTACTGTTCGCGGATGCGCCAGCGCGTCCCCAGGTCGGTCCAGAACGACGCCGCGTCCTCGCGCTCGACGGTGAGGGCGGGCGCGCCGGTGAATCCGTCGCGCGCGAGCAGCGCCGCCGTCACGCCGGCGTGCGCACCCCAGCCGGAGCCGTCCTTGACCATCGTCGGCGAATCGCATGCGCGCAGGATCTGGCCGCGCGGGCCGAAGTATTCGGCGATGCCGAGCGCGTGCCGCGTGCGCGCCGCGTCGAATCCGAGGAGCCGCGCGGCGACCGCGGCGCAGCCCAGCGCATTCCACGCGCCCGAGCAGTGGTAGTCCGGAACCGTGGCGTGGAGCGCCATGCCGGCGCGGGTGGCGATCTCGTAGCCCAGAACGAGGGCGGCGAGGAATTCGCGGCCGTCGACGCTCGCGGCAGGCTCGCTTTCACCGGCGCCGTCGAGCAGCGCCAGCAGCGCAGGTAGCAGCGCGGCGCCGGCGTGTCCTTTGGTGAGCGCGTGGCCGTCGTGGCCGTCGAGCGCGTCGATCGTCGTCGCCCCGGCGAACGCGGCGCCGGCGAGGCCGGCGCGCCGGCCGTCGAAGAGGATGCGCGCGCTGCGGTCGGTCCCGCAGAGCTGGGTGGCGGCGTAGGCGTTCGCGATCACCGCGGCGCGCGTCGCGCTTCCGCCCGCGGCGATGCCGATCAGGTCGAGGAGGTTGCGCTTCGCGCACGCCACGACGTCGTCGGGCAGTCGGTCGAACGCCAGCCCTCGCACGAACGCCGGCGCATCCGCGAAGGCGGCAGCGTCCTCGTTCCCGCAGACGCGGGCATCCGGCGTCTTCGGGTCCACGTCGCCGGGTCCCCGCTGGAGCTTGCCCGCGAGCGCGTGAGCGGCGGGCGGGGACGACTGCGACGCCACGATCAGATCAAGCCGTTGCTCTTGAGGAAGCCCTCGGCCACCTCCTCGGGCGTCTTCTTGTCGACGTCGACGCTGGCGTTGAGCCGCGCCATCGTCTCGTCGTTGAGCTTGGCCGAGATCGCGTTGAGGACATCGGCGATCTTCGGATTCTTGTCGAGCACTTCCTTGCGCACGACCGGGGTGAGGTTGTACGGCGGCGCGTAGTGCTTGTCGTCCTTGAGCACGACGAAATTGAACGCGGGGATCCGGCCGTCGGTCGCGAAGACGACCGCGGAATCGACCTGCCGCTCCTTGAGCGCGGTGTAGGTGAGCCCGGTGTCCATACGCTTGACGTCGTCGCGGTCGAGCTGGAAGCCGTACGCGGTCTGCCAGCCCGGCAGGCCGTCGGGGCGGGCGTAGAACTCGGCGTTGGACGCGAACGTTAGCTTCTGCCCCCCGTTCACCGCCTTGGCGAAATCGCTCATCGTGACGATGCCGCGCTTCTGCGCCTCGTCGCGGTTCATCGCGAAAGCGTAGGTATTGTTCACGCTGGACATGTTGAGCCAGACGATGCCCTTGGCCGCATCGACCTCCTTGATCCTCTTGTAAGCGTCCCCGGCGGAGGGGAACTTGTCGTTGATCTTGTTGAAGACCGTGAGGCCCGTCCCCGTGTACTCCCAGTAGACGTCGACCTGGCCGTTCTCGAGCGCGGCGCGGACCGCGGCGCTGCCCATCCCGGCCTCCCGCTTGGGCGCGAAGCCGTTCGCCTTGAGCGCCGCGACGGTCATCGCGGTCATGATCTGCTGCTCGGTGAAGGCTTTGCCGCCGACGACGATCGTCTGCGCCTGCGCGTGGACGACGCCGCAGATGAAGCCTGCGAGCGCGACCAGCAGCCTGCCGCATGCCTGTCTCATGCTGTCTCCTCCTCGTGGAATCCGTTAGCCGTTGCGCAGCGGGTTCACGCCGCGCGGCACGAACCAATACTGCGCCTGCCCGAACAAAAAATCCACGGCCACCGCGAGCAGCGCCGTCGGGATCGCGCCGGCGAGCATCATCGCGTGCTGCTGCAGGTCGATGCCGGTGAAGATGAGCTCGCCCAGGCCTCCGCCGCCGATCAGGAAGGCGATCGGCGCGGTGCCGACGTTCACCGCCATCGCCGTGCGCACTCCGGCGAAGATGACGAACAGCGCGTTCGGCAGCTCGACTCTCGCGAGAATCGCGCGCGGACCCATCCCCATGCCGCGCGCGGCATCGACGACGTGCGCCGGCACCGCGCGGATGCCCTCGTAGGTGTTGCGGACGATCGGCAGCAGCGTGGCGATCCACAACCCCACGATCGCCGGCAGCGCGCCGATGCCGAGCAGGCTCATCATCAGCGCGAGCTTGCCCAGCGTGGGGATCGAGGTCGCCATGTTGACGGCCTGGATCGCGCCGTCGGCCCAGCGCGCCATCCAGGGCCGCGACAGCCAGACGCCGATCGCCACGCCGGAGACGATCGCCGCGGAACCGGAGACCGCCACCAGCACGAGGTGCTGCCTGGTGAGGTAGACGATGTCCTTCCTGTAGCTCAGTATCTCGGCCGCCAGGCCGGAGGCGACGAGCGCCCACGTGATCGCGAGCACGATCGCGGCGAGCACCGCGTACGGAAGCCGCGGACGCAAGGCGGCCGCCGCGCTCATGTCGCGTCGTCGATCGCGAGCCGCGCCGCGACCGCCTTCCGGGTGACCACGCCGAGCAGCCGCCCGGCTTCGTCGATGCAGCGCAGGCGCTCCACGTCGCGCTCGAGAAAGAGCGTCGCCACGCGGCGCAGATCTTCGTCGGGCGAGACGCCTGGCGCTTTCGGATCGACGGCCCCAGCGTCGGCTTCGGTCATGATCTCCCGCACCCGTGTGAGCCGCAGCCGCTTGAGCGTGCGGTCGTGCCCGACGAAGCCGGCGACGAACGCGTCGACCGGATGTGCAAGCAGCTCGTCGGGCGCGGCGAACTGCACCAGCCTGCCCTGGTTGAAGATCGCGATGCGATCCGCCATCTTGACCGCTTCGTCGATGTCGTGGCTCACGAAGAGGATCGTCTTGCGAAGCTTCTGCTGCATCCTCAGGAATTCGTCCTGGATCGCCTCGCGGTTGACCGGGTCCAGCGCCGCGAAGGGCTCGTCCATCAGCAGCACCGGCGGGTCGACCGCCAGGGCCCGGGCGACGCCGACGCGCTGGGCCTGTCCGCCGGACAGCTCGCCAGGATAGCGGTCGGCGAAGGTTCCAGGCGGCAGCGCGAGGAGCGCGAGCAGCTCCTCGGCTCGGCGCCGCCGCCGCGGCGCATCCCAGCCGAGCAGCCTCGGCACGACGCCGATGTTATCGGCGACCGTCATGTTGGGGAAGAGCCCGATCTGCTGGATCACGTAGCCGATGCCGCGCCGCAGCTCGACCGGATCCACCGCGTCGGTGTCGCGCTCGCCGAGAAAGATCTTGCCGGCGGTCGGTG
>Ga0335077_10000598_pt1 | contig 40826 bp, 30 predicted proteins | sample Lox_Sample_31_FD_207151 | JGI IMG/M metagenome (GOLD analysis project Ga0335077, IMG submission 207151) | Soil microbial communities from Loxahatchee National Wildlife Refuge, Florida, United States - Lox_Sample_3.1 | ecosystem: Environmental > Terrestrial > Soil > Wetlands | place: USA... | reverse complement strand
ACATCTGCTGGGACGGCTGCATGTTTCCCAACGCTGTGATGCGGGATCCGAAGACATGGACCGATGTGCTGGGCATGATGATCGCGGTCCGCAACGCACACGGGTGGAACTGAGATGAAGAAGCTGAATGTCGCGATGATCGGCTACGGATTCATGGGGCGGACCCACTCCAACGCCTTCTCACAGGTGAATCACTTCTTTGACCTGCCGTATCGGCCCGTGTTGAAGATCATCTGCGCGCGCAACGCGGAACGGGGGCAGGCGTTCGCCGCCAGGTGGGGGTACGAGCGCTCGGAGACGAACTGGCGCAAGGTGGTGGAATCGCGGGACATCGACCTGGTGGATATCGCCAGTCCCAACGACACGCACGCGGAAATCGCCATTGCGGCCGCCAAAGCGGGAAAGATGGTGATGTGCGAGAAGCCCCTCGGGCGCAACGCGCAGGAGGCGGAGGCGATGGTGCAGGCCGTGGAAGCGGCCGGCGTCGCCAACATGGTCTGGTACAACTATCGCCGCGTGCCAGCGGTCATGCTGGCCAAGCAGTTGATCGACGAAGGACGACTCGGGCGCATCTTTCACTATCGCGCCAAGTTTCTCCAGGACTGGACGATTTCGGCTGATCTTCCCCAAGGCGGCGAGGGTCTGTGGCGATTGGACATTGCGGTCGCCGGAAGCGGCGTGACCGGCGACTTGCTGGCCCACTGCATCGATACCGCGATGTGGCTGAACGGCGGGATCGCGGAAGTTTCGGCCGTGACCGAGACCTTCATCAAGAACCGCAAACACAACCTGACCGGCAAAGTGGAGCCGGTAGGAATCGACGATGCCAGCCTGTTTCTGGCGCGGTTCGACAATGGCTCGCTGGCTACGTTCGAGGCGACGCGTTACGCCCGCGGCCACAAGGCACTTTACACCCTGGAGATCAATGGCGAGCACGCGTCGATTTTCTGGGATCTGCACGACCTGCACCGGCTGCAGTACTTCGATCACCGGGACGAAGGCCGCTTGCGGGGGTGGCGAAGCCTGCATATCACGGACGGCGATCATCCGTACATGAAGCACTGGTGGGTGCCGGGACTGCAGATCGGGTACGAGCACACCTTCATTCACCAGGCCGCGGATTTTCTTACGGCGGCGAGCTCCGGGGCGAGCGCAGCGCCGACGTTTCGCGATGCGCTTCTCACCGACCAGGTAACCGACGCGGTACTGGCGTCGGCGGCGAACCGGTGCTGGACCGTCGTGGCGGAACGAAAGGGAGCGGCGTCGTAAGAGCGTTGGCGCGCCATGCCGAGCATCAAAAAGGTCGCGGAGGTGGCCGGAGTTTCCGTGGGCACCGTGTCGCACGTGATCACGGGATCCGTCAACGTCAGCGAGGCTCTTCGCGCAAAAGTGCAAGCCGCGATCCGGGACCTGAATTATCACCCGAATCACGTGGCGCGCAGTCTGAAAACCAGCAAGACGCGAACGCTCGGCATCATCGTGCCGGACATGACGATCCCGTTTTTCCCGCAGGTGATTCGAGGGGCGGAGGCGGCGGCGCGCGACAAGGGCTATTCGCTCATCGCGGTGAATTCGGATGACGACGGCGAGCGGCAGAAGGAACTGCTGTCGCTGCTGCGGTCGCAAAGGGTCGAGGGCATCCTGCTGGTCATAGCGGCCGCGCCAACCCCGCTGAGCCAGTTGACGAAGATTCTGGACGCTTCCATTCCGGTGGTCTGCCTGGACCGCATCCCGGATCGCGTGCCGGTGGATTCGGTTTCGGTGGAGGACACGGACGCAGCCGAAATGGGGGTGTCGCACCTGATTCACATGGGCGCGCGCCGCATCGCTATCGTGACCGGGCCGATCACGCTCAAGAACGAACGGCGGCGCGTCCAGGGATACAAGCAGGCTCTGCAGAAAGCGAAGATTCCGGTGGACGATGGGTTGATCTGGGCAGGTAATCTGCGCCCGGAAGATGTGTCGGCGATCTGCCGCGAGAAGCTCTCGGGGACCGGACGTGGGCCCGACGCGGTGTTTTCCACGAATGGTCCGACGGCTCTGGGAGCGCTGCGCGCATTTCGGGATTGCGGGTTGCAGACGCCGCGCGACATTGCCTTCGCCACCTTTGACGAGCTCACTGTCGACGACTTGTTCACGCCATCCGTTACGACCGTAGTGCAGCCGGCCTATGACATCGGGTTCAGAGCGGCGCAGATCCTCTTGGACAGGATCGAGGGTGTCGCGACGGAAAGGGAGTCGATCACGTTGCGGCTGCCGGCGACGTTGAAGGTCCGGGAATCGTCAAGGGTTTTACGTGCGTCCGCCCGGCTCTGAGTTCAATATTGGGCGGACGACAAGAACCAATCGTCCCCCCACGGGCACTAATCAGTTGCCGACGGCGAAGAGGATGCCGTCGTTCTCGGTGTAGATCCTGCCATCTGGCCCAAGCGAGAGCGGCGTGTAAGCGGCGCCCAGAGCTTGGTTCAGGAAGATCTTTCCGAGCTGTGTGCCTCCCTGGCGGATCAGGTAGAGGTTGCCGTCTTCGCTGTTCACGAAAACATTGCCGAATAGGTCGATTGCCGGGGCGTTGATGCACCACTCGAAGCCGTTGTTGTGCGTCGAATCCGTGCTGGCGTTCTTGAATTGCCACTCGATTTTCATGTTCGGGTCGAGCTGCGTGATGTAATACGGTCCTGGCGGCGCAACCGGGCAGATGGTGTCGTCGTCGCAATAGGACCCGGCATCGTAGTGGTTATCCTTGATTACGATCGAGTAGGTTCCGTTGTGCGGGTAGATGGCTGGTGTGGAGTCCCAGCCGAAATCGTAGGCGGCGACAAAGTTGCCGCGCGAATCGAACCGGAACATGTGTCCGCGCGCATAGTTATAGCGCGTGTAGCTCCCGTAGATCACACCGCCATCCGGAGTCACCACCGGGGATGACGAAGATTGATCGATTACTCGGCCTGCTGGCGCCTGATTGGTAGCCGGGTCGACACCATTCGCAGGTTGTCCCGCGCGGCAGCCGCCGGGAGTTCCGATGCCAAGCAATACCCCGCAGGTGTCGTGAATCCGATCGCGCATGGAAGCACTCCACTTGAGGGACAAGTCGGGATTGAAGGCGAGAACGTAGGCGTACCGCCTCGCGAACGGATTGTGCGCCACGGTCACCGAGTAGATGGTGCCATCCGGAGCGATTGCCGGGGTGATGTTTACGCCAGGCCGCTGTGACAGGCAGAAGACCGTCCGCGGAGTCGCAGTGGGAGACGGCGGCCAGGGCAGGGTGCTGGTGTCGAAAGTCGCACTGCACGTTGATGGAGCGGCGGGTGTATAGATAAGGCTCTTGTAACTTATCTTGTGGACCCCGCCATTTGCGTCGATCTTAACCAGCCATGCACCCGGTATGTCAGTGACGCCGTTGCCGTCGAAGTTAGGACCGAAGGCCCACGGGTCGTTGGTGCTCGGATCGCTCGCGATGTTCAGCTTGAGGGCGTTGTAATATACCGCGCCCTGCTGATCCACGGTGATTGGACTTGAGACGAAGGTATTCGGATCGATGGTATTCCCAAACGGGTTGATGCGGGCGATCACAATTCCTGAACCTTTGGCTAGCTTAAAGACGGTGCCGCCCGCGCCGGGCACCCAGACCGCGTCGTCTGTCAGTGCGCCATGAAACACCGGCTGCCAACCCCCGAGCTCGCCTCCAGCATCAGGCTCCGGTTTCCAGTCGCTGGTGAACGCCCACTTCTCCACCAGTTGCCCCGCCTGCCAGTGAAGGCGCTTTTCACTCCATGTCTGATTGAACCAGTTGTCATTGCCGCACGGGAACGTCATATAGGATCCGGGCGGAACGCACGAGACGTACTTTCCCCCGATAAACTCCATCAAGACGTCCTGCCCGTCTGTCAATGGCGCTTGATAGTGAGCCTGTAATTCTCCGAAATTCTCTCCCTGTTCCTGGGCCACGAACGGATCGTAGGTCATGTTGGCGAGTTTGTGATTCGGACTTTGTCCCACGGTGAAAAAGAAACCCGTGTGTTGTGAATTCTGTCCCCATTGCGGCCAGCCATCAGCGAAAACCGCGGCGCTGATCGCGAGAAAACCAACTCCTAACAATATTCGACGCTGGTTGCTCATACACCCCTTCTGGTCGATGCGGTTGCCGCCCACGTGTTATGCCGGTCCCCTTGGCTGGGCCCGTTGGCACTCCGTTCTCGGTGGTGGCGTTGGCGATGTTATGGCGGGGCAAAAAGTTTTTCAAGAGTGTTTCTGGTTTACAGCCGATGAATGGGGACGATTCTTAACCGTTGGATCAGAAATCGTATTGGTCGATGTTGGCTTTCGTGAAGACCAGAGGTTTCCCCAGAATGACTTCGTCGCCGCGTACTTCGATCCTGCCCAGGCGCCCGCCGTCGATGAAATCCTTCGACATCTTGCCCTGAACCAAAAGGGCCGCGGTGTGAATGGTGAGGTAACCGAGGTCGCGAGTGTTCCAGAGCACCACTGCTTGCACGACATTGTCATGCACGTAACGCTTGCAGAGGTTCGGCAGCGAGAGTCCGATGACCGAGACGTCCTTGCGTCCGGCTTGCTGCACCGCTTCCGCCGATCCAGGTACTTCGGGAGCCGAGATGGTAATCACAAGCTTCACGTTCGGGTAGACCTTCATGATCGTCTGGGTCTCGGCGAAGGCTTTGTCCCGGTCGTCGTCACCGGGGCGGATCGCGGCCAGCTTCAAGCGCGGATACTTTTCCGTTGCGCGTTTCCGAATGTTGTCGATCCACGCGTTCTGGTTGGCGGCGCTGAGCGGGCCGGTGATGATGGCGAACTCGCCCTGGTTGCCGAGCAGGCGCGCGCCTTCGTCGGTGAGCGTGAAGCCGATGCCTTCGGGCGTAGCCTGATTGATGAAGTAATCGCGGGCGTCGCGCGCGGCGTCCGCGTCCCAGGTCAGGACCTTGATGCCGCGTGCCCGAGCCTTGCGAAGCACGGTCGAGATGCCGGGCGAGTTCTCCACGGCTACCGCGATGGCATCGACGCCGCGAGTGATCCAGCCTTCGACAACTTCGTTCTGTTTGGCGGCGTCCAGACCGGTCGGGCCATCCCAAATCAGCTCTACGCCGGCCTCGCGCGCGGCTTCTTCCGCGCCGGCGCGGCAACTGATGAAGTACGGATCGCCTTTAGCTTTGGGCATCATGGCGATGACGGGCCGCCGCGTAGCGCCGCCGCTCCCTGTGTCCGCGGGCCTGATCGAATGCACCAGCCAGACGTTGGTCGCGGCGACGATCAGAGATCCGCCAAGGATGGCGCCGCACAGGATAGCGAGTTGAGAGTTCTTCATGGTATTCGCCTCTTCGATTGCCTGTTCGTGCCCGACGGCACGAAGGCGTGCGAGTCCTATAGTCAAGATCAAAACAACGCCGGTGAGGACTCCGGTCAGCTCCGAGGGCAGGGCAGCCAGCCGCAGTCCGTTTTGCAGGATGGAGATCGCGAACAGCCCGAGCACCGTGCCCCAGACGGTTCCGCGTCCCCCGAAGACGGAGGTGCCCCCAAGAACCACGGCGGTGATCGCGGCCAGCTCGTAGCCTGTGCCGGCGTCAGGCTTCGCCTGGCCCAGGTGCGCCACGTAGATGATGGCGGCAGCGCTGGCTACGAGGCCCGACAGAAAATACAGAAGCGCGATGCGGCGATGCACCCGGATGCCCGCGTAGCGCGCGCCTTCACGGCTGAAGCCGATCGCGTATATGCTCCGCCCGATCGTCGAGCGATGCAGCAGGATCCAGTACGCCACCGCGGCCACGACGAAAACGGGAAGCTGCACCGGAACTATCCCGCCCAGGTAACCCTGGCCGATGTGCAGGAAGGCTGCCGGGAAGCCGGAGAAATTATCGGAGCCCCTGGTGATCCCTTCGGCGATACCGCGGAACAGCGATAGGGAGCCGAGAGTCACGATCAGCGGCGGCAGGTCGAGCCTGGTGATGAGCAGCGAATTCAGCAGCCCGGCGGCGCAACCGAGCAGCAGGACCGCGCACACCGCGGCAGGGATCGGCAGCCCTGCGTCGCGCCACAGTGTGCCGAAGATCACGGCGGAGAGGCCCATCAGCGAGCCGACGGACAGGTCGATTCCCCCAGTGATCATGATTGGCGTCATGGCGAGCGCCAGCAACCCTAGTTCGACGCTCAGCCGCACTACCTCGAAGAAGTTCTCGACCGTGAAAAAGCGTTCGCCGATGGCGGAGAAGGTTGCGATTTCCGCGGCCAGGGCGAGGACGAGAACCCACTCGCCGTTTGGGAAGCACCGCTCGTGCCAGGGCCTATGCTCGATGGGCGGCAGCTTGTGCATGGTATCCCGAACGGAGGCGCACCGCGTCCATGGACACGGCGGCCAGAATGATCGCGCCTTCGATGGCACGTTCCCAGTAGGCGCTGAGCCCCAGAAAGGTCAACGCCGGGCCGATCACAGCGAGCAGGAGGACGCCGAGGAGCGCGCCGGCAACGGTGCCGCGGCCCCCCGTGATCGAGACGCCGCCCACTACCGCCGCGGCAATGACCTTGAGCTCGAGGCCAAGGCCGGCGTTGCTGGGAATCTGGAGGAAGCGGACCGCGTTAAAAACCGCGGCGAATCCGGTGAGAGCACCGGTGATCACGAAGACGGCGAACACGACGCGCGCCGGGTTGATGCCCGCCAATCGCGCCGCATGAGCGTCGGAGCCGGTGGCGTAAACCATGCGTCCGGCGGCGAGGTTGCGCAACCCCCAACTCATTCCCGCGGCCAGCGCCAGGGCGCAGGCGATGGTGATCAGCTCGCTTGCGGTTTGCGATTGACCGAACCATTGAAATCCCGGTGGCAGATTCTGCACCCAGGCGCCCTGGGTCGCCCAACGCAAGCCATCGCGGAGCGCCACCATAGTGGCGAGGGTCACGACGATAGATGGTATGCCGGCCCACGAGACAAGGGCACCGTTGATCGCGCCCATCAGCGCCCCGACCGCGCACGCAGCGGCGCCGGCGAGCGGGGTGGGTAGGCCCATGTGCGCGAAGACGCCGGCGGCGACACTGCAGATGGCAAATTGAGAACCCACCGAAATATCGATTTGGCCGGTGAGGATGACCAGGACCATGCCGAGCGACACGATCAGCACCGGCATGTTTGCCAGCACCAGATCGCGCTGATTGCCGAAGGTGAAGAAGCCGGGTGCCACGGCCACCAGCACCAGGGCGATGGCCAGCATCGCGGCGATGAGAGAGACTTCCCGCGTGCGCGAACCCATTTATTCGTGCCCCAGAGCGAGCGCGAGAATTCTCTCCTGAGTGGCTTCCGCGCGCGGTAGAATGCCCGCGATGGTGCCGTTGCGCATCACGGCCATGCGATCGCTCATGCCGAGAATCTCCGGTAGCTCCGAAGATATCATGACGATAGCCAGGCCCCGGGCGGCGAGATCGACCATCATCTGATGAATCTCCGATTTGGAGCCGACATCCACGCCTTGAGTCGGCTCGTCGAGGATGAGTACCTCGGGTTGGATCGCCAGCCAACGGGCGAGTGCGACCTTCTGCTGGTTGCCGCCCGAGAGCGATCCGGCGTCCGCGTAGATGGAATGCGTCTTGATGCGCAGGCGGTCGACGTATCCGCGGGCCACGCGGCGCTCTTTACCGGCATCGATCAGGCCGCGGCGCGAGACCGCGTCCAGACTGGCGAGCGTTGTGTTGGCGGCGACCGGCATCTCGAGCACCACGCCATGCCGGAGGCGGTCTTCCGGGAGGTAGCCGATCTTCAGATCGATGGCATCGGCGGGCGAAGAGATGCGCACGCCACGGCCGCGGAGCAGGATTTCGCCCCCATCGGAGGGCGTGAGGCCGACGAGCGTCTCGGCGAGTTGAGTGCGTCCGGCGCCTACCAGGCCCGCGAGGCCGAGGATCTCGCCGGCGCGTACGGAGATGTTGATGTCGCGGATGCCGGCCGCGCGGCAGGAGAGCGCGCGGGCTTCGAGCAGGATATCGGCGATGGGCACATCGCGTTTAGGGAAGATGGCGTGGACATCGCGGCCAACCATGAGGCGGATAAGTTCGGCGGGCTCGATGCCGCCGAGATCTCGAGTGGCGACGGTTTGGCCGTCGCGGAGCACGGTGACACGGTCGGCGATGGCGGCGATCTCTTCCAGGCGGTGCGAGATGTAGATGATGCCGGCGCCGGACTCGCGAAGTGCGCGGATGACACGGAAAAGGCGCTCAACCTCTCGCTCCGTTAGCGAAGCGGTTGGTTCGTCGAGAATCAGGATTTTGGCGCGCGCGCCGATGGCCTTGGCGATTTCGACGATCTGCTGCTCCGGCATGCTCAGCGTGTGAACCAGGCGGCGCGGGGAGAGATCCGCCCCGGCGCGGTCGAGGAGTTCGCGCGCGAGTTGGTCGCGGGCGCCCCAGTCGATGCGGCGCCAGACGCCGGCGCTCTCCAGCGCGAAGGCAATATTCTCGGCGACGGTGAGGTCGGGGAAGAGGGCGGGCTGTTGGTAGACGGCCGCGATTCCCAGCGAGTGCGCTATGGCGGGGCTGTTGTGGGCGACCGTGTGGCCATCCACCCTGAGAGTGCCGGAATCGGCCTTTTCCGCGCCGGTGATGACTTTGATGAGCGTGGATTTGCCCGCGCCGTTCTCGCCGACAAGAGCGTGCACTTCGCGCGACCGGAGCTCGAGAGACACCGATTTGAGTGCCTGCACACCTTCGAAGTGCTTTGAGACAGCGTTGACTTCCAGCAGGGCCATCGGACTAGCCGATTGTCTCCGGAATGCTGTCGGCGCGGGCGGTGAAAGCGCGGTAACGGACTTCGATGCGGCTTTTCGCGGGCAGCCAGCGATACGTGGGAACTCCAAAAAGTCGTCCGCGCTCAATCATCTGGCGTCGGTTCTCCGGAATCGGAGAGACGCCGAACTCCATGCCGCGTGCCAGTGTCTTGCCCTTCCACGGAGCCTGCCTGCGGCTGTGGTTCTCCTCCCAGATGCCCAACCACGGAAAATCGGCCTGCTTCCAGACGTAGCCGAAGGCCAGTCCCTTCGCGGGGGAGAATGCGACAAAGAAGGCATCCTCGCGGGCGGGGTCCATAAGGTGCGTCGTAAAGGCGCTGGATGCCCCATCGCCGTTCATGACGCGCAGATCGGCAGTGCCGCCGGCGGCGCGTGGCGCGTGCGGCCACTCAAAGTCGGCGCCGGCCTGCAGGTAATCGTGCTTGCCGAACTCCCCTTCGAAGACCTTCGACAGCGTGCCGGACGCGCGGAACTCAGTGGCGCCCCTTTTCAGGAATGGCGGGCCGAGCGTGACGTGCTGAGTCCATCCGATGGGCCTGTCGCAGGCCGTGAGATTCTCGACGGATTCGCGGATGACAACGGCGCGCTCGTCCAGTTCGATGCAGCGTTCAAACGCCATCCCCGCCTGCGGCAGTCTGGCTCGGAAGATGAGCGCACCACCGCGGGAGGAGACTTTGTAGGAGACCACCGAGCCCTCGCCATGCACGGTGAGGCCGGCAGCGGCTTCCTCCGCGGATGGTCCGCCGAAGATGTCCAGGCACAGGTTGTGCCCCATGATGCCCGCAAGCAGCTTGGCTTCCGCACCACCCCCGTAGGCCCCGCCGTGCTTGCCGGGTTCGAACGCCGAAGGCTCTAGCGACGTCCACGGGGGCGTCCAGAGCGGATTGACACCGGTCTCACGGTCGAAGATCTCGGCGATGTGTCCGCCTTCCTGAAGCACGCTGACACAGAGGTGCTCGTTTTCTATCGACGCGCAGCGGCGTCCCTGGTAAGTGGTCACTGAGCCATCTTAATAAAGATATTGCGGAAGCTGATCCTGCCGGTGCCCTCGATCTGGAGCGCGATGATGCCGTTCTTGCGGAACTTGGTCGGATCGTCATCGAGGAATACGGCCATCACGTGGCCGTTGATGATGTGGATCAACTCGTTGCCGCGAGCGATGATGTGGACCTGGTTCCAGTCGTTGATTTTCACGTAGCCGCCAAGCTCGTCGCGGTCGCCGAGCGTGGCCAGCAGGCGCATATGCTTGCCTTCCTCGGCGCGAACCACCTGGCCGCGCCATGCGACGATGCCGCGATTGGTGCCGCCTTCGTAGTATTGCCCGGAATATCGGTTCGTACCGTCGAAATCCGACTGTGGACCGCCGACGTTCCACTTGGCGTTGGCAACCATATCAGGCGTTCCGCGCGGCTGCCCGCTGGGGCAGGGACCGGTGGGCCCGCGCCCGCCGCGCCCGGCGGGCGGAGCGCCGGCTGGAGGCTGCGGAGGCGGTTGCATGAAGCTGCGATACTGTATGCCGCTGTTGATACCGGCGCCCTCGCCGCGCATCTCGGCTTTCAGCTCGAAATCGCCCGGCTGGCCGCCCTGCCAAATGAGATACGTGGTACCGGTGGGCTTCTCGCAAGTGGATTCGGCGACGATGACGCCGCCCTCCACGTGCCAGATGTCCTTGTTTCCGTCCCAGCCGTTCAGCGTCGCGCCGTCGAACATGGATTTCCAGCCGGTGTTGTCGGCGAAGTCGATCGGGTCGGGCTGGGTGAATCCCCCGAAGCCCCGTCCGCCGCGGCCGGATCCGCCGGGCATCGATGGCTGCTGTTGCTGCTGCGACCAAGCCAACATCACGAGCGCCAGCATGGGCGCCAGTCCGAGTCGTTTCATAGAAACTCCGTTATTTGAAAACCAGCCGGTCTTTGTGGGTTTCGATCTTTGCGGCGTCCACCCCGGGAACCTTTTTCAGATCGTCGATGGAATGGAAATCTCCGTTCTTGGTTCGATACTGGATGATCAACGCGGCCTGCGAGCGCGGCAGGGAAAGCCCGGACTCCAACTCGATCGCGCGCGCTTTGTTCACGTTGATGCGCGGGATGTCCTCGGCCGGGTAGTTTTTGGTAAGGTACTCGACCACCGCCTGCATGTCTTTTTCTGAGGCCTTCATGCCGAAGCCGGCCATCTTATCCACGGTAGCCTGCCAGCCGGTGCGATCCTGGTGCAGCGAAATGGATCGCTCGAGTTCATGGCACTGGGTGCAGAGCTTCTGTATCTCAGCCTTGCCGTCGCCATCCGGCAGTTGCGCGCGGGCTGCGGCGGCAGCGATCGCCAGGGCGGATACAAGCCGAAAAAGTCTCATGATGTCAGTGCTCGATCGGGAATCCGAAAGCGTACAGGGTCCCGTCATATGTCCCAAGATAAACCTGTGAACTTCCGGCGGAGATGCCGCCGCCGCGGACGAACGATCCGATGGCCTTGCCGCTGTTCCATAAGGGCTTGCCCGTGATGCCATCCAGCGCGTACAGGACAGCAGGCTTGGCGCGATCGCCGCTGGAGGCGGCGAACACTACGCCGTTGACGATCAGCGGCGGAAGCGGCGCGGCGATTTCAGGCGAGGTCCACGCCGTCTCGATCGCCTGGTCCGCCAGCTTCAACGCTACGAGTGCCATTGGCGTCGGGACAAGGATGTAACGGTTTCCGGCACTGTCCTGGTAGCTGGCGAGCGCGCCTGGATGGAAATCGGCGCCCGTGCTGAGAGGTGCCGACTGAATTCCGGCTCCGGAGAGGGCCGCGGCATCAACCACGTGGATGCGGCCGTCCTTCGTCGCAGCGGCGGCCATGGTCTTGTCTTTATGTTGGAAAACGATGGGGGACGACGTGAACGGCTGCCCTCCCTTGAAAACATCCTTGACCTTGAGCGTCTTGGGCTCGAGCGCCACCAGGTCGCCGGAGGTCGTTGCAACGAAGACGGTCCCATCGCCTCCGAACGCGACGCCGTCCGAACCAGCGATGCCGCCTGAGGCCGGCTTCCAACTCGCCACTTGCTCGGATGCGACATCCAGCGCCCAGACGGCATCGGGAGCGCCGCCGCACGCGCCGGCGGTCGTGGCATATGCGGCATTATCGACCACGATCAGACCCTGCGCGTTGGCGTTCGCGGGAAGAAAGCGAACGGGCGGGTGGGGCTCTTCTCCGTTGGAGACGTACATGGAGTGGAGCATACCGTCGCTGGAGATCGCAAAGAGCCACGATGGTGCGCGCATGAAAGGGTTGGCGGTAGGCGCACCGCGTCCCGGATCGGCTGCGCCGCGCCGGCCGGCCGGCGGATTCGCCGGCGGCGGAGGATTGAAAGAATTGGCGCTTCCGCGCGCCGCCATCTCTTTGAGTATCGTTGCGCCCTCGCCCGGCTCACCGACGCCGCTCTTGGCGGGTCCACCGCGCCCGCCGCCACCGCCGCGCCCCACGGGCATGTTCGCGGGAAACGCGGCGGAGACGGGGCGCGCGACATTGGCCGTCATGCCGCCGGGGCAGGTCGCACTGCCCTGCGGCACGGACCCTGACATCAGCGACTTCGTCCATTCGACACGGCCCAGGTCGGTATCGACGGCCAGGATCTTGTCCGCGCTGCCGCCGCTGAACGCCAGCGCACGGAACCCGCGGTAGCCAATGTAGAAGGTGAGCAGCGCCGCGGGAGTCAGCGCGTTCGCCTGCCTGGCGTCACCCTCGAGTTTGACCTTCCAGATAAGCTCGAAGCCGGGCTTCTGAAGGGCGGCCGGCGAAATCTTGGCGTCGGTGCGTACCCAGGAGGAGCGCTGCGCGTCGCCGCCGATGGTGCTGTAGTCGCCGACGCCCCGGCCGAATTGGGCATGCGCTGGGAAGGCGCACATCGCGACGACGAAGGCCGCGGCGGTTAGTTCGGTTCTCGGCATCTCTCAACTCCTTGGCGCGCTTCGCGCGCGGGCGCAGGTCGGAAACCTGCCCCACTAATGCAATGCTTCGACGATGGCCTTCTCGGCAATCGGGGCCATCACGGCGTAACCCGCATCGTTCGGCAGAAGACCGTCGGCGGTCAATTCCTTCTTGAAATTCCGGCCCTCGGCGAGCACGGAGTAAAGGTCCAGGTACACGGAACCGCTCTCCGCGGCGTAATCCTTGATCCAGCCATTGAGTCCGATGATTTTTCCTTGAGGTCGCAACCCCGTCTGCTTGGTGAAGCAGTCGCAGACCGGCGTGATCGACGCCAGCACTACGCGGATCCGGTGGGCCCTGGCGATGTCCACCATGGACATGAAATTGTCCGCCATCGTGCCTTGCGTCGCGGGAGCAATCAGAGAGGCGAGATCGTTCGTTCCTGCCTGGATGATGACCACCTTCGGATTCAGGGAGACCACGTCCTGGTAGAAGCGCACCAGCATCTGCGGCGAAGTCTGGCCTCCGATGCCGCGGTTCAGATATGGTCTGCCTGGGAAGAACGGGCTCCATTTCTCGGTGATCTGATCGCCCAAAAAGACGACGCGATTCTCGCCGGGCTTCGGCTTGGACAATTCGGTATCTTCACTGCCGTAGCGCGTGAGCCCGCCCCAATCGACCAGCAACTTGCGCTGAACAGCCACCTGGCGCTCCAGTTCCTGAATTCTCTGCGCCGGATCGGGCGTCTGCGCAGCGGCGCCCGCAGCCAGCAATGGCAGCAGCAGGAGCCTACTTCTTGATGCCATAGGAATAGAGGACGTTGTCGAAGGTCGCGATGTAGACGCGACCGTTAGCCAGTGAGAGGCCGCTCCAGTGATTCCAGGACTTGATCTCGTCGCCGCTCGACCACAGCTCTTTTCCGGTCTGCGCATCCAGGACGTAGAGCACCGCGTGGGTCGATCCCGGAATGCGCCGCGAGGCCACGTCGTCGAGGCCCACATCCGCATAAGCCTGGTCGGTGTCCTCGCCATTGCCGTAGGCAAACACCAGGCCGTTGGCGATCACCGGAGGCTCGGCGCGGTTCATATCGCGCGAAATCCACGCCGGAGTGAGAGTCAGCTTGCCGCCCTTCTCTTCGACCTTGAATGCCACAATCGCGCCGTCTTTGACCTCGCCGTGTTCGATAGGCGCTTTGAATTGAGAGTGCTTCTTGCCCCAGATCGGAGTGAGCACCCAGCGGGTCCCCTTGGAGTCCTCCCAACTGGCGAGCGAGCCCCAGATGCCGGCCGAAGCGAAGTTCACGTCTTCGTTGCAGAGCAGCGGGCTGCGGTAGAGCGGGGTGCGGTGGTCATCGCCGCCGATGGAAGTCGTGTCCATGAGGTAAAGGCGGCATTCCTTGCCGGCATCGACCATCAGTTCCTTGCCTTTGTAGTCGAAGATCACCGGCGTGACCTGCATATCGAGATCGCGCTTGACGAGCCATTCCGCATTGGAGGGGCCGTAGTAGTCGTCGAGCAACGGCGTCTTCGTCTGCGGATCGAGCTTGACGCCGATGATGCCGTTGCCGTAAATGCCGCTTTCGGGGTCCCAGCGCCCATCGCCTGTGCCGGTGTACATGACGCCGCTGGAGTTGATGGCCGGTCCGGTGCGGCCCCACATGCCGCCGCCGGCCGGGCCCCACGACCCCGCCTTCTTGGTGGCCAGATCGTACGTGTAGACCATGTTCGGATTGCCGCCGCAGCCCTGCGCAGTGTGGGTGTAAATGACGTTATTGAAGAGATTCAGAGCATAGGGTTTGCCGTTGGGCGGCATCCATTTCGACGGGGGAGCGATGTCTTCGCCATCGGCGGCGTTCAACTGGTGCAGCGTGCCATCCCAGGACGCCGCGTAGATGGTGTACTTCCCGGGCGTGCTGGCCGGGCCGATTACCGGGGTCGCGGTGATGCCGCCGGGGCAGAGAATGCCGCCGCCCCGGCCGCCGCTCGCGGGCGGAGTCCACGTGCTTTCGAAGTGCTTCTTCCAGATGACTTCGCCCTTTTCGACGTCGATGGCGTAAATATTGTCGGAGACGCCGGTTTCGATCAGGACCTCGCGGGGCCCGTTCCTCGTGTTCAGTTTCCCGATGATCAGCGGGGGAAACAGTGAGTGCATCTGTCGCGGCTCGTTATCCAGCTTGAGCTTCCAAAGAAGCTTCATGTTCTTGATGCTGGCCGCGCTGAAGATTTTCTCGTCCCGCTGCCAGGCGGTTCGCTTGGTGTCGTAGCCGTCGGTGAGCCAGTCGGCTCCCCAACACACCATGCCTGCCGCCGCGAGGGCGATCGAAACCGGTAATCTTCGCATCCCTTACCTCTATTGATATTGTGGCACCGTCATCAGAACCTGATGCGCGCCGAAAGCACCAAGCGGCGCGCCTGCACCTGCGCGCTCTGGATGGTCCCGAAAGCCGCATTGGTCTGCGCTCCGGTCGTGAAGTTCCAGGTGAGCGAGGTGTTCGGGTTGCTCGGATTGAAGTGGTTCAAGGTATTGAAAGTCTCGATGCGGAGTTCGAGGGTCGCTCTCTCCTTGATCCGGGTCATCTTCGCAAGGGAAAAGTCCAGGTCCCACAGCCATGGCCCATAGAACAGAGTTGGCGGCGTGTTGCCGATGCCCAGCGAGTTGGCCGGCGGCAACTGGAAGTTGGCCGCGCTCAGCGGCACCTGGAGCCGCGGGTCTTCCGTCGCCGAAGGAAGCTGCCCGGAGGGAAGGAAGATATTGTTACCCATCTGGCAGCGGAATGGCAGGTAAGCGGTCGGAGTTCCTGTCCAATACTGCGAGGGCGCGCCTGTCGATCCGCAGCTTACCGTGTAGGGAGTGCCGGAGTAGATCGCCCCGTTGCCGTTCAGGTGCCAGCCGTTCAGAACCGCTTTGCCGAACCCGTTGTTCCACAGCCTGCTGCCGTCCGGGAAGTCGTAACCGAAATTGAAGTTGAAGGCATGGGCGCGGTTGGCCACGTTTTTGGTGAGATTCGCATTGACGAACTGCCAGAGCGTCGTGTTGCTGGCATTGTTGTAAACGATCGTCCTCGAGAAGGTGTAGTTGAAGTTCCACTGCACGCGGCCCATGCGGCGGTTCAACTGCGCCTGTAGCGAGTTGTAGTTGTTGGTATAGGACTGCGTGTAGTCGATGATGTTGCCGACAGTCTTATAGCCGACCAGGTTCCGGATCAGGTTGGTGGAGTAGTAGCCGGGGTTGGCCGGGTTGCTGGTCGGATCGACGAACTGCGCCTGCGGGCAACCGGCCGAAATGCCGCTTACCACGATCGGGTTGGCGCATCCGGTTGGCTTCCAGGTGGTCAGCGGCGCGACGGCGTTGCCGTCGTACATCTCGCCATAGCCGTTCTTCAGCGCATTGCCCACGTATGACACGTCGGCAATCAAGCCCCACTTGAGTTCGCGCTGGATGCCGAAGCTCCAGTTGTACGTCCTTTGCGGCTTCTCGTCGGGACTACCACCGATCAGGTTCTGCGGGGTGTAATACGACTGGGAACTGGCCAGGTTCTGGAAGCTGGTATACACGATGGTGGGGGACAGGAAGTAGGGAGGCACCATCAGCGGGCCCTGGCCCGCGGCGAGCGCGCCGATCCAGTCCACATTCCAGTTGCGGCCCGTGATGATGCCGAAGCCGCCGCGAATCGCCGTCTTACCGGTGCCGAACGGGTCATACGCGAAGCCCAATCGCGGCCCAAGTTGGATCGGAGCCACGTTGAAGAAGTGCGTCTGGTAATACTTGATGCCGGTCCACGGGTACTGGCTGTAGGAAGATGTGTCGAAGGTGCCCTGCCGGACGTAAGGGAATACGGCCCCCGTGGCCGGGTTGATCGCGATCTTGTTGGCTGTCGGGCAGGCGCTAGTGGTCACCGGCGTGGAGCAGGCCGGATAGAGCAACTGTCCGGCCTGGCCGGGATTGTAGGCCGAGGTGGCGAACAGACCCAGGTTGTTGCGCTCCGAGTTCAGGTCGCCCACGCGCGCGAAGCGCAGGCCGTAGTCGAGCGTAAGCCGGCGGCTGACCTTCCAGGTGTCCTGCAGGTACCACTCGAGCTGCGAATAATGCGCGTGATTGACCAGCTTGGTGTTGTCGTCGCCGTAGGCGAAGATGCTGCCCAGCAGCGCGTTCGAGTAGGGGTAACCGGTGTCCAGGGGGCTGGAGCGGTCGGAACCGAAATAGTAGGTTCCAGCCGCGTTGTACACCGAGTACACGCTCACATTGCGAGCCATGCGTTCATAGTAGAAGCCGCCCTTGATCGTATGCGTCCCCTTCACCCAGGTGATCTTGTCCTGGAGAGTCTGCAACTGGTCCGTTCCGGTGAAGGGCCAACGGCTGTCGTTGCTGAACTGCGGCGCATTCGTAATGCCTTGGCCGGAGGATTGGGCGCTAAAACCGGTGCTGGGGAAGCCGAATTGCACGGCCGGCAGGAGGTTCAGGTAATTGGCGCTGGCCGCGTTGATGCGTGGCAGCGGCAACGCGTTACCGTTGGCATCTTTCAGAGGCAGCAGGCTGTCCTGGTACGTCCGGGCGCCGCCGTTGTTCGTGTTGCTGCTGGTATCGCTCAGAGGATCGACGCCCTGCTTGCCGCGGTTGATGCCCCAACTGACTTCGTTGATCAAGGTTGGGCTGAACGTGTAGACGAACGTTCCCAATGCGCCCGCGGACTGCACGTGGTAACTGGTTGGGAACTGGCCCCAGGCGCCGCCCGGAGGTCCCACCGTGGTTTGGTAGCCGTTTTGCGCCTGATAGTCCTGCAAGAGGCGAACGTAGGTGACCGCCTTGGAGGAGAAGTTGTAGTCCACTCGCAGGACCTTGTCGTCCAGCGGCCGCAACTGCTGCACACCATAGCGGAAGTTGTACCCACGGTTGCCAGTCGGGTCCAGTGCCAGGCCCTGGGGACTGGGTAACGGGAACAGGTTCAGCATCGCCTGCCCCTGTGGGCTGATGCGGTTCTGGGGCACGATGTTGCCGGGGAACGGCGTCTGGGTGGTGGGATCGTAGACGGGAATCAGCGCGCCGGTGGTGGTCACCGTCTGCGAGAAATTGCCCTGCCGTTCCAGCGCCGATGGCATGGTGTACGTGTTGAAGCTGACGGTGTTGTTGAACAGCTTGTCATACCCGAAAAAGAAGAACAGCTTCTGCCGCGCTTTATTGAAGCGCGTCCCCGGGATGATCAGCGGGCCGCCGATTGTGAAGCCCGGATTCTGATAGCGGTAGCGGGGCTTCGCCACGTTCTGCTTGTTGTTGAAGAACTCGTTGGCGTTGAACGATTCGTGGCGCCAATACCAGTAGCCGGTGCCGTGGAACTGAGAGGTGCCGTTTTTGGTGGTCAGCGTCAACTGGCCGGCGGTGCGCCCGCCGTACTCCGCCGTATAGTTGGAGGTCAACAGCCTGACCTCGCTTATGGCGTCCATGCTGGGGTTGATGTAACCGGGGTTGAGGTTACCCGAGTCCTGGCTGGCCGCGCCGTCGTAGTTGAGGATGATCTGGCCTTGCATTCCGCCGTTGACGCCCGGGATGCCGCCGCCGTTCCAACCGCGATAATCATACGACTGGGCCAGGGACTGAACCCCGGGCAGCGTCATGATAGTGCTGATCGGGTTGCGCCCGCGCATCGGCGTGTCGTCGATCTGTTTCAGGCCGATGGAAATGGAACGGTCGGAGCTGTCGGTGGCCACGTGCACGGCGTTGGCCTGCACCTCGATGGTGCTGGTCACCTCGCCCACTTCCAGGTGGATCTCGTGCAGGTCGACGCGTTCCTGGGTTGCCACCGAAATCGCTTTCTGCTCATAGACCTTGAATCCCGCGGCGTTGATCTTTAGGGTGTACGTCCCCGGGACGAGGCCGGTAAAGAAGAATGCACCCGCGCTGCTGGTCGTGTACGTGCGGTCCGTTTGGGAAAGATCGTGGATCAAGTGGACCGTGGCGCCAACCACACTGCCGCCGCTGGCATCCACTACCGTGCCGGAGACTTGGCCCGTGACGCTTTGGGCGTTGACGGTGGGCAGCGCCACCAGACAAAGAGCTACGGCGACTAGACAGACTAACCTCTTCATATTTTCCCCCAATGAAAGATGGTTGAATCGTTGTGCCGGCCGGAAGACGTTCCGGCGGCAGGATGGTGTTTCACGCGGAGCGCAGCGGTGCGACTGAGGATGGAACTCCCATCGAAGACATCGGCCAGCCTTCCATCCTCGGAGGAAAACTGGGTCCTCATTGGCGACTTCCCGGTCGCATGCATCTAGCCCCCTTGAAACGTATCAAACCTGGGTTGTGCGTAAAGCATATATCCTATGCGGCGCGGTGTCAAGGGTTTACGCGTGAAAAAAACACTTCTGTCTTGACAGGCACTTCGCTCCGGCAGTACGCTACAAGCACTCGTCCGGCTGGAGGGAGTCCGGCCAGACGCGAGCGAATAGAGAGGAGCCGGGGACACACATGAGCCCGCAAGTTGAGAACGCGGCCGCAACTTCCAAATCAACCAACAGTCTGATGTCCGCTTCCGCCTTCGTGCGGGAAGCGCTCGCCTCGGGCGAGGGCGTGGTCCGACTCGCCCCATGCTGGGTGCCGCGCGCCTTTCTGATGCCGGGCGGCCGTTTGAAACTCGACCCGCTCGACCTCTATATTCTCGGTTCCCACCGCGGCGGAATCGACGAGCGGTGGTTCGCGTCTACCACGAAAGCCGCCAACGGCCCGCTCACCGCGGACGACGAGGGCCTCAGTTATATCGAGTTTCAGGGCAGGAAACTCCTCCTTAAGGAAGCCATCGAGCGCGACGGAGACCGGTTCCTGGGCGCCGAGGTCATGCGCCAACACGGAGGTTGGAACCTGCTTTGCAAGTTCTTCGACAACCTCGGTCCAATTCCGCATCACCTGCACCAGACCAATGAATTCGCAGCACGCGTGGGGCAAAAGGGCAAGCCCGAAGCCTACTACTTTCCGCCGCAATATAACTTCAAGGAGAATAATTTCCCCTACACGTTCATGGGCCTTGAGCCCGGAACCACTCGCGACGATGTGCGCTGCTGCCTCCAACGTTGGAACGAAGGCGACAACGGGCTCCTGTATCACTCACGGGCTTATAAGTTGAAGCCGGGAAGCGGCTGGCAGGTCGACCCGGGCATCCTCCACGCTCCAGGGTCCCTGGTCACGTATGAGCCGCAGGTAAACTCCGATGTGTTCGCCATGTATCAGTCGATGGTCGAAGGCCGCGCAGTGCCCTGGGACCTGCTGGTGAAGGACGTCCCCCCCGAGCATCACCACGATCTGGATTACCTGCTCGACATGCTCGATTGGGATGCGAATCTCGACCCCGAGTTCGCCAGGCACCGCTATTTCGACCCGGCTCCCGTAGCCCCGTTGGACACCATGGCCGACGCCGGATACTGCGAGAAGTGGGTGGTTTACTCTACGCCGCATTACGCCGCGAAGGAGCTTACCGTGTTCCCGGGACGCTCGGTCACGGTGAAGGATGCCGCGGCCTACGGGCTGATCCTGGTGCAAGGCTACGGAACAATCGGCAAGCACGAAGTCGAGACGCCGGCCCTGATTCGATACGGCCAGATGACCAGCGATGAGTTGTTTGTCGCGGCTGAAGCTGCTGCCAACGGCGTCCTCGTCACGAACAAGAGCGCGACCGAAAACCTGGTCATGCTCAAACACTTCGGCCCCGGCAATCCACAGGCACCGCTCACTCGCCTGCAATGAAGCGGGCATTGGTCTTTTTGAGCGTCTTGATGGCGATTAGCTGCGGCAGGCAGCAGGCGCGCGATCAGCAGCCCAAGCCAGCCGCGGAAGCTCCCAAGCCGGTTGAGTACTTTCACCCTGACCCTGCCACCGCGGGCACCCTTTCGGGCACGGTCTTCTTTCGCGGCACGCGCCCCACGCCACAGGCCATCTCGATGGAATCAGAGCAAGGCTGCCAGCGGTTGCATGCCGGCAAGCCGGTCTACGACGAGCCGGTGATCACCGGGAAGTCCGGAGGCCTGGCCAATGCGTTCGTCTACATTCAGGCCGGATTGGGAGACAAGAAATTTGAACCGGCGAAAGATCCCGTGACAATCGACCAGCGTGGGTGCATGTTCGCGCCACGTGTGCTCGGCATCCGGCCCGGCCAGGTTCTTGATCTCAAGAACAGCGATCCCGTCTCGCATAACATCCACCCGATGCCCGCCAATAACCGCGAGTGGAACGAGCAGCAGTCGCCCGGCACGCCCGACGTTCAGCATCGGTTCGCGCGGGCCGAGGTGATGATTCCCGTGAAGTGCAATGTGCATTCCTGGATGCGGGCCTGGATCGGCGTGGTTGACCACCCGTATTTCGCCGTAACCGGCCCGGACGGCAGGTTCGAGTGGAAGAACGTCCCGCCGGGCGATTACACCATCGCCTGCTGGCACGAGAAACTCGGCGGACAGAAAGAACAGGTTCATCTGGACGCTTCGGGAACAGCGGCGGTACACTTCACCTATCGGTAAGGTCTCCATGAAAACACCCTTCAAGATCTGCGTGCCCTTTCTGATCCTGCTGGCTTCCTGCGCGCCTAAGGGCCCTGCGTACCGCGTCTATGTCAGCAATGAGGGTTCCGGGGACCTGACGGTTATCGATCCGGGCCGTATGGAAGCATTGGACACCATTCCGATCGGCAAGCGTGCACGCGGCATCCACGCCAGCCCCGACGGCAAACTCATCTACATCGCCCTGAGCGGCTCGCCCTTCGCACCTCCCGGCGTGGATGAGAGCACACTGCCGCCGCCCGACAAGAGCGCCGACGGTATCGGTGTCTTCGATGTGTCAACAAACAAGATGTTCCGCAAAGTGCCCGGCGGCTCCGATCCCGAGCAGTTTGCGGTGGGCCGCGACGGTCTGTTGTATGTCTCGAACGAAGATGCCGCCGGTCTCAGCTTCGTCGACCCGACGCAGGGCAACGTGCTGACCACGGTTCCAACGGGCAAGGAGCCGGAAGGAGTCACGCTCGCGCCAGATGCGAAATATGTCTACGCGACCTCCGAGGATGCAGGCACTGTGACCGTCGTCGACGTGGGCACGCGGCAGGCCGTGAAGACCATCAAGGTCGGACGCCGCCCGCGCGGCATCGCGTTCCTGCCCGACGGCTCGCGTGCGTTCGTCACCAACGAAAACGACGCCACGCTCAGTGTCATCGATACCGCGAAGCTCGACGTCGTACAGACCATCAACCTGGGACCGCCGCTCAAGCCGATGGGTATGGCCATGACGCGCGACGGGTCGCGTCTCTATGTCAGCACGGGCCGCGGCAAGAAGGTGGTTATCATCGAAACCGCCAGCGGCAACGTGCAGTCCTCATTCGAGGCCGGCGACCGCCCCTGGGGGATTGCGCTCTCGCCCGATGAGAAGCTGCTCTTTACGGCGAACGGTCCGTCGAATGACGTTTCCATCATCGACACGGCTGCCCACGCCGTGCTCAAGAAGGTGAAGGCCGGCGACAAACCCTGGGGAGTGCTGGTTCTCAACCGTGAGTAGGCCGGCTCAGACGTCGCACATCTCGATGGCTTCGGCCAGGCCGGCATCCGGATCTCGTGTGGGAATGAACTCGTGTCCCACGTAACCCGTGTAACCGGTTTCGACCAGCGTGCGCATCACCGCGGGATAGTGGATCTCCTGGGTGCCGTCCAACTCGCCGCGTCCCGGCACTCCGGCCACATGAATGTGACCGATCCACTTGGCGTACTGCCGCAGGCGCCGGATCACGTCGCCGTTCATGATCGCCACGTGATAGACGTCGAACAGCAGCTTGGCGTGCGGCGAATCTACCCGTCGCACGATCTCGGCGCAGTAATCGATGTCGTCGCCCTGATATCCCGGGTGCCCCTTCATCGGGTGCGAATCGTCGCGCGTGTTGAGCTGTTCCAGAACCATTGTGACGTTCCGCGGCGCGGCATACTGCGCCAGCTCGCGGAGGCCTTTGACGGTGTTGTCTGCGCCCTCGGCCTTGGGGATTTCACCGCTCTCCGGGTCGCCCGCCTCGCGCCACTTGTAGCCGGTGAAAGCGATCACGTTCGGCACGCCGCTGTCCGCGGACTGGTCGATCATGGCCTTTGTCCTGGCGATGACCTCTTCGTGATATTTCAGATTGTTCAGGCCCTGTGCGAAGACCGGGTCCGGCATGCCGTTTAGAGAGAGCGCGTTTTTCAATCCATGCCGGAACACTACCGGCCAAAGCTCCTGCGGCGCCAGTTCGACGCTGACGCATCCCAGAAGCATCGCGTTCTCGCAGATGCGGTCGATGCTCCACTGCCAATCGGTGGCATTCAGGCACCAGTAGGCCAGCGAGTGCCGAATGCGTCCTTTGCGTTTCATCCGCTCCAGGGTATCACCGCACCGGCGCTCCGGCTCGAGCCGATAATCAGGACAATCGACTCAAACACCCGGTAATTATTACCGGCGAGCGAGCCCCGTCCCTCCACTCCACTTCCCAAGCGACTGAAAATGCAGATTTGGAGATCCGGATGCAGCACCAGCCACCAGCGCCGCTTCAACAGTATCGTCCGAAACGAAGAGGACCATGCGAAAAATTATCACGATTTCCGCACTGGGAGCGGTCTGCGCCGCGCTCGCGCTGGCCGAAAGCTGGACCGGAAAACTGATCGACGCTTCGTGCTACGGCTCGAAAAAGGAAGTCACTACTTGCGATGCCACCAGCGCCACCACCATGTTCGCCATCGACGTCTCCGGAAAGGTTTATAGGTTCGACGATGAAGGCAATGCCAAAGCTGTCGAAGCGTTGAAGAGCCGCGCCGACCGTTCCAGCAACCCAAGTGGCACAAGCGGCGCCGTCACCGCGAAAGTGAGCGGCACCAAAGGGTCTGACGACACAATCAAGGTTGAATCCATCGCTGTGAGGTGACTCTCCCCACGGCGGTCGCACTCGGAATTTGCCGCGATCGCAAACCTGTGAAGGGCCGCACTGCTCTGCAGGACGAGTGGCGTACTTGCAGTTAGATCTGTTGCGGCCCTCCGGCTCGCTCCTACGCCAGGCCGGATCTCACCAGCAGCGCGCTGGGATCCGGGTCGCGTCCCATAAACCTGCGGTACAATTCGGCCGGATCCTCGCTGTCTCCCCGGCTCAGGATTTCGCCGCGAAACTCCGCTCCGACCTTGCGGCTGAAGATCCCTTCGTCGCGGAAGCGCGTGAACGCATCGGCATCCAGCACCTCGGCCCACTTGTAGCTGTAATATCCCGCGCCATACCCCACAGGACTCGCGAAGAGGTGCGTAAAAGACGCGATCATCGCGTGATTTGCCGGGAGCGGCGCAGGGCTGAATCCCTGCAGTAGTCGGCGCGCATATGCCGTGACATCTCCATCGCGCGCGAGATCGTACCGCGTGTGCATCGCCAGGTCGATGATCCCGAACCCAAGCTGCCGCATCTGCCCGTTGGCCGCGCGAAACGTGCGCGCGCGCTTCATCTTCTGAAAGAGTTCTTCCGGCACCGGCTCGCCGGATTCGTAGTGGCGCGCGAACAAATCGAGCGAGCCGCGCTCCCAGCACCAGTTCTCCATGATCTGGCTCGGCAGCTCCACGAAATCCCAGGCCACGCTGGTGCCGGCCAACGATCTCGTCTCCACGCGGCTCAGCAGGTGATGCATCAGGTGTCCGAATTCGTGGAAGATGGTTTCCACCTCGCGGTGTGTGAGCAGGGCCGGCTTTCCGCCGACCGGCGGTGTCAGATTTCCGCAGATCAATCCGGCGTGCGGACGGAAACCGTCCGGCCCCGGACCTCCGGTGATGAAGCTGTCCATCCATGCTCCGCCGCGCTTATTTTCGCGGGGATACCAATCCGCGTAAAAAGCGCCCAGGAGTTCGCCGCCCTCGTCGCGCACCTTGTAGTAGCGCACGGCGGTATCCCAGACCGGCGCGCCCGCTTCCTCTTCCACGCGGATTCCGTAGAGCCGGCGCACCAGCTCGAACAGGCCCCCGACCACCCGCTCCATCGGAAAATACGGGCGCAGCGCTTCCTCGTCGAAAGCGTACAGGGCGGCGCGCTGCTTCTCGGCGTAGTAAGCCACATCCCATGGCGCCAGTTCCGGCGCCTCCGCGCCTTCGATCGAGTGGCGGAACTTCAGCAGTTCCCGATTCTCCTCGGCAAACCGCTCTTCGGTTTTCGTCTTCAGGTCTTCCAGGAACGCGAGCGCCCTGCTGCCGGTGTGCGCCATGCGGTCTTCCAACACCAGGTCGGCGAAATCGCGGAATCCGAGCAGGGCGGCCTTTTCGCGCCGCAGTTCCAGGATCCGCGCGACCAGGGGGCGGTTATCGCGTCCCTCCTCGGTGGAGCGAACGGAGAAAGCTTCGTACACCTGCCGTCGGATTGCGGAGTCGTCCAGGTACGTCATCACCGCGAAGTAGTCCGGCGCCTGCAATGTGAAGCGCCACCCCTGGAGCCCCTTTCGCTCGGCACTCTGGCGCGCGCTCGCCACCGCTGTGGGCGGTAGCCCGGCCAGTGATTTCTCCTCCGTCATCACCAGCTCGAAAGCATTGGTCGAGTCGAGCACGTTCTCGGCGAACTTCGTCGTGAGCTGGGTCAGCTCCACGTCCAGCCCTTGCAGGCGCTTCTTCCCCGCCTCCTCAAGGTCAGCACCATGACGCCGGAACGTGTCGATTGTCTTGTCCAGGAAGCGCCGGCGTTCCCCGGCCAGCGCGGCGGCTTCGGAAGTTGCCGCGAAGCTCTTGATGTTGGCCCAGAGGGCCGCGTTCAGTGGGATCCCCGTGTAAAATGCGCTGACTTCCGGCTGCACGGCGTTGAAGGCAGCCCTCAGCTCCGGGTAGGTGGCCACGGACTCCAGATGCCTCACCACACCCATGGCCCAATCCAGCGGCTCTGTCAGATAGTCCAAGGCCCGCATCGTGTTGTCATACGTTCGCGGACCTGCGGATTCGCCCAATGCTGCCAGCCGTTCGCGCGCCCGGCGGACCAGTTCCGTAATCGCAGGCTCGACGTGCTCCGCGCGAATGCTATCGAACGGGATACGAAAGCGTACTTCCAAAAGTGGATTGGAGTCGGGCGTTTGGTCAGGCATTCCCTTCAGCGTAACAGGTGAGTCCGTCCCTGGTACCTCTGGCTCCTGACAAGTGCCGTAAAACAGTTAACATAGTGAGGAGCATGAGTTTTCATTCGAATGGGGATCATGCCCGGGTCCTCGCGGAAAGGCGTGGCAACGTGTACGCTCTGGTGATCTACATACCGGACCCGTTGGGCCGATTCCTCGACGACCTCCGCCGCGAGCTGGTTCCCGGATGCAATCCGCACGCCCACGTCAGCGTGCTGCCGCCCCGGCAGCTTGCAGTCGATTGGCCCGTGGCAGGCGAGCAGGTCCGCCACTGCGCCTCCGAGTGGGCCCCTTTCGACATCGAGCTCGGCGGCATCCGCATGTTCCCCGTAACCAACGTAATCTACATCGAGCTGGTTTGCGGGGCCGACGAGCTTCGCCGCATGCACGCCATGGCCAACAGCCGCGCGCTGGAATCGGCCGAGCCGTTCCAGTATCACCCTCACATCACGGTCGCGCAGGAGCTGGACCCCGACGACGTCGACGCCGTAAACCTGCTGGCGGAAAAACGCTGGCGGGAATTCGCAGGACCTCGCGGTTTCCACGCGGACCACGTTAGTTTCGTGCAGAACGCGGACAATTGCTGGAAGGATCTCGAACTGGTTCCGCTCAACGCCGTTCGGTCCTTGTAGCCCTCTCCGCACCCGTGCGCTGCCGCCATGCGCTTCGAATTTGCCACCGCACACCGCGTCCTCTTCGGCGAAGGCACGATCCGCGATGTGCCTTCCGCGGCAGGGTGCTTCGGTCGTCGGGCGCTCTTGGTGACCGGCGCCAACCCGCAGCGCGCCGCCGGTCTGCGCGAATCGCTCGAGGCGGCTGGGGTCGCCTGCCGGCCTTTCCCCATTTCGGGCGAACCGACGATCGACCAGATCCGCGAAGCTCCCCGCGACTGCGACCTGGTGATCGCCATGGGCGGGGGCAGCGCTCTCGACGCCGGCAAAGCCATCGCCGCGATGATCGCCAACCCGGGCGACCCGCTCGACTACCTGGAGGTAATCGGCCGCGGCCAGCCCTTGCGCGTGCCCGCTGTCCCGTGTATTGCGATCCCTACCACGGCCGGCACCGGCAGTGAAGTCACGCGCAATGCCGTGCTGGCCAGCCCGCAATTCCGCGTCAAAGCCAGCCTGCGGAGCGCCGGCATGCTGCCGCGGTTGGCCGTCGTGGACCCCGAGCTTACCTACTCGCTTCCGCCCGCGGTCACGGCAGCCACCGGCCTGGACGCACTCACTCAGTTGATCGAACCTTACGTAAGCATCCGCGCCAATTCCATGACCGACGCGCTCTGCGTCGCGGGCATCCGTTGCGCCGCGCGGGCCCTTCCGCGCGTGTGGGCCGATCCAGCGGACTGCGAAGCCCGCGCGCAGATGTCGTGGGCAAGCCTGCTTGGCGGGATGGCGCTGGCCAACGCCGGCCTGGGCGCTGTGCACGGGTTCGCCGCCCCCATTGGCGGCATGTTCCTGGCTCCTCACGGCGCGGTCTGCGCCGCCGTTCTTCCGCACGCCATCGATGTCAACGTCCGCGCGGTGCGCTCCCGCGCACCCGAAAAGCTGGTGCGCTTTGATGAAATTGCGCGCCTGCTCACCGCCAATCCGCGCGCGACCGCCATTGATGCCGTTGTATGGATCGGCGAATTGGTGCGCCGGCTCGAAATCCCGCCACTATGCACCTATGGCGTCACCGATGCCGACATGCCTGTGCTGGTGGAGAAAGCCGCCCAGGCCAGCAGCATGAAAGGCAATCCGATCGCGCTCACCCGCGATGAGCTGGCCGAGATCGTCTCTCGCGCGCTCTGATCTTGAATGCCCGCTGCAATCGCCGATACAAACATTTACGCCGCCCGGTTGCCTGATGGCCCCTCGCAGTCCCGCGCTGCTGCAACTTTCCGGACCCCACCGTTATAGTGAATTAGGCGGCCAAAAGCCCCTTAACGGCATGTATCGACTCGTCGCGATCCTGCTCACCTGATACTGACCGGCGGCGGCAGTGTGCCGGCGCAGCAGGCTCTCCAAGAACAGAACCCGGACATGGTAATCCGAATCACCGTCAACTTGGTGCAGGTGGACGCAGTGGTCACGGACTCAAAAGATAAACCGGTCGCCAACCTGAAAAAGGAAGACTTCGTCATTCTTCAGGACGGCAAGCCGCAAGTCATTACAAATTTTTCATATGTGAACGCCGTGGAAGGGCCGATGCCCACTTCCGCGGTGCCGAAGCATCTGTCCCAGCCCAGAGGTTTCGCATCCCCCCGCCTCCGCCTCCGCGCTCGGGCATGTTGCCCAAGCAGGTGCGGCGCACGATCGCTCTGGTGGTGGATGATCTCGGCCTCTCATTCGAAAGCATCGCCCGCATCCGCGGCTCTCTCAAGAAATTCGTCGACCAGGAAATGCAGCCCGGGGACCTGGTGGCCGTCATCCGCACCGGAGCCGGCATGGGCGCGTTGCAGCAGTTCACCAGCGACAAGCGCACCCTCTATGCGGCCATCGACAAGGCCAAGTACAACTCCCTGGGGCGCGTCAGCATCAGCACCTTCGCGCCACTCGGCTCGGACGAGAACGGCATGGACGCCACGAATTTCGAAAGTGAGCGCGAGCAGATCTTCGCCGCCGGCACGATGGGCGCCATCCGGTACGTGGTGGAAGGCCTGCACGAACTCCCGGGCCGCAAGAGCGTGGTCGTCTTCAGCGAGAACATGAAAATGTTCTACCGGGACGGCCTCAGCCCCCGCGTCATGGACAGCATCAAGCGGCTCACCGACGCCGCCAACCGCTCCTCGGTGGTGATCTACACCATCGACCCGCGCGGCCTCGTCTACACCGGCTTGACCGCCGCCGACAGTACGCGCGGCATGAGACCGCAGCAGATCGCCCATGTCTCCATAGCTCGCTCGCAGCAATTGTGGGAGTCGCAGGATGGGCTGATCCTGCTGGCAAAAGAGACCGGCGGCCTGTTCCTGCACGACAGCAACGATATCGACGGCATGATGAAAAGGTGATGGACGATGGCGAAGGCTACTACCTGATCGGCTACCATCCGGACGCCGGCACCTTCGACGCGAAAACCGGCCAGCCCAAGTTTCACAGTCTTTCCGTGCGGGTCAAGCAGCCCGGGCTGCACGTGCGCTATCGCAGCGGGAAGTCCGATCATGTACGCCTATCAGATCCTGAATGCTCAGGCCGATAGCGAGAAAAGGCCGGAACTGGAAGTGCAGACGCGCCTGTTCCGCGACGGGCAGGAAGTGTACCAGGGTACGCCGAAGCGCGCCGGAGGATCCGAAACGCCTGATTGGGGGTGGCAGAATGCACCTGGGCGACAAAATCACCCCAGGAGATTATGTTCTGCAGGTCATTGTCACCGATAAGCTCGTAAAGGACCGTTACCGTACGCCACCCAGGCCATGGACTTCGAAGTCCGGCCGTAGCCCCTTCTGGCCACCGGTTTCTGCAAAATCGCCGTTTCAGAGGGGCTTCCCCGGTCTGTACGTACTAACCCACTTGCGCCTGGGTCGGGAACATTTTAAGATAACGGAGTAACCTTACTCCGATTTACCGGGGGAGATTGATGATTTATTCTCGTTCGGCCGAATACGCCATTCGTGCTTTCGTACACCTCGCCCAGGTGCCGGAAGGTAAATACGCAATGGTGAAGAACATCGCGGAGCAGGAAGAAATTCCCGCCCACTTTCTGGCGAAAATCCTTCAGCAGCTTGCCCGTAAAGGGCTGCTGCGATCGAGCAAGGGCCCTACTGGAGGCTTCGCCCTACGCGTTGACCCCGGTGAGATTCGCCTGCTGGATATCGTCGAGGCTCTCGATGGCTTGGCGCCCTATCAACAGTGCGCCAGCGGTCTGAGCGAGTGCTCCGACGAGATGCCCTGTTCCATGCACGATAGCTGGATCAACCTCCGATCGCGTATCATGGATTATTTAGGGCGGAACACGATCGCCGACCTTGCCAAGGCGCTGGAGATGAAGAAGAAGTCTCTGGCCGGCATGAAGAAGGGCAAGGGCAGAAAGCCGGTCGCCGCCAAACGGGCTTAAAGCACTTCGACTCTCAAAATCCGGAGGCAACATGGGACAGTCTGTCCTTGTCCCCATGGTGGTCGAACAGACCTCTCGTGGGGAACGCGCGTACGACATCTACTCACGTCTTCTCAAAGAGAACATCATCTTTCTAGGCACTCCCATCGACGATCAGGTCGCGAACCTGATCATTGCCCAACTGCTGTTCCTGGAAGCCGAGGATCCTGAAAAGGATATTTCGATCTACATCAATTCCCCCGGCGGCTCCATCACCGCGGGCCTCGCCATCCTGGACACCATGGCGTTCATCCGTCCCGATATCGTGACCATCTGTGTCGGTCAGGCGGCTTCGATGGCCGCGGTACTGCTGGCCAAGGGCACCAAGGGCAAGCGTTTCAGTCTGCCGAATTCGCGGATCATGATTCACCAGCCGTCGATGCAGGGCCTCGCCGGCCAAGCCGCCGACATCGACATCTACGCCCGTGAAATCCTGCGCATGCGCGAGATTCTGAACACCATGCTGGCGGAAGCCACCGGGCAGTCCATCGACCGCGTGGCCAAGGACGTGGACCGCGACTACATCATGGAGCCCGACCAGGCCGTTCAATACGGCATGATCGACCGCGTAATCGCCAGCCGCGACCTGGCGCCGGTGGCTGTGAAGGGATGACGTGGGGCAGGTTTCCGACCTGCCTGTCGCCTATGCGCTTCATCCCGCTCCTAGCGCTCGCTCTCATCGCGTCCGCCTCGGCGCAGCAGCTCTGGTACACCAAGCCCGCCGAAATCTGGACTGACGCCCTCCCGGTCGGCAACGGTCGCATGGGCGCAATGGTCTTCGGCGGCACGGCGCACGAGCGCATCCAGTTCAACGAAAGCACCGTCTGGACCGGCGAGCCGCACGACTACGCGCACAAGGGCGCCTACCATTCACTGGCCCAAATCCGTGAGCTTCTCTGGGTCGGCAAACAGAAGGAGGCGGAAGATCTCGCCATGAAGGAATTCATGAGCGAGCCGATCCGGCAGAAGGCCTACCAGGCGCTCGGCGACCTGCTGATCGACACCGCCGTTACCGGCGAACCAACGAACTACAGGCGCTCGCTCGATCTCGATACCGGCATCGCGTCCACCGAGTTCACCGTCGGCGGCGTGACGTATCGCCGCGAGGTCTTTGCCAGCTACCCGGCGAACGTGATCGTGGTGCATCTGGAGGCGAGCAAACCGGCGGCTTTCACCGCGACTCTGAAATTCGCGCACGAAGGCGGCAAGGTTGCAGATTCCGCCATCCGTTACGAAGCGCGGGCCGTGCCCCTGAGTGTGGCCGCTGCGTCCGCCACCTACCTCCTCGTCGCCGCCACCAATTTCAAGACCTACAGGGACGTCTCGGCCGACCCGGTCGCCCGCAACGACGCCACTCTTGCGGCGCTCAAGGGCAAGTCCTACGAAAACCTGCGCGCCGAGCACATCCGCGATCACCAGGCCCTCTTCCGCCGCGTCACGCTCGACCTCGGCACAACCGCGGCCGGCCTGCCTACCGACGAGCGGATCGCGAAATTTGCCAGTGGGAATGATCCCGCCCTCGTCGCCCTGCTTTTCCAATACGGCCGCTACCTGATGATTGCCGCCAGCCGCCCCGGCGGTCAGCCCGCGACCCTCCAGGGCCTCTGGAACGACTCCAACAAACCAGCCTGGGACTCCAAGTACACGGACAACATCAACACGGAAATGAACTACTGGCCCTCCGGCGTCGCCAATCTCTCCGAGTGCCAGTTGCCCCTCTTCGATGCCCTCAAGGGTCTGTCGCAAACCGGCGCAATCGTCGCCAAAGAGCAGTACAACGCGCGCGGCTGGGTCGTCCACCACAACTTCGACCTTTGGCGCGGCGCCGCGCCCATCAATGCCTCCAACCATGGCATCTGGCAAACCGGCGGCGCATGGCTCTCCACGCACCTCTGGGAGCACTACCTCTTCACCGGCGACACAACCTTCCTCCGCGACACTGCCTACCCGCTGATGCGCGGCGCCGCGCTGTTTTTCGTCGACGCCCTGGTCAAAGATCCCAAAACCGGATATCTCTACTCCGGGCCCAGCAACTCTCCCGAGCAGGGCGGCCTGGTGATGGGCCCGACCATGGACCGCGAGATCGTCCGTTCGCTGTTCGGCGAGGTCATCGCCGCTTCGAAGATCCTTAACACCGATCCCGACCTTCGGCAGCAGCTCACCACCATGCGCGGTCAGATCGCGCCGCTAGCCATTGGCCAGCACAACCAGCTTCAGGAGTGGATGGAAGACAAGGACGACCCCGCCAACCAGCACCGTCACGTCTCCCATCTGTGGGCCGTCTATCCGGGCAGCGAGATCACACCCTACGGCACGCCCGATCTCTTCAAAGCCGCCCGTCAGAGCCTGATCTTCCGCGGCGATGCGGCTACCGGTTGGAGCATGGGCTGGAAAATCAACCTGTGGGCCCGCTTCCTCGATGGCGACCACGCCTACAAAATCCTCCAGAACCTGATCACGCCGGCGCACGACGGCCGTCCCTCGAAAGCTGGCCTGTTCGTCAACATGTTCGACGCCCACCCGCCGTTCCAGATCGACGGCAACTTCGGCGCGACTGCCGGCATAGCGGAGATGCTCATCCAAAGCCACGATCCCTACGGCACGCCCACCAGCCTCACGCCCGTCCAGTCGGGCGACGCGGCATTCATCCACCTCCTGCCGGCCCTGCCGTCGGCCTTCCCGAACGGCAAGGTGGCGGGCTTGCGCGCCCGTGGCGATTTCGAGGTCTCCATCGAATGGCAAAACGGCAAGCTCGTCAAAGCTGTGATCCTGCCTCACGCCTCCAAGCCGCTGAAGATCCGCTATGCCGGAAAAGAGAAGGAGTTTTCCGCGAAGGCCGGCCAGTCAATCACGTTCGGCCCAGCACTCTGAGTCCCAGCCCCGACCCCAGCGCGGCCCTATTGTTGCATTCAAATATTTCGCCGACCATTTACAATGGAGCCGGGGATGCGCGGTTGGACCGTCACGCCATGGCCAGACTCCTGTCGGTAAACGTCGGACTGCCCCGCGACATCGAGTGGAGGGGGCGCACGGTACACACTGCGATCTGGAAGAACCCGGTGCATGGCCGATGCCGAGTGGGCCGGTTGAATCTGGATGGAGACGGCCAAGGCGATCTGGCCGGACACGGCGGCGAGCGCCGGGCGGTCTTTGTGTACCAGATCGAATCGTATCGCTACTGGCAGGAGCAACTGAAGCGAACCGACTTCGTCCTCGGACAGTTCGGCGAGAACTTCACCATCGAAGGATTGCAGGACGATACCGTCTGCATCGGCGATCGCTATCGCATCGGCAGCGCGCTCTTCGAAGTCACTCAACCGCGCGTGACCTGTTATCGCGTAGGCATTCGGACCAACGAACCCCGAATGCCGGCATTGTTGACATGGAAGGGGCGCCCTGGATTCTACCTCCGGGTTTTACAGGAAGGCGAGGTGGGCGCCGCCGACGAAATCGTGAAGATCGGAGAGGCGCCCGAGCGGATGACTGTTGCGGAGATCAATGCGCTCCTCTATTCGCCCAATCATCCTCACGATCTCCTGGAGCGCGCACTACGCATCGCAGCGCTGTCACCGGGATGGCGGGCTTCGTTCGAGGCGTTACTGCAGAGCCGGGGAAGCGGAAACGCAGGGCTCGCGTCGCAGGCAGCGGCGCATCCGGCGGTGCCGGGATTTCGCCGGCTCGCGGTGACAGCGATTGATCGGGAGTCCGCGGACGTCCTCTCCTTCACGATGCAAAGCACGGACGGTCGGTCGCTGCCAACCGCCCTGCCAGGCCAGTACGTGGTCCTACGCCTGCAGCTGGCCACTGAAGGGCCGCCGCTCTTTCGAAGCTACTCGCTCTCGGGTCCGGTCTCGGCCGCCCGCTATCGAATCAGCGTGAAGATCGAACCGAATGGGACGGCTGGAACCTGGCTGCGGGATCACGTGCGGGCCGGCGATACTCTCGATGTCAGTTCGCCGCGCGGGAGCTTCGTTCTGCAATCTGAGGAGCAGCCGCTGGTCCTGCTGAGCGCCGGAATTGGTGCAACGCCCGTGCTCGCGATGCTGCACTCGCTGGCGGCGGCCGGGTCGGCACGCCAGGTGTTCTGGCTGCACGCCTCCCGCGATCGGGAGCACCACCCTTTTGCCGGTGAAGTCCGCCATTTGATGTCGTCGCTTCCGCGTGGCCGCAGCCATGTTTGCTACAGCAGGCCCGGTTCGCTCGACAAGCCAAGGGAGGACTTCGACACCGCCGGTCGCTTTTCGCAATCGGTGTTTGAAGAGGCCGGCGTTCCACGAGACGCGGACATCTACCTCTGTGGGCCGGGTGGCTTCATGGCTGACATGACGGCAAGCCTCACGGTCTTCGGCATAGCGCCGCAGCGGATTCACAGCGAGATCTTTCATGGAAGCGAGCCGATGACCCCTGGCGTCGTTGGCGGAGCAACGCGAATTCCGCACTTGCCCGAGGACGATGCCGGCACGGGTGTGCTGGTCTCGTTCGCGCGCAGCGGCATTGTGGCACACTGGAAGCCGTCGGCTTACCAGAGCATTTTGGAATTGGCTGAAGCGTGCGATGTCCCCGTTCGCTGGTCGTGCCGGACCGGTGTGTGTCATAACTGCGAGAGCGGTCTGGTTTCGGGAGCCGTTGTCTACGTACCGGAGCCGCTCGATCTTCCCGCCGAGGGCAACGTTCTCATATGCTGCTCACGGCCGGATGGCGACGTGGTCATCGATCTGTGATGAGGGACAGAAAACTCGAGGCGCCGGAACAGCCGGCATTTTCCGCGCCCCGATCTCCGCGAATACGCCATCAGCCGATCTGCAGTCCTCACGCAAAGCGCTCCGCCATGGTTGCCGTCGCGGGATCGTGACTGGAATGGCAGAAGATGGTATTTGTTGCACCCGGCGGCCAAGTCTATGACCGCCTGATTCCGTGTTATTGGCGCCGGGGGCGCTCCCTGACGGTCGCGGCTCCGATCGAGCCACGACTGCTAGCGAGTGGCTGGGGCGCTTCCTCATGGTCGCGTCTCGATAAAGCCACGAGTGTAAGCGAGTGGTAGCTGATGCGCGGCCGGTGTATGATTCAACAAACGTGAGGAGCTATGAATATCCGAACGGTTCCCGTCGAGTTTCTTCGTGCAGGTCCGCGGCACAATCAACTGCTTTCGCCATTGACGCAGTACCTGGCCGTGTGCGGCGATTCGCCCGCGGGTATCGTCAACCTGCCTTATGAGCACGCCGAATTCGAGCGCCGGCGCGAAGAACTTCGATATACCGTCTCTTCCGATGCCGAGTCGGACCGGCTGCGAGGCATTCTCGATCAAACCGGGAGAGAGATGGCCGGGATCCTGGCTTCCGTGCCCGGGCTGCCTGGCGTGCTGGGATCGCGCGGTGTGCCCCTGGAGATCTTGAATCTGCGGCTGGTTCTGTCGGCATCGGAACTCGCCGTGCTGCCGATCGAGTTATCCAAGGTGCCGTTGGGCGGCGGCGCTCCTCCTGGCAACTGGCTGCTCCTGGAGGCGAATGCGCCGGTGTGCGTGACGCGGCACAATCGCGCGGTCCGATCGGAGGGAGTGCGGTGGCCTTCACGCCCGCGCATTCTGTTCGCGTATGGAGAGGATGTACCGTACGAGGAGCATCACCAGGCGCTGATCGAAGCCCTGGAGCCGTGGACCGGAAAAGGCGAACCCGCCGATCAATGGCTCACCGTGGTGCGGGATGCAACCCTGTTGAAGTTGATGGAGGCCGCCCGCGGCGCGGAGTTCACCCATGTGCACATCCTCGCGCACGGCGCTCCGTACGGCGATACGGCGTTCGGAGTCAGCCTGAAGGACAGCGTGGTGACCGGACGCGAACTGGCGGCGGCGCTGTTCGACGTGAACACCAAGCGGATTCACCGGCCGACCGTGATCACGCTCGCAACCTGCGACAGCGGTGGGGAAGGGTCGCCGGTCAACGCGCCCGACGTAAGCGTGGCGCACGATTTGCACGAATCAGGCATCCCCTTAGTGGTGGCCTCGCAGTTCCCGCTGAGCGCGGAGGGATCGGGGGCGTTCGTCAGAATGTTTTACTCCGAGCAGTTGTGGGGCGTTCATCCGCTGCTCACACTGTATCGCGCGCGTCTGATGCTGCACGCGTGCCACGCGTCGCGCTTCCACGATTGGGCCAGCCTGGTGATCTATGAAGCGCTGCCCGCGAACCTGAACGAGCAACTACACGAAGTGCGGTATCGCCAGACGCGGGCTGTCCTGGAACACGCGTTGACCACCATGGAGAATGCGAGCAGCGATCCCTCGTGGACCGCGGCCCGGCATGAAAGTTTTCTTGCAGCGGTAGAAAAGGCCCATGGAGAGCTTCCCGACGAAGGGCCTTATGCGGCGGAGTGTGTCGGGTTGCGCGCCGCAAGCTGGAAGCGGCAGGCGCAGGTAGAGTATACGCTCGCCAGGAAGTCGGGAGACGAGGAAGAGCGCCGGGAGCACGCCCGATCGTGTTATTTGAATTTGCAGCGGGCACGGCAGGATTATCGCGCCGCCGCCAGTGCTTTTCTGGCCAACGTGAACGAGCCGGTCCACCGGAAGGCGTGGCTGCACTGGCTATTGGGACAGGTGCTTTCGCTGGAAGCGGTGCTGGGCGAGCGCTTCAATCCCGAGTACTGGACGGTGGCGTTGTTTTCGTCGCACGCGGAGCTCGAAAGACCACCGGCCGGCGACGCGGCTTGGGGCCACGGAACACTGGCGGAGCTGAAGCTGGTTCGCCTTGCCGACGAGTCGTTGAAGGACGATGAAAGGGCGGTTCTCAGCAGCGAAGTGCTGGCGCACGCTGCCGAGCTCGTCAAGCAGAACGGGCTGGTATCGGAACCGGTCTTCTCCACCAGGCGACAGTTTGCGCGATATGCCGACTGGTGGTCTGAAGACGATTTCGCCGGGATGATGGCGGCCTTCCGCGTGCCCCAGAAGGACGTGTGGCGGCGTGAGAACGGGTTGCTGGATACGGCCAGACGCGCTCTGGAGATCTTCGGCGCGGACGAGGCTCGCGGCAAACGCCGCCGCGCGGCGCCGGAGAAGGCGCCGGCGCCCGCGGAACGGGCTCCGCAGCCGAGCGCCGGGCAGCGTTCCAAGGCGCCGGAACCGGTCATGCCTGGCGACCGCCCGTCCCGCCCGCGCAACAGCGTTTTCAACATCGAGATGGTCGCAGCCAAGAACGGCGACTGCCTGTGGATCGAGTATGGCGACGCGAAGCGGCCGAATCGCGTACTCATCGACTGCGGAGCGGAATCGGCCGCGAAACTGCTCACCGCGCGGGTCGCGAAGCTACAGGGCGCGCGCCAGATGGACGGGTTCGAGCTTTTCATCCTGACCCACATCGATGCCGATCACATCAGCGGCGTACTGCCGTTCTTTGCGAACCGCGGTTCGGTGGGCTTCGGGCAGGTATGGTTCAACGCGGAACCGCAGTTGCCGCCGGCGGTGCTCGGGGTGATGCAGGGCGAGAAGTTCGCGGACATCCTGAATGCAGACACGGCCCTGCGCGCGGCGTGGAACCGGAGCGCCGGCGAAACGCAGAAGGGGCCGGCTGCGATCGTGCGGCCGGATGTCGGGCCGCTGCCTTCCTATGGCCTGCCGGGCGGAATGCGGATGACGATTCTTTCCCCGGGTAATGCTCAATTGAGGGACCTCGCCACCGTGTGGCGGAAGGAGCTGCGGCGTTTCAAGCAGGGGAAGAGCCACGAACTGCTGGCCGCGAAGCCGAAGCCTTTGCCGGTTCGGGATCCGGCAGAGGTCAATGTCGAGGCACTGGCGAAATCCAGAGAGAAACCCGATCCGAGCGTGGCCAACGGCAGCAGTATCGCGGTGCTGGCGGAGTTCGATGGACGAGCCGCCCTGCTCACGGGCGATGCCCATGCCGAGGTAGTGGCGGCGTCGATCCGGCGCCTTCTGGCAGAGCGGAACGGGGCGACCCGCCTGCGCGTGGATGCGATGAAGCTATCGCATCACGGAAGCACGAACGCGATAACCAAGGAATTGCTTGGCCTGATCGACTGCCATCAGTACCTGATTTCGACCGATGGATCGAAGTTTTATCACCCGGATCGCGAAGCGGTAGCGCGCATCATTGTTCACGGCGGCCAACGGCCGAAGCTGATTTTCAACTATCGAAGCGAGATGAATGGATTCTGGGGGGAAGAGGTTTTGCGCGGCAAGTACGGCTATCAGACCGAGTACCCCGATGACGGCGGCGGAGGAAAGCTCGTATCGCTGTGATGCAGCGCGCGCCTGCGGCGCGTGGGGCAGGTCGGGAACCTGCCCCACGTGAGGCGGGCTAGAATACTCAATCATGCGATGGTGGGCGGTACTTCTATGTCTAGGAGGATCCTGGCGTGTCTTCGCCTGGGGTCCCGAAGGCCACGACCTGGTGGCCCGGCTGGCGCTGGCGCACATGACTCCGACGGCGGCAGCGAAGGCCAGGGAACTCCTGGGGCCGGACGCGACCCTGGTTTCGATTTCGAGTTGGGCGGATCAGGTTCGCAACCAGCGCCGGGACACCGGACCGTGGCATTACATCGACATTCCGATCAGCCAGCCGCACCTCGACATGACGCGCGATTGTCCCAAGGGCGATTGCGTGATCGTGAAGATCGAGGCGTTTCGCCAGGTGTTGGCCGACCCCGCCGCGGCGCCCGTCCAGCGGCGGGAAGCGCTGATGTTCGTGGTGCACTTCATCGGCGACATGCACCAGCCTCTGCATTGCTCCGATAACAAGGACCGCGGGGGCAACGAAGTGCGCCTGGATTTTCACGGACGCAACATGAACCTACACGGCGTGTGGGACAGCGGGCTATTGACCCGCATGGGTGCGGAAGATGTCGAGTTCGCGGCTTTCTCCAAGGACCTGACCGACAAGCGGGCGAAGAAGTGGGGCAAGGGCACGGTCCGCGACTGGGCGGAGGAAGCGCACAAGGTATCGGTGAAAGTGGTTTACGGGAAACTGCCGAAGCCGTCCGGCGGGGGGCCGATCAAGATCACACCCGAGTACGAAAAAGTCGCCGACCCGGTGATCCAGCAGCAGATCGAAAAAGCCGGAGCACGGCTGGCGGCGACTTTGAACGCGGCGCTGAAGTGATGGAAGCTATTTCGCGCCGCTGCTGCCGCGGGTGCGCGTGTAGGCATGGATCACGGCGCGCAGGGAATCGAAGAGCGCGTCCTTGTCGAGTAGCCCGGTGATCCGATACTTTTCGAGGGTGGACCGGACGTCGTCCGAAACGTGGGCGAAGATGAGCTTGACGCCGGCCCGCTGGAGGGTGTCGTGGACGGCACGCAGGGCCGCGGCGCCGGTGAAATCCACGTCGTCGATGGCCGCGGCGTCGATGCAAAACCATTGCAGGGGCGGGGACGCTGCGGCCACGAGGTCGGTCACCTGGCCGAGCAGCAGCTCGGTGTTTGCATAGTAGATGCTGTGGGTGAAGCGGTAGATCATCAGGCCGGGTTCGACCTGCAGCCCGGAGGGAGGCAAACCGGGCTTTCCGTCGCCATGGGGCCGGGCGCCGATGGGCTGGGCACGCAGGCCGTGCGCTTCGTCGCGCACGACCAGGGAATTATGCGGCCGATAGCCCTGGCGGGTGTGGTCGAGGAGCGACAGCACGACCGCGAGCATGATGCTTTGCGAGACGCCGACGAAAACAACCGTCAGCGCCGTAACCAGCGCGATCCAGAATTCCGAGGGGCGGGTGGAGAAGATGCCCCGAATGCCCCGGATGTCGACGAGATCGAAGCCGATGCGAAAGATGATGGCGGCCAGCGCGGCTTCGGGCAGCAGCTCGAGCGGGCGCGTGAGGAACAGCAGGACGAGCAGCGCGATGAAGCTCGCCGCGAATTGCGCGAGCTGGCTGCGCCCGCCCGCGCTGTGGACCATCTGGGTTTTGGTCGGGCTGCCGTTGACGACGAAGGTGCCGGAGAGGGCCGCGCCGAGATTGGCGAGCGCCAGGCCGGTGATGTCGGTGTTTTCGTCGAAGCGCTCGTTTTCGATTGCGGCGAACGCGCGTGATGTGGCGGCGCTTTGGGCGAGGATGACGACGAACATTGCGGCGGCTGTGGGCAGGAGCTGTTGAATCAAGGTCCGGCTCCAGAAGACGTGCGGGAGGCCGAAAGCGGGGAGCCCGCTGGGCACCGAGCCGAGGAGCTTCACGCCCAACCGGTCGAGATGGAAAAAGGATGCAGTGAAGATCGCGCCCACGACGGCGATGAGCGCTCCCGGCACCTTTTTCGAGAGCGCGTGCGCCCCCAGGATGACGGCGAGCGTTGCGGCGGCAAGGCCCAGCGAGGGCAGGTTGGCTTCGCGCGCATGAGCGATCAGGTTCAGGAGTTTCGCGGCGGTGCCGCCATGGGTGGAAGGCAGGCCCACCATATCCGAGAGTTGGCCGACCGCTACCTGGATGCCGACCCCTGTCAAGAAGCCCGTGAGCACCGTACGCGAGAGGAAGTCGGCGAGAAAACCTAAGCGCAGTACGCGGGCCAGCAGCAGCAGAACCGCGGCGAGAAGAGCCAGCACCTGGGCCATCGCGAGCCACTCCGCCGAACCGCGAACCAGCGACAGGCCGGAGAGACAAGCCGCGACGATCGCCGCCGTCGCCGAATCCGCTCCCACCACGAGATGGCGGGAGGCACCGAACACGCCGTAGAGCAGCATCGGCAGCAGCATGGTATAGATTCCGGTGATGACCGGCGTGCCGGCGATCTTGGTATACCCGAGCACTTCGGGCAGCGCCAGCGCGGCCAGGGTGGCGCCGGCGAGAATGTCGGGCAGGACCTGCTCGCCCGGCAGCGGCAGCACGCCCTGAAACAGAGCGAGAATCCGGCCTGGCTTTTGGGACGCCATGTGTTGACGTTCAGATTAACTGGATTGAGGGTGGGCAGGGGGGAAGAGCGGGGGGCGAGGCAGCGTGGGTCCGGCGCGGAACTGAGATTGCGCCGCAAGGGTATGTAGTTCAGCGCGGAATG